>ERZ808028.238-NODE-238-length-55005-cov-10.457253_pt1 | contig 55005 bp, 57 predicted proteins | sample MGYA00380184_ERZ808028 | MGnify/ENA primary metagenome ERZ808028 (study PRJEB31490, sample SAMN06133397) | mouse gut metagenome | isolation source: J8_1 | host: mice | place: China: Chengdu | collected 2015-05 ... | reverse complement strand
TACTCTTTTAATTCCTCACACAAAAAGTCCGGCATACTGACATTGCGCTTGCTTTTCGGTGTCTTTGGGTCTGTTACCACATCTTTTCCCTCTAACCGCTGATAAGATTTTGTTATCCGAATGACCTTGTTATCAAAATCTATATCCTGCGGCGTGAGTGCTAAAAGTTCTGCTTTTGTCAAGTAAAAACTAAAAAAAATATTCTTTTTCTGCAAAGGAAAAGCATCACCAAAAGCCTGACCTTTCGTGATGCTTTCCAACTGCCTGTTACTTTCCTGCTCTGCTATGCCCCTGCTGGTGTTTCATTCATCAGCGGCATTTCTGCCGGATTGATTACTTTCCGTTTCTCCGGCATTTCTTCTGAAAAGAAAATGTCGTCAGTTTTCCAGATAATCTCTACCCTGTCCGCTCCATAGACGAATACCCTTTCAATGACCTTTGACAATATTTCCTTGTCAAAAGACTGTAATGCCGCTATGTCTGCAAGATGGTTCTCTGTCTCGTTCACGCCTTCCATTTTCTTATCCGCTTCTTTTATCTGCTGTTCCAAGCCGGGGATTAGTGTTTCAATCTCTGCAAGCCGTTCCCGTATCTGTTCAAGGTCATGCAAATATTTCTCCCTGCTGCTGTTCCCGCTGCGGTAATCATCATAGATGGTAAATTTCCTTGCGGAAAGCCTTGCCTTCTCGTTTTGGAGTGTTTCTGCTTCTTCCGCTAACCTCTGGCTTTCCGACCACTGCTTTTTCCTGCGTTCCATGTCTGCCGACAGGAGATTTGCCATTTCCTTCGTACAGGTAAGAATGAGATTTTCCAAAAGCTCACGGTTGATTTTGCTTTCCGCACATTCCTTTATTCCGGTCTTGCTTGCCTGCGAGCAGCGGTAATTCAGGTGTCTGCCGCCCCCGAAACTCATGTATCTGTCACAGTATGGACAGAACAGCAAAGGGGAAGGTTTCCTGCTTTTTACGATTTTCTTTGGAATATGCGTAAATGCCTTTTCGTTTGCCCTGTCAAACAGTTCCTGTGACACGAGAGGTTCATGTGTCCCCTCCACAATCTGCCATTCCGAACGGTCATTTTTTATCTTCCGTCTGGCGCCGACGTGCGGGCGGCTGGTTTTATTCCATATGGTTTTTCCAAGATAAACCTCATTCTTGAGCATGTCCCCGATGCTTGTGGTGGTCCACAGCTTGATGCCTTTTTCGTGGTATGCCGTTTTGTTCACGCCGTTTTTCCTGATATGCTCTATGGGTGTCGTGACATGGTTCTCATTCAGGTAGCGGGTAATCTCTGATTTTGTCTTACCCTCCGCTGCCATTGTGAATATGAGCCTTACAATCTCCGCCGCCTCCGGATCAGGCACAAGCTGGTGTTTGTCCTCCGGGTTCTTGCAGTATCCGTATGCGGCAAAAGATGACACATATTCCCCTCTTGCCGCCCTCGTATCCATCGCCGTCCTCACTTTTACGGACAGGTCCCTGCTGTACATGGAGTTGAGTATATTTTTCAGTGCAACGCTCATGCCGCCTGTCATTCCACGGCACTCCATGCTGTCAAAGCTGTCATTTACGGAGATAAAACGTATCTGCAATACGGGCAGTATCCTTTCAAGGAAATTCCCGACTTCCAGATGGTCACGCCCAAACCTTGAAAAATCCTTTACGATAATGATACTGAAACTGCCCTGCCTGGCATCTTCCATCATCATTTTAAACTGCGGTCTTTGGAAATTGGTGCCGCTCCATCCGTCGTCCACATACTCCATGACCGGACAGCCCTTGAATTCTTCCCTGCTTCTGATATAGGATTCAATCAGGTTACGCTGTGCGGTTATGCTGTTGCTCTCCGTCTTTGCACAGCCGTCCACGTTCCCGTCCTCGTCAGAGAGGCGGATATACATTGCGATTGCTTTTCTATTTCTCATTTCCTGCCTCCCTTTCCTTTGCATAAGCAGCCAGCTTTTCCAGCATGTCATCATAATACAGGTGGACGGTAAGTCTGCGGTCTGCCCCGACTTCTATCTTCTCCACAAAGGCGTCCACCATCTTCTTTGTCAGTTTCCGCTTGTCACGGTAGGCGTCGATCACCTTCTCCCATTCCTTATCGGTCTGGAAGTTTATGGAATATCCTGCCCTGTATTCGGACAGTTCCGCAATCCTCGCCCGCAGGCTCCTTTCCTTTGCCCCGTCCTGTTCCTTGAAGGCTTCATACTGCTCCGCATCAATGATATGGCTCACATAGTCCTCGTAGAGCCTTTCCTTATTCGCTGCAAGGCTGTCCAGCTCCTTATGGCATTTGCGTATTTCCTTTCCGATGACATCATACCTGTTAATACTTTCCTGCCTTGCGTTCAGCCTCCGTATCATTGCCACTTTGTCAAGATACACATTCATATGCGTATGAATGATTTTTAATACCTTGTCGTACACATCCGTGTCATGTACCCGGTGTGAGGAACACTGCTTCTTTAACATATGTGAACCACAGTTAAACGCTGCCTTGTCAGGACCGCTCCGTTGAAGGTACATGGTCTTTCCACAGTCTGCACAGACTATCTTTTTCCCGAAGAAATTGCGGTCTGATACACTGTATTTCCCCGGAGACTTTGCAGCTTTATTCTCCGCCTTCCGCCTTTCCATTTCCTGCTGTGCCTTCTCAAAAATTTCTTTTGACACTATCGGCTCATGCGTGTCCTCGACAATGATCCAGTTCTCCTCCGGCTCCCTCTGCTGGTGTTTTTCCCTGAAGGAATCGTTGGTATGCTGCCCATGCACGCTGTCCCCCGCATAATAACGGTTGCTGAGAAATTTGGGGATGCTGTTTGTCTGCCACCTGATGTCAAACGTGTCCGGTATCTGTCCTGTACTCTTGAACCGCTTGTAAGCCCTCGGATTCAGCAGCCCTTCCCTGTTAAATGTTGACGCTATCTCTGCATACGTCGCACCGTCAAGGAACATCTCAAACATACGCACCACATTAGGGGCTGTTTCTTCGTCATGGATTATCTGATACCTGTCAGCCGGGTTCCTTTTCAGACCGTAGGCAAGGTTGCCTGCCACGCATCTTCCCTTTGCCCAGTTGCTCCGGGCTGCCGCCTTGATTTTTTTCCCAAGATCCCTTGAATAATACTCGTTAAAGATGTTTGACATGCAGACCGCAAGCCCGGCTTCCCCCTGTTCGGAGTCGTACCCGTCCGTAACTGCAATAAACCGCACCTCAAAAAACGGGAACACCCTTTCAATGTAGTTTCCTGCCTCAACGTAATTCCTGCCAAGCCTTGACAGGTCTTTTACTATGATACAGTTGATACGGCTGCTGCGGACGTCCTGCATCATCTCGTCAAATCCTGACCGCTCAAAGTCCGTTCCTGTTTTTGAAATGTCGAAGTATTCCTTTTCCACCACAATGTCCGTGGTCTGGTCAACAAACTTCTTTAAAAGCTCCATCTGTGTCTCAATCGTATTGCGCTCCCTGTTTGCGCCACTCTCAAACGAAAGACGTACATACAGCCCTGCCCTGTAAACCGGACGCTTTACCTCTGCTTCATGCTCCGCTTTCACACTGGCAGCATCGGCGGCTGTCGTCCCTGCATTTACAAAATCCGTTTTCCTTGATTTCCTTGCCATGCTATACGACCTCCTTCCTTCCTGCCGTCTCCACGGAAACAGCGCATCCCGTTGTTTCTATCTGTTTCATCATGGACTGGTAACAGTCATCAAACTGGAACACTACCTCGATATGCTTCTTGTCAAAAACCTTTACCCTGTCAACCAGCTCCACAACCGCCGTCCTTGTCAGTCGGTCTATGTTCTGGTGTTCCGTGAAATAATCAAGCCACTGGTACTTTTCCGTCTTTGATTCCAGAATGTCCCTGATCTCACGCTGGATTGCCCGCACTGCCTCTTCCGCTTTTCTCCGTTTTGCATTGTATCCCTCATACAGTTCCGCATAGTCCTCTTTTGATACAACCCCTTCCTTCAAATCTTCATAAAGGAGGTTCCTCATTTCCTTGCAGCGCTGTATTTCCTGCTCCTTTGCCTCCCTGCGGTTTTCAAGTTCCTGAATGTCAAGCTCCTGAAAAGGCACCGTATCGACATATTCAAGGATACGCTTCATGTCAAGTATGTTCTGAATGTGTGCCTGCAGAACCCCAAGCACAAGGGATTCCAGTTTTTCCCTCGGAATACGGTGTGTGCCGCACTCCTTTGTTGCATTGTTCCGTGAACAGATATAATAGGAGTATACCTTTCCGCCTGCCGGGACATCCCTCTTGATCATCGGCGCACCACAGTCCCCGCACACTGCAATCCCTGACAGCACATAAACCTCTGTCTCATAAGGGGACGTGCGTGTGTCCATGCCAAGCAGTTTCTGGACGAGTGCAAAGTCCCTTTCCCCGATAATGGGCGTATGGTTCTTTTCAATGCGCACCCATTCCTCTTCCGGCTTATCCACCAGCTTTTTTACCTTGTGGTTCGGTGTGGTGTGCTTTCCCTGCACCAGTGTCCCTTTGTAGACCTCATTTTCAAGGATTCTTCGGACGGACATGGCGCTCCATTCCGCCTGTTCATGTGTCTTGAAATTGTCCTGTATGCGGATTCCGAGACTGTGCTTGTATTCCATAGGGGATAATACGTCATGGTCATTTAAGTAATCTGCAATGGCAGTCTGGCTCATGCCACCGAGCTTCATGCGGAAGATTTCTTTTACAATCCCTGCCGCATAGGTATCCGGCACAAGCCTGTTCTTATCCTGTTCATCCTTTAAATAACCATACGGGGTAAATGCCCCTATGTAATCGCCATTTTTTCTTTTGACTTCCAGATGGCTCCTGATCTTTATGGAAATGTCACGGCAGTACGCATCATTCATCAGGTTCTTGAACGGAACCACGATGTCGTCACGTCCGTCCTCAAGGCTGTCTATATGGTCATTCACTGCAATAAAGCGCACTCCAAGAGCCGGGAACAGCCTTTCGATATACTTGCCCGAATCAATATACTCACGTCCAAAACGGGATAAGTCCTTTACTACCACACAGTCAACAATGCCCCTTTTTATATCTTCCATCATCAACTTAAACTGGGGACGCTCAAAATTGGAACCGGAATACCCGTCGTCCACCCGCTCCGACACGATTTCAATATCTTCCTTGTCTCTTAAAAAATCTCTGATAAGGGATTTCTGGTTGGATATGCTGTTGCTTTCCTTTTTGCCTGCATCCGCAACATCGCCATCCTCTTTTGACAGCCTCACATAAATAGCTGCATGAAATATTTTTCTGATTTTCTGGATATTACCCATAACCTGTTCCTCCTTAAATGATTTTTAAGTCGGAACAAATCCCAGTAATATAGATATGTCCAAGCCGGGCTGCAAGGAGCCTTTCTCACAGTTTCCTTGCAGCCTGCCCTTTCTCTGGATTACATCATAACACACTTTCATAGGATTTTCCACGACTTTTTTTATTTTTTCTACGCCATCAGTAAGAGGTTTTCAAACGCATCCTCAAATGACACGCCGTTATTGGCAAACCGTATCTTTACCATTGTGTTCCCCACCTTAACCAGATAAGGATTTTTCACCTGATTGAGATACTGGCGTTTTCTTTCCTCCACACTTTTCTTCCTGTCTATGCGGATTTTTCCTATATCAGCAAGTTCTTCCAGTTTTGCGTCTGAAAAATCCATTTCAAGGAACTTTCTATGCTCTTCCGCCGTCATTCCATAAACCTCCCTCAACTAAAAATTGCCGCCTGCTGTTATGCGGACGGCTATGTAAAAACCGGACGCATCCGGTCATGGGAGGTTTCCTATCCCCTGCTTGCTTCCAGCCTCTTTTCAAAATTCCTGTATATTTCCTTGTCTACCCATTCCACATACTCTTTAATGTCGATCAGACCTTTCAGGTCATAGATCTGGGAGCGCATGAACTGTTCTACCTGTTCAGGAGTGTTTTCCCCCTGCTCTGCCAGTTTTGCCACCAGCTTTTCCCTGATCTCCTCCTGTACAGCCTGCGGCATTGCGGGTATGTAGTAAGGCGGAATGTATGGCACATTTCTCTGCATTACTGCATCTTCATATTGGTAACGCTTTTCAAATTCAAGTAAAAATTTCCGTATCTGGACGCTGGCTTTCCCCCTGTTTTCCTCACTGACAAGTTCTGTCAGTCCGTCAAAGAACTGAACCAGTTCCAATTTTGTAAAGCCCATCTTGACATACTCCTTTCGTCCTGCAATCCTCCATTCAGCAATTTATCTGAATGACATACACTGTCCCACAACGGACAACTATGTAAACAGCCGGACATCTGCCCGGCTGTGTCATAACCTTTCTTATTCCTTAGCACTGCTATCTTCTGTCATCGTTATCGTTCCAGCGCATACGCCCATATGTCTTTCTCCTTGCGGAGACAGCCATTCCCGAAACAACAAGTACCGATAAAAGCAGAAACAAGCCTGCTGCCACAAAATTTTTAACCCTGCACATATTTACCACCTTTTCCTTATTCGTTGTATCTGTCAAACACGCCTATCTGCACCTGTACGCCCTCCGTGATCCTGCCGAGCGTTTCTACATCCACCTTTCCCATGTGTTCTATGATCCGGTCAAAGTTCAGTGCTGTTACCTGTTCACACAATGCGACGCTGTGCTGGTCCAGTCCCTCCGTCTTATACGCAGATATGAATACATGGGTAGGCAGGCTTCTTTTCTTGTAAATCTTAGTGGACAGCGGAACTACCGTGATGACAGTGCTGTGTCTGTTTGCCCTGTTGTTACTGACCACCACCACGGGGCGCATACCGCCCTGCATACTTCCCTGATACTGTACGCCCAAATCGGCATACAGAATGTCGCCTCTCCTTATTTTCATCAGCAGCACTTACCCCCGCCCCATATCGGTCTTTCCCTGTCGGCAGGACACTTTGTTGTATCGTACATATGGTACTGCATGGTAGAAAGCTCAAAAAATCCGACACCAATGTTGGCAGCATCGTACATAAATTCTTCCAGATCGGACTCGTCCGCTGTTATATCAGCCATGTTTTCCACGACAACCGTATCATACTGCCCGGTAATCAGATGGTTAATCAGCATATTTACCGCATCACGGTCAATATCCCTGTTCGGTCCCTTGTTGACGATGGTTTCATTCATCAGTGCTATCCCTGCCAAGCTGCACTTTTGGCGGTTCTGCTGAATGATCTTGCGGATATTGCTTTCTGACTTGTTGGAGTTCATAAACATGACTGCCGGATGCACAAGCAAGCCGACCTCAAAACTTTTCACATTACTGCACATGATAATCACCTGTTCTTTCTTCTATTCTCATTGACTGAAACAAAAGAGAAGTTTTTGCCGGCATTATCCTCTCATACAGGAGAGCCTTGTCTGCTGTTATCTGGTAACTGCAAGGCTCGCCTGTATCAGAGGATAACGTGGCGTTTCCGCCACATTACCCCTCTGTTCAATCTGAAAATATCAGACTGGCTCTCGCTTGTCCCCGAACCGGGTAACATACACTGGGACGGCGATCCCACACTGCGCCTCCATCATGCCCAACCAGACGGAATCCGCAGGCAGCCACTCCCGAAAAATGCTTTCGCTGAAATTCCGGTGCCGTTTTACCTCATTATCTCTGGTTGCCATGCCAGTAGGCACAATCCTCTGCTCCATACCTTCACGGGCAACAATGTTATCCATTGCAGGCACATCTTCGCACGAAATGGGATTCTGCCACCCCCTTATCCCCATGCAAGCATGGACGGATAAAAAGGCGAAAATAAAATCAGGTGTATGCGTGTCCTATTAAATTGTTTTGGCTTTTTCAAGCCTGCAATTATCATAACTGAAAGGGAGTTGTTTTCAGAGTGCCAGATTGCACTATTTATAGCTGATATACACCACCTTGACTATCATACAGAAAATAAAAAAGACCAGACTCCAGATATAATCTGTTGTCTGATCTCTTAATAACTTGACATTTTTTCAATCGAAAAAACATATCTTACCTTGCTACATTTTATCTGCCCATAAAACTATATTTTCAAAAAGCCACCAAACAATATCTGTTCCAAGACTAATTGAATTATAATCCTTTATAATGGTTAAAAGGATACCTTCACTTCTCCAAGCGGCGCTAAATAGTCTATATACAACATAGCATTAGTAAAATAGCTTGCATTCACATATGCTAAATTTTTCATCCAATTTACTTTCACTTTTGTATTGTATGTACCTACCATCGAGCCTTCATCCGGGAAATTGTCTATCATTTCCTGTTTCAGATTCGCTATATTGGCTATTGTCTTATAAGAGTAAGAGTTCGGAGATTGGTACATCATTTCCGCAGAGTCAATATATGTGTTAAATGTTGCTGCACCCATATCCTGAAATCTTACTCTGTATAAAGCAAATAAGTCTTCCGAACCACCATTGACCGAAACTGTTACTCCAGAAGCCTGATAGGTTTGGGAGCTTGAATAACCGTCCCATTTAATACTACCATTAAACGCCCCACCAGCTAAAAAGGTCTGCTCAATTGGTAATGGATTACCTGTAAACATCGCATAGTGATAATTACCGTTTCCATTTTCATTATCCCAAAACAGAATGAAATAATTACCTGCTGCCAGCTTAAATGTATGCACCACCTTATCAGAACCATTATGTCTTACCGTCAAGTTATAATAAAGCAACAAATTCTCATATGCTGATGATTCCGTATTTAATACTGGATTCATTTCCATATCAAAAACCTGAAATGCAACATTTTTATCCAGCAATACTGTTACTGAGTTCAATTTTTCATCTGAGGTAACAGTATGATAATATGCATGTGCTCCCAGTGCGGAATACTGCGTTGCCCATGAATCATTAACATATCCTTCTCTGACTGCTGATTTGTATTGTGCATTGCTAGGGAAATCCAACAACTCTGTAGCTGCGGGATATAACGCCCCATCATCATAAAATGGATATGTTGAATAAACCTCCTTATTTGTTGACCAAGTTTGAGTGAAGGTATATGGTGCTGTACCATAACTCCATCCGTATTTAGCCCTTATTCCCTTTCTCTCCTGAACCGAGTCAGCTCCCTCAGACACACTAATTGCTTCTTCTGGATCGACAGTCTCAGACATTGGTATATTAACGACTTCGTCTAACGAAATTTCATTAACCTCGTTATCTAAAGCCAATGTTGATATAGCCTGACTCCGATCCGTTGAGAGTGGTGTCTGTTGCTGCTCTGCTGCACTTGCCTGTGTCGGTACTGCCAGTGTTAATGTTATGGCAACTGCCAACATTGTTGATAAAAACTTTTTGTTTCTCATTGCTTTTCCTCCTTAATATTTATATTGACACATTATCTTTTATCTGAATTTTGCCATTTTTAATATTAAATCCAATATTTAATTCAGATAAAACTCTCTTGTGTTGTGTCCGCTCATAATTTTTGATTAACAATATATCTTCTCGATAATTTGTATAAGTCAAGTTATTTCCGGGTTGATTAAGCAAGCTGTCCAAACTTGGGGATATTCCTTTAATTATTCCATTATCCGCCTTAACATCATCAAGCGATATTTCTCCGTTTGTTGCCTTATATAAGAATTTTTCTACATCAACTGCCGCTTTTAAAAGATACTTTTCCTTTTCAGACATATTTTGTATACCCGTATCTAAGGTAAAATAGATATCCATAAGTTTATCTGAAAAATCTGCAAGAATGGTTTCAACTTTTGACTTTATCAATCCATCATCTATTCCGTCTACAGTTACCCTTCCATCTGCACCTATCTGAATATTGAAGGAAATCTCTGAAATATCTATTCCATCGCTTTCCAACCTCTGAGTTATTTCCTTTAATGTTGTATTTAATTCTGCACTTGCCTTCGCACCATCAATTTCCTGTGCGGTAGCAAAGATATTAACCAATCCATTTTCTTGTTCCGTGAGCTTCTCTCCCATTGCCATTTTTTCTAATAACTTATTTATCTCACTCTTATCTGGAACCTTCTCCCCCTGCAAATATTCTTTTGACTGCTCAATATGCAGTTTATCTATCTGTTCAGAATAATACTCTTCATATTTTTTTCTAATCTCTTGTAATGCCTGTACTTCCTCTGTTGCATCCTGTCCTTCATGTAGTTTTTGTCGTAATGCATATCCATACTCCTGCATTTCCTTTATTTGTTTAGAAAGAATATTATTTTTATCTGCCTGTTCCGTTTGAAATGAAAGATGATAATATTCATCCGGGTTGGCAGTAGAGCCATCTTTTGCCTGCACCTTTACCGTATATCCCCTGTTTTCCATGTTCCAGTTAGGTACGGTTATGCTTTTTCCTCCATTGCCATTATCTGTTCCAATCCCTACTTGATTGCCTTCACTATCATAAAGAATCAAATCATAATCACACCCCTCTGGAATATGATCAAGAGTTATTTGAATATTAAGATTATATTTATCTGATGCAACGCTTAAAATTCTATACTCGGCTATGTTGAATTTATAATAGTCCACATCTCCTACATCAGATAACTGTCCCTTTAAATATCCTGTTTTGTTGATAAGGTTGGTTAAATCTAATGTCCTTCCGACACAGTCCTCTCCAATATACTCATTACTTTTCCAGAAGTAATCATTTGAAACCTTATTATTCTCCTCAATTATATTCTTATTTGGAAAGGAATTCGTATTATGTTTAAATTCATATCCTACAGTCTGAGCCTGCATTATCGCATTATGTATAACAGCCATTCCATATCTCCTCTCGTTGCCAATATAAATATACTAAAATACGTCCATATTTGTGAGTATAACAAATATATAGAATAATTCAATTACCCTTGCAGAAAGTGACCATTTATTGCAGAAAACGGCACAAAAAAACCAGACTCCAGATACTAACTGTTGTCTGATTTCTTTTACATTTGAGCATTCATACTATATTACCATGTAAGCATATTTTAAGCAAACATTCTTCTGCTTCTTCACTATCCAACATCTTCATAACAAAGTTCTCTGCACTGGACACAACCCTAATCCGAATAGACTATATGCTCAATGTTCTTCTAGAACTTGTTGCTCATAAGCCTTTGCAGCCAATGCCTTTCTACTAAGTTCAGCATTTTGCTCTTTATGTTCAAAATACTCTTTTGTACGAAGCTCCTGCATATCCCTACGAACCTGTATGCGTTTTTCTATATATTCCTCTAAAAGCTCCTTTTTTCTATCCTGCTCTTTTTTCTTTTTTACATTATTTTCATGTTTTGATGAACTTCCTTTAATGTAACTAACATTCTCTTTCATTCCTTTGGTATATCCGTAACACCCTTCCCACGTACTATCTACATGAGTGTATGCTATTTGTGGAATGTTGCCTCCAAAATCAACTGCCTTATTCTTTGCCAGAGCATCTAATATTTTCTGCTCATATTCCGGATCTGTCTGCATCCTTTTATAAGCAGCATCTGTAATATCAATAACCCAATTCATATTTCTCTGTGACGGATGAGTATATAGCGCATCCATCTTTTCATTAAAATATGCTTTGTATTCATCTAATGACATATCCTCTTTGCTTTTTATCTGCGAAGCAAATGTGCCTTGTTGAACTTGTTCCTGTTTCTTAACCTGACTTGAATACATCATTTGGGAACTCACATAACCCGAACTTTGTTCTACTTTCATATCATTCCTCCATTTTTATAATATTTCTATTTCTTTGTAGCCATTTAATGTTTGTATCAAATTTTCTACAAGCAAAGTTATTTTGCTTTTGTAATAAATACCCTCTCCAAATTTTTTCCATTTTTCTTCGACATCCTGCTGCTCTTGTCTTATATATTTTATCGGCATAAATGTATTTAACGATAACCCATCCTGAATATAGTTTGATATGTAAAAAGCATCTATATCTACATCAAATCTATATCTCATCAACATCTTCATTTCACTGAGGTATTTACTTTCAACATCCGCATTGTAAAGATTAAAAATCATATAATCCGGTTTGACACTGTTAAACACTTCAAATGCAAAAATCCCAAAATGTTCTGGCTGTCGCCTCGTTATTGGAAGTATTCCTCCTGGTACTCCTAAAACAAATATATCCGGCTTATCTATTTCAGATAAATATTTAATATAATTGTTATATGCAATGATTTTTTCGTTTTCATTTTTTAGACTTTGAAACATAAATGTTGGAAACGAATGTACTCCTAAGCAATTCACACAGGAACGAGACGTAACAACACTCACTTTATATCCAATTTCTTTTAATTTATTTGCAATTAGCAATTCAAGTTCAAACTTGTTGCAATTTTCTCCAGCCCCCGCAATCATTACAATAGGTATTTCTATATCTTTTAATGCATATCCTACACCTGACTCCTCAAAACTTTGTTCAGGTAAAGTTCCAATAATATCTTTTTCCTCTATTATTTTTACAGAATTTATCTTTGCAATTTTTTCTAATCTATCAAACTCTCCTGCTGATAGCTTCCTTGATACCAAAATATTTTTAATATCTTTCGTTAAAAAGATAAGTCGTTTTTCAAACTCATCTAATGTAATCTTATTGGTTGATTCCACTATCCATAAAAGCTCTATACCTTTTATATTGGAACCTATTTGCTGTATATTCCCTTCTTTTATGAAATTCATATTTCCCCATCCACATGGAGTATCAACTGCAATAATATCAATATATTCCATCCATGAATGAAACCCTAAAAATGCCTCACATTCATCATCAAAAGGGTAAACAAGAGTTTTTATTTTCTTTCTCATTAAGTCCTCCATGTTGTTAATCTTCAAATTTACACCCATATTCACGTAACGTACAATATTCTTTCAATCTTTCTTCAACTACATGTTTATTGGATTTACATTTCTCTAATCGTTTCTTGCGAGATAGTTTATCCCCTTCTTCTATACCTGCTGCACAACAATTACAAAAGTTAATTGCCCAACATTCTCTGCATTCTCTTTCTGTCAGCTTGCCAATATTTAATAACTCATAAGACTTATCATACCAAAATCCCTCATCCAAGTTTCCTATATTGTATGCTTTACTTGTTTCGTTCACTCTTTCGCATGGAAAAAACTCCCCTTCTACTGTCACAAATAATCTATTGACACCAGCAAGACAAGGACCACTCGGATGACACTTTATGGTACGGGCAGTATTTAATTGTAATCTATCATGAATATCTGTCTTAATCGTTTTTACATATGAACGAACAAGTTTAGAGACATCTTGCTCTTCAATTCTGTTTAATCCCCACAAGTAACTTTTGAACACTTCGTAAAAATAATTTAAACGAAATTCATCACTGTACATAATCGGATCAATAGCGTCCTTATCGCTTACATTAACTGCTGTAACCAAGTTATCTGGACGATAATCAAATGTAAAATAATTGCTACTATCCAAGAAATTACTATCTGTCCCTAATACCGCATTAAACGAAATATTTTTTATATATTCTGGATATTTTTCTTCTAACCTTGCAATATTATCAATTACCACTTGATATGTACCACTTAAACTTCCCGCAAATTTCCTTCCAGAATTATGTACATTCTCTGGTCCATCCAAACTTATAGTTAAATTAAAATTATTTGTTGCCAAAAAATCTATTTTATCATCATCAAGCAAAGATGCATTTGTAGTCATATTAAAAATAATTTCTTTTCCCTCAAAAAGGTTTTTTGAATACTCTACAATTTCTTTTATCAAATCTATTTCTAAAAGGGGCTCACCACCGTAAAATCCAATTTGAGCGCTCTTAGTGTTTTTGCAATGATTATAATAAAAATCTACTGCCTTTTTAGCCGTGTCTAATGACATTCTTTTTTTTGAATGTACTCTGTTTACATAGCTTCCTGAATAAACACAATATTCACATCTAAAATTACAATTTTGCGTAACCTGCAAAATCAACAACTCTACATTATTTTCAAGCTGACTTTTCAATGTGTCAGTTAATGGATGTTCAATTTTAATAAGGGGATTATTACTTCTTAAAAATCCCTGCTCTCTCATATAAACTATTTTTTCATCTAACAATGATTCAATATCTGTATGTTCATTTAATTTTATATATATTTCTTTGTTTATCCTTAAAATACTATTAGTATTAACATCATAAACATAAAAGTTATTATTTGTACTAAAACAGTGAATGAATGCCTTTTCTTTCATCATGAATCCCTATCTTTCCCAAATGGTAAGCACCTGAAGCAATAAAATAGAAGCCTACTGCTTCAGGTGCTATTCGGAGCATCATATGTGTCTTAACTTTTAAGGCATGTTACTCCAATTTTCGCCAGACATTGTTTTTGAAACGATCTTACCAAAGCTGGTTGTGCTATTGGTATTCTGCAAAGACATATCTGTAGCGCAGTTGCAACTTGCCAATGATCTGCATACACTAATGCAATCACAAGCAAAAGCAACTAAAGTACCATTCTGAGCAGTTTTCTTTTTTCCTAATGCCTTCATATGCTTTTCTCCTTTCCTCAAAGATTATATAAGAAATTTTCTTATATTCCCCTTAACATTTTTTAAGAATTATTTCTTTTATATCTGATATTTTGTCAAGTCTATGCTCAATGATTTCTTTTCTATCAATATAAATATTAAATTCTCTTTCTATTGCAAAAAATAAATTCAATAAATCCAACGGAGACAAACCAATATTTGAACTCAATAAACTTTCTCTTTCCATCATAGTAATTGTTAATTCTTTATCAGTTATTTCTCTGATTATTTGTTCAAGTCTGCCATTAACTTCTATCTCATTCATATGTACTACTCCAAGCATAATATATTCTTTTTTTATTATAAATAATAAAAGCAAAACCTACAATATGTCTTGCAGAAAGTGACCTTATTTTGCAGAAAACGGCACAAAAAACATTCCAAACAATCTTTGCCGTTATGAAAAGTCTATTCAACACAATCCGCTTTTTCCATCATAATATTTAATTCATCATTTTTGCCGATCAACTCATCATATGTTCCTATATCATCAATCACTCCTTCCTTCAGTACGACAATTTGATCCACTTTGCTCAATATCTCTTTCTTATGTGTTATCACTATCACTGTTTTTTCTTTCAGCTTCGTATTCAGCAGTCCATTAATCTGCTGTTCTGAATAAGCATCCGTGTTTGAAGTGGCTTCATCAAATATAATAATCGGCTTATCATGTATCAATGCCCTTGCAAGGGCTATCTTCTGTTTCTGTCCGCCGGAAAGCATTGCTCCGTTCTGCCCTACCATATAATCTAAAGAAACCTCTTTTATAAAATCTTCAAGTCCGCTGTCCTTACAGGCTTCCTCTATCACAGCATCGTCCATCTGCTTATACAAACAGATATTATTCCTTATTGTATCATTAAAAAGGTATATTTGCTGACTAACCACAGATACCATATTCCGATAATCTGACAATGACAGTTCCGAAATATTCTCCGCTCCCAGTAATATCTTTCCATTTTCCGGCTCATACATTCTGGTAAGAAGGTTGATGATTGTTGTCTTTCCTGAACCATTACGCCCGATTATAGCCGTCTTACTTCCTTTGGCAAACAAAATATCAATGTCCCTTAATATGTATTTATCTTTTTCATATGCGAAAGAAACCTGTTCCATTTTCAAGTCATTCAGACACAGGTCTGCGGTTTTTCCGGTATCCGTTTCTTCTTCTAATTCCATAAAGGCATAATATCTTTTCGTTGACGGAATAATCCCTGATAATAGGTATCCTATATTCAGGATTGCAGAAATCGGTCCCGTAACATAAGCACTGTATGTAATAAACGCAAACACGCTGCCCACCGAAAGCTGCAAGTCAAACACCAGATTGGCGCCCAGTATATATAACAATGTGGAAAGGAGCTGAACCATGATACTATCTATAATCATATTCCACTGGCTCAACATATTCATCTGCTTCTGCTTCTCTATAATGTTATTCTGGTTATGTGCAAACTCCTCATGCTTTTTATCAAAGATATGAAACAGCTTTACTTCCCGTACCCCTCCAACAGTATCCCCGAACCATCTTGCATATTTTTGATTCCTTTGTATAAACTCGTCCATAATTTGTTTTTGCTTCTTGGCAAAATATTTCATTACAACACACTTAATCGGTATAAATAACAGCACCAATACCGTCATTTTGAAATCTATAATAAATAACCCGATTATGCCGCCTGCCATGCTGAACGCCTGTGTAACCACAAAGAAAACGCTGCTGTCAGCAATAGATGTCATTTGATTAATATCTGTGTTGATATTATTCAGAGTCTCCGCATAATTAGTGTTATTGAAATAATTTACCCGCAGCTTCATTAGATGTGAGAAAGACTGTTCCGAAAGAAAATACTGTATCTTTGCTGAAATGTCTACACGTTTCTTCTCCTTAATTATATCTATAAGGGAATTTATCGTGTATATTACCATAGATGCCAACACCAGCTCGATCAGCAATTTCTTATTGCCACCGATAAAACCATCATCCATGATCCGCTGGCTGATTAGCGGTACACAAAGACTCAATCCCGTAGAAATAAACAGACAACAGACAATAGCAATTATAGTTTTTTTATATCTGTTCAATAACAGAAGTAATCTCTTTACAGCCTCTTTATTATCCATCTTCATCCTCCGTCAGCTTTGTTTCTATAATATGATACATTTCCTCAATCTCTTCCCGGTCAAGCAACCTTGATATTCTTTTCTCAATCTTTTCATTTTCAAAAGAAAACTTAGCCAAAATATTTTCTCCCTCATTGCAAAGAATAATCTCTACATCACAATCAGGGTATACTTTCAAAAATTTCTCCTTATCATCCAACGGAACACACCATATAACCAAATCACTTTGCTTATAAAACACCTGACTTTCTATAAAAGTTTTCCATGCTTCATAATCTGACACAGGCTCCGGCATATATTCTAACCCATACAGTACACATTCAGGCTCCATTTCTATCGTGTATGCGTTGTAACCATCACAGGCAAATGCCCTTTTTAATTCAGTAAGTATGTAAAAACTATCTATTGCCGCTTCGATTGCCAATACCATTACCGGAACCTCAAGACTATTTCCCTGATAATGATTATTCAAAATCTGCTGCTGCCTTGTTTCCCTGCTCCAAAAGAACCCCTGTACATCTATATTATAAATATCCTCTTTGCCAAGATATATTACATTCTTGTTTTTTGCATCCAGTCTTTCCAAATCAGCCACAGAACAAGCTATTACAGTATCTACTTCCTCCCGTATTTCGTTAAATTCTCCCGAAACCGTTTCAAAGTAATAATCTGCTCTGCTCGTTTTCTTTCTGCCTGTTACATAAGCCCTATGAACCCAGTCTGGCTCATACACTCCCCCAACCATTTCTGTATGGCTTTGCTCTCTCGCATATTCCTTTAATTTCTTTATGTCAAGCGCCTTATCTATATTCAGCCTGTTTGCAATCAAAGCACATACATATGGCGCTGCATAACTGTTACTCAATGATGTCCTGATTTCTTCATCAAACATTTTAACCATATGTTCAGAGGTTACAACAGTATCAATCCCCATTTGCATATAATCTTTGGAATAACTTAAAGGGCTGCCTATTGTTGCCACACCAATCACATTCGTAAAACTAGCCGGATATGATACGAAACCTGAATTAGCCGTTGCTGCCACAATAATCATTCCATTATACGCATACTTATTGACCAATTTTTTAAGCTTCTCACACTCATTAAAATTCGTAGTTCCGAAGCTCAGATTGACAACCCTTATATTATGCTGATAACACCATTCAAGGGCGGGTTCTATCTTTTCAATCCCGCCTTTCCCATTTTTATCCAAAATCCGTACACTATCCAACATGCAATGAGAATTATATTTTTCAACAATCAATGCACAGAATGTCCCATGCTGAAAATCCGTAATCTGAATTTCGTTTTTATCTTCTATGCACCTGTTGTTTTCATCTATAACTATTTGCGCCTGTATTTTATCTTTGCATATTAAATCTCTGTTTATTCCATTATCAATAATAGCTATTCTATCTTCTCTCAAATATCTCATCCCAATCCTTGTATTACCTGATATTCTGCATATTGAGTTTTTAATATTACCTTTTATATCGCAGACGAGAATTATTCAGTAAAAAATTTTATAATAAAAAGTCCCAAAATACAATTAGACTTGCAGAAAACGGTTCTCTATCGCAGAAAATGGACACTTTGAACCAATATGCTTTCATTTTTACTCCGTCTATAAACAGCATAAAAAATCAGCCCCGAACCATTATAGTCCAAAGACTGATTCTTTTTAATGTCATTCAAACAAATGTTCTTACAGAGAATATGTAATTCTATTACTCTAAAATATAAGTTATCGTCATTTTAGGTCTTGTATATTTTGTACCCCCGATATATGCAGAACCAAGACTCGGAGATGCAATATTGGTTCCTGTCATATACACAGACCATGTTCCGGCAGCTTTTTCCGCAATGAATAAGTTGGTAGTAGTCACATTACCTCTGCCCCAACCAACAGTATGTGTTTCTCCGCTTGGGCTGGTAATTGTAAGGCTCTGTGCCAATATTGCACCTTTTCCACCGATTACAGATGCATTGGAGCAATCAATTTTAACTTCTTTTACAATCGCATTATCCGGCAGTCTAAAATTGAAAGTTACCGTATTGGAATCCCCTGTAACTCCCGGCATCAATGCAATCGACATATCTTTATTTGCTGACTCCGTTGCTGGACCTGCTGCAAACGCTGTTACCTGTGAAGCAAACAACATTGTGAATACCAAAGCAACCGCTATTATTCTCTTTACTTTCTTCATTGACTTTACCATAATTGTATTCCTCCTGTCTGTCAAATTCCCCTTATATACATTTGTTGAATTACATGCTTTATGCTTTCATATCGAAATTACTTTGCACCGCAACATTTTCATTTGTGATTTCCACATTTGTTCCTGTGTTCAATGCCTTTCTTGCATCGTGATACGCCTCATAATATGCGGATTTTAACGCTGAATGTACCCCTGTTTCTGCTTTTGTCTCTTTCTCATGCCACCCTACTCCTTGAGTGTATGTAAGAACTTCTTCCCCTCCCTCATTATATATATGGATCGCAGAACCAGTTCCCTCTCCTTGATATTCAGCCTCATATGGTATCCCAAATAAAATACACAGCCATCTTTTGTCTGCCTCTTGTATTTTTTTCATATCCCCCATATTTCCAGAACTCATTGATTGGTTGAACCTGCCTATCAGTGCCGCCCGATTGGGTGCCACTTTAGCAACCTCTGATTTCCGCAAATTCATAAACTCATTTCCCATATATACATTGTTTTTCGCATCTTTCTTAGCCAGTTCAACAATTTTTTCTTTTAACGAATCTGTTAATTGCCACTTGTTCTTTTCAGAAGTTTTTTTTACACTACTACTGGAACTGCCAGACACTTTTACCGCATTGATAGCATTTAGTATACCATCTCTATTACCTCCTATAAAAATTTGCTATTAATATAAACGATTCTGAAAAGATTATCAATATCCTTTGCAAAAAATGAACTCTTTGAGCAGAAAACAGACATTAAAACAGCTTTATTGCGGCAACCTCCATTGATAAAACTGCAATAAATTCTTCTGAGCTTAGCATCCACCCTGATCCATATAGACTATCCCACCTTGATCCTGTTTCCTTACTAAAATTTCATTAGCTAATACTTCAACACCTGAAGCAATATGTGTAGACAAAATTATTATTTTATCCTTACTGTAAGCGTTTAATATATTTCTAAAATTCAATCGCTCTTTAGGATCAAGTCCTACTATTGGTTCATCCAACACTAATATATCAGGTCTACCTAATAAGGCTTGTGCTTTGCCTATTCTTTGTATCATACCTCCTGATAGTGTTTCAATTTTCTTCTTATACAAGTTTTCCATGCCAAACAAGTTCCAACAAACTCTATATTTCTTTTTTTGAATAATTTGCCGAAATCCTTTTAAGAACAGAAAAATAGTTCACAAAATTTTACTGAAAATCGAGGATAATATCCCCATTCTTGTGACAAATAGCCCAACTTTTCAAAATAATCACTTTTTAACGTATGAATATCTTTATCCTCAAAACCTATACTTCCATTATCTGGTTCCTCTAGATTATAAATCATTTTCATCAAAGTTGATTTTCCGGCTCCATTCGGTCCGAGAAGTGCATATATACCCGGCTTAAATCTAAAGGATATCCCTTCTACAGCTTTTTTCTCTCCATAACTTTTTGAAATCGTATTAATTAATAAATCCATAAATCATTTCCATTTCATGTAGTTATATCTTATTTTTACAAACAAATTCGTACACCTATTTTGTTTTTCTAATTGTCTTTTTTATTTGTATTTTATAATTATAATATTTCAACTGCTTTCTTATAAAAAACAATGAAAGTATAAATGCCATAGCCTCCGCAAAAGGAATTGCAAGCCATATTCCTGTCACTCCCCATATACGAGGCAATACAAGAATTGCAATTGTTAAAAAAGCAAACGTTCTTAGAAAAGATAATAAAGCTGAAACTTTTCCGTTCGATAAAGCTGTAAACATAGAAGAAGTAAAAATATTTAAGCCACAGAATATAAAACCGATTGAAAAAAGTTTAAAGCCCTCTGTCGCAAGATGGAATACGTTACTCTTGCTATCAGCAAACATTTTTACAATAATAGATCCTCCAAAATATGACATTGCAAATATTCCAAACGAAGTCAAGAAAATAAACCGTAAACAGGAGTTCAATATACGTTTTTGCCTACCTATATTGTCACTCCCATAATTGAAACCGATAACTGGAGCTACGCCCATTGAAAAACCAATAAATAAAGTATTCAACAGAAATTGTGAATAATTCATAATAGTAATTGCTGCAACACCATCATCACCAGCTAGTTTCATCATGTTTAAATTGAAAAGAAATACCGTTACTGCCATCGCAAGTTGGCTAACCATCTCAGAACTACCATTTAAGCAACTCTCCATTATGACATTCATCTTCCATTTTGTTTTACAAAAATGAAGTGTTTCATTACGGCACACCATAAAAAAGCAAATTCCAATTACTGTCGGCATTAGATAACCAAAACCTGTTCCAAATGCTGCACCACTTATTCCCATATCAAATATAACAATAAAAACATAATCCAGAATAATGTTCAAAATACCAGAAGCAATTGATAATATAGAACCTAATCCTGGATGTCCTGCCGTTACAAAAAGATTTGCAAAAACTGTCTGTAACAAATAAGCAGGGAAAAAAACAAGTAAAATACTTAAATAATCTTTTGCATATCCAAAAAGGGTATCACTTGCTCCCAGTATATGAAGTACTTTATCTATCCAAACAGAACCTATAATAGCGAGTATAACTCCAACAATACCGCCAATTATAATAATTAATGTAAAATTTTCTCTTGCCTGTTGTTCCATTTTTGCGCCCATATTTCGAGAAATAATAGCATTACCGCCAGAAGCAAGCATTGTTCCAAGTCCTACAATCAAATTGATAACTGGCGTAACAATATTAATAGCCGCAAGCGCATTGGTGTTGACAAAGTGAGATACAAAGATTGTATCAACAATTGTATACAGTCCAGAAAACGCCATCATAATAATTGTGGGAAATGCAAAGGAAAAAAGTTGTATTCCATTAAAGTCTTTTGCGAGAATATTCTGTTCACTGTTCATCTATGCGTACCTCCTTTGTTATGTGCTGAAAGCACAAAGCGTTGTGTAGGATAACCGAACTCAACAAGCAATTCTCGCTCGGCAAAACCTAGTTTTTTCAATGTTGCCCTATGTCCAGTATCTGCTCGATCACCATTTCGGAATGTTGTTACGCTAATATCTTTTTCTGGTAAAATATCTTCCATAAGCCTATCCAAGAACATTTTTGCAATTCCTTGTTTCCGATATTGGGGATGTATTCCCAAAAACTCAATACTTCCCGTATCATAAGAAAAAGCCATAATACCGATAGCAACATCCCCATTTTTCATAATCAATGCCCGTTGTTCTTCAATGCAATTATTCAATTTTTGGATATAATCTGCTTCATCTAAATGAGGGTATCCATCAATAGCAAGCCGTACTAAATCCATCCAAGCATCTATATCTTGATTGGATGCAAAATGAATATCTGTCTTTTTTAGCTCCATATTATCTACTTTTTTTTGCAAGGTAAACGCAAGTTGCAAAGGATAAAACTCCTGCAACTCCCTAAACTCCGCTGGCGGCAATTTATACATAGCCTTAAATGCAACAGTAAAAGCTGGTTGGCTTTCATATCCACAAATCAGAGCAATATCTATAATGGACTTGCAAGAAAAAACAAGCAACTTCGCTGCTTCTGTAAGCTGTCGCCGCAATACATAATCATGAATTGTCATTCCTACAACATTTGTGAACATTCTATGCAAATAGTATTTTGAGTAATGAACAGCATTTGCAACCGTTTCTAAATCCAATTTTCCACTAAGGTTATTTTCAATGAAATCAATTACTTTTTCAATATTACAAATTGCCTGCGTTTCCATTCATGCAGCCTCCTTTCCTACAGACTATGATAACAAATATTGAAATACATGTTTTTATAATTCTTGCTCTATTCATGTTGAAATATTTGTTACTGTAGCAAGCCATAAAGTTAAAAATTTTTATATCCATAATACATTATACAATGCACTTTTTAACTACATATAAATAGTTTTCTTAAATTTCTTTTTACAATTCTTGCAGTGAAATAAATTATATCAAATAACGTAAATGTTGAATAGTCATAATACAATAATGAACCATACCTATATATTCCACTTACTTATTAGGTATGGTTCATTACGCTTGTTTTTTATTCTGTTACATTTTCTAAATATCCTTTTTAACAATAATCACCGCTATTTTTAACAAACGCTGCAATTTCATTATCTAACTTCTGATAAAAAATCCCTATATGAACCCCATCCATTAATGCATGATGCGCTTGTACGTTTACAGGCATTAGAATTCTGCTGCCTTGTTCAAAATATTTTCCCCATGCAACTCTAGGTATCGAATCTGTCGGATATAAACCAATAGGATGAAGCGCATGAGTAAATGATATCCAGGGAATACATGAAATAAAAATCAAATCGCTTCTATCTTCTTCATGGTCAAGATTTAAATTTCCAATCAATTTATTTGATTCATCAATCGCCCGCTGATAAAACTCTTTAAAATCCTCAGTGAAAAGCACGGTACAAAAGTTAAATGCATCATCTTTAACCATTAGAGTATATGAAGGATGCACAATATCATACTCAATAACTTTTTCCCCAAAAAAACGGTATTTAAACTCTTTAATCGAATTACATGTCTTTGAAACTAAAAACATAACTACCCTAAAAAACGAAAGATTGTTTGCTTTACAACATAAAACAAGATCAGTAACATCAACATTCACTGTAAATCCTATATATGGATAGTCCATATTCCGAAAGAGCTTATATATGTTTTTTCTTGAACAATTTTCAATATCTACGACTCGCACAATAACACCTCTTTATTCGCAACTTAGAAAAAATCATAATCATTTAGTACAAATCCCAATTTCGTTTTTTCTTCATAATAAGGTGAAGCCTCAGTTGCTTTACGAATAGATTTTTTTAACTCTCTTAGCAATTTAATTGTATCTTCTTTTGTCTGATATGGCATATCATGTGTAACTAATTCTGGATACAAACCATTATCACGTCTTTCTGTGTTTGAAAACACCATAAAATCCTGAAAATTATGGAAATATGCCCTTATATCATACCGTTCCCTATTTCTATATAGTTCTGTTTGCGGAAATAGCAACATTTGTGATACTCTTTCAGTAAGGACTCCCATATCCGTTGTTTCAATAATGGCTTTTTCAGTTAGCCGCACATCTTCTTCGGTTTCACCGGGTAAACTTATCAACCACCATGCAGTTGATACCGTTTTTGTCTTTCCTAATATTTCAACATCACTATATATCTTATCCATATTATGGAAACGCCCCATATTTCTCGCAACCTTTTCAGAACCTGTTTCAATACCATAATCAACTGCAACTTTTTTAGCAGGAAAAGATTCAAATACTTTAAATATATCTGAGCTTAAGTATCCCGGTTCAACAAAAAAGTGCATTGCATCCACAAACAAATTTTCTTTTTTTGCTAAATCTACAAATTTTTCAATTGGTTGATTTCCATTTGCATAAAAGGAATCCTGAATTAGAATATTTGTTTTTCCTTCCTTCATATAAATCTTCATTTGATCTATTAAATATTCTGGTGAATGAAAATCTCTTTGAGCACGTCCGAGCATTCCCAAACCATTCCCCTCCAAACAATGTACACATGATTGTGGACACCCTCCACGAACAGTATCAAGTGCTGCCGCATATGGAATAATATCATTTGGAGCTGGAGTGATTTCGGGCCATATCCCTTTATGTGACATGAACGGTAAATCATCTAATTTCACTGTTACATTTCTCGGTGTATATGCTATTTCGCCATATTGATCTTTTACCATCAATCCTGATATTGCTTCACTTATTGTACCACTTTCTTCTACATTTCTTACTACTTCGTATAATGTTTCCTCTCCTTCTCCTACGATTAAACCATCTATCAATCCATAATACAACCTCACTATATCTTCGGAAAAAAAACTAGCATTTTGTCCCCCAACAACAATTGGAATATTGGGATAAATTTCTCTTAACAGCGTAGCCGTCTCAACCATTCCTACACTCTGATGCACCCACATATTCCCTATACCAAATAAAATAGGCTTTCTTGACTTAATTTTATTGATAACCTGCTTTATGCTATAACCATTTCTGAAAGCTTTAGCCAAATGCAGTATTTCTACCTCATAACCCTTTTGTTTTAAATATGCTGATAATGCCATCAATCCTATACTATCAAATTGATCAAACAAAGCAGGCTGAATCTTCATCAGCTTAAACGATGTATGTGGCTGAATAAGGCATACAAATTTATCTTTTTTCATATTATTCCTTTCATAATAATTACATCTTAAAATATCTAACTCATTTTTTAAGACATATTTTATTGAATGCTACTTGCAATTTGTCCCGTTTTTTCATAGGTTTCTAGTAATTCTTCCTGTCTTACTTTATTGGGACAAATTGTATCAAAACAGTGAGCCCAAAACACATTGTCAACGTCTTTATTTCTCATGCAAACCTCTTTTCTACAGAATATTACAGCTTGAGATTTCTCTTCCTTGTGAACCAGATAGTCATTTTCTTTAAGACATTCAATAAAATGATTAAGCCTTTTCTCTTTAATAATAAATTCTACCTGTCCTTCCATTGCGGCTGCTTCTGTACCATCTTTTGGTGAAAAAATAAATAAATGTCCCCAATCAATTTTTGTGTCTAATACAAAAGAAATACTTTCCTCTAATTCACTATCAGTTTCAGTTGGAAAACCAATTATAACTTCTGTTCCTAATATTAATTGCGGACTTAATTTCTTCAATTCGAGGAATGCCAACTTAAGTTGATTCATATCAACTTTTCTCCGCATTAATTTTATGATCCTTTCACTGCCAGACTGAATAGCTGAAACAATCATGCCCAATGTGTTCTTCTTTGCTACGTTCATAATGCTGTCATAATATTTTAATAGCCACTTTGGATGCAGCGAATCAATTAATGCACTATATCCATTTTCTATCAATGGTAATGCTTCAATTAAACTTCCAAAGGATTCACCTATGTCTAAACCATAAGCTCCCACATTATCTCCATTAATAACAACCTTGTTAGCATTACTTTCATTAAATGCATTTACTTCGCTAACACATTTATCAACTGGCTTGCTATGTAATTTTCCCACTGCCCATCGTGTAGCACAGTATGAACAATTTTCCGGGCATCCTCTACTTACTTCTACACAAAAATACATATTTCCCCATGCCATATCATGAACATCCGGAATATCTTTAAATTTATGAAACTTTCCGAAAAACTCATCAAATTTTTCCAATTCAGTATTTCTAATAACTGCTCCCGAAAAAATAGATTTTAATTTATCTACATCTGTATCAGGTACACATCCAGTTACAATGATTTCTGCCGAATATTTCTTCACTCTTTCTATCTGCTCAAGCGCCATCTGTGTCGTTTCATTTATAAATCCGCAACTGGTAACTACAATGTAATCTGCCTCTTTTTCATCTTCTACTAAAATGTAGTCATTCATTTGCAAATAAACCCCTAATTTTGCCGCATCCATTTCACGTCTGCTACAATTTAAGTTACATATAATACACACTTTTTTGTTCATAATCCATTCCTCCTAATATTATAATTATTGATATTTTAATAAACTAACTTAATAACCTACTTTTTGAAAAACACTCCCCTTAAAACACTCCTTATACCCACATTAATCTCGCTCTTATAACATATAGGTTCACTATAGGGAAATACGGAAAAATTTTTTAACAAATCTAATATATATCTCTCCGATAATAAAACCATATCTAACCCATCCGGTGTCAAAAACAAGGAATTTTCCTTTTGTTTGACTAAAGTATCATCAATATAGGAATCTGTAAAAACATTCAAACAAAGAATTCCATTATTTTTTAAAACTCTTATTGATTCCTGTATTGCTTGTTTAAATTCATCTACCGAAGAGGAGTTATGATATATCCCATTAGAAAGAACTATATCCATACTTTCTGTATCAAACGGAAGTTTCAGCATATTTGCCTGCTGTATATGAACATTTTCTTTCTTTCTCCCTAACCCTTGTATTCGCATTTCGGTTGCCTTAGTCATATTCAAATGCAAATCGCATGCTTCCACTTTAAAACCTAAGTCAGCAAGCATAGATGTATTACGTCCACCTCCGCATCCCAAATCCAAGACAATTATATCTTCTGGATGTTTAATAGAGCCAAAAAATTCTTTCCAATAATATGGCTCATCTGCCTTAGAAAATTCATCAACAATTTTCTTACTATTCCAGTATGCTTCGGCTACAATTTTACTATTTTTATACTTATCCAGTTTTTTCCCCTCCTTATAATAATTTTCTAAAAAATTTACTACTGATAATCCATCATTATATTCTAAATGAATATCTGCATATTTATATAAACTTAAAGGAACATCTCCAACAGCAACTCCGATATCAGCCGTTTTTAGCAGTTCAATATCATTCTCTTCATTACCAAAAGCCACTACAGTTAATCCATCTTCATAGTGACACCATTTTCTAATATATTCTACTGCAATGCCCTTAGATGAATCCAAAGCTACAATATCAAGTATTTTTTGTATATCTACAGGATCGCTATATAATTTCAACTTGATGCCTGATATGTTGCTGCTTAATATCTGATTGTATATATTTAAAATATCCTCTTCACATCCAATTATTGAACAAGAAAGTACATTTTTAATTTTATTCATCTCATCTACAGCCGCCATTTGAGAGGAATAATTTTTTATCTTTCTAACTTTGCCCTTGTAGTTATAATTGATATTAACCGTCACCTGATCCTTATTTGCTATTTCAATAACTTTTAATAAAGAGCTTATTGGAATATATTTTCCCTGCAAAATTCTTTTGCTGTTGAAATCAATTACTGCCGCCCCATTAAAAACTGCCACAGGCAGATTTATCCCTATCTCTTCCGTAATTTCATAAGCGCTATCCCAATCTCTTGCAGTAACAAATGAAAATAGAAGTCCAGATTGAATAAAAAAATTTATACGCTGCTTGACTTCATTTGAAATACCAGCTTTTGAATTTAAAAATGTATCATCTAAATCCGTTATAAACAAATATTTTTCTATTTCATCACATCCTTTCTGCTATAAATGATTCCTCTCAATCATATTGCAAATATTCTCATATAACATGCTAAATTCTTTTTGTCCACTAGGAATTGTAAGACGTATAGCATTATTCCCCTCAATCCCCTTTTCATCCTCAATCGAAAATGAAATAATATTATTGTCCAACAACATACTCCAAAGATTAAAATGCTGTTCCTTGCATATAATAAACAAAATATTTGTTTGCGAAGGAATAAATGACAAAGTATGCGTTTTATTCAACAATTCCTCTAATTTCTCGCGGTGCATCATAATTTGTTTTTTTACTTCAAATTGATAATTCTGATTAAACATAAGTTTTTCCGCAATCAAAATGGATAATCCACTAACCGGAAAAATATCAGTATTTTGCAACATATATGAGAGTACATCCTCATTCATACTTGCATATCCTAGACGCACCCCCGGTATTCCATAAAATTTAGAAGCAGATCTCAAAACAATCAAATTATTACTTTTTTCCTTCTGCCATAAAAGACTAAAGGATTCTTCATTGTAGACAGTATCCATCGATACCTCGTCAACAATAAATATCATCTCAGGAAATTTAGCAAATAATTTCATTAACTCATGAACCTTAAAGCACTGACCTGTTATTGGATTAGGATTAGCTATCCATACTGCTTCTAACTTTTGTTCTTCTAATACTTCCTCAATAGTTTCGATAGCAATTATCGGACTTTTTTTTTCTATTGCAACACTGATATATACGGGATTTACTAATGTTTCATATATTCGATAAAAATTGGGTATTACGACTCCAGTATTCTTTCCTTTCAATAATAATGTATTAATTTTCCATATAATATCTTCTGATCCGCTGCCTAAAAAAAATTTTTTTCCTAAAAATTTTTGAGATAAATGTATTTTAAACTCATCATATAATTGAGACGGATACTTATTTATTCCATGAAGTATTTCATCACTTGTAAGAATTTCACATACTGCCTTTAATTTCTCTGTATTATCAGAACTCAAGGAAGAATCTATCAAACCTTCTTTTTTTCTTAAACTTTCATAATTATCCATATAATTCATAAGCGTACCACCATTCACGTTAAATTCACAACTTTGTATGTGCCATTATGTATTTTGGTTAATATAGTTCTAATATCATATTTTTCAAAAGTTTCTATGCATTTATTAGCATTCTTAGTAATAGCAAATATGGCGGGACCGACTGAGGATATAGCCAAAACTTCTGCATATCCTTCTTTCTTCAAAAACATTAACCTATCCATTAAATCGGGAAGTTCTGGATATGTATATGAACAATTGCTAATACTTCCTTTATCATAACGATAATCCCATATTACATCTCCCATCGTTTTAACATCCTGAACATACATTGCCGGAAGAAAGTAATGCAAAATATTATAAGCTATCTCATTTCTATATTTTTTTCCACACTCTAAAAAATTTCCTAAATTTTCCTTTTCTTCTTCAAATTGTGATTTTGAATCTTCAAACATATAATTATTTGGAATGCCGATCAAAACTGAATATTCCTCATTTATTTCTCCCGTTGCTATAACGGTATTCTCACCTGCCAGTACAAGAACACCTCCTTTTGTTAGTCCCGATGCAGCAGATCCACCTATGCATTGCACTGGATTTAAGTGTTCTAAATCACCATCTATTTCCTCACCATAGTTTTGAGCTAAATACCTGATTAATGTTTCTGATCTGATTGGTTTTCCGAACAATTCATTGATAGCTGTTGCTACACCAGCTTGAATGCATCCAGTAGAACCTAACCCACAATGTTTCAGACTATGATAATTTTTTATAGTAATACTAAAGCCTTTTTGATATTTCAGTGCCTCTTTCATAATGAGACAAACGTGTTTGATCACACTTTCCCTCTCTCTCATTGTATCATTCACATATATCTCATTCTCATCTATTATTTCTACCGTAACTTCAATAAAAATTTGAGTAGAAAATACAACCTCTCCAGGAGTATATTTCATATTATTGTTTTTTACAATTTTACTTGGATCAATCGCCATAGCATTTAACCTTGTAGGATACAAAATAGTTACCTTCCTATTAATTGGTTCTGTAACTGTATTGCAATCTACAATCGGATTGAATATAGTGCCAACTTTAAAAAAATCAAAATTAGAAATATTCATAATTCCCTCCATCAATATATATTTCCATCTATTGAAAAACGTAATTTACTTTCAGATAAATGCGGATTTACAGGTATACTTTCCAGCTTGAAATTATTGTTTTCAAACAATTCTTTTATCCATTGCTCACAATACTCAATTTCTTCATCTACTTTTCCCAATTTCGGATACTTATTTAAAAAACCCGTCAATGCTTTATTGGCAAGAAATATCTTTTTTTCTACTTCAAGCAACGGATCTGTTCCCAATAGTCTAAATAAATTTCCGTTATACTGCCGATTCATATATGCATACACAACTTCTTCTAACCATCCTATCGGCTTAGAACGTCCAGTAATTTTAAATAAATTAACCCCCATATTTTCATACAACCTTAAATCTTCTGGTCTAATAAAATTTGCCATCAATATCTGATAAGGTGTCTGTATCTTAATTTCATTGCATTTCTCATGAAATACTCTATCACTTTTGCCCTCTCCTAAATCCTGATAATGCTGCTCTCTGAAAGGGCATCTCCTTAAACAACTTTCATTTACCATAATTTCAAAATCAATATTCTCGTTTCCTAAAAATTCTATTACATTTGCCAAATCATCAAAATTTCTATTTAGATCATGATGTGCAATAATTTTACTTGGTTCAAGTGACAAATATGGTTTAATATCATCAATTGTTTTTATACCAGCAATTGTAGATACATTAATATGTACAGATGGATACCGCTTTCTAATAAACTCAAACAACTCTATAGAACTTATCGTTAAAGAATCTGCTTTAAAATCGTTTATAATCCATTCTAATTCTTCTTCTAAATATTCATACAGTTGCATATTTACTGGTGTATTGATTAAATATGCAAATCGAATTTTTTGGCTTTCTAAAATTCTTTTAATTTTATTTGCCTCATTTCTAGTTGTTTGGTGAGCAACTGTATGATCCCTGCCTTGTGGTAACTTACCATTTGATAATGCACCATATAATTCTGCTATTTCAATGTCATCTTTACCATGAATGTCTATTATCGTTTTAATTGAATCCATATTCCATTGACAAGGAACGGTTAATTTAACTTTATTCATATTCATCTATTTCTCCTTTAAAAGCAATTATTAAATCGTTCACAAAATGATCGAGAGCTTCTTGTGTAACATGCGGCATAATGTATATTTTATAGCACATAATTTTTTGGCACTTGTGAAATAAGTAAAATCCATCTAATACATACTTTTTCTCAATAACTTCTGGTAAACATCCGCCATTCCTATTTAGAAAATGTACACATATCATATTTGTTTCCGGATCTGAAATAATTTCAGCCAAATTGCTTTTTTCTAATTTTCTAATCAGGTATTCCTTAACTAAAATTAATTGATGTAACTTAGCACTAAATCCGCTTTTTCCCAAATAATTAAACACCCCCCAACACGCTACGGCTGCAGCTGCATTTCTTGAATTAATTAATGTTTTATCCATTACCTTCTTGGCATACTTTATTGGTATTTCAATATATTTTTGCATACCTTGTCTACACATAAAAATACCTGCCGAAAACGGAATATATCCCATTTTGTGAGGATCTACTGATAATGAGTAGACGTATTTACAAGCAAAAGCAAATTCTTCATTTGAAATAAAGGGAAAAACTAATCCTCCAATAGCAGCATCAACATGAATATAAAAGTTTGCATTATATTTTTTACTTAATTTCTGAAGCATATGATCAATCCCTACAATCGAATCCATTGTTCCAGTCATTGTATATCCTACTGTACATACAACAATAAAATTAAGTACACCCGAATTAATTTTTTTAATAATACTTTTTTTTAGAGAGTCTATATCCATTTGATAGTTTTCTGTATAGGGAATATCCGAAACGTCCAAAATTCTCATAAGATTACATGCCTTCTCTATTGACTGATGTGTCAATTCTGTTTTAAATAAGCACATATTCTCCTTAAAATAATTTCGAGCAATCCATACTCCCATAATATTTCCTTCAGTTCCTCCTGAAGTAACATATCCATCTATATTTATATCTCCATATAGCTGTCCCATCATTTCAATAAGTTCTTTTTCCAACTGTCTAGACATATTTTGCGCTTTGTCAGTATTCGTAAAGACTCCAACATGGTTTTCGTTATAACTTAAATACTCTGTAAAAATCTCAACACCTAATGGATGCGGCATTGATTGAGGATACCCAAGAAATACAGAATCCTCCGAAATATAATTATTAGGCACCTTTAATTGTTTTTTTATGTCCTCTAAAGGAATACCTGTTAAGGGAAAACTCTTTTTCATCATATATTCTCCTAATATTTATTTTATTAAAAATAGCTTATTCTTAATGAAGTAAATACGAAATTTCAAGAATTACTATGTGCCAAACTTTCTATTTTTCCTACATATAAAAGCTCCCATTCTAAAATCATTTATTCCTATCCTCTCGCAAACTTCATATCCTGTTGCATTTATAGCTTTCAGATATTCAGCCTCCGAAAAAAGTGTAACTCTCTGGGTGTAATGATATTCCTTAATTCTATTTTCTTTTGCGATTAAATGAATCATTTCAATTTCCAATTTGTCTCCGTGTCTAACAACATTCTCCATACACGAAAAATACACATCCTCATTTTTTCCTGAATTCACTAAAGTCTTGTCTGAATAAGTTTCCTTTGTATCCCAAGGGGTTAAAATTAATATTCCACCTTCATCTAGGCATGACCATACAGATCTTAGTCCATTTACCATTTCACAATAGCTTTTTGCAAAACCTATAGTTCCAAACAAATTTATAGCTACGCCATATTTTTTAGATAACTCGAAATCAAACATATTCTTTTTATAAAACTCAGCATTTGGAATCTTTTCTACAGCCTTTCTTAACATACCATCACTTAAATCTATTCCCGTTACTTTATAATAATCAGAAAGATTTTTGGTTTGTTCACCAGTTCCGCAGCCTATATCTAACAAATTTCTATTTCCTGAAAAATTATATTTTTTTTCTAATTCAATGATTTTTTCTGCTTCTTTCTTATATTCTTTATCATCAACATAAAGCATGTCATAATAATCTGCTATTAAATCAAAATCAGCCATTTCTATCCATCTCCTTATCCATTTCCTATGTATTACTATAAACGCAATGATTTACTTCAAAGGAATTACATATTTTTATGAGATTATACAAAAGCAAATCAAAAGCCAATTATGTATATCAATAATATCTCAAAAAAAGACACAAAAAGTGTATTGTGTAATTTTTACGACTTTATATGTAATTTTTCCCGAAAAAAATCGTACCACATGCAAAAAGACGCATAAAACTATGCGCCTCTATTGCATTTTAACACTGTGCACGATAACTTGTCCAACCCCTCTGCCATTTCTTCAAGCATATGTACTAAATATTCCTGTTGCTTTTCTCTTTTTCCATTTAAAACATTTTGAATACGCTCTGTTATAGGTATTTTATTCAGCTTCTCACATAAGAGATAGGACAAAGGAATATCCAATGCAACCGCTATTCTTATAAAATTTTCCAATGACATTGTTCTGCTACCACGCTCCACCCGTTTTATAGAGTCTACAGAGAGATCCGCTCTCTCTGCCAGCTCAAGTTGTGTTAAATTTCTCTGTTTCCGGTATAATCTCACGTTATCCGCAATAATATATCTTATATCCTTCATTCACCTATTCTCCATTCTGATTTATTTTCAATGAAGAACTCAATGGAGGACTACGAATACCAACCCGGACATAAAGTTGCATATTTCGACAGTCATAAAAAAAGAATACATTATGTCAGGGCGTACCCTTTCATATGTATTCTTTTTTGGTATGAGCTTTTATTGAATCGGGAAATCTTCTTATCCCATATGCCGCTAACATAAAAATATGCAATCTACTGTACAGAATGTCTACTGTATATTTTTAAGTTCATTTCGTTCAAAATGAATTGACCGAACCTCTTTTCCAAAAAACTACCATATATGCAAGTTTCCTCACACATATGGCATTTCCGTATGTGGTTTTCTTATCAAGAAAGCTTCTTGATTTCTGCTGGCTGCTTAGGCTGATGCAGACAATACATACATCTGCTGTCGGCTGCTGCTTTTGCAGAATTGAGTGCCACTTTTCCTATAATTGTTGCTACAATATTTTTCTTTTTGTTGCCTACCATATAACACACCTCCAATTCTAATTTTCAAAGCCAGTATATCTTATATTACTGGCTTTTCTCATTCAATGTTGAAATTCCGATATAGCTTGTAATTTTTCCCCTACAATCATGCTAATACCGATATTTAACATATATTCCGCTATATTTTACCGCTATATGCGTATTTTTTCTACACGTTACAGTTGTTAGATTATTTTATTCAAATGTGTAAAAATATTATCAGAAAGGAAGTTGTATATATGCCAAACAATCGTATTCGTGAACTTAGAAAGAGTTTAGGCTTATCCCAAGAAGCTCTTGCCAAAGAACTAGGAACCACACAACAAGCGGTAAGCAGAATGGAAAATAACGCCTATGATATTCCAACTGACATACTTTTAAATATGTCAGACATATATAATGTTACTACTGACTACATACTTGGAATTTCTGATGTAAAACGTGATTACAACGGACAGTACCGCATGAATCAGGAAATGGATAGATGCTATGATATTGTCCGCCGCTATCAGAAATTATCCGAAATCAACCAAAAGACACTCCGCTGCATACTTGAGCGTTTAGAGCAGGCACAAGTAGAGAGCGAAGAAGCATCTGCAAAGGAAGTGGATAAAAATGCTGAGAATAGCGATCTGTGATGATGATTCCAAATTTACCGGGGAAATTGAAGCTCTGGTATTTCAGGAAAGCCAGAAGTTGGGTATCCGTGTGGAAACCGAAGTATTTTCTGACGGCAAAACCCTTCTGAAAAGTATTCAGGACGGCGAGCATTATCAACTTATATTTATTGACATCGAAATGAAGCAGGTAGACGGAATAACGGCTGCAAGGCGTATCCGTGAGATAGACCGGACGGTACTACTGATTTATGTATCGGGTTATGACAAATATTTAAAGGAACTATTTGAAGTGGAGCCATTCCGTTTTCTCTCTAAGCCTCTAAACCATGTCCAGTTCGCCCGTTATTTTAAAGAATCCTGTAAGCGCATCAGTGAGACGGAAGTATTCTATCAGTTTACATTCAACAAGGAAATAAGGAAAGTGTCCGTAAGAGACATCGTTTATTTTGAAAGCAACAACAGAATCGTCTATATCCACCTGAAAGACGGCTCTGATGAACATTTTTATGGAAAGCTCAATAATGTAGAAAAGGAACTGGCAGCAAGCAGGCAGTATTTTCTACGCATACACCAGTCCTTTTTGGTAAATTACGGCTATGTTAAAAAGATGAACTTCTTCAATATTACCATCAGCTACATGGGAATAGAAATGGACTTGAAAATCAGCGAGGATCGGCAAAAGGAAGTGCGCCAGCAGCTCTGTAAAATTGCAGGCGGAAAGGCGGTCATAGAAGAATGACTGAATATTTAACGATAATATCCGAACTGTTCCTGTCGTTGCTTCATCTCCTCATCATACGGAAATATATGAATGTATTTTGGGGACCAGAGATCCGAAATTTGAAAGGTTACATAGAGTGGGGCGTATATTATGTTTTTCTGCTCGTAAGCAATATCAGTTCCATGCTCCCGCCCCAACTGTTGTTGGCCGGGAATGTCCTGCTGATATTTATGATCAGCTCGGCTACCCGTAAGAGAAGCATTAAGCAGCGCTGCATATTTTCTTTATTGATATGCACAGTATGGATGTTAGTGGAAGTCATTGTCATGATGATACTGACATTTGTCGGTTTTGATTCCAGAACGCTTCAGGATGCCGGAAGTTTCATATCTAAAATATGTATGCTGCTGTTATCAGTCATCATAAGCCACTGTATCAAGAATAAGCACTATTCCGAAATTTCCCTGCATTACTTTTTAAGCATTTTACTGATACCAGTCAGCAGCATTTATGTGATGCACCATATATTCCTCATTGCAGCTACTCATAGTGAGTATATGATATTCTCCGCCACAGCGAGTTTCCTGCTGCTTGTTGTAAACTATATTATCTTTGAGGTCTACGACTGGATCAGCCGGAACGCTGAACTGCGTGAACAAAACCGACTGTATGCGCAGCAACTGGAGCTTTGCAGCCAGCAGGCAGAAGAACGTGAAAGCCTCTATCTTGAAATCCGCACAATCCGGCATGATTTAAAAAATCATCTTTCCGGGCTTCTTGGAATGGTTCAGACAGGACAGATCAGCGATGCGGAGGAATACATACTGCGAATGTTAGATATTGGCGCCGGAAATCGTCCGGAGGAAGTTTCCCACAGCGGTAATATCGTTATAGATTCCTTAATCAATAATGCATATGCCGCAGCGCAAAAAGATAACATACGGTTTGATGTCAATGTTCTTATACCCGCATCCCTTCCATTTGAGAGCGGACATTTAGCCATTATTTTAGGAAACCTACTGGAAAATGCACTGGAAGCCTGCCGGGATATTCCAGACGGAAAAGGATTTATATGCCTTGATATTTCTTATGCCAAAGACATTTTTCAGCTATGCATACAAAACAACTATCAGGCAAAGCGGAAAAAAGATAATATCGGTCACTATCTAACCACCAAAAACGACAACATATATCATGGTCTTGGGCTTTCATCCATAAACCATGCTGTTGTGAATTATCATGGGCAAATGGATATAACGGACAATGACAATCTGTTTCAGGTCATTGTCGTCATGTATGGTTCATATTCAGAGAAAGCCGGGTAACAACTGATTGATTTCATATTTTTTAAGGAGCTGTCATGGAACATTTAGCAAAAAGATTAGCAGAGTATATATGTAAAAAAGAAATCATTACCGAGGAAATGACGGAAATCTACCAGTACGGCTTCCAGTGCTTTTTGGAACTGTCTGTGAGTACCGTATGCAGCATTATAATCGCCCTGTTTCTAGGTATGCTGCCTGAGTGCCTTTTCTTTTTCCTGCTTTTTATCCCCATGCGCTCCTACGGCGGCGGCTTGCACATGAAAACATATCTTGCCTGTTTTATAGGCTCCTGCCTCATACTCACAACTTCCCTGCTGGCAGTAAAATATTTAACAGTTCCCATTCCGATTTCTTTTACACTGTATCTGTCTGCTGCCATACTGATCCTGTTCATCGGTCCGGTTGACCATCCAAATCGGGAAGTAGATGCACAGGAAAACCGCACATTCATTAGGAGAACCTATTTTACGATGTTTGTCAGCTTTTTATTGGCTCTGTTTTTCATCTTCATGCAAAACACAAGATATATGCTGCTTCAAACAATCGTATTTGTTTTTATCTCCGCCACTTCCCTTATCGGACGTCTGATATACAGGCAGACTTAGCTTTCTTTTTGCAACACAGCCTGTATTTTATCCTGCCAGCTTAGAATCTCCCGCTTATACTGCTCCCGAAGGCTGTCCGGCACTTCATCATCAAGCCTGCAAATATCATCATAATCTTTTCGTGGGAGCAGTTCCCTGTTTTCATAAAACCACTGCCAGCGCCAGTTGCGGAGCAGGCTTTCCGCCATAACCTCCGGCGAGGAAAATATTTCATCAACTATCATCGACAGGTTCTGCCCTTCCGCTTTGCTCAATAAACCGACCAGGGACACATAACCCACCTGATAGATATACGCAATATGGTAATCCTTCGATTTTTCGAGGACATCCGAAAAAATACTTATCAGTCCTTTGTATTTATCCATCATACACTCTCCTTCGTCCAATGCAGTAATGTGTGCAAGCCACATTTCCCATAAATATGAGTTTTGAAACCTTACCGAATTTTATAGAAACAATTTAAACCTTGTGAAAACCTATATGTACAAAATCTATGCATACATATTCATCATAACAAAAATACATTCCGGCTACACTACCTATGCAGAAAACGACTTTATATTGCAGAAAAAGGCAAATTTATATGACGTTTTCCACCTTCCGCACCCATTCCCTTACTTTTTCAATAAGTTCCTGTTTCCTTTCAAAATGCAGATAATGTCCGCCCTCCAGCCGCAGCACCTCGCTCATATCCGTTTCTGTAATGACCTCCCTGTGCAGCGTTTCCCATGTTTCCAGCAGCTCACAGTTATCCTCCGAAACGAACTGTAATACCGGAACCGTTTCAGGAAATTTCATGTCCCTTACAGACTCCAGACTTTCCTCCATATGCCTGATTTCATTCATAATATCCTTGCTGTATGCGTAATCCATAGATAAAATGCGGAATATTTCCAGCTCCCTATCTGAATATGGATAAACAGTATCGGCATAAATGGCATTTTCAGGATGCCCAATGGAAAGCAGGCGGGTAATGCCTAAAACATTTACTGTTTTCTGGAAATATGCTGATAACTTATTCAATGCTGCCATGCTGATCGGGAGCGGTTCTTCATCGGACTGTTTGGGAACAGACGGATCAATCCCTATAAAACCCTTTACCTCCTGCGGATAGGCATTTGCCCAGTACAGGGAATACAGACCAGAGAGCGAGTGCGGCATTAAATAATACTGATTGCAGCCTAACTTTTGGGTACACTCATGCAGTTCTTCCACCACAGCACTGATTTCCCGTTCTGTTCCAACCCTGTCGGAAAGCCCATATCCAAACGGCTCTATGGTAATAACCCTGAAATCCTTTGACAGTTCTTCCGCCAGCGGGATAAATTCCAGAACAGGCGAGGGCGATCCCCAGCCGGGCAGCAATATGATTGTTGTTTCGTTGTCCTCTCCCTTTATATCCACCACCATATTATGCCCCTGCACTTCGACAACCGTTCCATATGCAGCTTGTATTTTAGACCGCTCTGCCTGCTTGCAGATAAAATTCCAAATCATCAATGCTGCAGCAACTCCCAATATAATCAGACCTACCCATTTTATAACTTTAAATATCTTTTTTCTCATGTTTCTTTTCTCCTTCCCTTTTACAGTATGTTCCGATATACAACTAATCTCTGAAAATACAATTTTCTTGATCCTGTCATTATTGGTTGTCTTTCTGACTTCTCTGTTTTCTTCAATCAACACCGAAGCATTATCAAGCATATCACTTATCCTAATCTGCATTGCTTTCATATCCCTCTTTAATCAGAAATTTTTTAAGCACCTCTCTTCCACGCCGCAGTCTGGTTTTTACCGTCTGGGGATTCATCTGAAGCTCCTGCGCAATCTCATTCACTTTTTTGTACTGGTAGTAGTACGCTACAAAAATTTTCCAGTCCAGCGGCTTCAACCGTTCTAAAATCCTTGCTATAATCCTCTGCTGCTCCCTTTGGACTATTAGCTGTTCCACGCTGTTATCAACTATCAGAATATCATCCATTAACTGTAGATTTTGCACTTTGGCATTTCTCAGCCAGTCCTTCGCCTTGTTCCTTGCGATAACTGCTATGTATGCCTTAATGCTGCTATATTCTTCATAATTGATCCTTTCAACCGTATTCCACAGTGAGATAAATGTGTCTGCGACCACCTCCTCCACATCTTCCTTAGTTCCCTTTGAGCTTAATAGGTTTCTTACAATGGCAGTGACATAAGCGCTATACAAATCAATTATTTCTTCAAATGCTTTTTCATCCCTGTTTCGCAATCTCTTTAGTATGCTCTTTTCGTCCATTCCTCCAAATCCTATCTGCTCAAATTTTTTATCAATACGGCATCTATAAGAATTTGGTTTCACTTTTAGATAAAAAAACAAAAAGGCGTATAGAAATCCCTATACACCTTTTCGTCCTTTTTGCCCCTGCTATAAGAGCCTGTCCAAACCAAATGACATTTCTTCCAGCATATGTAATAAATATTCCTGCTGCTTTCCACTTTTGCTGTTTAAGATATTTAGAATACTTTCTGTAATGGGGATTTGATTAAGATCTACATATATGAGATATGAGAGAGGGACAGCCAATGCATCTGCTATTCTCATAAAGTTTTCCAGTGACATTGTTCTGCTCCCATGTTCGATCCGTTTTATAGAATCAACTGAAAGCTCCGCTTTCTCTGCGAGTTCAAATTGTGTTAAATTTTGCTTTTTCCTGTATAATTTCACGTTATCGGCAATAATATATTTCATATCCTTCATTTTCAGATTCTCCATTCTTTTTATTATTTGTGAGATGAAGAATCTAAAGGCGGTCCTCTTTCCGACCTCCGTATGTATATCTCCTTATAAATCAGCAATTTTCGACAATAGCGAAAAAAAGAGTACACCGCATCAACCTGCCATGTCGATTTGTGTACTCGCAAATTGCCATATTTTTTTATCAGGAGTATATTATACTGAATTAAACAGCCCATATACCCTTTAAAGAACAATCTATGTAAAAATCTTATCATCAAAATTTATGGTAAAAATAAACACCTAACAACAGCTATTTGTCATCAGGTGTAATATAAATAATTCTATTCATTTGTGTATTATATTTGCATTTTTTAATGAACTATATCATACCAAATATGAACTAGAATAACAGTGTCTTTACAGAAAATGAGCTGTTTATGCAGAAAACGGCACAAAATCCTTGCAGACAGTTCCTACTGTAAAATCACAGGGAACTAATGAAAACTTATATGCACATATTAAATAATAAATTGCAGGCAAGAATAAAATAATACCTTGCCTGCAACTTTTCTTTTTAAGGAATATCGCTAAACTATAGAATTATATCCATATATAGCAATTCGCATATATCTCAATAAACTTGGAGCCAGATTAATTTCTTAACACCATGCTGCTCTTTCTAAGTCTTTTAGTCTCATCAATAATCATAATAAGCCGTTAAAGAAACCGTTACTGTGGAAGCAGGATATATATTTCCATTGTATGACACTCCAGAATTTACAATCCACACACTCCATGTTCCCTTTGGATTTTCTCCGTTGAAAACATCCGTGGTAAATGTTGTGCTTGATGTTGGACCGCTAAAATATGCTATTGTTCCTTCCGGACTCTTGATATAAAGTGTATATGGGTCCGTTCCTCTTGCCACATTACAAAATAGTTTTACAGAAGTAACAGACGCACCAGCAGATACACTTCCTGATGATACGGAGCTTATAGCTGATTTACCGCCGTTTATAGCATTCAATTTTGTTGTAGTCTTGCTGAAATATGAACTCGATGTCGTTGCTGCCAAAACAGGCATTGTAAACATTATACATGCCATAAAACATGCAATAACAGATGCAAATATTTTTCTTTTTACTGTTTTCATCAAAAAATCCTCCTTTTCTTGAATAAATTACTGAGATATATGCGTAAAATAGCAATGTGTATCAGCATCTAATATCTACTGCTGCTTTTACCAATCTATTTCCTGATTTAGACAAATTGGCTTCTACCGTTTCCCTTGTAATGCTGTCCAAAGCTCCTGCTTTGATAGGTTTTCCTACTTTCCATGTTGGATCTGCTGCTTTTGCTGCCGCAATGAATGCTTGTGTATATGCCTTTTCATATTGTGATAATGTATACCCTGATGCCAAACGATCTTTTTTGCCCATTTTTCGATACAAATCAGTGTAAACATCTGACCTTTTTGTGGTATCTCCGTCCCCTATACCGTTACCCTGCAAAAACTCTTTTTTGGTAAGTTCAAACATATCATCAAGACTGCTTTCCGGTATAGAAATGAGCTTCTTTCTGCTTTCCGCATTTTCCTCTGTCACAAGCAATCCTGCCAATCCCGTTGTAGGATCAATATAATCTCCATCATTGTCATATTGACGCATCAAATTTTTAATTGCCTGTACATTAGTAAACATTCCACTACTCCCAGCATGTTTAGTCATTTCTTTTACAGCCGCCTTATACCGTGCGCTATTTGTATCAATACCTGCTGCTTTTAACTGTGACCTCAAAGAACCATTTGTCAAATCTGACACTTTAAGTGGATTTACCATTCCTGCATTATTTTTTGTTCCAAACATTTGCTGAAACAAAAATCCATAATCTGTGATTTTTGGCATAACTCCGTCCTCCTTGATAAAATGATTTGAAATCCATTTCTTTATAGCATTGCGTTTAATAAATTTTCCTATTTTCATAATAGCAAAATATAGTTAAAGGTCAATTACCTTTGCAGAAAGTGGACTGTTTTTGCAGAAAACGGCACAAAAAAACCTTTCAGCATACATATCATTCTGAAAGGCTCTTTCTTATATTTAATTTTCTTGTCCAGTATAAGCCTTATTTCTTGCCGCTACAATAAGTGCAACTCTTAATCCTCTTTCCTCTTTGGTCTTTTCGGCTGATGACCAATCCCAAAACAAATAGGCGGATCTCCCCATATATCTTTTTCAACTTCATTGCGGGCAATCCTTTCTACTGCCTTGAGTATCGTTTTTTTAATTTTTTTGTTCTCCTTCATTTTACACTTACCTCCTGTTTTATAATTTTTGCCAAATACATCAATAATGCACATAATATTATAGCGCTTGACATATAACCGATATACAGAATATTAGCCTTCAGATAAACTAAGACAGCAATTAACATCACTTCCATTAAAACAATCAACCTTGCCGATTTCTTAGACTCCTTCAATTCACTTTTATTCATATCTACATTAGGGTGGTTTATTGTTCCCATTATAAAGATTAAAATTATTGCCAAAAGCAGCATACCATACATAATTGTCCGATTCATGCAAAGCATAGGTACAACCAGCATAACAACAATATAAGTTATAACTGTCCCTAGATAACACTGCCAAAACTTATTTGCATGAAATCCCCCTGTCCGTTTCCTCAAAGAAAGAAAAAAAACAACAAAACAAATCGTAGGTAATAATTGCCTAAATATCAATCCTAAAAGCACCATAGTTCCAACAGTTATAACATGTTCCACCATACCTATTAATGCATATTCATAATATGCGCAGCTTGATTTATTTATTATCTTCTCCATCTCCATTTGATTGACGAGCTTTAATACCATATTTTCTATCATAAACACATCTCCTTAATTATTCAGTATGAATTATATATGGAAAAAATCAACATAGTTTGCAGAAAATGAACATTTTTTGCAGAAAACGGCAATAAACATTTAAAACTATCCATTTAAACAGTTTACTCACGCAGGAATAATAATTGAAAAGAAAAATTCTTTATTCTTATCTTCAATGACATATGCACCACCATATTTTTCAATGATTTTTAACACATTCTTGATCCCTACGCCATGTTCATCCTCGTTTGATATTTTCGTAGATTTTATCTCTCCATTCTCATATACAACATCATAACTAAATGTATTTTTAACCGCAATGATTATCATATCATCTTCTTTAACGAACTTGAACCTAATTATCCTTTTATCCTCACATGTCTCACACGCTTCGATAGCATTGTTCAGAAGATTTGCAAGAATAGTAACCACATCCTCATCTTTTATTTTCAATTCTGAAAGATCATTTACTCTAAATACAAAAACAATTCCTTTTGCGTCCGCCTCCTGATACTTTGTATTAAGTATGGCATTTATGATTACATTGTTGGTATTAATGGCATCCGGTTCATTATTCAAAGAACCATAAATCTTTTTTACATATTCTTCTAATTTAGAATACTGCTTTTTATTTAGCAAGGATTCTATACATGAAATCTGGTTTTTATATTCGTGTGTCTTTCTTTTTTGATTATCAAAATTTTCAGAAATAGACCTATACATTTCCAACTGATTTTTCGCCTGAATTTGAAAGACTTTATTTTCATGCATCTTCATTTCTCTTTCTACAATATCGTTAATTAGATAGAATACAACTATATTCATTCCCACCATTCCAAATGCAATAACGGCAAGTAAGTTTGCCTGCTCTACTGTCTGTACATATTCAAAAACGGATAGCATTGCAGAAATAGCTACTATTGTAAAAATTGGAAAAAATAGAAACCTTAACCACTCTGTATCTAACATTTTTCCCATTGACTTTTTTGCAAACTGTTTCCTTATAACAAGAATAAGAAAAAATAGAATTACTTTTACTAGCAAATATGCCAATACAGAAGCGATTTTGTGTTGCTGATTTGATATTTTCATGTCTATGGACAACCAACCCATAATTAGGAACACTAAAGAATCCATCGCAAGCAATAACGCATCAAACAAAACAGCTAACACAAAAGATTTTTTTAAGCTAATTCTAACGTGCCAAAGCATAAATACTGAGAACAACAAAATACCAGTAATCTGTCTTATTACAAAATATTCTGAAAAGCCATATGATAGAAAACATATGCAACTAAGCAATAGTATAAACTGTATTGTATTAATCCAGCCTTTATACCTCACTTCCCCAAATGTTTCATAAAAAATTTTGCAACACATTATTTCGATAAACATTAACAATATACTCTGCATTAACTCAAACATCTACACTTCTCCCTGACACGCTATAAACTTTTTCTTGACTTCTGTATATCTTACCTTTGGTATAGACAGTTCAGCCCCGTTTGTTAATATCACGTTATATCGGACGACATTCTTAATATATTTTACATTTACGAGGTAGCTCTGGTGTATCCTGATAAAACCATTCTCTGAAAGCATGTCGTCCAACACATTCAATGTTTCATACATGGTATAGACGGTTTCTTCTTCCTCAATAACATGAAACTCAAGTATATGCAAATTGCTCTCAATATATAATAATCTATCCAGTGATATTTCTTTTCTGCCCTCTTTAAAGTCAAATTTTCTTTTTGTCACAGAATAATTCATCTTATCAATGATGGCATCCATACATTCATTGACTTTGCTCTGAAAATTGGCATTCCCCTTTAGCAAATACCTCACAACATCTAATCGGTATCCTTCCAGTGAATAATCCACATACGCAGTCACAAATACTATAAATACTTCCCGACTTACTTTTCTGATCACCTCCGCCGTCTTAATACCATCAATTTTCTCCATATTTATGTCTAAAAATACAACCGTATAACGCATTACCCCAAGACCTAAATCTACCAGTGCCTCCCCTGAGCTATATGTATCTATTTCAAAAACAAGACCTTTTTCCACCATGTAGCTGGAGATCAGCTCTTTTAGTTCTTCTGTAAAAAGATTTTCATCATCACATATTGCAATTTTGAACATCTGCTTTATCTCCTCCTTCCTTGCTAATTGATAGCCGTCTTTCCCCGATACTTTATACTCCATCATTTTGTATTTCGACATGTGTTACTAAATCCATTAATCTTTTTCTTACATTTATCATAAGGTAAGACGATATGCAAAAATCTACAATTCCCCTTGTTATTTTATTTTTCTTTAACACATTAGTCAACTAAATTGCAGAAAACGACCATATTATGCAGAATATGGCACAAATAAAAACTAAACAATATTTATTTTCAAATTAGGACTTATTTTAGTCCATATTCGTTTTATTTTTTCTAAAAAAGTGCTATACTAGGTTTGTTTCCATTTCAAACTCGAAGAATAAAGGAGCAAAGATATTGATATGAAGATTCAAGACCTAAACATTTCTGCTGCTTCTAAATCTGCCTTGAAAAGCATAGGCTTGACAATGGTTTCAGAACTTGCAGGACAAAACTACATTACCCTAATAAATAAATTCCCCAAGAATTTTAATATTGAACCTCTGATTGACGAATTGAACGCTCTAGGTTATCTACTGCCGCCAAGCAATGAAATATCAATCTATGATGTCCCTATGTCTAAACGATTGCAGAACGCCCTTAAACGAAATGGTGTTATGTATTTTTCGCAGCTTGCTTCTTATCCTAAAGAAGATATTCTGCATTTCCGAAACTTAGGACAAAAGACCATCTTAGAATTGGAACAAATTTGTCAGGAATACAATATAGAAATACGCTCTATACTGTCTATCAAAGAATATTTTGATAACTACCAGTTACCTTCAAAAATTTATCCCATGCTGTTCCAAAACAACATATCCTGTTTAGAGGATTTTAAAAATATGACGGCAAATGACTTATACCATATATGTCAAGAGGATTATAGCCTTACCATGCAGTCCTATTTTATTTTGAGAAAAAGTGGAATTGTATTTGACAACTGGCAGGATAAATTCATTTTTGAGATTTTGCCAGAAAAAAATGCTGCCCTGCTATGGAAAAGACATAAAATCAGTATGCTTTCACAAATGCCTGACTGCAGTGAATGTACACTAAAGAAAGCTCTTTCATCTTCATATTCGTTTGCAGCGGCAATGAAAGAATTATTGTCAAATGGATAGATATGTACAATATGTTAGAAAATGACAGGTCATACCGATCTGTCGTTTTTATTTCAACAATTCATCATAAGTTGTTTCCAATACATCCCGTATTGCCTAAGCTGTGATGCCTGTATGTGTTGGATTCCCTTTCTATCTTCACTAACGCTTCTCTTGTCAATGGTACATTCTCTAACTGCATCAATGTTACCATTTCCGTCTGCCGCATACCCTTTTCTTTTCTGATCCGCCTGATGTTCCGCCCGATAAATATTTCATCCTGCTTTATTTTCTGCTCCATATCATCACCGCACTTCTGAACCCATTTCGGTTCTTTTTAAAGTATTGTATTCAATAGAGCTATCGAAAAGGGACTGATTTTAGTCCACTTTATGTAATTCCTATTGCAGAAATCGGGCAATAAATGGTTTTATTTTATGTAGAATAATACTGCATATCAAAACTATCCTTTCTGCCCTGACAGATAAGATAGCTATTCTATATCCCTTTTCTGTTGAAATTAGTCATTTTCTGTAAAATGTATTGCAAATTTGCTTTTATTGGGTAAAATGGAATGAATAAAGGAGTACAAATTTATGGATTTACAGATAGATGATATAAATCTTTCCCACCCTGCCAAGAATACTCTTCACGAACTGGGCTTTACTATGGTTTCCGGTCTGGAAGATCATGACTATATATCTTTGATACAAAAGTTCCCCCTTCAACGCCACCGTATTTATTCTATAATTAAGGAACTTAATGATGCTGGATATTTACTGCCCCCGGACAATGCAGTGTCAATTTATGATGTACCAATGTCTAAAAGGCTTTTCCATATTCTTGAGAGAAATTATATCCTCTACTTATCCCAATTATCTCTATGCTCTAAAGAAGAACATGCCCGTATGCGTAATCTCGGAGAATGGACAATGATTGAGTTGAAAGAAATATGTAATGCTCACGGTATAGAATTACGCTCCATACATGATATTAAGGAAAATCTGGCTCCATAACATTTACCTTTTAATTCAATACGGTACGAGGGACTCTATAGATATAAGATTTCTTCTTTTGATGATTTGAAAAAAATAACCACTCTCGATTTACATATGATATGCCAGCAAGACTACAATGATGCTATGAAAATGTATCATATCCTAAAAGATAAAGGAATTATTTTTCATATGTAGGAAGATCAGTATCTGTTTGAAATTATGTCAAGAAAAGATGCTCAAACATTAGGCAGAAAATACCGGATTTACACTATTTCGCAACTATGTTCTTGTGATAAAATATTTATTAAGAGTATGCCTCCATCTATTATATACAGCGTTAATGTGGTATTGAAAGAATATAGTCAAAAATTTAGCAGGCAATAATCTGAATATTACCTGCTAAACAAACACAGAAGTCACATGATTCTTCTGTCAGTCAGAACCACTTTACTCTCTCAAAACAAGTCCAAGTATATATTTATTAGACTTACTATACAAGTGTTATATCATAAATCGTTTTGCTATATTTTCATATATTACCATGTTTCTCTTGTAAAATTGAGACAAATCGTATCTTGCTAATTTTTGCAAATCTTGAATTGCTTCTTCAAACATAGAAACAAAATTACGCTTATCATTTAATCCCATGTTTCCTGTACCATTAGGCAAAGATGTAAGACCGCCACCCTTATCCACATTGTAATGTGCTTCTAACGCCCGCATTTCAACAATACTTGCACTTGAAGGATTAATGTCATTGATAGCAAATTTCTGTTCAAATTCTTTACCATTTTCATCTATGCCTTTAGCAATGACTACGGGATTATCTTCTGTTGATTCGTCAGCATACTTAATGTAATATGAAAGACCAGTTCCATTGCCACCTGAGTATAACATATCATCTGTCATCATATATACTTGTTTAGGTCTAGTGCTATTAAACCCTTCTCTACTCTGAGCATTTGATTGTGTTCTGCAGTTTTGTGTTCTATTATATGGATTGGATATTCCACCTAATCCAAAATTGATGTTTGTCATATTATCTTACCTCACTTATCACAGGCGCATAGTTTTTTTCCCATGCGCCTGCGATCATTTACTTTCATTTTGCTCTATTAGTTTGCGCTGAAAGTGAACACATCATTGAAAGTTACCTGTCTGTTCGGAAAATTTGTAGATGTGAAAATTGACTTAAAAGGATAACTTCCTGCTGATGTTACTGCTCCACAATCATACAAATAATAAAAACCATCTGCGCCTGTTCCTGAAATGATAAAAGGCTCCTGCTCAATCCATGAAATGGTTCTTCCATTAAAAGTTGTGACATCTCTGCCATATCCATAAACTTTAAGGATAACACCAAAATTGCCGTTCTCCAACCAGCCATAGTTTTCAAGCTGAATTTTGGTTACCTGTGGCGCTGGTCCATCACCCGGCCACCATAAAGGGCTGATCCCATCCTCATTGCCAACAGTTTCAAACGTCAAATCTTCCAGATTATCAGCAACATTAACTGTCATTCCTTCTTCGTTAGTCTTAACCAATTCCGGAATACCGCTTTCCTTTTCTGCTGCAAATGCCATAGTTCCCATTCCCATTAACATAGTCAGTGCCAATGCGAACGCAATAATTTTCTTAACTTTTTTTAACATACAAAAAGCCTCCTCGTAAAAAATTTTATTAAATACAGATTATCCTATAAATATATTATTGTTTCATAAATATGTTTCACCTCTTTCTTAACATAATTTATACATTATATAGAATTATCTACTGTATTTTATATAGAAAAAACTCTCCCTGTGCGTGAACACCCCTTTAGCTTTGGTAATAAATCTTACATAAACCAATTATAAAACTATACAATCAAAAAACAATCCCCCTTGCAGAAAGTGTCCCGTTTTTGCAGAAAACGACCATCAAAACAAAAAATCCCCCTGAATCAAACCTAAGTTCAATTCAAGAGGACTTATCCCTATCGGCTCTTTCCGTTCTTTACAGGCACATTCTTTGTCGCCTTATCCGTTGTCATTGCTTTTGTTGTTTCCTGCTGATGTGCTTCAAAAGCCTCTGCCCCATACTGGAACTCTGGCTCTGCTGCTACTGCAAGTTCTGCCGAATTAATAGACTCCATGCTGCCAATGCTGCCTGTTTCCCGTTCTGCCTTATCCATCTGGTACTTTTTCACGTCTGCGGCAAGCTGCTCTGTCTTTTGTATGGCGGCATCTGCACAATTTAAGATACCGGACAGCAGCTTTCTTTTTGCCTGAAACGGCTTCTTTATCAGCTCCGTCTTTGAGAACTTCTTTTCCCCATACTCCTTTTCCGGTTTATCCGCAAAGGTACGGAATGTGTTGGCGATCTTCTGTCCGGCTTCCCTCATGCCCCTGCCGAAAGCGTCTATCTTTCCAATGCTCTTGTCCACGTCTGCTATGGACTCCTGCACGTTCTGGCGGATACCCTCTAATTTTTTCTTAATCCCAAGAAACTCCGCCACTTTGTTTAAGGCTGCTTTCCCTTTCTGCTTTGCCACCGTCACGATTTCCCCTGCCTTTGCCTTGATCTCTGTCTTGACCTCAAACAGTTTTTCTTTCATGGCTTTGCAGTCCTGTTCCAGCTTGTTTACTGCCCTTTTGATTGTCTGTTTCAGTCCTTTCTCTGCCTCACGCTCTTCCATCTTATGAAGCTGGTCTTTTACCGTCACAAGTTCCTCTAAGACCGAATCCATCTTTTTTTCCATGACATCGACATACGCTGCCATTTCAAAGATATTGTTGGCGGCTTCCTGCATATTGTTTTTACGGAGCAGATCAAGAAGTTCCATAAGATTTTTTTCCTTTGTGAGTTCCACTTTTGCTGTCATTTCCATTTTTCTTTTCCTTTCCGCAGGGCGGTTGCCCGCCCTGCACCTTTCTGGTTATTAGTCTGCCTATCGGAACGGCAGCGGCTCCCCGCTGGCTTTCATAAAGCCCCTCTCATCGGTCTGCATCTGCTGTGAGGCACGTTCCTGTCCCTCCTGCACTGCCTGTTCCTTTGCCTGCTGGTAAGTTTCAAGCACCGCATCGTTGAGCTTTTCCCGGAACTCCTTTGTGATCGGGAAACAAACGTCCCTGTACCTGTTGCCTGCCTTATAGGACGGCATTGCCACGAACATTCCGTTCTTGCCCTCCACCACGCTCACATTGCCTACCGCAAAGCTGTCATTCAGCACGATGCTCGCAAGACCTACCATGTTGCTCCCCTCACGCTCAAAAGGAGTTACCCTTACCGTGAACTCCGGCTCGTCCGGCTCCTCTGCCTCCATCTTGACTTCTGCCTTTCCCGTCTGCTCCATTTCCTCATAGAGCTTTAAGATGTCGTTGTACAGTTCCTCGCGGAACTCCTTCGTGATCGGGTTGCAGACGTCCTTATAGACCGGATTGTTGTACTCGTCCCTCTCTTTTGTACGGAAACTGGGCATGGACACGAAATTGCCCTTGCTGCCTTCAAGCACCGCTACATTTGTGACCTTGAAGCTGTCCCCGAACACGAGGGTTGCAAATGCCCGCACACTCTTTTCCGGGTTGTTTACTGCGTTTAACTGAATGGAATACTCCATAAGTTCCTCCTTTTCTGTCCTTTCTGGACGATGAAATATTATTTTGTTATCTGAACTGCCTTTCCTTTTCAAAGGGCAGGGCAGGTTCATTCTTCCGCTGGCAGGTTTCCGTCCGGCAAACGGATAAAACAGGATAATTGCCCCAACTGCCCTAAACCCAAACTCGTTTTCCCATGAAGGTAATTTGCAAGGGTTATCAGGAAGCCGTCCTGCTCATAGTAAAGCCATTCGTCCTGCCCTTCCTCTTTCACGACGGTTATCGCAAAGTCGGGCAGATAGCCGTCCTCCTCCCCGTCATAATTGCAATAAACGCCTTCATGCAGGTTCAGTCCCAGTTCGGGGATATGCACCTGCCACCCGCTGATGACGATCTGGTAATCCTCATCGCTTTCCATGATGTCGTCCGGCACTTCCGCAAGCTGTTCCATTTCCGCAAGGATTTCTTCCACTTCCCCCAGTCTGTATGCTTTTTCCATAGACAATATCCTCCTTAATCCCTTTTACCTCGCAAGGCTCCTGTTCCAACTGTTCCGGTGTGCATTTTCCTTTCAGCCACTGATGCACCGTGTCCACGAAGTTTTCCTCCGCATCATACAGGACTTCTTTATCCTCCCTGTCATAAATGACGGTCAGGAAATACAGCGGTTCAGGCTGCCCGTTTTCCATGTGGCAGAAAAATCCCTCATGCACGTTGATTTCATGGCGTGGCAGGTAGACATGGACGCCGCTGGTCAGCAGTATGCCGCCGTCCATTTCCGTCTGCCTGTCCGGTTCCGTCGGCTCGGCTTCACATTCCCGCAGAATGTCCTCTATTGTGCCAAACTGGTACTCCGTTACATTTTCTTCCATGCTATTGTGCCTCCTTGTAAATACAGTGGTAAATCAGGCGCATTGTCCCGCTGTTCTCACAGGTCAGCAGGGTAAGCTCCGTTTCTGTCCCCTGCGCTTTTACCGAATTATCATATGGTCCTACGACTTCCCATGAAACGACCTCATACTGGTGTATATTTCCGTCTTTATCCGTAATCTTTACCGTGTCCCCCTCGGAAAGTTTGTTGAGATACTTAAAATAAGTGCCATATCTGCTCCCCCGGTGTCCGGCAAGCACACAGTTCCCAACACTTCCGACTGCCGCCGTGTCAGATATATGCCCGATTCCGTAGGCAAGCTGTTTACTGTCTGCCCCCTCCACAATGGGATATTTCAGGTCTAAGGCTTCTATCTCAATCAGACCGATCACATTACCGGACGAAAACAGGGCTGCATCCGCTTCACTAATGGGGGCTTCGGTATCCTCCGTCTCATTCTCTCTTTCCCTTTCTTCCTCTTTTTCATCATCCTCCATCCGCTCCTGTTCCACGCTTTGTTCAAACTGCCCTATCAGTTCATTTGTCTTTTGATTCCCATAAAAATGATAGAAAAGGGGGACTGACATAGCCGCCAGTCCCGCCGTAATGAATATTACTGCCATGATTTTCCGCATCATCTTCCCTCTTTTCCGGACGGAAAGCAGTGGTAATTTTCCGGCTCCGCCACCCTTGCATTGTTCTGTTCTTCGCAGAGGTCCACGTCCTCGGTCTTTCCGTTCTCCAAGTCCAACTGCACGTTCAGCTCATTCAAACGTGCCACTTTCTCATTCAGTTCCTCCTCCTGTGTAAAAGGCTTCTCGTATTCCTGCCTTGACTGCTCCATGTCACGCTGGTACTGCTCGATGCGCTTTTCCAGTTCCGGTATATTGACCTGTATGCCGTGGCAGAGGTTTTCCAGCTTTACCATGTTTCCCACTGGGCTTGTGGAAAGCTCCGCCTTGTAGTCGGTCTTTCCCCGCAGCACCATGTTGTTTACGCCGATGAAGTTCTTTTCCACCAGAAGCTCAAACCCCTTGAAACTTCCGATATGGGTTGTTTCCCCGGTCTTGCACTGGCTGACCGCCTGCAGCATGAATGTCCCGCCGTCCGTCCGCTCCGTGAATTTCGTGCTTTTCCCTGCAACGTCCACGGTAATCGCAAAGTCCGGCTCCGCAATGAGCGCCGCCTCCGCTGCCTTTGTATCCTCACGCACACAGGCTAATTTCTCTGTTGCCGCCTTGATGTACTTCGGGTAACGGATCATGAAGTTGTCCTGTAAGGAATACCGCTGGCTGTCATAACTGCTTTTCAGCATTTTCAGCCGCTGCACGTCATTTTCAAGCTGCATTTTTTCCTTTATCAGCGGGTTGCCCGTCGCAACGGCTTTTATCTCCGCATAGGAAAGGGTTGCCTCGTCAATGTCCTCACAGGTTCTTGAAACAGCCCTGCTTGTCATGACCTGCGAAATGAAACGCTGCTTGTTCTCGACCAGCGACCAGGAATATGCGTCAAATGTCCCTTTTGTGACATAACGGTAGATTGCGACCTCATCGTTCTCATTGCCCTGCCTTACGCCACGCCCCTCACGCTGCTCAATGCATGAGGGCTTCCACGGACAGTCAACATGGTGCATCGCCGTGATGTGCGCCTGCACGTTTACGCCCGTCCCGCACTGGTCCGTGGAACCGATCAGTATCTTCTTTTTGCCGCTCCTCATGTCCTTGAAGAGCGCCTCCCGCTGTGCGTCGGTCTTTGCGTCGTGTATGAAGGAGATTTCATCTGCCGGGATGCCCTGTTTTACCAGTTCGGTTTTCAGGTAGTTGTAAATGTCAAACTGCCCGCCGTTCCTGATGCGCTCCGCCCAGTCAGGCGTCCATGTTGTTTTCGGTGTGCCGATGTCCGAGAAAATAAGCTGGCAGCCGATTTTACCGTCCCTGTTTCCGGCAAAATATTCGGCTGCCACGTTCGCTGCTACCTTATTCAGTTTCCCGTCAGGGTTATTCGGCGCATCCAGTTCCAGAAGCCTTGCGTCCGTTCCTAAAAGCCTTGCCTCCCCTGTTATCTTTAAGAAATTATCCTCTTTCGGATCGACGCCGCCCCCGTGAATCCTTTCCGCACGTTTCGCAAACTCTTCCATGACCTGCTTCACATACCAGTCCGGCTCGCTTTCCACAATAATCGGCTTGCCTTCCCTCAATGCGGGAACCGGAAGTTTTAACATGTCGGCAGTCTGCACGTCCGCCACCTCACGGAATGAGGTCATAAGCTCCGGCACGTTTGTAAACTTGTTGAAACGGCTCTTAAACTTAAACCCGCTGCCTTCCACGGTCAGTTCCAGTGCGGTTGTCACTTCACCGAAATTCGACGCCCATGAATCGAAATGGTAAATCCCCATCCGCTCCAGCGTCCTCTTCTGAAGATAAAGCTGCATGACATACAGTTCACACATGGTATTGCTTACCGGGGTTCCGGTTGCGAACACAATGCCCCTGCCGTCGTTGATTTCAGGGACGTGTTGTCAAGTGTGTTTTTAAACTTTTATAATCGTAAACTCTTAATTTAACCGATTGCTCTGCTTTGATTGGCTTCCATAGACTATCAGAAATTCCATTCTTGTAAAGCCTGCTAACGCACCGTAAAACGGCTTCGGACTTGACCAGAATTCCATTTCTGATGCAGGACAATCAAGCCAATCAATGGCGGTTTCCGCGTCCGGAACACCGGTTTCCAAAATTCCGGAATGGAGGTTTCTTGAAGCAAGAATATTCATTTGAGTTTAGTAATTAATTATTAAGCCAAATAAAATTAGTATTTTCATCATATACAGCATTATAAATTATTTCTGCTAGCTGTTCTTCGCTTGCTGTTTTATTATTTTCCCCAATAATTCTACCTTCTGCATTATTATGTATGTCCATATTTTTATGTTCTAATTTAGTATGCCCATCTACCTCCAAACCCGTAATATCCTTATCCTCGTGAGCCGTTGCAAACATTTCTGCTTTCTCACTTCCGATTAATATAACCATTTCTGCATTCCACATACCATGTCTAAATGCATCACTCCTATCACCAAGCCCATTATAACCAAACTTTTTTTCTGTCTGTGTA
>ERZ808028.236-NODE-236-length-55079-cov-10.846097_pt1 | contig 55079 bp, 50 predicted proteins | sample MGYA00380184_ERZ808028 | MGnify/ENA primary metagenome ERZ808028 (study PRJEB31490, sample SAMN06133397) | mouse gut metagenome | isolation source: J8_1 | host: mice | place: China: Chengdu | collected 2015-05 ... | reverse complement strand
CTGTTATTCATCAGATATGACTTTGTTACTTATTAACTATATAGCTCTTGTGGCTATATCATTATTATACTAGGAGGCTTAACCATATGGCAAGAACAGTAGCAATCGGCATCCAGGACTTTGAATCCATCATTACAAACTCATACTTTTATATAGATAAAACTGATTTCATTCGCCAATGGTGGGAGAATGGCGACAGCGTAACGCTGATCACCCGCCCCAGGCGCTTTGGCAAAACGCTTAACATGCGCATGGTAGAACAGTTCTTCTCGATCGACTACGCCGGGCGGGGAGATCTGTTTGAAAACCTCACCATATGGAAGAATCAGAAGTACCGAAATCTGCAGGGAACATATCCTGTCATCTTTTTAAGTTTTGCTGATATTAAAGAGACCACATTTTCTTCCGCCAGAAAGTCCGTCTGTCGCAACATCAGGAAATTATATAATAACTATGACTTTCTCCTTGACAGTGATCTTCTGAATGAAGATGAGAAAGCCATGTTCCAAAAAGTTTCCCCGGAGATGGAGGACTACATTGCCGCCGATTCCATAAGGGCATTGTCTGATTATCTGGGACGCTATTATGGTAAGAAACCTCTCATCCTTCTGGACGAATATGATACCCCCATGCAGGAAGCCTATGTCAATGGCTACTGGCAGGAAATCATAGACTTTTTCAGAAGTCTGTTTAATGCTACCTTTAAAACAAACACATACTTTGACAGAGCTGTTCTTACCGGTATTACACGCGTCAGCAGGGAAAGCGTATTTTCAGATTTAAACAATCTTGAAGTAGTGACCACAACTTCCGATAAATACGCAGATTCCTTTGGCTTCACACAGGAAGAGGTAACAGCTGCTTTACTTGAATTTGACCTCTCTGACCAGGAAGAAAAAGTCAGAGACTGGTATAATGGCTTCACTTTCGGCTGTCGAAAAGATATCTACAACCCCTGGTCCATTATTAATTACCTGGACAAACGGCTTCTTACTACTTATTGGGCCAATACCAGCAGCAACAGCCTTGTGGGAAAACTGATTCGCGAAGGAAGTGCAGCCATGAAAATCACCATGGAAATCTTACTGTCCGGCGGCACATTTCAAACACGAATTGATGAACAGATTGTCTTCAACCAACTCGACAGTCGCGAGAATGCCGTCTGGAGCCTGCTGCTTGCAACCGGTTACCTGCGTGTAAAGCAATACATTCTTGATAAAAAAGGTCGTCCACAATACGAACTTGCACTCACAAATCAGGAAAGTATCATTCTCTTTGAAACTATGATCGATGAATGGTTCAAGGAGTCTACTCCTGCCTACAATACCTTTGTCAAGGCGCTGTTGCTCGGTGATGTGGAGGCTATGAATACCTATATGAATCGTATTACCTCCTCTACATTCAGTTATTTTGATACCGGAAAAAATCCTTCTGCCGACAGAGAACCGGAACGCTTTTATCATGGATTCGTTCTTGGACTGATGGTGGATCTGGAAGACAGGTATCGAATTACGTCAAACCGGGAAAGCGGCTTCGGAAGATATGATGTGGTGCTGGAACCGCTGCGTGCTTCGGACGACGCAATCATCATAGAATTCAAAGTATGTAATACCTCTAAAAATCAGACTCTGGAAGAAACCGTCGCGGAGGCGCTGGAACAAATTGACAGAATGCAGTATGCCGCAGCTCTGGAAGCCGGCGGTATCTCATCGGAGCGTATTCGGAAATATGGATTTGCTTTTGAGGGGAAGAGGGTATTGATTGGATCTCAAAGCTGTCTGACTGATGCCACGTGATAAGGGCTGTCGTGTCATTGATCTGCCATGACACAACAGCCCTCTTCTTTAATCCACAAAACAGCAGGATCAACCCTTCGTCTTCCACACTCTGTCTTTCTTGTACACGATATTACCGACGCCGCCGTCTGCACGGCCCTGTGGTGTCAGCGTTTTCGCCAGAAACGCCTTCTCACCCATAAAATCAAAGGGCATATCATCCGTATTCCCGGACATGATATCATCGCATACCTGAATGACTCCTTCGATCATATTAGCCTCACCGTCTCCAGACCCGTGCGACAGATATACATGATCGTATTTTCCATCGGTCTGCTCTTTCAGCGTTTGCAGGCTCTCTTTGTACTCCTCGACATACAGGCAGTGATCGGAGAAAAGGAAGGTAAACGGATTGCAGGCATCTCCCAGTAAAAGGCTCCTCTCCTCTTTAAACAGGATCACCATCGAACCGGGCGTGTGGCCGGGACAGGCATAAGCCTCCAGTGTAAGTCCGCCCAGATCAAATGTATCTCCATGCATAAGCGGCAGATATTCTTTCGTTCTCAACGGAATATAGTCGCTCTCCTCGATCTTCGAAACAATCTCTTCCGGAACGTTCTGCAGAGAACCTTTCCGGAACTCCAGATTGCTGTGCTCATCGTGAACAGCATTATCCGCCGGATTCATGTAGATCTCCGTATCAAACTCCGGTGCCCCCATCGCATGATCCACATGTCCATGCGTCAGCAGCACGATACACGGCTTATCGGTCAAAGTTTCCACCAGCGCCCGCAGACTGCCGATACCGCTTCCGGTATCCACCAGCGCCGCTTTCTGCGTCCCCTCCGCCAGATACATCAGTTCCCCCGTAATACCATGGATCCTTGTCAAGTGTTCTGTTATTTTTTCCCATTGAAATGTAACCACGATCATCTTCCGCAGCATTGCAGGCGATCATGCCGTCCGTCCTGCTGCTTTCCTCCTTCTCTCTTATTAACAAAATTATACTTTGCCGCCCGCTTTCTTGTACAGTATCATTACAAACTGGACAAAAAATGACAGTAATATCCCTTTTACATATATCTGAGTTTATCCGGATACATGACCATTCCCTGCTCCAGATTCCTGCACAGTCTCTCGTATGCCGGGAAAGAAACCTCTGAACCGAGCCAGTACTTTCTCGTCTTCCCCGCTGTTAAGACATACATATAACGCTGCACCGGAAAAACGGAACTGTTTCTTTTCCGCGGTGATGTGAGCCGGATCTGATCAATATGTAAAAAGGCAAAGTATTGTCTTCCCACCTGCAGGTGCTCTCCGTCTATCACGATCTTTTCTGCACAGATCCGCCGTCTGATCCTCAGACCGGCATACAGTCCGGATACGATCATCAGTAGAGCCAGCGCAAGCATCGTCAAATACAGCAACTGCAGACTGAAAGTATGTCTGATCAAGATTGCAGATGCATCTGTCAGCCCGACCACAGCCACAACGCCTGCCGCGAGCAGGCTGATCCTTCTCAGATGATCTCTTTCTTTTTCTGCCAATACAGACGCCGGGAGCAGAAATTCATTACTTCCCGCCCGCCCCCTGATCAACGCCTCGGAGACTTCGTCTTCATACTTTTCCACGATAACAGCTTTCTCTTCATCCGTCAAATGCGCTGCCTGCGCAGTCCGTATCGCCTCCAAAAGCCGTTCCAGATCTTTTTCCCCAAATCCATATAGTCTGCATCTCTTAATCCCGTCCGGCAGTGCAAAGAGCAGGCAGCATTTTACGGTTGTATACTTGCTGTAAGAACCGATATGTGTCTTTCTGATAACAGCTGAATCGACAAACTGCGACAGATCAAAACATTTCCTGTTTATAACACTGCTGATGTGTATTCTTTCCTCTTTGATCTCTACGCCCGTCCGCCTCAAAAACAGGATGCCCGCGCTCATGACCATGCCGAATAACAATCCCGCCGGCCAGTGCGAAATTCTATACAGCCAGTATCCTGAATTCCATTGAGAGATCATTATCAGCAAAAGTGAAAGCAATTCCAGCACAAGTCCTGTCAGGATTCCATATAGGAGTACCCGAAGCAGCACTGTCCGGAATGCCCCTCTGTATTTGACATTCTCGGGCATTTTATCGTTCCTTCCATACGGTGAAAAACCGCGAAGGGCAGACAGCGCCACTCACTCTACGCCATCTGCCCTTTGCCTCCATCTATTGTTACCGTTCTACAGTCTCTTAAGCAGTTCCTCTCTCTGCGCCTCATATCCCGGTTTGCCCAGCAGTGCGAACATGTTCTTCTTATAGCTCTCCACACCCGGCTGGTTAAACGGATTCACACCCAGAAGGTATCCGCTCACACCACATGCGAACTCGAAGAAATAGAACAGCTCGCCCAGATAGAACTCATTTACCTCGGGTACATTCACCATAAAGTTCGGAACCTGTCCGTCTGTGTGCGCCAGAATCGTACCGTTCATCGCACTCTTGTTGACGAAGTCCACGTTCTTGCCTGCCAGATAATTCAGTCCGTCCAGATCTACCGGCTCTTCACCGATAATGATCTCTTCTCTGCTTGTCTCAATGTTCAAAACCGTCTCGAACATCGTTCTTGCACCGTCCTGAATAAACTGTCCCATGGAATGCAGATCCGTGGTCAGATCAACGCTTGCCGGGAAGATACCCTTCCGATCCTTGCCCTCAGACTCACCGTAAAGCTGTTTCCACCACTCGGATACGAAATGCGCACACGGCTCATAGTTTGCCAGGATCTCGATTCCCTTGCCTTTACGAAGCAGGATATTACGAAGCGCCGCATATTTTACAGCGTCGTTTTCTTCAAAAGGAGCTTCCAGCGCCATCTTCCGGCCTTCTGCAGCGCCTTCCATCAGCTTGTCGATATCCGCGCCGGATACTGCGATCGGAAGCAGGCCGACAGCCGTCAATACGGAGAAACGTCCGCCTACATCATCCGGCACTACGAAGCTCTCATAGCCCTCTTCATTCGCCAGATTCTTAAGCGATCCTCTCGCCTTGTCGGTGGTCGCATAGATTCTCTTTGCTGCGCCTTCCTTGCCGTACTTCTTCTCTGCCATCTCCTTGAATACGCGGAATGCGATAGCAGGCTCCGTGGTCGTGCCGGACTTGGAGATCATATTGATCGAGAAATCCCTGTCGCCGATGACATCGATCAGATGCTTGATATAAGTAGAGCTGATGGAATTACCAACGAAATAAATTTCCGGCGTCTTCCGGATCGACTTGTCTACTACATTATAAAAACTGTGACGAAGGAATTCGATAGCCGCTCTCGCACCCAGATAAGAACCGCCGATACCGATCACCACAAGCACCTCTGAATCGTTCTGAATCCTGGCCGCCGCCTGTTTGATCCTTGCAAATTCTTCCTTGTCATAATTCACCGGCAGATCGATCCAGCCCAGAAAATCATTTCCGGCTCCCGTCTTGCTCACAAGTACTTCCTTCGCATCCAGTGCCAGCTTCTTCATGGACTCCACTTCATTTTCCCCGATAAAGGAAGCTGCTCTGGAATAATCAAATGTAACTTTGCTCATCGTTTTTCTCCTTTTCCGGCAGGCGCTGCTGCCTTTACTTTGTCATTCTAAGTGTAGCACTGCAACTATCGTATTTCAAGATTTTTCCTTCTCACTTACCGCATTCTCAATCAGCCCCACGATCACCCCGATGGCGTCGCGCTGGCTGCTCTTGCGCATCGCATCCACATAGGTTTTGCGGTTAAAGTATAACTCCTGCACCTTCTCCAGCAGCAGCTTGTTCGTCAGGTCGTCCTCGTCGATCACAATGCTGAATCCCTGCGATTCAAAAGATCTGGCGTTGAGCAGCTGGTCCCCCCTGCTGCTCGTGGAAGGCAGCGGAATGAGAATATTCGGCTTCTTCAATGACAGCAGTTCGCTGATGGCATTGGCCCCCGCCCGGGAGATCACCATATCCGCCATGGCAAAGAGATCCTTCATCTCGGACTTGATATACTCGAACTGCTTATAACCCGGTGTGGTGAGCAACAGATTATCCATCTTCTCCTTGCCGCACAAATGCACCACCTGAAAGTCGGTAAGCAGCTCCGGCAGTACATCCCGCACCGCCTGATTGATGGCCGCCGAACCCTGGCTGCCGCCCACCACCATGATCACCGGCTTCGACGAATCAAAACCGCAGAGCTTATAGGCCGCCTCCCTGCTCCCCGAGGAAAGCTCCTGCCTGATGGGGGAACCCGTCAGTACCGCCTTGCTCGGCGGCAGCTGCTGCAGCGTCTCCGGGAAATTGCAGCACACCTTCTTCGCCACCGGAATACAGAGCTTATTCGCCAGCCCCGGCGTCATATCGGACTCATGTATGATACACGGAATCCCCAGCGAACCCGCCGCCCGCACCACGGGCACACTGACAAAGCCTCCCTTGGAAAAGACCACATCCGGATGGATCTCTTTCAGGTATTTCCGCGCTTCCCGCATTCCCTTGATCACGCGGAACGGATCGGAAAAATTCTTGGGATCAAAATACCGTCTGAATTTACCGGTCGCAATGCCGTAATAGGGAAGGTTGAAATCTTCCATTAACTTCTTCTCAATTCCATCGTAAGAACCCATATAGCTGATCTCATATCCCAGCTCCCGCAGTCTGGGAATCAGCGCCATATTAGGGGTCACATGCCCGGCAGTCCCGCCGCCGGTAAGTACGATCTTCTTACCCATATTGAAAGAAACCTCCTAATTATCCAGGATCTCCTGCAATGCGCATGCCAGCTGATCAGGACAGGACGTATTCTTGACCCCGCACTTGATACCGCGCAGCCTGCTGATGGCGTCCTCGATCTTCATACCCGCCACCAGACTGGATATGCCCTGCAGATTGCCGTTGCATCCTCCTGTAAATTTTACTGATTTGATAACGCTTCCTTCCACTTCCACATCGATCGCCTTGGAACAGACACCCTTCGGTTGATATACCATCGCTCTCTTCTCCTTTACACTTTGCAGATTTTATTTCTTAATTTAATCTTAAACTTTTATTATTCTACCACATTCTGACAGGTATTGCCAATATTCAACTTCTTATGCTTAAATTTGTCGATGCATTACGGCTTTCGGGAAGCAGGGATTCCTTTTATAATAAAAAAACAACAGGCGATCAACTTCCACAGCCAAATGACAGGAGAAACGATCTTGCGCGATAAAACGGCGCAGAAACGAGGGAAACATGCTCAACTTGATATTTCTACATAAAAATTACATCATTGCAATATTAGTATTTCTTTTTTTAAGTATCATATGCCAGATTACGCTTGGAGTGATATATCATAAGCTGATCTGGGAGACCGAACACATGTCCTCGACTGCCAATAAATCCCTGCAGCAGCTCAAGCTCAAATTTTCCGGCTGCCGCAAGATCAATGAAAAGGTGTCCAATGTCCCCATTTTTGTGGACAGGTTTATCAGTCGCATTAAGATCGGCGGACTGCCCCTGTCCCTGTTAAAACATCTCTCCGGCCAGTTAATTCTCCTCTCGGTGCTGATCGCCGGCATCGGGGCATGTATGGGAATCGTGAATAATGAAAGTTTTATCAGTATCGCACCTTTTTATGCGATCAGCTTTCTCGGACTCTACTGTTACTTTGCCGTTTCCTCCCTGGTCGATATCCCCGGCAAGATCAAGATCCTGCACATCAATCTCGTGGATTATCTGGAAAATCATCTTGCCAGCCGTCTGGAACAGGCCGAGCTGGACATGCAGCTGATCCAGCCGGAGCAAAAAGAGACGCCCCGGACAAAAGGAACCGCTGCCGGCAGTCCCACACCTGCCGGTACAGACTTAAATACAGGAAGCAACGCAGCTGTAAATGCAGGTATGAATACAGATATCCCTACAGACGCAACCCCCGGCGTGGATGCACAGGAGACTTTTACATTCTCGAAGGATGAAGCCGAGGAACTGGAACATTTACTGAAAGAACTTCTGTTATAATTCTCCTAACCCTTCTTACACAAAAATCCGGCGCGCTCTTTCGCCGGATTTTTGCTATATTTTGGTCTGTGCCGCGATTTACTCCCCATAAATCGTTATCGTCGGCCCGATATAATACTCTCCCGGATCATACTTGAAGATATCCGCATATCCGATTCTGTATTTCCACTCTCTTCCGTAAGAAATCCCCGGATAACTCTGCTTTAACGGAAAGGCAGCCTCTTTCTCCTCATACGCCGCCCGCAGCTCCGGATACATATCCTCACCCTCCCTGATCAGATAATCCTTGGGCTGTTTAAAATATCCCGTGGCGTACTCCACATCCACAAAATATTCCCCGTCCCCAAGCGTCTTCGGCAAAAGCGACAAATCCTCCCCGATATCAATCACCGTATAACGCTCCTCGTCTATACCCGGCGCAAAGGACGTGCAATAGATGGAAGCGCCTGCCGGGATCTCCGACTCAATATATTCCACTGCCTCCGTGTAGGTCAGATCATAGCGATAATCATTAAAAGCCGTCTCCACATTAAATGCCACCATCAGCACCAGTACCGCCGTGATCATGCCTTTCCGGTAGAAACGGCGCTTTTCCAATACCGCCTCCGTCTCCATCAGGCCATACACCATAAACAGATAGGCAAACGGCAGGATCAGCGAAAGATTCCTCCCCAGCACGATCTGATATTTCGACAGGAAAAGGATCACGAAGACCGGCAGGATCAGAAACACGCCGATCTGACGCCAGTCCTTTCTGTGTGCCAGCTTCCAGATACCAAACAGCAGCAGAATGCCTCCCAGTACCCCATAGCTTGTCAGCCCGTAGGCCTCCAGATATCCAAGAATCGGCAGGTTGTGTTCAATTCCCGGATGCCCCCATGCATAATGGTTGAAATTATACATATTATCCCCGACAAAAGTCCGGAAATAGAAGAACATGGAGTAATTACACAGACAGAACACCAGCACGATCAGGATACAGTTCAGGAAAAAGAGGAAATTATTACGATAACTTTTCCAGTACTTCTTACTGATATGTAACGCCAGCCAGAAAAGGCCGAACAAGATACCGTGATACTTGGCCGCGGTGGCAAGTCCGATGCATACCGCAAGCAGCGGATACCACAGGTACACTACCCTGTCCGCCTGCGAATCCTTATAGATCAGACAGCCCAGAAAAAGGATCACATTGGCCACCGCATAGATCATCGTATCCGGCCCGGTATAATACAGGTACGCATACCCATACAATGAAAAGACCGACAGCACAAGACCGATATAAGCCCACCTTCTTGACCCGGTCATCATTTTTATCACAAAATAGACAAATACATTGGACAGCAGCGCCGTGCCGCATACCACATAACGAATCAACACCACCGTATCCACGCCGGAAATAAACCTGCCCAGGATCCGTACCCCCAACACCGCATAATAGAATGTAAAATGCGGATACCGGAAAAAGTCCAGTATATAGATATCTCCTGCGTAGAGATGCTGGTCCAGCAGATTATAAATACAGTCCAGAGACAGCTGCTCATCCACATTCGGATAAAAAGGCAGTTCAAACTGCCAGTGCCTGTAAAACACCAGCAGCCCAGCAAGCAGCGTCGCCACCACTGCGGCCGCCATACCAAACTTTTTCCTCGTCTCCGTGTCCGGTTTCCTTATCCATTTCATATCCCTCGAATCACACTCCCCTCCCTGTCTTAATGCCATTCTTAATCCAGTATTTCCCTCATAAGTTTTTTTGTCAATGTCCCGCATCCGGCACGGATTCCGGCCGGCAGCCGCCGGTATCATGCCGGCTGGCGTTTCGTTTACATCCAGTCTTTGATATGGTAACTTTTGGTGCAGACAGCATCAAAGACAAAGCCCTGCTTCGCAAGATACTGTTTATATTCATCGATCTTCTCCTCCTGTGCTTCCAGTTCAGGCGATACGAAGCACAGCTTATATCCCAGTTCTTTCAATTCCCGATAGCTGTCCTGATCCAGCGGAATCCTGGTAAAGCAATCCACCCACACCCACTCGGCCTTCCCCGCCATGTTGCGGATCGTGTCAAGGCCTTCCAGCTCGCTGAACCGGAGCGCGATCTCCTTCACCCCCATATCGGTTAACAGCTTGATCATCGGAAAAGAGGAGTCCAAAAAGAAATATTTCTCAATATGGTACTGCTCCATATACTCCAATACCTTATGCTCAATCCTCTCGCTCTTGATGTTCAGGATCATCGTACCGTGATGATACTCCTTACAGTACGCCTCAAAATCTTCTCCCGCCTCGAAAGGATTATGGGAAATATAGATCCTGCCGTTTAAATCGTCCCGCAGGTCCAGCTCCACGCCATATTCCGTCGGCAGTTTCCGCAGTTCCTCTATCGTATTCACCCTGTGCGCTATGTATTCCATATCAGTCTCCTTTTTGTTCTATCCGCTTTACACGGTTTCTTTGTACAGACTACAAATTTCTAAGCTCCTTTTTCAACTTTACACTGAATTCCATCGTCCGCTTAATGAACTTCCACTTGGACTTAAGCCCCGTGTTCCACTTGGACTCCCCGTAAATCCGCTCCGGGAAAAGCACCGGGAACCTGATCACCTTCAGATTCTTTCTGCGCGCCATATACAAAGCATACAGATCCAACGCGAAATCGTAAGGCGGATTTTGCCACTCGTCAAAAAATACCCGCGGGAAAATATTCGGCTGCGCATTAATATCATATAATTTCGTATGTAAATAAAAAGTCTCAAACAGACTCATGCCCGCCGTAAAGAACACATCAAACAGCGGCCGCCCTTTTCGATTCCCCTTTACAAAGACAAGCCCCTGTTCCCGCTCTATGATCTCCAGCGCCTTGAGAATATCCCCGGGATCCGTCTGCATATCCGCATGGGTCCAGCCGATATACTCCCCTCTGCACTGCCGCAGGCCCTGCAGTATGCCGTAACCATACCCCTGGTTCACTTCCACCCGCACCGTCCTCGCGAAGGCATACTTCGGCAACAGTTCCGCAAGTACCAATGCACTGTCATCCGTAGAGCCATTGTCCACCAGAATGACCTCGATATCCTCCCGCTTGATGATCTCCCCGAACCGGTTCAGGATCAGCGGTATATTCTGCTCTTCATTATAACATGGTACAACGATTGATAGTTTCATACGCTATTGGTTATCCCCCTTCTCGTACTGTATCTTCTTCCTGTTCTCTATCCGCTTTCCGCTTCACTCCTTAAAATGTATCCGCAAAACGAACCTGCTGCAATCTGTTAAACTTCATGCAATCCCATACTTTCTAAAAATAAGATCAAGTTCTTCTCTGCTGATTTTTCCTGCAAGGTAATAAGCTTTTACAAATTCACACGTTTCCGGATTACGTTTTTCCATCTTATACCTCACCATAATCCGCAAGAATCATCTCCGCCACAGCCCGGTACTGCTCCGCAGCCGCCTCACCCGGATAAAAGCGCACCGCCCGCATACCGGCCGCCTTCGCGCCTTCCACATCTTTCACTGGGCTGTCGCCGAGACAGCACACCTCTTCCGGCTTTACGCCCAGTTTCTTAAGGCAGAGTGCGAACATCTCCGGCGCCGGTTTCTCTTTCCCGGCTTCCTCGCTGGTCACCAGATACTTAATATCCCCGGCGATTCCCAGCGCCTCGATCTTCCGATGCTGGATATGCGCCGTCAGATCCGTGCAGATTATCATCGTGATCCCATGCGCACGCATACGATCCATAAATTCCCGCGCCCCGTCAAACAACTGCATCTTCTCCAGAAACGTCCCCCAGTATGCCTCATACATCCGCAAAGACAGCGGCATCGGATTCACCCCCAGATATTCCAGCGTCTTCTGACAGTACAACAGTCTGTTATGGGACGCTGCCACATCACCCAGCTGCCGCTTCGTCTCTCCTCTGCCATAGGCGTATGCTTCCTCATAGTCCTCCGCCGCGATTCCCAGCTCTCCGCACACAAGCGCCCGCACACGCATCCGCGCCTCTTTGTCAAGCGCCTCATATCCATACAAAGTATCATCCAGATCAAATATAACCGCTTTTATCATCCGTCTCCCTTCCAGTCCCCACCACAGCCTGGGAAGAATGCCAGTTTCATGTCCACTGCATAATCTCCCCGATCACCGCCATCAGCATCAACTGCACCACGCCATTGATCCCGTCTTCCCACACGATCCGGTTGCCGGCCAGATCCTCGATCTGCACGATCGCTGCGTGTGCCACTTTTTCCCAGACCTTCTTATCCGCCTTAAGATCCTCAGCCCGAAAAAGGATGCTCTGATGCTGCAGATCGTCATAGGAAAGCCTGCTGCGCACACCCTGCTCCTGCAAAAGCGCCAGAATCGGTTCCGCATTGATCCGCACATCCATCAAAAATTCAACACCCAGCTCCGCCTCCCGGGAACCGGCCTTCCTGCTGCCGTCCTGCGCAAGTCCTTCATCAAAATACCGTATCACAAGATCAGCATACTGCTTCTGCGGATAGACATACTTCTCCGCATCCGCGCGGCGCTTCTCAATCTGTGCCATCACCGCTTCCCTGTCATGGCCCCGGTCTCCCTGATCCCTGCCCAGCTTCCAGTAGCAGCGCAGCGACTCGTCCGTGTCCAGATAAATCTTCATATCCAGCACCTGCCTCATCTGCGGCAGATAGAGAGAATGCAGCCCGCACATGATGATATAGGGCCTCGGCATCAGCTTTCTTTTCGCTGTAAAAGTGCCCGTGTTATGGTCGTAGTCCGCACGCTTTACCGCATTATTGCCACGCAGCACCCGCAGATCCTCGGCCTGCCTGTACAGATAATTGGCCCGCGGATTCAAATGCGTCATTTCCTTCCAGTTGGCGTCGCCCCGCTCCCACCTGTGGTCGCCGTCGCCTTCAATGTTCAAAATATGATCCTCCGACAGCAGTTCGGCCAGCATGACAAGCAGCCTGCTCTTGCCCGCCCCGCTGTCCCCGGCGATACCGATCGTAAAAGGACGGCTGCGCCTGCGGTAAAAAGAATTGCTGTTCACACCGTACAGATACATGGAGACCACCAGAATCAGGAAGATACCTACCATCAATGTAAAGACAATATTCCGGGCCGTATCGTCCGTCTGCTTCATGCCCTCCATCCCCCTGCCAAGAATTGACAGATCCGTAAACTGCGTCACATGAAAGAACAGATAGTAGCCCAGATAAAGCACGTTAAAGCCGGCATAGACCATGACCATCTTGGCCCTGTTCTCCGTAAGTCCGGCAAGATAGAGCATGAAAAAGGGAACCACCCAGATAAACCAGCCCGGCATCGCCGGCACAAAAGCCAGGAACACCGAGAACAAAAGACCTGCCATACTGATCAGAAGATCCCTGTTCATCTGATTGACATGAAATGCCTGAAAATATATGATCAGAAGCACAAGCACAGACAGCAGCAGATGGGAACTGCCATATTCCAGATACACATTGTCGATGGCGCTCTGCTCTTTGTTAAAAAGCACCATGCCGGAGAAGCCGCTTCCCCAGAAAGGCACAATGATCAAAACGGTAAGCAGCGCAGGAATGGCCGTCAGCACCACCGCCTTCCGAAATCCCTTTTTCTTGAGAAGATAGAGGAAAAACAACGGCAGCACCGATGAAATATGGAACTTCGAAGCCAGCGACAAGGTAAAGAACAGCATATATTTCCACTCGCTGACCGTGATCCTGCCTGTAGAAATACCCGTTTCAGTCAGATAATAGATCGCAATGATCAGGAAGATCGTCGGGATCAGATCAAGCTGTCCATGCATATAACCCGCATACAGAATGATCGGGGACATAAAATACAGCACCAGTATGTACTTACGTCTGGATCTGGAGATCCGCATCAGATAATACAACCCCAGAAGATCCATGACGAGCATCGGCAGTTTAAAAACCAGATTCCGCACAAATACCGGAAAATTCCCGCAAAGCGTTACCAGAATGCCGCCCACGCTCTCCACAAACAGCATCACCGGCGGATAGGGAAAGGACGAAAGCAGCTGATTGTCATAATAATACTGATACGGGTTGTTTCCCTCAAGAAAGCACTGTACGAAGGGAATGAACATCAGATCCTGATAATCAGACGAAAAAAGTCCCATCAAAAGCATCTTAAATAAGACGGTCATCACGATGGCCGCCTTTAACAGCTTGCGATAGTTCTTCTCAAAATCAAACGCCCCCAGCTTTTGTAACATACCCGCTTATGCCTCTCCGAAAATGTTTTTATCTTCCATAAACGCCTTAAAATAGTTCCACGTCTTCTGGTATCCCTCATAATCCGCCGGCGTGCCCCAGCCCACATACCGGTCGATATCGAATATTTTCGCCCGGTATCCCAGGTCAAGCACGTGCTTCACCGTCTGATCCACATAGAATTCACCGTTTATGCGGTCATTCTCCGCGATCATTTTCTTCGTCGCCTCTATAAATACCGCCGCTCTGCGGAACCAGAAGGTTGCCACCACCGCCGGATCCTCCATCGGCCTGTCAGAAATTGCCTTTTTGATCGACGTACCCGTGATATTGCCGTCCGCATCCGCGATCATCCACCCATAGGCATTGGGATTCGCCAGCACGGCCTCATTGTGCCTGTACGTAAAGACGATACAGTCGCATTCCTTCGTCAGCGCGTCAAAATCATCCCTGTCAATATCCATACCATTATCACATCCCGCGATCAAAAGCGGCTGCTCCGGATCCAGGTAAGGCTCCGCCAGCATACAGGTACATGCCTGCCCCTCTGTCAGATGGTCCACCGTGATAAATGACGCCTGCGGATACCATGCGCGGATGGCATCCTCCACACCGTCCGTCTGATGGAAGTTCCTGTCCACATAGATTACATTGCTGCCGTCCGCCGCCACGCCCGGCAGATCCTTTGTCGCGCAGACCACCATCGGCTTCTCCTGCCCTGTCGCCCTGTCCACCGTCATGATCGCCGGTTTATGTACCCTATAGCCCGCATCCGCAAAACGCTGCCCGGCTCCCGCCATGGGAATCAGGATCCTTCCAGGCATCCCTTCCTCTGCCCCGGGAGATTCCGCACCGCCTGTATGCTGCGCCGCTTCGCTTTTACGGATCAAATCCGTCCAGTAAACGAACTCCTGCATATCCTCCGGCGTTCCCCACTGGCAGAAATACTCCACGTTGACCGGAACCCATACTTTCAAACCGTCCTGCACCATGAAATTATAAGGCAGGGACGCATAATACTCGCCGTTGATGGCGCATTCCTCATGCTCTGTCAAGATCTGGCAGTACTTCTCCATCACGGCGCCGCTTGCGAAGTAATAGACGCCCGGAGAATGCTTCGCCTTCGTCTTGTCTTTTTCAAAAGAATACTTCTCACGGATCTCTATCAGATCATCCTGCGCATCCGTCAGACAGGATGCATAATAATTCTTCTCAGGCAACAGATTCGGATGGAAGCCGGAATAACAGGGCACCGCTCCGTCACAGCCGCGCTCCGCCGCCTCTTTTGCAAAAGCGGCATAGTCCCACTGCATATAGAAATCACAATAATTGATGATACACGGCTCCTGCGCGTCGATGGCCTGCTGTGCGAGCAGCTCTCTGTACCCCCGCAGCACATCATATACCGGCCCCTTCTTCACCCAGTCCTCTATCGACACGATCTTCGCCTCCGGCGCCAGCAAAAGCAGCCGCTCCCGCATGGACGCATCCTTCATCAGATGCTCCCCTCGGCAGACAAAAATGATATTAACGTCCGCAGGATACATGTCCTTCACGATCCACTCGATCACCGGCCTGCCCATTACCCTGATAAAAGGCTTCAACTCCTGATACCCCGCCGCAACAAAACGGGACCCGTATCCTGTCATCGGAATGATTACATTCATCTGTAGTTTCCTCTTTTCTGTCAACTGTCGTATGTAAAATATCTTAACATATATTCTATTGATAATCTACAGGTTCTTCGGCCAGCCTGATGGAATTTCGTTGGAAATTTTTCTCTGTGGCAGACTTGTTTTCATTCGTTGTGCAGTTCAATTTTCCGGTGCAGAATATTGCCGCTCCCTCTGATATACAGATTGCCTTTAACCTGTATATCAGAGGGCTTCCCGCCGGCTTCTCCTGCATCATATTCAATCATACATTTTTTGAATTCTCCTGCACGGATTCCGTCTAAAAAAGAATAACTCTTCTTTTTTATTCCGTTTATTTCCAGATCCGTGACGGAAACCTCCTGCAATTTGTTCCCGGTTTTGTTTCTGATGATCAAATACAGCCTGCCGGTTTCCAGAGAATCAAAATACACTTCTATGCCTTCCATACCAACAGCGATCAGCCTTTTATCTGCCAGATCCTGTTCTGCCACGATTGCCGCTTTTTCCCTGCCGGATTTTCCTTCCACCTCTTTTCCGGTCAGAATACCGCACATGAAAACAAGAACCGTTAATGATATTTTGAATACTGTTTTTAATTCTTTTATGATCCACCCCGCTGCACGATCCATACATCCTCTGTCTGCTGCAAAATACGCAGATTCTCCTCTCCCTTTATCGCCTTTTGGATGATCTCATCCACACATCCTGCAATCCGCATACGATCTCCTATCACAGCGATCCCATCCGAACCGTTTATACAAAACTGCGTATAATCAAAATAATTATAGCTGCATTCTTCCATGTGAAAATCCAACAGATAATACCAGGGCATATCGGGACAGCTTTTTTTCAAATCCTCCTCCATGTCACGTACCGTTTCAAGAATTTCTGCGCTGTTTTTCTGTACATTGACATATGCCAGATTGTTTTCCCTGTTAACGATATGCTCCGGCAGCAAAATAACGGCATTGATGAACAAACAGGCTGCGAATATCCATTGTATCCCCTTCTTATCAAACTTTCCTGCCTGAATATGATCAAAAAGACTGCAGGCTGCCATCACGATCAAATAACACAGCGGAAGCAGATACCATCCGAGGAAGAATGCCCTGCAGCATATTAAGACCAGAAAAGCGGCCGCCGCTGCCATACTTTTGACCAGATACCCACTGCTCCTTATACTGACTATAAACATGACCGCCAGTACGAGCAGCAAAAAGGCGCTTGCATATCCCCAAAACACCCCGTTGACCATGACGCCGTCCCATTCATATTCCCGCCTGCCAAATATATATGAAATTCTGTCAAACAGAAATTGATTCTTCATCTGCGCGTTTTCTAAAAACGACGATAAATCCCATAGAAGAATCGGATTGCCGACGATAAATCCGCACGCTCCTGAAATGCCTGCTTCTATCAGGACGGTACCCCGCCTGCCCCGTGCTCTTTTCATTTCTCCAAGCAGCGCCACCAGTCCAAATACGGCATAGTATGTTTTAACAGCACAGCTTATGCCCAGCAACCCCCAGCCTGCCCACTTCATTCGCTTCTTATCCAGAACAGCCATTCCTGCGATTCCCAGAAAAAAAACCATCAGTTCCGGTCCTATGATCTTATCGCTGTACCACGCAAAAGGCATCGACAGCCAGAGTATGCCCGCATAAGGAATCATCTGTCTTCCAAACCGGTCTCTTACTTCCCGCAGTACCAAAATCATGCTTCCCATCAGCATTACAAAAGCCGCAGCCCTCAGGAAGCGGAAGTTTGAGAAAATGCTTCCCAGAATCCAATAAATCTGCCCATACCCAAGATAGTTTTCAGTCTCGCTCAAGTACTTAAAAATATTGTTCCCTGCCATATGGCGGACTGTCTGCATCATCTGCAGGAACCATTCTTCGTCCGGAACGCTGCACTGTATTTGCAGATAATAAAATCCCAGGAAACCCGCATAAAAGATCATCAAACCCAAAAACAGGATCCAGATTCCTTTTTGTGGCGAAATCCGTACCAGGCATGACAACATATCCGCTGTTTTTTTCTCTACTGCACAGTGTAATGACACAATCCATTTTATCCCTGAGTCGGACAGCATGATAAACAGCAGCACCAAAACGACAATTTCCCATATCTGTGCAAAAGCATACAATTTATTATAACTGCGGATGACCACCGTTCCCGCAGCACCGCTTTCTCCCGCGATTATCATATGACCATCTGCATCCGGAAAAGTGGCAAGTCTCCTTGTTTTTCCATTCTCATCTGTTAAAGTTACCTGCAGATTCTTATCATAATACATTGCTGCCCGGATTTCCCGGCTGTCTTCTATCTCAAAAGTAATTCTGTCCATCTCCACCGTGGCATCTACTTTATCACCCTCTGCAGTTCTCACAATGGAATCGATTCCTTTAACCGAAATGATCACCGTATGCTCCATAAACGGCTGCTGCCACTCAATTTCCATCTTCATTTCTTCCAGAAGGTCGAAGAACTTCTGGATGTAGACAGAATCTTTTGAAAAAATAAAATATTTTATGCTGTTTGCCACAAGCTGGTGTCTTAAGCGTTCTATATTTTTATGGTAATCTATGTTTTCCGGATTATACTCTTTCAGAAAAAAGTGTTCTTCATTCACCAGATTTCTGCAGCTGAATTCCGTATCGCTCAGGCCTTCGCCCAGGCCCAGTACAGCGTCGCTCATTTTAAACTGCTCATAGTCAAATACCGTGTCATATCCGCCTGAGCTTATGATATTTACCGACGACCCCATATTATTGGCAAACTTTTCTTCCAAACTTATTTTTTCTCTCTCGTTGTAATCCTCCCAATGCGGATAAACAAAAAACATCTCTGATGGAGACGTAAAACCGACTATCCTGTAGTTCCCGTAGTCTGCATCAAGCTCCTTAAGACGTTCTACGCTGATCCGGGGCTGTGCTTTTACGACATGAAAGGTTAATTCTCTGTTTTGTATCAGGCCAGACACCAAGAATACCAGGATCATCCCCAGATACACATTTCGCTTTGGCTTTTTTTCACGCAAAACAAGCGCAGTACATGGTAAGAGCAGCGGCGGAAGCACTACCAGATACTTTGCCAGTATCCGGAATCTGTTTAAAAAAGGAATCTGTTCCGCAAAAATTGCCAGTATCCCCGCTTTTCCAAAAGACAATAAAAGCAGAATACCCGCCGCACCCATACAGGCGCATGAAATCGTGTAAAGTCTGTCTCTCTTATACTTTTTATGCTGTATCACGAAAATAACAGCGGCACAAAGCACTGCTCCCATATAGAACCCGTTAATGCCCGGAAATTCCGTTGTATCCGGCATCAAAATACCGGAATAAACCTTTTCTTCAAATATCGTTCCTACATCTCCCAATAATGTGGCCGGTATCCAGGAAAAGATACCCCACATCACCGGATGTACCGCTGAGGAATAATACAGGCTGCTGCTTTCCGAAAAAGCCGCCGAAGATGACGACGCCTGCATTAACAGCAATGCCGGAACCGAAGATAAGAACCCCATCCATATACTGTTAGAAACAAGTATGCTTAACGCTTTCTTTTCTCCTCTCAGGAATGAGATCATCATAATGACAAAAAATACCATATACAGATAAACCGTATATTGTATATTCCCCATCAAAAGGCTCAAGGCTAATATGGCTCCATATTCATAACAGCTCTGCCTTTTGATCATTCTCAAAAGAAGCCATGCCAAAATAAAATATACGTTATAGACATAATACCAATACCGCAGCACAGTATAAATCGACACCGACATCAGGATGACCGAAAGAAGAACCGAATGAGATACAGACAGTCCTGCTTCGCGAAAAATCTTATAACAGCAGATATTTCCAAAGATGATCATCATGACAATGTATACCGATATTGTATTCGTATCAAGAAAAGGCAGCGCGTATCTTCTCAGGACATACGCCAGAAGCATAAACGGATTCCATGACCCATAATATCCCTGTCCATAAATCTTCATGCCCTGCATCTGAAAGAAATCAATCGTCGGAAATCTGCCTGTCTGAAAGAAAGTCTGGTACGCCTTATCGATCACCGGCAGCCATTGTGTTTGATTATCACTAAATAAGCCAAAATTCAGATTGCCCTTACTAATGATCATAAAAACTGCAAGACTGAAAAAAACGACTCCCAAAATGCCGATATATTCTTTTTGTCTTTCGTTAAAACAAAGTTTTTTCATTATTTTCCCGTTCAACATGTTCTCTTCTGTTCATATAAAAACAGCCGGCACCGCTCAAAATCACTGTCGCCGCTACAATTCCCAATATTGCTTTTGATAATCGATCTGTATTTTGGCTGGGATTGGCAGCTTCTGCGTCCGTCTCTTCCAGAATCTCCACCTCTTCTGCCGTCAGATTCAGATCCGATTTGTTTTGTTCGATTTCTTCTATAACATCTTCTTCAATTTCCACATTTTCCACAGTATCATTCGTACTGCTGATATAAAGAACCTCTCCGCGGTATAAAATCTCATACCACCCTTCTGCTGTTTGAGAAATGATAAGAATTTTCTCACCCTTTGGAATGGTATCCTCTGTCCGGCTTCCATAGTCCGGCGCCTCATATAGACTGGTGTCTTCCATTGTCTCCATAAAATCATAGACCACCTGGGCCTGCTCCTGTGCATTCCCCTCGAGCCTCATCCAAAAGCACAGCAACAGAAATACCAGAAAAATGCCTGCAAAAGGAATCCGGCAATTTATTTTACACATATCACACCCTTCTTTCTCCGGCAGACTCCCAAAATCCTGTCTTATAAATTCCGGAGAGCATCTTACAGACTGCTCTCCGTACACCACACTCACAAATAAAAAGGAAATTACACATTTTTAATATAAACAAAGGCATAAACGCCAAATTTATCAGACGAAAATGTTACCGTGGCCGGATCGCTGTCCATATCCTTCAATAAATCGGCCTTTCCAATTCCATCTTCCCCATAAACTCTTATCACCGCCAGCTGGTATCCGGCAGGCGCTTTCATAGACGCCGGGATACCGACTGTATACTGCACCTCGGCTGCCGGATGCGTCACATCCACTCTTTTGCCTGCAGCAGTGATCTTAGCCCCGTAAATATCCAGAATTCCCGCTGTTTTTGCTCCCATGCTCTCCGCTACATCCGTTACTGTCTTCATGGCTTTCTGACCGCAGGTACTATCGCTTATACTGATCCACGCCTTCTCTCCCTTTTGGACGCCCAACGCCGCATCTACATTTGCCCTCGCCGAGGATACGGCAGTTCCGGCAAATTTTTTGGATGTGTATCTTCCCGCTACCGTTGTCTGTAACACGGTTCCATCCGATCTTAGTACTATATTTCTCACAACGTTACTCTCTGAACCTGAACTTCCGCTCGTTCCTGCATCAGAAGCGGCATCTCCGCCACCGTTTGTCACTACGGTTGTCTCAATATCGGATACTGCTGATACCGGCGTATTAACATACCCGCTTCCACTGTATCCGCTTCCTGCAGCCTCTACAGACAAGGCAGAACTTGTCATGATCGTAACCGCCAGTGCACCTGCCATCAATTTTGATAAACATTTTCTCTTCATTTTCCATTTTCCTCCTGTTTGACCTTTTCCTACATAGCAGCTGAATTTTACTGTGTCTGTTTTCTCTGTGCTTTCTTCTCTCCCCCTTTACTACTGTTTATTGGAACTGCTGCCCATTTTGTAATATTACCAACACAAATCACGACTTATCTCCACAAAATTGTTGCCGGCATATTACATACAATAATTACTTATAGAAATAATACTATATACTGCAAGTAATAATAAAGCATGTTTATAACTCTAAGTCAAATACATATTTACTATAAGAAATAATTGTCTCTACAGAATATTGCTATGATTAGGAAAAAAGATTTGAGGATTTATATATGGGAAAAGGTCTGGTGGATTTACAGAGTATGGGACAGCGAATAAAACATCTACGCTGTTCTATGAATTACACACAGGAAAGATTTGCTGCACAAATTAATATATCAACTTCTTATCTGGCGCTCCTGGAAACCGGCAAAAGAATGGCGAGCATAGATGTTCTCGCTCAAATTGTGGACTCTTTTCATATAAGCCTGGATTTTCTCCTCTTCGGAAAGGAAGAACCTCTGGAAACCAAAAATTATCTGTTTTTTCAGGAATTATGCAGAGATTTCTCAAACGAAGAAATTGCTTCCGCGTTAAAGCTGGCCGAATTCTATCTCAAAAACATACCAAATAAAAAATAGATCAATATTGCTGTTGATCTATTTTTTATCGTTATTATCATATGACCTGGTCCTGCTGCTTATAATAGAGATAGAAACCACACAGTCCATGCTGTCACCGGCTCCCAATCAGAACTTTCTTCCCACAGAAAGCAAAACCATATTTGCGGATACACTCTGCCGGAATCCCCTTCGCGACAAGGCCGGCCTGATAGTTTTTCTCCTCGATCTGCCGCAGCGCTTCCTCTACCGTATCAGACAGCTCCTTTTCCTCAGAACCCTGAACTTTAAATTCAATAATAATGGCATCGCGGCTGCCGCCATTTCCCGTTCTCGGCTCCAGCATCACGTCATATCTGCCAAAACCGCTTTCCCGATTGGATGTGATGCTATACTGGTCGGCCAGCTCCACCATCAATCCAAGCACAAATCCATGATAGAAATGCTCCGGCTTCTCCGTCGAAGAATTCCTGCCGGTGTCGAAGTAACTAAACATCTCCGCCGTTACCTTATTCATGTAAAGGTTCATGGCCTTCACATCGTCTATCAGTAATGCCCTGATAAAATCATTGTAATCGGATAACGCAGGATCAAACCAGCCGCTCACCATCCTGCGGAACATGACCCGCACCTCAAAATTGGTCAGTTCCAGTTCGTAGTCTTCTTTCCATTCCCCGTATTCCGTTTCGTGAGTCTCAAAATTTTTCACTTTCAGATAGCCGCCTGCAAGCAAAAGGCTCCACACCGCATTCCGCTTCACAGCCAGCTGATCATAAATGATCTGTTCATCTATCTCCATCCGGATGGTTCCGCCCTGCAGCAAATGCTCGAATATCTTTTTCATGTCGGCATCCCCTTCTCGGATCAGCTTGCTGACCAGACTGTTAGAACTGGTATTTGCCCAGTAAGCACCGACTTTTCTCTCCTCAAGGAAATTGATGATAGACCATGGATTATAAATATCCTTTCTGTTCCCGAATGTAAAACCGTCATACCACTTTTTTACCTGCTCCTTCTTATCAGACAGGCCAAATTCCTCCAGCGCCTCATAAACTTCCGGCTCCATAAAGCCAAAACTGTCTTCATATTGCCTGGATGTGGTCGTTACTACTTTCAGATTATTCAGATCAGAAAAAACAGATTCTTTGCTGACCCGTGTAATGCCCGTCATAACAGCACGTTCCAGATACTGATTCGACTTAAAAGTGGAATTGAACAGACTCCTCGTAAAGGCCACCAGCTCCTTCCAATACCCGTTCACATAGGCTTCCTGCATGGGCGTATCATACTCATCCAGCAGAATGATCACTTTCTTCCCATAATACCGGCTGAGAAAATCCGAAAGTGAGCGCAGTGACACCGCCGCAATACTGTCCGGCATTTCTGTGGAGACCATCTGGTAGAAAGCCTTCTCTTTCTCGTTGAGCAGGTCGCCTTCCAGCAGATAATCATGCTTATTATACTGCTCTTCTATGCTCATACAGATATTCCAGCGCGCGCCCGCATAAGTATTTTCCTTAACGCCGGCAAAGGTCAGAAAAAGCACCGGGTATGTGCCCTGCAGCTGCCTGTATGCCTCATGCTCCCATATCGAAAGACCCTGAAACAGATCTGCCCTGTCCCGATAGCGGACAGAAAAAAACTGCTCCAACATACTCATGTTCAGCGTCTTCCCGAAACGCCTTGGGCGCGTGATCAGCGTCACATCATCCCTGCTTTCCCACCACTCCCGTATAAAATCCGTCTTATCAATATAAAAACAACCGTTTTCCCGGATTTTTTCAAAATTCTGATTGCCGATGCTTACCGTTCTCGCCATAACCCCACATCACTTTCGATAAATAACTTCACCACAACGATCAGATCTGCATCTCATCCCACTTCCGCTCCATATCCGCCACAAGCGCCAGCTGTGTCCGGCAGCGATCCAGATTCTGCCCCTCACGGGAAGTCTGATAATAGGTATCTCCCTGCAAATAATCCGTGAGGAACCGGATTCCCTGCTCTAATGTGATCGTCTTTGCACCCAGGGGCAGCGTCTCTATCTCTTTTGGCGTAAGCCGCTCACCGCAGCCCTCCATAAAGCCTTTTACATATGCCTTATACAGCGGCAGCGACAGAGACACCCTGCTCGTATCCGGTTCGTCTTCCACCGCCGTGTTGGCGCCGAAACGGATCGCATCCCCGAAATCATATGCCGTAAGTCCCGGCATGATCGTATCAAAATCTACGATACAGACTGCCTCGTAGGTTTGCGGATCAAGGAGAACATTGTTCAGCTTCGTATCATTATGGGTAAGCCGCAGCGGCAGTTCTCCCGCCTTCAAAAGATCGGTCAGTATCTCCGTCTGGGCTTTACGCGCTTTGATAAAGGCAATCTCCGCCGCTGCAGACGCTGCCCGTTTGCAGCAGTCCTCTTCCACCGCCTTTTCAAACGCCTGATAACGTTTCGGCGTATTGTGAAAATCCGGGATTGTCTCATGCAGCGTCTGTGCCGGATAATCCGCCAGCTGCGCCTGGAATCTGCCGAAAGCCAGCCCGCTGGCATACAGCGCTTCCTCATTCTCCGCCTGATCCAGAGAGATCACATCATCAATCAGCCTGTAAACGCGAAAGCAGCCGCCCTCTGCATCCTTAAAATAATACTTTCCGTCCACAGTCGGCAGCGCCCGCATCGTTCCCCTCTCAGGATCGCCGCCCTCCTTCGCGATCTGCCTGCGCAGATAATCCGTCACGTTAACGACATTCTCCATCAGTCCTTCCACATCCTTGAAGATCTCGGTATTGATCTTCTGCAGAATATACTTCTGCCCTCCCGCGGTCTCCACGGCAAAGGTATGATTGATGTGCCCGCTGCCGTGCGGCCCCACTGACACGATCTCCTCCCCCGGAAAGAACTTCTGCAAAACCTCTCTGATCCCTGCATCCATGAAGCTGTTACCTCCTTAAACCTGTTTTACTTTCTATGTTTTGTATCTGCTTTCTGTTTCTTTAAGCAGCATTCCCTTCTGCCGTTCCCTGTCTCTTATGTCTGTTCCTCTCACACTGTCCTGTTCTGTCCCTCTGTCTCTGGGGACTCACGCTTCCTTCTGCCGCAGAATATACTCCCCGATCCCCAGCAGGATAAAGATAAAGGGCGTGCACAGCACCTGCTGATAACAGAAAAAATTATAACACATATAGGACACCACTGCCGCACCGATCCCCGTCAGCAGGCACAAATCTTTCCCTCTGCCGCGCAGGAATCTTACGACTGCCGTCACATAGATCCCCGCATAAGCCGCCGCGCCGAAAATCCCGCCGTTGATCAGAATGGTAAACCATTCGTTATGTGCATTGGTAAGCATTTTCTCGCCCCAGAAAAGAGACGCTTCCTCACCGTGATAAGCCATCACGTAACTGTTAAAACAGTCCGGGCCCACCCCGAAGAGCCTGTGGCGCATATCTTCCCGCGCAAACACGCTCCAGGCAAATTTCCAGATCCTTCCTCTGCCGTTGCCCCAGTCATCGCTCCAGTTCAGATAAGAGACCGCCGCCATCTTCTCAGCGATACCGGCCGGAAGCACGCCACGACTCTGCAGGCAGATCAAAAGCACCACCGTACCGATCAGCAAAAACACGGCCGCGACCACACCCCGGCGAAGCCGGCAGATGACAACAGGTGAAAACACAGGCATCTGCCCGGATGTGCCGGCGTCAGTTTTTACACCTTTTGCACCGGATCTATGCAGCATAAGCGTCGCCGCCAGACACAGGAGCAAAAGTCCCCAGGTCAGCCCGGAAGTCCACATCAGCTGCGTGATAAAATCCGGTTCCAGCGCCGGGTTGGAACGGATCCGCGTCAACAGATACATGATCTTCCCGGCTGCAAAAAACATTGTCAGCATTGCCGTAAACCGGCACAGCAATTCTCTCTTCTCACAGGATACCATAAAAAAGACGATCAGCATACCCGCCAGCGCAAAATAGGCGCTGTCACTGTTCTGTGTTACCAGCGTGCAAAAGCCGGTCAGCATATAGATACCGGCGATCACACGCCGCTTTGTCTGCGCAGTATAGAGAAAAATCCCCATGCCCACGGGCAGTGTCACCGCCAGAAAAGCCCCGTACCATGTGGCCTGTCCCAGCGTGGACAGAAACTGTGCTTTCTGGTCATTTGTCAGTCCGTCATAGAAACCGACGGGATCGATCATCAGCCTGTGCAGGATGCCGATGCCAAACACCACCGTCGCCGCCAGGCACAGGGCCCAAAGCATCGCCCGGTAATATTTTCCAAACCGTGAGAGATACAGATACAGCAGCACAAAACTCACCTGCGTCAAAAAGCCCATATTCCAGCCAAACGCGCCCCAGAGCGCATCCTCATAAAACCCGCCCGACACAACCGAAGCCCCTGCCAGCAGCAGATAGACAAGCACAAAAAGGTCTGTGGCCGATACCCCTTCCGGCAGGCCTTTATGCGGCCGTACACCCTGTATGGCATTGCCCCCATGCGAAGGCTGCACCGCATTACCCCTGTGCGAAGGCTGCACCGCATTACCCCTGTGCAAAGGCCGTACCGCATCGCCCCCACGCGAAAGCCGCCTGCCTGTTACCCGGCACATAAAGTACGCTGCCGTCAGCATAAGCAGCACACCAAAGCCGCCGATCATGATCCTGCGGTATGCCTCAAACTTGGCATTGCCGATCTGGTGATACCCGTCCCTGGCATACAGCGGCACCACCACGCACAGAATGACCAGCACCGCGGCAAGCAGATATTCGATCACTTCCCTGATCAGCTCCGTATATTCCATTTCTGTTTTGTTCTTTTTGCTCAATTTATGGCTCAATGATCGTTTCTCCGTTTTTTCTTTCTGTATTGCATCTCTTTTTTCTTCGCATGTGCGCTCCGGCCGCAGATCATCCATCCGCTTCTTCTGTCCCGTTTGATCTGCCGTCAGGCTCACCGCCATCCCGCAATGCTCTCAGCAGCCCCTCTCCGATCCCCAGCACAATAAACAGGTACGGTGTATGCAGCACCTGCTGAAAGCTGACCATATTGTGGGCCGTATAGGTCAGCACTGCCACTGCGCACACATAGAGCAGCGGCTCTTTAGACGCCCTTCCCGCAAAACGTATAAAAGCTGTCAGAAAAGTCCCCGCGTAGCAGAACAATCCAAGCATCCCTGTGTTGACGAGAACGGTGATCCACTCATTATGCGCATTGGTCAGCCGCAGATCTCCAAATCTGTCCACCATTTTTTCCGCCAGCTCCGGCACCTCATAGATATAGTCCGCGAAGCAGTCCGGCCCGATCCCGACCAGTTTATGTAAGCCGTCCATACTTTGGACGGCATCCAGGCCGCACATCCAGGAAGCGCCACGGCCATTTCCCCAGTCTTCATCCAGCACCGGTTCCAGATACCCGTCCCGCTCCATCGTCCCATGCACTTCCCGAAACCAGATCACGCCGCTGTCCACCAACAGCAGCAACGCCGTAATGCAACCGACCAGCGCCACGGCCGCCGCCGACATACCCCACAGCCATTTATGCTTTTCTACTCGGAAGTCTCTGCGCTTTTCCAGCCCCCGCACCGCCGCATAACAGCATACCAGAACAAAAAGTGCTCCCAGTGTAACATCATAACCGATCAGCATATCCGTGATCATCGAGCCTTCGCCCGGCTGATAGCTCCGATAGTTATAAGACAGGCCCGGCACCTCCTGCAAAAGCCTTCCGGCCTGACAGGCGCCCGCAAACATCATGCACAGCTCCAGAAAACGATACAGTCTCCGGTTGCTCTGCAATGATAAAACAAACAGTACAGACAACAGCACAAGGAAAACCAGCCAGGCGCTGCTGCTTCCCTGTGTCACACCGGTGAGCATCGCGATAAAGCTGAACACTCCTGACAAGAGCCGCGCTGCACCCTTTTCACTGCACCAGTAGAGCATGATTCCCACCGGCGCCGTCACCGACCAGTAGCCGCAGTACCAGTTAATATTGCCCAGCGTGGAGAGGAAGGTTTCCGTCTGCCCCTCCATCCCGATCGGATACAGAGAGTAGCGGTTGCAGATGCCCAGCACAAATACAACCGTCGATGCCGCCAGCCAGACGCCCAGCCATTTCCATACAGAAAAGCCCCACGGCCCTGTCTTTTGCCGGCCGCCTGTCGCGGCATTTTCCCCGCCGGCTGCCTTTTTCCCATACCCACTGCAAAAATACCGCGAAAAGAAAAAATAAAGGAGCGCGAACATAAGCTGGCTCATAACACCCATATACCAGCCCTGAACGCCCCACAAGGCATCTTCTTTGTAATCAGAACACAGATACGACAACATCACCGTCAGTCCGTAACCGTACACCAGCCAGTCCGTGACCGACATCCGGCGATACTGTTTCACGATCCACTCCCTGTCCCTGCGCACCAGCGCCGCCAACACAATGACACCGCCCGCTGCCGCCAGCATGACCAGTGTCACATTCCGGAAGAAAAAATATTTGACCTCACCGATCCGCACATATCCTCCCGGCGCATACAGAGGATAGACCACCGCCATGATAAAAAAGTATACGGCGAGAATCCCCCGGCAAAGCCTTGTATGGAGTCCCGTATTCTCCTCTATACCCTTTTGATCACCTTTTATCCCGTCCAACTTGTCTGTTCCATTCTCTCTGCCATGATTATAGTATGGTTGTGGTTTTTCCGCGTCAAGTGGCGGAAATCCTTTTCTTTTCTATAGTAAGCTTACATTATGCTCAGCCTGCCGTGGGCGGGCCGCATGGCCATCCATACTGTGAAAGTCGAAGACTTTCATAGTAAACGACATTGGAAATTTCGTTTACTATATCTTATCATAATCGAACGTCTTCGTTTCGTCAAATCCGGATGTCTTTCCTGCCACGTATAACGGTTCGATATCGTTACCTCGGCTTGATCGGACGGATGCCCCGTAACGGAGTACAGGCCACCGTAAAGCAATGTCCGGCACTTAAGCCGGCAATTCCGTTTTCCATATCTCATAAATTACGATCAGCGCCAGCGGACCCTTGACAATCCCGCCCACACCAAACAACTTCACCCCGGCATAGACGGCAAGCAGCATAAAGACCGGTGCGATACCGATCCTCTTACCGATCAGCTTCGGCTCCAGCAGTTCTCTGGTCACAATGCACACACCGTACAGAATCAGACATACCACCATCCGCACATATTCCCCGTTCAGCAGCTGCCAGACAGACAGCGGCACCAGCACGATTCCCGTACCGATAAAGGGCAGCATATCCAGAAATCCCGCCAGCAGCCCAAACAGAATGCCGCCGGGAATCCCGGCAATGCCCAGCACGGTGCCGCACAAAATGCTGATAATGAGCAGGATCACTCCCTGCGCCTTGATAAAAGTAATGATATAAGACAGGACCCCTTCCACCACGGACCAGACGAGGCTCAGTTCCGGGGATCTCTTGAGCTGTTCCACCAGCCCCGCATATTCCTTTTCCATCAAAAATACCGCGATGCACGTGATCGCCAGAAACCCCACCGCCGCAAAGATTCCCTTGAAGCAGCTGTAAGAGGAGGATAAAATCTGCGGCACCACCTGTATCTGCACGTTTTCCATGACCACCGTCATCTGCTCGATCAGATACGTCTCGATCTGCTGCCCGTCCCAGCCAAATTTCCCGTCCAGCCCGCCGCAGCATCTGTGAAAGAAGAACTCCAGCTGCTGTCCCACCTGCGTGCAGAAAGCCGGCAGCCCTTCCAGCTGCCTGCCGCCGAACAGCACCACGATCCACAATACCGCCACTACCAGCAGAAAAAGCGGAAGGATAATGCCAAGCGCAAGAAATTTCTTTTTGACGGGGATCCGTTTCTGGATACGTTCCAACAGCGGATAGCACAGCGTGATCAACAGAAAGGCCAGGATAAAGGGAGCCACCAGCGTAAAAAGAAAGCGGAAGAAAAACCACACGCCAACACAGATCACACTCATCCGGATCAGCTTATTGTCCCATAATAGATTGCTCTTCTTGATCATCCCGCCATGTACCTTTCTCAACAAACATTTTCAGTATTGAATGCATTGAAAAAGAAGCAGAAATTTACTGTCTCTGCTTCTCCTGATCTTGTATTTCCTTTATTCTATTATGTTTCATTTTGCAGGCATTATACGAATAATATTGGTTTCAGGCTTCATTTACTTCTTTCTGAATTTCCTGCAGAAATTCTTCCACCTGAAAGCTCTTCCCTTCCGGCCTGATCCGAAAATCCATCCTTCTTCCGCTCTCCGGATGAAAAAAAGAAAGCCGGTAGGCGCACAGCGCCACTTCTTTTACCTGCAGCTGCTTTGAAATCCGGATCGTCTGTGCATCGGCATATTTATAGTCCCCTAACAGGCTCATGCCTGCATGGCGCATCTGCACGCGGATCTGGTGATGTCTGCCGGTATACAGGCGGATTCTGGCAAGCGCCAGTTTCCTGCCCCCGGTTCCGCTTTCCTCAGAACCCACAATGCCGTCTCCGCTTCCCTGCTCTTCATGGTTATAGTATTCTTTGACATCTTCCGCGGCCCCTGCGACTGCTGGAGCGTCCTGCTCCGCCAAAATCTCATAATGCAGCCGTGCCAGCCGCGCATCCTTTGCTTCCGGCAACACCACAGCCGAAGTATTGGTTCTGCCATCTTTCAAAAGGTAATCTTCCAGATCGCCCTGCTTCTCATATCCCTGGCCGCAGACTATGGCGTAGTAATATTTCTCCGTCTCATCCTCCGCGATCTGTCTGCTCAGCATGGCGGCAGCTTTCTTATGCTTCGCCAGAACCAGCACCCCTTCCACAGACTGGTCAAGACGGTGGATAACCCCGACGTAGGGCTGCATCCCCCTGCTGCCATGCAGACTTCGCACGGCATTCTTCCCTGCCCGCGACAGATAATTGGCGATCTCACTCACCATGTCCGCCTGTCCGACCCTGGCAGTCTGCGTGGCGATCCCGGCCGCCTTGTGACACACTATGATATCCTGATCCTCGTACAGAATCCTCTTCTGATTCATATGATCTCTGCTTTCCTGCTTCCCCATATTCTAACGGCTTCCTGCTCATGCCCCCGCAGTTTTGCCGCCATAAATCAAACCTTAAACCGATAGCCGACGCCCCAGATGGTCTCGATATACTGAGGCTTGGCGGTCTCGTATTCAATCTTTTCCCGTATCTTCTTAATGTGCACCGTCACCGTGGCGATATCGCCGATGGAATCCATATCCCAGATCTCCCGGAACAGTTCTTCCTTGGAATACACATGATTGGGATTCTCCGCAAGGAATGTCAGCAGGTCAAACTCCTTCGTGGTAAAGATCCGCTCCTCGCCGTCCACGTAAACCCGTCTGGCTGTCTTATCAATCTTAAGACCCCTGATCTCGATGATGTCGTTGACCTTCTGGCTGCTGCCCACCAGCCTGTCATAGCGCGCCATATGGGCCTTCACCCTGGCCACCAGCTCCGAAGGGCTGAAAGGTTTCGTCATGTAATCGTCTGCGCCAAGTCCCAGCCCCCTGATCTTGTCGATATCGTCCTTTTTGGCAGACACCATGATGATCGGAATATTCTTCTCCTCGCGTATTTTCCTGCATACCTCGAATCCGTCCATACCGGGCAGCATCAGATCCAGGATCACCAGATCGAACTCTCCAGCCATCGCCGTCTCCAGCCCTTTATCACCGGTATTTTCGATCGTGACTTCGAAATCACTCAACTCAAGATAATCTTTCTCCAGATCGGCGATTGCTTCCTCGTCCTCCACGATTAAAATTTTACTCATGACTTTCACCCTTTCTCCGTTTATTCTTTCTGTTTTCATCTTGTTTTCATCCTGCACATTTCCCGTCATATCTCTGCATGATGCATACTTTTTCATCTCTACGCTCTACAGACCTCATACTGCCGGCGCCCTGCGTTTACTGTTCCGGCGGAGCCTGGTACTTTCGGATCACGAAATGCATACAGGTGCCCTCCTTCTCCTTGCTGGTGGCCCAGATATACCCGCCGTGATCCTCTATGATCTTCTTCACAATGGATAAGCCTATGCCGCTTCCGCCCTTGGAAGAATTACGCGAGGCATCCGTGCGGTAAAACCGTTCAAACACGCTGGGCAGATCCTTGGCCGCGATCCCCATACCGTTGTCCTCGATCTCCACCCGGATGGAGTCAACCTCGTCGAGAATGCGGATGTCGATAACACCCTGTTCCTTATCCATATACTTGACACTGTTGCCGATGATATTGTTGATGACCCGCTTAAGCTGCTCCGGGTCCGCAATGATCTGGGTGGAAGGTTCCACCAGATCGTCGTAATTGAGCTGAATGTTCTTGGATTCCAGATCCAGTCCCACTTCCTCCACACAGTCCCCGAAATAATCCGCCACATTGATCCTGCGGAACGTATACGGGATCCTGTTATTGTCAATGCCGGAGTACGTGGTCAGCTCATTGATCAGCCGATCCATGTCATTGGCTTTATCATAGATCGTCCTGATGTATTTGTTCATCTTCTCCGGCGTATCCGCCACGCCGTCCATGATACCCTCCACGTAACCCTTGATCGCCGTGATCGGCGTCTTCAAGTCATGGGAGATATTGCTGACAAGCTCCTTGTTCTTCTGCTCGTGCTCAAACTTCTCGTCCGTCGATTCCTTGAGGCGCAGCCGCATGTCCTCATAGTTGCGGTAAAGCTCACCGATCTCGCCCTTCTCCTCCGTCGTCAGCATATATTCCAGATTGCCTTCGGCGATATTCTGCATCGCGATATCCAGCTGGTTGATCGGCGTAAAGATCCCTTTCTGGATCCACTGCGTCAGCACCAGACTGGTAAAAACAAGTACCAGAATAAAGGCAATGATCATATTCCGCAGTACCTTCCTGGAGATCAGGGAACTCACGCCCGACACGATAAAGAAGCTGCCCCGGCCGCCGTCCGCAAAAGTAAAGTCGGCCTGTTTGACAAGTTTCTTCATATCGTTATAATAATAGCCTGTCTCCATATCCGGCATCTCGATTCCATATTCTGGAAGCGTATCGAAAATCTTCTTTGCGGCATTGAGATTGCTCGTATAGTAGATGCCGTCCTCTTTTCTCACAATTATATAGGAAAATTTGCTGTTCAGATGTGCACTGATCTCATCAAGATAGTTTTTGTCTTCGAGCCTGACAGGATCGCTGGCGATCTGTTCCTTCACCTCATGCAGCAGATCCTCCGAGATCCGGCTGTAATTCTCGATCGTATAGGTAAAAGGGACCTTATTCATATCCAAAAGCCCCAGCTCCCCTTCTGCATCCTCGATATGGCTGCCCACCAGAAGAAAGGCGGCACACGTCAGCATAAGCGGCAGCAGCACGATAACCACCGATGTGACCATAAGTCTTGTTTTAAACTTCAACGCGATGTCCCTCTTTTCTATTTACCATTGTCGTCCCGCTCATTTCCGGCGCATCGGGACGCAGAGCTGTTGCCACAGGTGTACTTTATACACTTAATAAATAATATACCATATTTTCTGCGGATAGGAATAAAACATATCCTATAATCTTATAAAAAATTTATAAAATATGAGCCGGATCTGTGGTTTGCATTGTGAAAAAATCCGTTGAAAAGATTCTTGAAAAGAATGTGAAAGGTAAAATTGAGAGTTGACAGATTCTTCCATATTTGATATATTATATCCCATAATAGTAATGATTCCTAATTTTAAGGAGTTAAAATGGCACTCAAATACAGCAGACAAAGACAAGTGATCAAGGACTTCCTGATGACTCGCAAAGATCATCCGACTGCCGATACGGTGTATATGAATGTCCGGAATGAATATCCTAATATCAGCCTCGGCACTGTATACCGCAACCTTTCTTTACTTGCGGATATCGGCGAGATACAGCGTCTGCGTTTCGATGACGGTGTTGATCATTTTGATGCGGATACTTCCGCGCATTACCATTTTGTCTGTACCCAGTGCGGACGGATCATCGACTTGAAAATGGACAGCCTCGATCATATCATGGATCTGGCAGGCCGAAGTTTTGACGGAGAGATCCGGGGACATGTCACTTATTTCCACGGGATCTGCGGTGACTGCAGGGAAAGTTAATTTGCAGGGCAAATTGACTTATGGCTAACCTCCTGCCAGGTTCTATTATAAATTATAAGATTGCGAACTAAGACAGGCATATTTTCTATGTAATGTCTTACAATATATTTCAAAAAGAAAAGGAGAACATGATTATGAAATTTGTATGTCAGGTATGTGGCTATGTACACGAGGGAGACGCTGCTCCGGAGAAATGTCCGGTATGTAATGCGCCTGCCGAGAAGTTCACGGCACAGGGCGGCGAGATGGAATGGGCTGCCGAGCACGTTGTAGGCGTTGCCAAGGGTGTCAGCGAAGACATCATGGCTGACCTTCGCGCTAACTTTAACGGCGAGTGCACAGAGGTAGGTATGTATCTTGCAATGGCAAGAGTTGCACACAGAGAAGGCTATCCTGAGATCGGTCTGTACTGGGAGAAGGCTGCATGGGAAGAGGCAGAGCATGCTGCTAAGTTTGCAGAACTGCTCGGCGAAGTTGTGACAGATTCCACCAAGAAGAATCTGGAGATGAGAGTAGAAGCAGAGAACGGCGCTACTGCAGGTAAGTTTGATCTGGCTAAGCGCGCTAAAGCTGCTAACCTTGATGCGATCCATGACACCGTTCATGAGATGGCAAGAGACGAGGCCCGCCACGGTAAGGCTTTCGCAGGCCTGCTTAAGAGATATTTCGGCTAAGCCGGTTTTTCGCAGATTTGCCCGAAAGATATTCAGGCCAGGCGATAACATGTGATCATTGACCATATCCCGCAGGCAGATACGGCAACTTTATTGTAATTGCCTGCGGATGCTAAAATAAAATGAAACGGAGGACACTACCCATGAAAAAATATTTCTGTAATCCCTGCGGCTATACATATGATCCCGAAAAAGGTGACCCGGAGCACGGCATTAAACCCGGCACGGCATTCGAAGATATTCCGGCTGACTGGTGCTGCCCCATCTGCGGCGTGACCAAGGATATGTTCCAGCCCTGCATCGATAACTACAACTAAAAAGCACAACAGATATCTTGAAATCTGATCGCAGATGTGCTATATTAATGTAAGAAAAGGGAAAAGCCATAGAAGCGGCTCTACCCACAATGTTGTTTGGCTTACCTTTGCTTATGCAAAGGCAAGCCGTCACTAGTGTGAATAGTGGCGGCTATTTCCTTTTTCGCTTCACCCTCCTTTCTTCCGTCCGGAGGGCTACTTAAACCCTCCGAAAAATAAGAGGGGTAAAGCCGCTTGGCTCTATGGTTTTCCCATATCGACAATATATCATAATTTCGGTTATCAGGCAACCATTTTCCACTTTTTCCAGTATTAGAAAATAGTAAGATCCGGCGTCACGGGAATGAACGCCGGATCTCAAATACCGTTATGGACATGCCGTCAGGATCCCACAATCCATCCCATATACTTTATCGCATAAAATCTATCATTTTTACCCGTTTTCTGTTTATGCTTTTCATATTTCGTATCCTTCTCTACCTTCCCCTGCCTGCTTCTCTGCCTGATCTGATGTTGTTATGTCGTTTACTATAACTGTACATTTAATATTTTCATATAAGACAAGTGTTGTTTATTTAGACAATGCCATGCTGTCATAATTTTATGGCATTGTCAACAAACATACTGTAACCCGCAATTGAACCTGATAATAATATTCCTGTGTTGTGCTTGTCCCGGGACACCGCCCGAAACGCAGGCCAAACGGAATTGCAAAAGCTGATCGTGAGGCGCGCAAATCCGACGTCATATATATTAATTCAGTAACCACCACTTCAAGTTAAAAGACTGTTACAGATAAGATTTTCAATTCTCAAATGTAACAGCCTTTTTAATCATGTCATATATTTTGAATATCACAAAATCTTTAACAGTTCTCTCACTACAAGGAGATCTTCTTTTTTCACATAAAAGGAATACATGATTTTTATCCTATTTAATCCAAGCGTTCCTATAATCGCAGAATCAATGGGATTTTTTTGTAAAATTTCTTTTACCTTAATCTTATATTCTATATTATGTTTAGCAAACAATTCTTGAATCTGTTCTTTTTTCTTAGAATCAGATACTGTTATAATTTTTGTTTTCTGGAAAAAATACATTATATATTCACTCCAATGCAACATTTATATGATAAATATAAAATAACATATTTATATAAATTATTGATTTGCAGTTACAAAAACTTCAATTGTATGAGAGCCTGACATTCCTGGAACAGACACTACTGCTGATGAAAATGCTCTTGCACCGGACATGGCATCAGATGAAGCAGGATACCAATCAACCCATCCCCATCCTGTTGTATATGAAAATGAGTTACTTGTAGGATACTTATGATCTGATTTACCTCCAAGTGGAACACCATCTCCATAATGAACTTCACGCTTACTAATTTCAATCATACTAGTAGCTGGTTTCCATGACCCGTATACCTTATTTACTCTTATCTTGTCTCCCTGCCTATCATAATTAATAGAAATTGATGCTGTAACATCAGTTGTCGTTGTAGATGTATCGGTAAACCTTGGATTTATTTCTGCAGGAATTTTAAATGTTGCTTTTGCTGTAACATCCTGATTGCTATTTTCTTCTCCTGAAAAAGCTCTATCTTGTGGTAATAGAGATATTTCTATATCAATCGGTATAGATTCACCCGTTTCATTATTTACCATTATTGCACCAATTTCCATAGGAATGTTATCATATGATGCAAATGTATTGAATGAAATACCACAACATAATGTAAAAATCATTATAATTGAAAAAATATTCTTCATTTAAAATCATCTCCTTTCTTAACGCTAAAAGAGTATGATGTCGCCGCCATTGCCGTCGATCCAAAAGGCATACAACCAATCAGCATCATCGCAGCACACATAGTCACTTTGTTCTTGAAAAACTTCTTCTGCATAAATGTTACCTCCTTCTCTTTCATATTTAGTGTTTTTGCGCAAGACAACTATTGTTTAATTAGACAATACTAGGCTATCATATTCTTGTAACATTGTCAACACTTATACTGTATTTGTAATTTAATATTATAGTTGGTGATATCTATTTGATAGCTCTCACATTAATTTCATAACACAATATATTCCTGTAACCTATAAATTGAGCTTTAAACTGCCCTTATCATTTTCTTGTATTCCGCTTGTACTGCCACAATATTATGCTGTATAATATTGTTGACATAGACAATAATTGTCTGATATAATTTCTATAATTAAGATTATAAATTTAGTATATTGTCATCTGACATGCCGCAGCAGGAGGATTCAAATTGAAAACAAAACTTACAAACCGCGAACTGGCTGTTATGCGAATACTATGGGAAGCCGATCACTCCCTCATGGTCTCTGAGATCGTACAGAAAGATAAGAACGGAACCATCTACAGTGTACAGCGAATTATCCAAAACCTTATGAAGAAAAACATGGTTGCCATAGATGGCATTGCATACAACAAGAAAGCACTGGGGCGTACATTTAAACCTTTAGTCAGCGCAGAAAGCATAGAGATCAATGCCATACAGGAAATGTTCAGTGGTCTGGTCAGTAAGAATATTTCCGGCTCTCATTTGATTGCCGCACTTCTTCCAACAGACAATGACGACAGGACACTGGAAGAACTGAATCAATTAGAAGAGTTCATCCGCGCAAGAAAAAATCAGATCCTTCAGAGCCAAAACCACACCTCTTCCAAATCAGATTAAAACCAGGAGGAACTCACTTATGGATTTAAGCATCGTTTCCGTTATTAATATTTTATGCTTTAGTTCCGTAGCAATATTATTGCTTTATTGTATTGCGAACAATCTGGGCACACCACTTGGGAAAAGTATAAAAAGACCGTTTGTACTGGCTATATTGCTCATACTCATGATACGCCTTTTTCTCCCCCTGGAATTTCCCTGCCAGCAAAACCTGTATATTACCAAGGCCTATCCAGATCTCTATGTTTCTTTTATCTATGCTACGATTTCATACGCTGGTAAAGAGTATTCTCTCCCATTGATCACAGCAGCAGTGTCAGTCATTGGCAGTATAATATGCCTTGGCAGGTTATTGCTGTTTTTTCTTGCCACTATCCAATCTATAAACAGATGCGCACCTGCAGAGAATCCTGTCATAACCGAACTGGTCAATACAATAACGTATGAACTTGGATGCAAAAAATGTTTTCGCATTGTTAAAAATCCGAACAGGACAACCCCCTATCTATTCGGTTTTCGTAAACCAGTCATCGTACTGCCCGATATACAATTATCAGAAACTGAATGGTATTACATTTTAAAACACGAAATCTATCATTATTATAATAAAGATTTATGGCTGCGGTTTGTATGTGAATTATTGCAGATCATATATTGGTGGAATCCGTTTATATATATCCTGCGAAATCAGATCATTAAATTTCAGGAATTTTACGCCGATATGGCAGTTGTCCAATGTTCCAGCAAACTGCAACAACTGGAATACCTGCAATGCCTGATCAAAATTGTAAAACAGCTCCCTGTAAAAACAGATAATCGTGTTGCCGCATTTCACAGCAATGCCAAAATCCAGAAGCGAATTGCGGCTCTTCTGAACTTTTCTGAGACAGCCCCTCCGAATCAACGGCAGCGGTCTGCCGGTTCTGCCTTGGCTGTAATATTGATGATATGTACATTATTTCTGCCTAATTTATTTATACTGGAGCCTTGCGGTGAAATACCGGAAGAAGTTTTGGGGGATGCAGTCATCATCAACAAAGACAACGGACACCTTGTCTTAAGGGAAGACGGGCGATACGATATCTACGTTGATAATGAATATTTTTCGACCGTCACTACGATTTTTGACGACACCTTACCGATCATGAATACGAAGGGAGAAATCATTCAATGAAAAGTGGAAAGGTTCTTGTATCCATATTATGCGCTGCTATCTTGTTTAATATGGAAATATTTACCTCTCAAGCTAAACCACACTTGAATAACCATATTAACCCATCTACAGAGATATCATTTTTATCAAATAAAAATATAACAGCCAATGGCAATATAGATCCATTTTCCGAAAAAATCCAATGGATCTATAAAACTATAGATAATAAGACCTACCGTCGTCTCTATGACTTCAGAAACCAATGCTGGATTGGTGATTGGGAAGCAGTTAGTTAATCTGTGCATCAGGCTGTAAAATTTTGCTGTATTTACAGCCGGCGCACAGTACAAACGTTCTTATACTAAAACCACGCATTTACTATCCCTGCTACAGCATTTTCACATGCGCATTATAATCCAACGAAAATAGCCGCCACTACTGCGACTAGTATGAAAATAAATTTTATTTTAGAAGATCACATATGGCACTGTCCAACACAAAACATTTGACATATACACGTTACACGGGTACAATGAAGATATGATAAAAACATTTACGGACAGAGAAACAGAAAAGATATATCATCAGACATTCTCAAAAAAATTGCCACAATCAATACAGAAGATGGCTTTACGTAAGTTAATTATGATTGATAATGCGCAGAGTTTGGAGGATTTAAGGGTACCGCCGGCTAATCATTTAGAAAAATTAGAAGGTAACCGAAGCGGACAATATAGTATTAGAATCAACGATCAATACAGAATATGTTTTAGAGTGGATGGACATAACTTTTATGATGTTGAAATAGTGGATTACCATTGAACAGGAGGTTATTATGAAGAATTATATTGAAACTCCCCGAGTGAGTGAAATTTTATTTGAAGAATTTATGGCACCATATGGTTTGTCGGCCTACAGACTGGCACAGGAAATTCATGTTCCAGTATCAAGGATTCAGGATATCCTGCACAACAGACGGAAAATAACAGCAGATACATCAATAAGGCTTGCAAAATTTTTTGGCGTATCTGACAGATATTTTCTTGATCTTCAGGATGATATTGATATTAGAAATACGAAAATGCAGATCATGGATGAACTTAATAATATTTCAACTTATCAGTACGCCCAAATGTGATAAATGGATATAATATTTCTCAAATCTCCAGCGGCATATACAAAAACACCTCAAAGCGCTCCCCTTCCGCCCTGATCTCCATCGCTCCGTGATTCCGCTCCACGACCTCCTTCATGCTCCTCAGACCAAAACCATGATTTTCCTTATCCGCCTTGGAGGTTTGCAGCCGCAGATTCTTCTGCGCGCCTGCCACCGGATTGGTGACTTCCAGACAGAACAGCCCCTTCTGAGCCCGGCTTTTCACACAGACTTCTCTTGCCGTTTCCGGCAGCCGTCTGCATGCCTCCCCCGCATTGTCCAGCGCATTGGAAAAAAGCGCACAGATATCAGTCTTCTCAAAGGGAAGCTCTTTCGGAATATCAATCCTGGCCTCCAGCCGGATCCCATAGCGGCTCATCTGCTCTTCCTTGACCGTGAGCACCGCATTGACGACCGGATCCGCACAATACCGCAGGGAACGGCCAAATGCGCTGTCCTCCATCAGACTTTTGATATAATCTTCCCGCTGCGCTTCCGGCAGCGTGACCGCCACCGCCAGATGATTGGCCAGATCATGTTTCAGCCGCCGTATGGCAAAATGCTGCTGTTCCATGGCCGCATAATAACTCTGGTTCACCTCTGCCAGCATATTCTGCTCTTCCAGCTGCTGCTGACGCGCCAGCACGATGACCGCCTGGAACAGACCGATGAAAGACAGCAGTGACAGCAGGAGCAGTCCAAGAATATTATACCCTTTAAAACCGTACGGCATCGCCCTCCAGACCCTTTCCTCCGCCGTCGTCAGCAGAACCACACTGAGGACAATCCCAAAAGGCGTAGCATTCAGCAGTAAAAGCAGTTTCCACAGACTGTCGGAAAGATGATACGATCTGTCCGGCGCATGTCTGCTGATCGGCAGATACAGACACAGGGCAGCAAACAGCGACAAAAGCCCCTCGACGATCATGCATACTTCCGGATGATCATGCCTGACGTAAACCGTTAAGACAAAATTATCCCGCAGCACATTAAAAGACAAAACAGTACTGGCATACATCAGCCCGATGGCCGCTTTCTTCCAGATACTGCCCTCACAGACAGCCCTGATCACGAGCAGGAAGAAGAGAACTGTCGGCAGAATATTTGCCCAGTCTCCCAGATAAATGATCATCACCCAAAGCAGCCAGCAGCTTCCCAACAGGACAGCCTGCTTCCACCGCTTTTCCGATACGGCGATCAATTTCTTCATTCCCTGCAGCAGCAGATAAGCCGCCGCTCCATTTATTATGATAAAAAAACAATTTATAATCATTTCCCGTTCCTTCTTGTCAATTCCTCTTTATGTGCCGGGATCAGCAGCCTCCCAGCATGGATCTGGCAATCTTCTTCATGGCCTCTTCCCTGTGGTTTCTGCTGCATGGCAGCTGCCGGCCGCCCACCATGACCGCATCGCTGCCCAGATGATCCACCCGGGCCGGATTCACCAGATAACGTTGATGGATCCGCACAAACCGGCCGCCCAGCCGCGCTTCAATCTCGTCCAGCTTCGCATAGAAATGATATTCCCCCTGCTCCGTGACCAGCGTGACTATACGTTTGTCGGAGCAGAAACAGAGGATATCCTGCAGCAAAAACCGCCACGTTCCGTCCGCATTTTTGAAAGAAAAAGCCTTATCTTCCTCCTGCTCCAACCGCGTCCGCACCCGGCAAAGCACTTCCATCAGCTTCTGCGCCGTGACCGGTTTGAGCATGTAATCCAGCGCACCCACACTGTAGCCCTCAAATACAAACTCGCTGTAGCCCGTCAGAAAAACGATCATGATCTGCTCATCAAATGTCCTGATCTGCTTTGCTGTCTCCATGCCGTTTAAACCCTTCATCTCAATATCCAGAAAAAGTAAATCCACCTCTCCCGGATGCTTTCCAAGCCACGATACGGCATTACTTCCGGCGGAAAACTCATATACGATCTCTTCCGACTTCTCCATAAGTGCCTTTTCCAGCTGAAAACGCAGCGCGTCTCTCGCATCCGTCTCATCGTCACATATCGCGATCCGTAACATGCAATTCTCCTCCCTCTTCCATGAAGATCCGGTCAGTCATATCGTTCTGTAACAATCCGGGATTTACGGCATCCAGACAAGTCCCTGTTCCCGTCACGCTATCCGGCATCACCTGGGGAATCATTTCCCGTGTCTACATCTTACCATAACCCAATCACCAAAGTACACGTCCACTCTTTTCCTCTGCTCCAAACTTTACGGAGAATACCGCCAAACTTTACAAAACCCGCTTCCGCTCTCCAAAAATGACAATCAGACCCGCCGTTTTTGACACCCTGCAGACCGGACCGGTATGCCGCGTGCTATTCTTTTAACAGATTACAGGGAAAGCGAGGTATCTATATGTTATATGTCAAGAATCTATACAAATCCTATCAGACGGGAAAGAACAAATATCAGGTGTTAAACGGTGTCGATTTCTGTGTGGAAAAGGGGGAATTCGTGGCTGTCATGGGACCTTCCGGCTCGGGAAAGACCACTCTTCTCAACTGTATTTCCTGCTATATTCCCTTCGATAAGGGAGAGATCACCATCGGCGGCACCAATCTGGCGGGCCTTGACGATGCCGGACTGGCGCACTTTCGGAATACGCAGCTCGGTTTTGTCTTTCAGGATTTCATGCTCTTAGACGGGCTGACCATCCGTGAAAATATTCTGGTGCCGCGGATCGTACAGGGCGAAGTGTCCAGAGAGGCGGAGGAGCTTGCCGACAGGCTGACAGCTCTTTTCGGCATCCAGCATATCGCCGCCAAATACCCGGCCGAGATCTCCGGCGGCGAGAAACAGCGGGCGGCCGTGGCGCGCAGCCTGATCAACAATCCCCTGATCATCCTTGCAGACGAACCTACCGGCAATCTGGATTCCAAGTCCAGCCGCGCTGTGATCGAGAGCTTCGGGGAAGTAAAGAAACGCATGGACGCTACGATCTTTATGGTAACCCACGACAGCTTTGCGGCTTCCTTCTGCGACCGCGTGATCCTTCTAAAAGACGGTTCCATCTACCGCCAGCTGGAGCGGCAGGGCGAGCGCGGACAGTTTCAGGATCAGCTGCTTATTGCGATCAAAGAGATGACTAAATAATTCGGAGGTATTGATATGTCACAGACTTTAACCATGAAAAAAATGGAACAGAGGCTGCAGCAGGCGGACCGGAAGCACGCGCATCTGTATCTGTTCTGTAATTTTACCGCATTGATGATCATTTCCGCCTACTCGGGCATGATGCTGTCGCCGACGGTACAGACCACTTTTCCGCCGGGCGGGGACAGCCGCAAGCAGATGAATGCCATCTTCATACTGACATTGATCGGCTGCGTTGTGTTTACCATCTATGCCGCCGGCCTCTTTTTCCGGCATAAATCAAGACAGCTGGGCATCCTGATGGCGCTGGGCGCTTCCAGGAAAAGACTGATGCCGGGCTTATTCCGGGAAGTCCTGTTCTTAAGCGGCTTCTCCTGCACGGCGGGCATTCTGGCCGGATTTCCTTTTATCTGGATCATCTGGTCACTCTTCCGGCTGCTCCTCATTGACAGCTCGGATATGAGACTTTCCTTTAATCCTGTATGCCTGCTGATCTCCTTTGCATTCCTGCTGGCGGTGACCGCTTTTTCCTGCATCCTCGCCTGGCACTATCTGCGCAGGACCAATATCATGGAGGTCATACGGGAAGAACACATCAACGAACCCGTAAAGGAACCTGGAAAATGGTGCGCACCGGCGGGTTGTATCCTTCTTGCCGCCGGGGTTCTTCTGGGATACTGCACGCCCATTTTCTATTATTATAAGGTTCAAGCTCTGCCGCCTGTCTGGATGAACCTCCTCTATGCGCCGGCATTTGCAGGGCTTTATATGATCATGCTCCATGCCGTGGTCCACGGGTTTGGACGCCGTAAACATGCTCCCTACAAGAATATTATTGCCCGAAGCATGATGAAATTTCAGGGAAAACAGACCGTAAACAATATGATCGTCGTTACGTTGCTGATTGCCAGTGCCTGTTTCGGCATCTTCTATATCCCCATCATATCCATCGGCACGATCATGGGATATCATGCCCAGCCCTACGATTATTTCTATCACTACCGGGCCGACCAGACCCTGCCGGACAGGGAGTCCATAGAAACGCTCGCCGCAGAATACGGCCTGTCCTTAAAAGACTGGGGCGAATTCGACTATATCACGCTGGCGTTCGGAGCCCTCGCCAGCATAATGGAGGAAGACGGCAAACACTGGCATGATGAATACGTACCCATATGCACGGAAAAAAGAGTCATCTCCGAAGACACGTGGAACACGCTCACCGGCGAGAATATAGATGTCCTCCCCGGCACTTACCTGTGTATCACCAATCAGGAGGAAACAGCCTACTCCATGATCAACAGCACGAAACACATCACCAATATGGTCACACGCACACAGATCTCCACCCAATATGCGGGACTTCTCCATTACGACCTGATGACAGACGCGCGCGGCTATTGTGTAGTGGACAATACGGATTACGCACTGCTCTCGGAAGGCCTGACCGATGACTGGAAAGGCAGGATCGTATCCTTTAATGTGGACGGCAAAGACAACTATCCCTTCGCCGACGCCCTTTTTCACCGCATGGTTTCGTGCTTTGATGAAAATTGCTTTACTTCCGTGTACCACAATCGGATCACCACCATCAGAGCCGAAGAGCAGGGTATCGCAGACTGGCAGGCGTCCGATCCCATGATGCGTATCGATCCGGCCGAAGCAGATTCCCTCACTTTTCGCCAGAGCTGGGAATATATCCCCCGGTTCCGTATTTTAAGCATGAACGATTTCCTGTTGTCAACGTCCGTATTTTTGATGATGTTCCTGTTTATTTTCATCGTATGCATCCTGACGGTTCTGATCATCTGTTATACCCGCTGTCAGACCATCGCCTTAAACAACCGCTACATCTTCGACGATCTAAAGAAACTGGGAGCATCTCCCGGCTTCCTGGACAGGGAAGTGAGAAGCCAGTGCGGCAGTGTCTTTAAAGTGCCGGCTGTGGTGGCGCTGATCGCTGTCTACCTGTTTTTTATCCTGCTGCTGTATGGCAATGACGGGCAGCTCGTGTACAGCGAGATCGTATCGCTGGGGGCGTGCCTGGGAATCGAGGTAGCGCTTAGTATGCTTATCTACGGGGTTTACCGGGTTACTGTTGCCGGGATCAGACAGAAGCTTGGCATATTCCTCCAGGCGACAGAAATAGAACGAGTTTTACCAAATAAAGCGCTGAAAAAATAGTCTTCCTAAATGAATCACGCATATGGAATTTGCTGTCAAATTTCTCTTGCTGAAAAAATATATACCTGATAACAGCTATATGTTATCAGGTATACTCTAAAAATGTCACAAAAAACCCTTCAAGTGCACCGTACCATTCTGAAAGGCTTTTTCCTATACTTAGTTTTCTTATTCAATATACATTCATATACATGCCCCTTGGTTATTAATTATTAAGTATGATTTATAGGAAAAAATCAATGCAAATTGCAGAAAATGGACATCTTAGAGCAGAAAACGGCAAAACAATGTTTAGGATCATCTCATCCAGCATTACTTTCATGCCGGAATAATAATGGAAAAGTAAAATTCTTTTTTCTTATGTTCAATGACATACGAACCACCATATTTCTCAATAATCTTTAACACATTCTTAATTCCGACACCATGTTCATCTATGCCCGTTGTTTTCGTTGATTTTATCTCGCCATTTTTATAAACAACATTATTATTAAATGTATTTTTTACAGCTATGATCATCCTGTCATCTTCTTTAACAAACTTGAACTTAATTACCTTCTTATCGGTACATGACTCACACGCTTCAATAGCATTATTTAGAAGGTTTGAAAGGACAGTAACCACATCCTCATCTTTTATTTTCAGCCCTGAAAGATCATTTACCCTGAACACAAAAACAATCCCCTTTGACTCTGCCTCCTGATACTTTGTGTTAAGGATGGCATTTACTATTACATTGTTAGTATTAATGACATCCGGTTCATGACTCAAAGAACCGCTGATCTTTTTTACATATTCCTCTAATTTGGCATATTGCTTTTTATCCAACAGGGATTCTATACATGAAATCTGATTTTTATATTCGTGTGTTTTTCTTTTTTGGTTATCAAAACTTTCAGAGATAGACTGATACATTTCCAACTGATTTTTCGCCTGAATTTGAAAAATCTTGTTTTCATGCATCTTCATTTCTTTTTCCACAATATCATTAATTAGATAGAACACAACAATATTCATTCCCACCATTCCAAATGCAATGACAATAAGCAAATTTGCCTGCTCTACTGTCTGCACATATTCAAAAACAAATAGCATTGCAGAAATAGCCAATATAGTAAACAATGGAAAAAACAGAAACCTTAGCCACTCTTTATCTAACATCTTTTCCATTGACTTTTTTGCAAACCGTTTTTTTATAACAAGAATAAGCAAAAATGAAATTACTTTTACTAATAAATATGCCAATACAGAAACAACTTGATGTTGCTGATCTGATATTTCCATATCTAAGGACAACCAACCCATAATCAAGAATACAGAAGCATCCATTGCAAGCAACAAAGCATCAAATAAAACAGCTAGCACAAAAGATTTTTTCAGGCTGATTCTAACGTGCCAAAGCATAAATACTGAGAATATCAAAATACCAACAATCTGTCTTATTACAAAATATTCTGAAAAACCATAAGAAAGAAAACATATGCAACTAAGCAACAAAATAAATTGTATTGTATTAATCCATCCTTTATATCTCACTTCCCCAAAAGTTTCAAAAAAAATCTTACAGCACATTATTTCAATAAATATCAATAATACACTCTGCATTAACTCAAACATCTACACTTCTCCCTGACACGCCACAAACTTTTTTTTGACTTCTGTATACCTTGCTTTCGGTATGGATAGCTCAACCCCATTCGTCAGTATCGCCTTGCAACGTACTACATTCTTGATATGTTTTGCATTTACAAGATAACTCTGATGTATCCTTATAAAATCATTCTCTGCCAGCCTGGTTTCAAATACATTTAATGTTTCATACATGGTATAAACTTTCATAGCATCCTCCATTACATGAAACTCAAGTATGTGCATATTACTCTCAATATACAATAATCTTTCTAATGAAATTTCTTTTCTGCCTTCCTTAAAGTCAAATTTCCTTTTTATCACGGAATAATTCATTTTATCAAGAATGGCATCCATACATTCATTAACTTTGCTCTGAAAGTTGGCATTGCCCTTTAATAAGTACCTTACAACATCTAATTGGTATCCTTCCAGCGAATAATCTACATATGCAGTTACGAATACTATAAATACTTCCCGACTTGCCTTTCTGATCATCTCAGCCGTCTTGATCCCATCCATTTTCTCCATATTGATATCTAAAAACACGGCAGTATACTGTACTATCTCAATCCCCAGGTCTACCAATGCCTCTCCGGAGCTGTATGTATCTATTTCAAAAACAAGGCCTTTTTCTATCATATAACCGGAGAGCAGTTCTTTCAATTCTTCTGTAAAAAGATTTTCATCGTCACATACTGCAATTTTCAACATCCGCTTTGTCTCCTCCTTATTTTCATTTGATATTTTCTATTTTTTTATTTTATATTTCGACGTAGCTTATTATATCCTTTAATTTTTTTCTACGTTTATAGTAAGTAAGAAGCTATAGTTTTTGAACATTTATCAAGCAGATACCGAAATTTTTCATAAAAGGAGCACTGCCTGCGATATATTACAGTCAGTGCTCCTTATACAGTTAGACCATTGCTTTCCGGTGTTCCACATCCCATCCTTTTTTCCGGGGTTTTGGATCTGTTCATCGGAAGGAACCCGAAAGTACTGGCTGTCTATTATAAACGAATATCGACAGATGTATATTTTATCGGTTGCAATTCTTCTTTTGACTGTGTATTTTCATCTGCCGTATCAGCCGCAGTCCCCTTCTTTGCCTCTTCCTCTATTGTTTTGCCTGCATCCGCCAAAGAAGAAAACTGTGCCGAGGTTGCTGCCTGCACTCTCTGTTCTACATTTGAAAGTTCTTCCTGCTTTTTCTGTGTATTGCCTCTTCTGGCCTGATCCAGCTTAATTTCAGATTTCAGGACCTCAGCCTTATTCTCCGCTTTTACAGCAACGGTGCCTTGTGCTTTCGCCTGCTTCATGGAGGTACCCGCAGTAATCATTGCTGTCATACTCGCCTGCGAAAGGCCAGCGCCCTCACTTCCGGCATTTGCACTTCCGACATTGCCTGCGCCGCCAGGCATATCATCAGAAAAAGATTGTTTCTGCTGCTTCTCTCTACGCTGTTCCATCCGGTGTTGTCTTAACTGCACATTCAAGTCGCTGATCTGCTGTTGTATTTCCTGCCGCCTTTTCATTTTTTCCTCTAATGTCATATCCTCATTAGAAGAAAGCTCCTGCAACTGCTTCTGTGCATTGGTGATCTGATCTTGAATATTCCGGCTGTAAGAATCTGTTTCCTGATTCATCCCCATTTGTCCTATTTGTGTGCCTGCTCCGTTGATACTACTAATTTTCATTCTCTCACCCTCCATTTTTATTGTAATGATTTTAAGAATGTTTTAATGCGATTTATCCAAATTTCTCATTATAATTGACGCAATACCATTAATTGTTGCAAATTGCTGATTTTTTAAATATTCCTCAGCTATTTTAATGCCATAATCCTGTTGAATATCCAAATACAGGTATACCAAATTTCTTGGTTTTATATAATAAGGCTTGCCAAGCATATTAACGTCATTTTCCATAATATCTTTACTTGTTATCTTTAATATTTTAAAACGTACATCCTGTTTTACTTTTTCTATATCTGCCATAACCGCTCTCCACTTATATTACCGAAATGCCAGCATACTCCTGCAAAGTATTAATCAGCTTATTTATAGAATTCTTTTTATTGTTACAGTCATATATATTGTAAATATCCAACCCATTGACTCTTTCCAGTAAAGCTGATGTTTTACATGTCAAATATGTCAATACCTGTCCTGACTTAGATGCTGGGTAATTAAGTGCATAATTACTGATAAATATTTGATCTGTTTCATACCCATATCTATTATTAAGGTTCTTCTTCACTGTTTCTAAAAATTCTGGCAGCGTATCTACATAAAGAGAATTATAGATAACATAATGTTTTACAATGGGATATTCTCCGCTCAGCGGATAACGAGTTTTCTTCCTCTGAAAACATAATGCATTGATAACAGTATCCTTTATATTCTCATTTAATTTCTCGCAGGAATAAAAGTCACCATTAATATTTACAAATAACTTATGCACTCCCGGTATACAAGGCCCGCCTGGATGTCCGCTACTACTGTATATATATCCTACGCCTCTCCCTTTTAATGCCTTTCGAATAAAATCGTAGTACGACTTAACCTTTCTAATATTAAATAGATATACGTGGTTTTTGTATATTTATTGCATTAAATGGTGCATTTCTACCCAAATCCATGCTTACCATATTCATAAAAATACCAAATAAATTTTTCTGTCGCAATACCCATTGCAGAATGTGACTCGTTTTTGCAGAAAACGCCCAATAAAATAAAAATATCCTCTTGAATCAAACCTAAGTTCAATTCAAGAGGACTTGTTATCAGGAAAACAGCTTATGAGTCTTTGCCATAAAATCATCATTTTTGTTTATAATATCTGAAATGATATACCTTCCATCTCCCTTTTGGTAGTCTTTGCTGTCCAATAATACCAAAAAGTTCTCGCGGGCCAAATTCATCATCGCAACAGCTGTATCAATGTAATCTTCATCCATATAATTATAATCGTCTTTTTTTATTGCTTTACGTTTACTTTGCGCACTTTGTAAACTTAATATGCCGGTTTTACGCATAAACCAATAATCATAGTCCGGATGCGCGAATGCTTTATTTGTCTGCTGGCATGCAATATACCCCTTTAGGTTTTGCATCCGCATTTCAAATGCTTTGTCCAGTCCCGCTAAATCCTCCTCTAGAGTTAATGATCTGTCTCCCGAAACATCGTAGGAAACCTGACGATCTCCATATTTATGTTCCTCAACGATCTGATTATAAAGAGTTTCATAAGTTTCCATGATTGAATTCATTACATCAACAACATTATAGTTTCCTTTTTCTTCCAAAATCAAACCACTCATTTGCATCATTGTCATGTAATGTTCAAATTCAACCTCGTTTGTTTCTACCGGTTTTACTTTATCAAAATCAATATAATCAAGCTCAGGTTCAAATTCTTTTACCTTTTCTCGTAATGCTTTGAATCCTTCTTCGGATATTTCTACATCAATCGCATCCGTCATGAGCAAATGTTTTTGCACATCCTTCATACTCTTTAGAACTGTATGTCTTTCTGCCGCATTCAACAAATCAATACTTTGATAACAAGAAGTTTGTTGGATTTTCATTTTGATCACCTCCTACCAAGTATATGGCTCATCTCCATTATAGTATGGATAATAGTATTTTGAATAGCCGGCAAAGGGTCTTCCAAATGACATGTCGTCCGAACCAGTTGCATATTCATAAAAATAATTGATATGCTCTATATCTGTTAGCTTTCCTGTATTTGGATCTATGAAAACTGAAACAAAATTTAAGTTTTTATTATAATTGTTTGCTGCATATGCCCCAGTACATGCGCAATTAATTCTATAGAAATTAGTTTCAGAATAAAGAGACAATTCCAACACAGTTCCCGTTGGCCCTACTCTTTTAGTCCCACTATGAAAATTTACTGCATCCGGCATTTGCATTCCATAATATACTGCCATTTCGTATCTTTTCTCAGGATCTTCTATTTCTGCAAACGTAAACTGATTTTCATAAATCTTTGCGCGCAAGTCAGAGGGATTACTCATTGTAATATTATAGTTTTGCAGTCCATAGGAATTAGACGCATTTTTCTTATAACTATAACTTATATCAATCGTATTTCCATTTACATACATATTCTTTCCATTCGGATCCGTTTGGAAAACAATGTTTGCCTTTTCATTAACCATGTAATAGCAAGAGCTTGTATCACCCGCTACATTTGCAATTTTGTTAAATCCAACCTCATAAGTCCTGTTTGCATCATATGATCCGGCAGCACTATAAACTGCAAAATAATAAGTTCCCGCATCGTACTGATATAAATCTTCCACTTTAGAAATTTTATAAATCTTTGAGCCCTCGGCACTCATTACACCATAGTCATAATCTCCCACATTTGCTGTCACACGCATTATTGCAGGTGATGATAATGTAAACTTATAATAATCCACATCATATGGTGTGTCAATAACCCCATTAATTGTTTCATTTACGCTTACTTCTGCTGCCATGCTCATTGAATCATTCATCTCATAAGCCGTATCCTGCGTTGCATAAAATGCAAACGCATATTGTCCACTTCCTTCATAAGCACTAACCGCAAAATAATATATACCGGCATCAAGGATATCATTATAATATTCATACACGCCAAGCCCGGATGTTGCACTGCCTCCTACAAGATTAAGTTCGTATGTTTCCTGATTTAATCCAAATAAATACAGATCTGCATCTACTTCTGAAACTGTTTGCAGCCTAATAGATACTTTGCTTCTCTGATCAAGAATAAACCCATACCATCTCATTTCGTTTTCCTGTGTCAGAAATCCCTGAACAACATTCTCGCTTTTTACAAGATACGCATAATTAGGCTCTGTATTTTCCTGAGACGCTTCCGCTGCATAAGCCGCTGCATCATTGGGTAAATTTGTTATTTCTTCTATTTCACCCTCAAATGATCTATCCATAATGTTAGAAGAATAATCCTCACTGATATCTTCCATTTGTTCCATCTCAGGATATGCATCGCTTATATCAATCGCCGTTGCATTCACATCAGCAGCTTCTATCGGAATACGATCGTTCTCCGGAACATCAGTCTCCCTGTCCTGTATAGCCTCCGGCTCCACTTCCTGTGCATACGCCGATATCGACAAGCAAAGCATGCATACACTCAAACCTAATGATATTAGCCTTTTCAGTCCTCTTAATCCTCTCCCTCTCATAAAAATCCGCCTTTCCTGATTTATTTCCTGATTATCATGAATCATTTTGACAATACCATATTTTCAAAATATAGCAATAATACTTGCAGAAAACAGCTGCTTTTTACAGAAAACGACCATCAAAACAAAAATGTATCTCGTTCACGCTGCCTGCCAACACTTTGAATATCAGTTAAAATCTCCATTTAAAAAATCAGGGACAGACTTTTGTCTGTCCCTGCCGCTTACAGTTATTTTAAAATTTCTTCTGACTGCATAATCCGTTTCCTCTACGAACTTTATTTTCCATACCTGGAGAAATACTCCTGTGCCATCTGCAGAGATATATTCAATTTAATCTGAAGCTTATCCAGAATCTCTTTGTCTGAAAGGCCAACGTCAACACCTGTTTCAACGATACCGGCCGCTTTGCCCTCTACTATACCTTCCTCTATACCTTCGTTTTTTATCCGCTTTGCCTCATAATCAAGAACTCTTCCACCCATGACCTGTTTCACTCCTTCCATGACATTTTCATATTTCCTGGCGATATGCATCAGTATTTTATTCGACATATCCATAATAGTACATTTTGTATACTCACTGATCTCCCCGGCATTTAACAACTGCTCGATCCTGTCTGTTATATCCTTATATTCTCTCTGTAATTCTCCTAACTTATCCTTATCTCCATCGTATTCTTTAAAACGGCTCTCATGAGAAAAGATATAAAATGGAATCAGGAACAGCAGCCCTTTCTCAAAGATTTCATCTATGCCGTACTGCTGCGATTTCATAACAGGGATAGGATAACTGACCGTGCCGCCGGGTGTGATGATCTCTATCTTCATCCGGTCTGGTGTCGCATCATCACATCGCAGGAACAATACCGCAGAATTCGGTAATGTCACGGTAAGGACATCTTTCTTTATCTCCCCTTCATCCAATGCAATCTGGGTATCATACTCAAAAAACCTGACCAGCATACTGCTGTCTGCACTGCTCTGGCATTCCCAATGGTACTTCTTTGACTCTATCCCTGCTATTATCTTAAAACTCGTATCTGATACCCGTTCTCCTTCTTCCCCGTCCTGACGGTTCATAAAGTGTTCATTTGGTGAAAAGACGATCTTTTCCTTCCCCGTATACCGCTCACCGAAAACTTCATTGATCAGGGGTATAATCAGACTGCTGCAGTCATTGATCAGTGTACGGAATACGTCATCATAAGGTGTATTGACAAATCTCATAGTATCCTCCTTTGTAAACTACTGTTGTATTTCAGTATAATGATTATCATGAAATTGTCAATACATGCTCTCTTTTTAGATTGTTATTTTTTTCTGTCTTTATACATAATATACCAGACAATCTTTTATGAAACAATATCTTTTCTGTGATAATAAATTATTCAAAATTTTAATCAACTGAATATCCGAATCTTTTCGCAAAAAATATTTTACTGGATTTGCTTCCATTTCAAATTCTAAGCAGAAAGGATATTAGCCGCAAATAATCGGCGTCTAGAAAAGGAGCACTGCCTGTGATATCCTACAGTCAGTGCTCCTTGTCAATTACATAGCTGCAAATGTGCCATTATATCTGAAACTTTTGATTCTTTTTGGGATTTTAGTACGGTGCATCAACCCGCAGGCTTCTGTTTCCAAGTTCTATGTTCATTATGCAATCGGACCATTGTCTTTTGGAGTTCCATTCATAAGGACTTTTTCCTACCGGTTTTTCTGCGTGTTGATATTAAGAAAACAGCTTTTTAGTATCCGCCATAAAACCAGTATCTTTATGTATAATATCTGAAACTATCCATTTTCCATCTCCCTTTTGGTAATTTTTACTATCAAATGATGCTAAAAAGTTCTTGCGAGCCAATTTCATCATTGTGACAGCCACATCCGCATACTCTTTTTCCGAATAATGATACCCCTCGTTTCTATTTTTACGGTCAAGCCATAATATACTACTTGTCTGCGTACAGACAATGAATCCCTGCAAGTCTCCCAGACTCCTTTCAAATGCTTTATCCAGTTCCGCTAAATCCTCCTCAAGAGTTAATGTTTTGTCTCCCATAATTTCATAGGAAACCAGACGGTCTCCATATTTATGCGCATCGACGATCTGATTATAAAGAATTTCATAAGATTCCATGATAGATTCCATGGCCTCCTCAGTGTTATTATATCCTTCCTGAGCACTCATCTGCCTCATTGTCATGTAGTAGTCAAATTCAACCTCGTTTGTTTCTACTCTCGGCATTTCTCTGGGATCGGTATAATCCATAGCCGGTTGCAATTCATTTACTCTCTTTCTCAACGCCTTGAACCCTTCATCTGATATTTCTACCTCAATCGCATCCGTCATAACCGGATGTTTTTGCACAGCCTGCATATTTTTTAGAACTGTTTGTTTTTCTTCTGTATCCAGCAAGTTAAATCTTTCATAAAAAGACGTCTGTTGAATTCTCACCTAAATTACCCCCTGCCCCATATATAGTTCGCTTGCGTTCACATTAATAGCTTCTTCCGGAATATCAGCCTCTGGCCTGTATAAACACTGACTCCAATTCCCGTGCAAATGCCGATATCGACAGACAAAACATGCATACTGATTATTATGAATTATTTTGATAATACCATATTTTCAAAATATGGCAATAATTCTCGCAGAAAACGACCATCAAAACAAAAAATGTATCTCGTTCACGTTGCCTGCCAACACTTTGTATATCAGTTAAAATCTCCATTTAAAAAATCAGGGACAGACTTTTTGCCTGTCCCTGCCGCTTACAGTTATTTTAAAATTTCTTCTGACTTCATAACCCGTTTTCTCTATGAACTTTATTTTCCATACCTGGAGAAATACTCCTGTGCCATCTGCAGAGATATATTCAATTTAATCTGAAGCTTATC
>ERZ808028.235-NODE-235-length-55099-cov-9.455236_pt1 | contig 55099 bp, 56 predicted proteins | sample MGYA00380184_ERZ808028 | MGnify/ENA primary metagenome ERZ808028 (study PRJEB31490, sample SAMN06133397) | mouse gut metagenome | isolation source: J8_1 | host: mice | place: China: Chengdu | collected 2015-05 ... | reverse complement strand
TGGGACCATGGTCAACGAGGCGCTGGCGGCGGCGCGGCTGCTGGAGGAAAAGGGGGTGTCCGCCCAGGTGGTGAAGCTGAACAGCATCTCCCCCCTGGATGTGGACGCCGTGGCCGCCTGCGCCCGGAAAACCGGGCGGCTGGTGGTGGCGGAGGAGTGCGTGGACGCGGGCTGTGTGGGCCGGCGGGTGGCCGCCGAGCTGGCTCTGCGGGGGGTCTCCGGGGTGAAGCTGGCCCTGGTGAACCTGGGGGACCGGTTTGTGCGGCAGGGCACGGTGGCCGAGCTGCGCCAGCTGTGCGGCATCGACGGCGCTTCCATCTGCCGCCGTGCGTTGGAGGTGATGGACCGTGGCTAAAAAGCGTGTGGACCTGCTGCTGACGGAGCGGGGGCTGGCGGACAGCCGGCAGAAGGCCCAGGCCCTGATCATGGCGGGCCAGGTGTACACCGGGGAGCGGCGCTGCGACAAGCCCGGCTTCACCCTGGAGGAGGAGGCCCCCCTGGAGGTCCGGGGCGGGCTGCGCTACGTCAGCCGGGGCGGGCTGAAGCTGGAGAAGGCCATGAGCTGCTTTCCCATTTCGCTGACGGGCAAGACCGCCGCCGACATCGGGGCTTCCACCGGCGGCTTCACCGACTGCATGCTGCAAAACGGCGCGAGGCGGGTGTACGCTGTGGACGTGGGCTATGGCCAGCTGGCCTGGTCCATCCGAAACGACCCCCGGGTGGTGTGCCTGGAGCGCACCAACGCCCGCTATCTCACAACAGAGCAGATCCCCGAGCCCCTGGAGTTCGCCTCCATCGACGTGTCCTTCATCTCCCTGGGGCTGATCCTGCCCGCCCTGCGGCCCCTGATGGCCCCGGGAGGGGAGGTCGCCGCCCTGGTGAAGCCCCAGTTTGAGGCGGGGCGGGACAAGGTGGGCAAAAAGGGGGTGGTCCGGGACCGGCTGGTGCATAGGGAGGTGCTGGAGCACTTTCTGGGCCACGCGGAGCAGGCGGATTTCTCTGTGCTGGGGCTGGACTTCTCCCCCATCCGGGGGCCGGAGGGGAACATTGAATACCTGGGCTTTCTGCGCGCGGGGGCCGGGGAGCGGTTCGGCGGCGGCCTGGACGAGCTGGTGGAGCGCTCCCACCAGGCGCTGGAGGGGTGAGGGACCATGAAAATCGTACTGTGCCCCAACCCCTACCGGGATCGGGGCCTGCGGGCGGCCCAGTCCGCCCAGCGCATTTTGGAGAACGCCGGGGCGGCCACCGCCATCTGCCTGCCCTTTGACGTGGAGCCCCCCAGCCGGCTGGACCTGCCCGCCGGGGTGGGGCTGGGCCGGCTGGACCGGGAGCTGGAGGGGGCGGATGTGCTGGTGTGCTTCGGCGGGGACGGCACCATCCTCCACGCGGCCCACGAGGCCAACGCCCGGAACATCCCTGTGCTGGGGGTGAACCTGGGGAGCATCGGTTTCATGGCGGAGCTGGAGCATGGGGAGCTGTCTTTGCTGTCCCGGCTGGCCAGCGGGAAGTTCGGCATCGAGCGGCGGATGATGCTGGACGTGTCCGTCCGCCGGGAGGGCCGGTGCGTGTTCGAGCAGCATGCCCTCAACGACGCGGTGCTCACCAAGGGGGCGGTGGCCCGGGTGCTGGACCTGGAGGTGACGGGGGACCGGGTGACCATCTCCTCCTTCTCCGGGGACGGGGTGGTGGTGGCCACCCCCACCGGCTCCACCGCCTACTCCATGGCGGCGGGGGGGCCCATTGTGGAGCCCACGGCGGAGAACATCATCATCGCCCCCATCTGCGCCCACTCCCTTCACGCCAAGCCCTTTGTGCTGGGGGCCGGCCGGGCGGTGGGGGTGCGTCTGGCGCCGGGGAGCAAAAAGACCGCCTACCTGTCGGTGGACGGGGGCCGGGCCTTCCGGGTGGGGCCGGGAGACTGGGTGGAGTGCCGCCGCTCCCGGAGGACCACCCAGATGGTGAAGCTCACCGGCCGGAGCTTCTACGAGCGGATCAATCAAAAGCTGGGAAAGGCGTGAACGACTTGAAGGCCAAACGACAATCGGAGATTCTGCGCATCATCGGCGAGGGGGACATCGAGACCCAGGAGCAGATGCTGGACCATCTGCGCAGGTGCGGCATCCGGGCCACCCAGGCCACCATTTCCCGGGACATCAAGGAGCTGAACCTGGTCAAGCAGCCGGGGGAGGGGGGCAGCTACCGCTATGTGGTGTCCGCCGCCCGCCCGCCCAGAAGGGCCATCGCGGGGCGGCTGCAAAACATCTTCAAGGAGGGGGTCACCTCCTGCGACGTGGCCCAGAACATCGTGGTGGTCAAGACCATGCCCGGCCTGGCCCCCGCCGCCGGGGCCGCCCTGGACGGCATGGAGCTGGAGGGGCTGGTGGGCTGTCTGGCGGGGGACGACACCGCCATCCTCATCATGCGCACCAACCAGGTGGCGGAGGCGCTGGCCCGGGAGCTGGAGTCCATGCTGGAGGGGTGAGGGAACGTGCTCAGCTTGCTGCATATTGAGAACATCGCGGTGATCTCCCAGGCGGACATCACCTTTGACCAGGGGTTCAACGTCCTCACCGGCGAGACCGGCGCGGGCAAATCCATCGTCATCGACTCCATCGGGGCCATCATGGGGGAGCGCACCAGCCGGGACCTGATCCGCACCGGGGCCAAATCCGCCCGGGTGTCCGCCCTGTTCCGGGACCTGCCCCCCCTGCCCTGGTTCGAGGAGCAGGGGACGGGCCCCGACGAAAACGGGGAGCTGCTGGTGGAGCGCTCCATCCAGGCCGACGGCAAAAACGCCTGCCGGGTGAACGGCCGGCCTGTGCTGGTCACCCAGCTGCGGGAGCTGGGCCAGCAGCTGGTGAATGTCCACGGCCAGCACGACGGCCAGCGGCTGTTGGACGAGGAGTGCCACCTGGGCTATCTGGACAGCTTCAGCGGCACCGGGGACTGTCTGGCGGCGTTCCTGGAGGACTATGCCCGGGTGCGGGAGCTGCGCCGGGAGCGGGACAAGCTCCAGATGGACGACGGGGAGAAGGCCCGGCGGCTGGACACCCTCACCTATCAGATCGAGGAGCTGGAAAAGGCTCAGCTGCGGGAGGGCGAGGACGAGGAGCTGTCCCAGCGCCGGGAGGTGCTGCGCAACGCCGAGCGGCTCACCGACGCGGTGGACGGGGCCTGGCAGGCCCTCACCGGCGGGGAGGACGGCGAGGGGGCGGTGTCCCTGCTCATGGAGGCGGGAAACCGCCTGGCCCAGGGGGGCAGATACAGCGCCGATCTCAAGGAGCTGGCGGAAAAGGCGGAGCAGGTGCGCTGCGACGCGGACGACCTGGCGGAGCTGGTGCGGGACCTGCGGGGGACGCTGGACTTCTACCCCGGGGAGCTGGACGAGCTCGAGGAGCGGCTGGACCGGCTGTACCGCCTGAAAAAGAAGTACGGCGGCACGGTGGGGGAGATGCTGGCCTACCTGGACAGGTGCCGGGAGGAGCTGGACGCCATCCAGTTCTCCGAGGACCGGCTGAACCGGCTGGACAAGGAGCTGGAACAGACGCTGAACAAGGCGGTGAAGCAGGGGGAGAAGCTGTCCGACCAGCGCCGCCGAGGGGCGGAGGAGCTGGCGAGGCGCATCCAGTCCGAGCTGAAGGCGCTGGACATGCCCAAGGTCCGGTTTCAGGTGGAGTTCGCCCCCAAGGACGCCCCCGACGGCATGGACGCCACCGGCATGGACACGGTGCGCTTCCTCATGTCCGCCAACGTGGGGGAGGCGCTGAAGCCCATCAACAGGATCGCCTCCGGCGGCGAGCTGTCCCGGATCATGCTGGCGCTGAAAAACGTGCTGGCGGAGAGCGAGCAGGTTGCCACTCTCATCTTTGACGAGGTGGACACCGGGGTGTCCGGCCGCGCGGCGGTGAAGGTGGCCCAGAAGCTGTTCCAGGTGTCCCGGGGCCGCCAGGTGCTGTGTGTCACCCACCTGCCCCAGATCGCCGCCATGGGGGACGTGCACTTCTCCGTGGAGAAGGGGGAGGCGGACGGGCGCACCTTCACCCGGGTGGAGCGGCTGGACCGTTCCAGGCGCCGGGAGGAGCTGGCCCGCCTCAGCGGAGGACAGGCCACCGCCGTCATGCTGGAGGGAGCGGAGGAGCTGCTGTCCACGGCGGAACAATACAAAGCGGGAGAGAAAAAGAAAGCATGATTAAAGCGGCGTTTTTTGATGTGGATGGGACGCTGGTGTCCTTCCAGCAAAAATTTTTGTCCGACCGAGTGCGGGAGGACCTGGCCGCCCTGCGGGAGCGGGGGGTCAAGGTTTTCCTCAGCACGGGCCGGGCCCTCCAGGACCTGGAGCGCACCGGGATGCTCCGGGGGGCGCGGTTTGACGGCTATGTGACCCTGGGGGGGCAGTTTTGCTGTGACGCGGACGGCACGGCCTTCCGGGACGTGCCCATCAGCCTGGAGGACATGCGGGGGGCCTATGAGGTGTTCCGGGCCAACCCCCAGCTGGCCGCCATCATGGAGGGCAACGGGGAGAGCTATTTGACCCAGATCAACGACCGGGTGCGGGAGATCTATGAGTTCCTCCACACCGAGCCCTATCCGGTACGGCCCCTGGAGTGGCTGCTGGAGGGGAAGGTGTACCAGCTGGCCCCCTTTGTGGACCCGGGGGAGGAGGGGCCGCTCATCGCGGCCATGCCGGGGTGTATGCACACCCGCTGGCACCCCAAGGGAATTGACCTTCTCTCGAAAAACGGCGGCAAGGCCGTGGGAATCCGGGCGGTTTTGGAGCGGCACGGCCTGCGCCCCGAGGAGATCATGGCGTTTGGAGACGGGGAGAACGACATGACCATGCTGGAGCTGGCCGGGATCGGCGTGGCCATGGGCAACGCCGAGGAGCAGGTAAAGGCCATCGCGGACTATGTCACCGGCGCGGTGGAGGAGGACGGCGTGTCCCAGGCCCTGCGGCACTTCGGCCTGCTCCCCTAGAGGAAGGGGGGCAAGGCGGATGGAGCACAAGGTATTCGGCGCGCCCCAGCCGGGGCTGGAGTACTGGGACCGGCCCGGCGCCTATGGCGTCGCCTTTGACGATTGGGGCCGGGCGGCGGTGGTCTACCGCGAGGGCAAGGGCTATTTCCTCCTGGGGGGCGGCATAGAGCCGGGAGAGGACGAGGCCGCCTGTATCCGCCGGGAGGTCCTGGAGGAGACGGGATACGCGGCGACGGTGGGGGAAAAGGTCTGCGTCGGCGAGCAGTATGCCGTTATGAGCTCGGGGCGGCCCTTCCACCCCATCGGGCACATCCACCTGGCGCGGCTGGGGGAGAAGGTGGTCGAGCCTGTGGAGACGGACCACACCCTGATCTGGATGCCGGTGGAGGAGTTCCAGAGGGCCGCCTTTGCGCGCTATCAAGCCTGGGCCATGGGATTGGCCTGGGAGCTCTACCAAAAACGACAAAAGGAGAAGAGATCATGACGATTTACGACGAACTTGTGGCCCGGGGCCTGGTGGCCCAGGTCACCAGCGAGGACGAGGTCAAAAACCTCATCAACAACGGTAAGGCCACCTTCTATATCGGCTACGACTGCACGGCGGACAGCCTGACGGCGGGGCACTTTGTGACCCTCACCCTGATGAAGCGGCTCCAGCAGGCGGGCAACAAGCCCATCGCCCTCATCGGCGGCGGCACCACCACCATCGGCGACCCCTCGGGCCGCACCGATATGCGCAAGATGCTCTCCCGGGAGGACATCGACCACAACGCCGAGTGCTTTAAACGGCAGATGTCGCGGTTCATCGACTTCGGCGAGGGCCCCGGCCAGGCCATGATGCTCAACAACGCCGACTGGCTGCTGGACCTCAACTATATCGACCTGCTGCGGGAGGTGGGGGCCTGCTTCTCGGTGAACAACATGCTCCGGGCGGACTGCTACAAGCAGCGCATGGAAAAGGGGCTGTCCTTCCTGGAGTTCAACTATATGATTATGCAGTCCTACGACTTCTACCACATGTTCCAGACCGTGGGCTGCAATATGCAGTGCGGCGGCAACGACCAGTGGTCAAATATGCTGGGGGGCACCGAGCTGATCCGCCGCAAGCTGGGCCGCGACTCCCACTGCATGACCATCAACCTGCTCACCGACTCCCAGGGCAACAAGATGGGCAAGACGGCGGGCAACGCCGTGTGGCTGGACCCCGACAAGACCAGCCCCTACGACTTTTACCAGTACTGGCGCAACGTGGGGGACGCGGACGTGATGAAGTGCATCCGCTGGCTCACCTTCCTGCCTCTGGAGCAGATCGATGAGATGGACCACTGGAAGGACGCCCAGCTCAACCAGGCAAAGGAGATCCTGGCCTGGGAGCTGACCAACATGGTCCACGGCAAGGAGGAGGCGGACAAGGCCCAGGCCGCTGCTCGGGCGCTGTTCGCGGGCGGAGGGGACGCGGCGGCTATGCCGTCCACCACCCTGTCCGAAGGTGATTTTACCGATGGCTCCATCGGGGCGCTGACGCTGCTGGTGAAGTGCGGTTTGGCGGCCTCCAACGGCGAGGCCCGGCGGCTTATCCAGCAGGGGGGCATAGTGGTGGCGGACGAGAAGGTGACCGACCCCGCCGCCCAGTTTCCGAAGGAGAAATTCGCCGGGGAGGGCGTCATCGTCAAAAAAGGCAAGAAGGTGTTCCATAGAGCCATTTTGGCATAAACCGCTTTTCTTCCTTTTTCTTGAAAGAAAAAGGAAGCGAAAAAGAACTTTAGTTCGCTGACGGAAAGGAATTGCAAATTGTAAAGTTACCGCACGGCGACAGAAGCTTATGCAAAAGAAAAGAAAACGGGACCGCGAAAGCGGTCCCGTTTTGTGTTCAGGTTGACTGGTGATTTTGGATGTACTCTGCTTTCACTTTGTCGATGGTCCTGCCGCCGATGCCGAAATTCTGGTCGGGCAGCTCCTTGATGGAAAAATTCCTGGGGCACGTGCATGATCTCAGAGGCGGTCTGTGTCAGGCGTTGAATCAGCTCCGCCTTTTGCGTGTCGGAAAGCGCGCCGCTTTCCACGGAAATATAGGGCATTTCATACCCTCCTTTTAACCGGCGATGAGGTGGGACATATCATACAGCCCCGGCGCGGCCACCCCGGCCAGGAACTTGGCCGCCTTCACCGCTCCCGCGGCGAACACCTCCCGGCTGGCGGCGTGGTGGGACAGCTCGATCACCTCGTCCCGCCCGGCGAACACCACCGTGTGCTCCCCCACGATGGTGCCCCCCCGCAGGGAGGAAATACCGACTTCCCGCCGGTCCCGGGGCTTGCGGACGCTGTGGCGGTCATAGACGTACTCCGGCTCATAGGGCAGGGCGGAGGCGGCGGCGTCCGCCAGCATCAGGGCGGTGCCGCTGGGGGCGTCCAGCTTGCGGCGGTGGTGGCGCTCCTCGATCTCCACGTCGAAGTCCTCCCCCAGCAGGGCGGCGGCGTGCTTGATGAGGTCCACCAGCACATTGATGCCCAGGGACATATTGGCGGAGCGGAACACGGGGATAGACTTGGCGGCCTCGTCAATCTGGGCCAGCTGTTCCTCCGAATAGCCCGTGGTGGCCAGCACGATGGGCAGCCTGCACCCCATACAGAAGTCCAGCAGTCCGCTCAGGGCGGCGGGGTGGGAGAAGTCGATGACCGCGTCCGCCTCCACATGGCAGGCGGCGGGGGTGGAGAACACCGGGAAGCCCTCCATGGGTTGGGCAAGCAGGTCGATGCCCGCGGCGATCTCCACGTCCGGGTCGTTGTTGCAGATATCCGCCACCACCCGGCCCATGTGGCCGCAGCAGCCGGAAATGATTATCTTTTGCATGACAAGCTCCTTACAGCAGGCCGGCGCGCTTCATAGCCTGACGCAGGACCTCCAGGTTCTTTTCCGAGATGTCGCACAGAGGCAGGCGCAGGGGGCCCGCCTCCTGGCCCAACAGGTTCATGGCCGCCTTGATGGGGATGGGATTGACCTCGGTGAACAAAGCGTCGATGAGGTCCATGTATTGGATCTGGAGCTGGGAGGCGGCGGCGAAGTCGTTTTCCAGGCAGAGATGGCTCATTTTCACCATCACCTCGGGAACAATGTTGGAGGCCACAGAGATGACGCCCTTGGCCCCCAGGGCCATCATGGGCACCACCTGGTCGTCGTTGCCCGACCAGATGTAGAAGTCGTCCCCGCACAGGAACCGGGTGTGGGCCAGCAGGGAGAAGTTGCCGCTGGCCTCCTTCACGCCGTTGATCTTGGGGTTTTCAGACAGGATCTTGTAGGTCTCGGCGGTGAAGGATACCCCGGTGCGGCTGGGCACGTTATAGAGGATGATGGGCAGCTCTACCCGGTCGGCGATGTACTCGTAATGCTTGATGAGGCCGGTCTGGCTGGCCTTATTGTAATAGGGGGTGACGTGGAGCAGGGCGTCCGCCCCGGAGTCCTGGGCGTGCTGGGACAGGTAGACGGCGGCGGAGGTGTCGTTGGACCCGGCCCCCGCGATGACCTTCACCCGGTGGTTGACCCGCTTCACGCAGAACTCCACGGCGGCGATGTGCTCCCGGATGGACATGGTGGCGGACTCGCCGGTGGTGCCGCACACGCACACCGCGTCCACCCCAGCCTCAATCTGGGCGTCGATGAGCTTACCAAAGGCGTCGTAGTTGATGATGTTGTTCTGGTCGAAGGGGGTGACCAAGGCGGGGCAGGAGCCGGTAAAGACAGGAGTTCTCATAAATCAGCATCCTTTCCAATATATCCCTCCGCGCACAGCAGCTCGGCCAGCTCCACGCCGCCGCCCGCCGCGCCCCGCAGGGTGTTGTGGGACAGGGAGACGAACTTGTAATCATACTGGGTGTCCGGGCGCAGGCGGCCGATGGACACCGCCATGCCCTTCTCCAGATCCCGGTCCAGCTTGGCCTGGGGCCGGTCGGGCTCCTCGAAGTAGTGCAGGAACTGCTTGGGGGCGGTGGGCAGGTCCAGCTCCTGGGCCCGGCCCCGGAAGCTGGCCCAGGCCTCCTTCATCTGCTCCATGGTGGGCTTGTTCCGGAAGGTGACGAAGGCGGCGGCGGTGTGGCCGTTGGACACGGGCACCCGCAGGCACTGGGCGGTGATGGAGGTCCCCTGGGCGTTGACGATCACGCCGTCCTCCACATGGCCCCAGACTTTCAGGGGCTCCTGCTCGCTCTTTTCCTCCTCGCCGCCGATGTAGGGGATCAGGTTATCCACCATCTCGGGCCAGGTCTGGAAGGTCTTGCCCGCCCCGGAGATGGCCTGGTAGGTGCACACCAGCACCTTCTCGATGCCGAAGGAGCGCAGGGGAGACAGGGCGGGGACGTAGCTCTGGATGGAGCAGTTGGATTTGACGGCGATGAAGCCCCGCTTGGTGCCCAGGCGCTGGCGCTGGGCCTTGATAACTTCAATGTGCTCCGGGTTCACCTCGGGGATGACCATGGGCACGTCGGGGGTCCAGCGGTGGGCGGAGTTGTTGGACACCACCGGGCACTCATGTTTGGCATAGTCCTCCTCCAAGGCCTTGATCTCATCCTTCTTCATGTCCACGGCGGAGAACACGAAGTCCACCGCCGAAGCGATCTTGTCCACGTCGTCCTGGGCGCTGAGCAGCACCAGGTTTTTGGCCTCCTCCGGGATGGGGGTGTCCATGGCCCAGCGGTTGCCCACCGCGTCCTCATACCGCTTGCCCGCGGACCGGGGGCTGGCGGCCACCACGGTGAGCTGGAACCAGGGGTGGTTCTCCAGCAGGGTGACGAAGCGCTGGCCCACCATGCCGGTGGCGCCGATGACGCCCACTTTATATTTTTCCATGTCGATCTGCCTCCTGTGCGGTCCGGCCGGCGCAATTTGGGACTTGCGGCCCGGGCCGGGATACGCTATAATATGAAAATAATGTCGAAATGACCGCGCTCATAGGAGCGCATAAGTACAACTGATACCACTATAACATCAACGCGCTAAAGTGTCAATTTCGCGCCAATCCCCAAAGTGGAGAAATGGAGCACACAATGAAGAGAAAATTCGTGCAAATTGCAGCGTTGTGCCTTGTGGCGGCCCTTTTGCTGGCGGTATGCGGGGGGACCGCCTCCGCCGCCCCAGCTGGCTCCAGCGAGAAAACCATCCGGGTGGGGCTCCACTACGGCACCGGGGCCATAGAGGGGCTGAACCTGCTCAACAAGGAGGGGAGCGGCTACCGTTTCGGGTATTACGACGCCTCCAACCGCTTTGTGGAGCTGGGTTCCACCAGCCAGACCGCCATCTCCGTGGTGGAGACCATGAATGTCTACTACGGGGTGTACGATAACTACCAGAGCTACCACACGGCGGCGGTCTCCTCCATCGCGGTGGGGGAGTACCACCTGGAGCTGCCGGGGACCTACGCCTCCTTTGCTGAGGCCCAGGCCGCGGCGTCCCAGTACTCCGGCGGGTTTGTGGCCTACATCGGCGGGGTATACTACGCCCGGGTGGGCAGCTACACCACCAAGGACGGGGCGGTGGCCGCCCAGGCTGCCCTGGCGGGTCAGGGGGGGGGCACCCAGGTGCGGGGCACCTCCGAGTACGGCGTCAGCGTGGTGGTCACGGGCACCAGCACCATCCTGTTCCAGTATGACGATTTGGGGCAGGGCACCGGCCTGGGGGTGGAGCCCATCCAGACCGGCGGGGCGAAGTGCACCACCTGGAGCAAGGGATTCCTGTACAACGGCGGCTTCCGCTTCGAGCGCATCGGCGGCGGCAAGCTGACGGTGGTGAACATCGTGGGCTTTGAGGACTACATCGAGGGGGTGGTGTCCGCCGAGATGAGCACCAGCTGGCCCATCGAGGCCCTGAAGGCCCAGGCGGTGGCCGCCCGGAGCTACGCGCTGACTCTGGGCACCAAGCATGGGACGCACCATTTCGACATCTGCGACGATATACACTGCCAGCGGTACACCGGACAGACCAGCGCGGGGGCCAACTCCAACGCCGCCGTGGACCAGACGGTGGGCCAGGTGGCGCTGTACAACGGCAAGGTGATCTCCGCCTTCTACTACTCCAGCAACGGCGGGGCCAGCCAGAGCGTGTCGGTGGTGTGGGGGAGCAACCAGTCCCTCTACCCCTATTTGATGGAGGTGGCGGACCCCTATGAGGAGACGCTGAACCTGAAAAACACCTGGGAGCGCACCATCACCAGCGAGCGGATCATCTCCCGGCTGCTGTCGGGGAACAATGTCACAGCGCCCATCGTATCGGCGGAGATCACCGCCTATACCCAGGCGGGAAATCCCTGGATGATCAGCTTTACCGACAGCGCCGGAAAGAGCTTCTCCATGCGCAGCGGGAAAGTGTACAGCGAGCTGGGCCTGCCCTCCTGCCGCTTTGGCTTTGCCGGGAGCGGCGCCCCCCAGCCCACGGCTCCCTCCGGGGGCGTCTCCATCAACGGCACCACCCCGGTGAGCGGCGTCTCCGGGCTGTACGCCATTGACGGCAATGGAACACTGACCGCCCTGGGCGGGGATGTGTACGTGGCCACGGACAGCGGCACCTCTATGCTGGGCCAGGGCGGGGGCCAGAGCCAGGGCACCGGCCCGTGGGCGTCCTCCGCCTCGGCGGTGAACGGCTCCATCACCTTTGTGGGCCGGGGCTGGGGCCACAACATCGGCCTGAGCCAGTTCGGCGCCAAGGCCATGGCCCAGCAGGGGTATACATACCAGCAGATCCTGCAATTCTACTATACTGGCATTACGGTGGGATATACGTGAAAACCTCAGATTTTTATTTCGACCTGCCCCCGGAGCTCATCGCCCAGACGCCCCTGGAGCGGCGGGACGGCTCCCGGCTGCTGGCCCTGGACAGGACCACGGGGGAGACCCGGCATATGCACTTTTACGACCTGCCCACGCTCCTGCGCCCCGGGGACTGCCTGGTGCTTAACGACAGCCGGGTGCTGCCCGCTCGGCTCATCGGCAAGCGGGCGGGGGGCGGGGCCTGCGAGGTGCTGTTGCTCATCGACCGGGGGGACAAGGTGTGGGAGTGCCTGGCGCGCCCCGGCAAAAAGCTGCGCCCCGGGGCCAAAGTGACCTTCGGGGACGGGGAGCTGTCCGCCGAGGTGGTGGGCGAGGGGGCGGACGGCAACCGGCTGGTCCGCTTCGACTATGAGGGCATTTTTTTGGAGACCCTGGAGCGGCTGGGCAAAATGCCCCTGCCCCCCTACATCAAGGAGGAGCTGGAGGACGGGGAGCGCTACCAGACGGTGTACTCCAAGGTGGTGGGATCCGCTGCCGCCCCCACGGCGGGGCTCCACTTCACCCCCCAGCTGCTGGAGCAGGTCCAGGCCATGGGGGTGCGGGTGTGCTATGTGACCCTCCACGTGGGGCTGGGCACCTTCCGCCCGGTGAAGGCGGAGAATTTGGACGAGCACGAGATGCACTCGGAGTACTGCGTCATCCCCCAGGAGACCGCGGACGCCGTCAACGAGACCAAGCGGGCGGGTGGGAGGGTGATCTGCGTGGGCACCACCTCCTGCCGCACCATCGAGAGCTGGGCGGCGGAGGACGGTACGCTGAAGGCGTCGGCGGGGTGGACCAACATCTTCATCTACCCCGGCTACCGCTTCAAGGCGCTGGACGCCCTTATCACCAATTTCCACCTGCCCGAGTCCACCCTCATCATGCTGGTGTCCGCCCTGGCGGGACGGGAGCACGTACTGGCAGCCTATGAGGAGGCGGTGCGAGAGAAATACCGCTTTTTTTCCTTTGGAGACGCCATGTTCATAGCGGACGGCGCCGCCCGGCCGTGACAGGCTGAGACAAAAATCGACCCCCGTGAGAGATCGATCTCTCACGGGGGATCTGTTTTGCTCTACTTTTTTTGAAAGGGCCACCAGGAGCGTTTTTTGGGCGCCTGCGCCTTTTTGGCGGGCTGGGACTTTTTCTCCGGGCCCGCGTAGACCGGCGTCTTGGGGGCGCCCATAGCCGCAAGTGCCTCCTTGGCCTTTTTGTAGCCCTTGTCCGCCGCCTGCTGGTAGAGGGTCCGGGCCGCCTCCAGGTCGCGGTCCGTGCCCTGGCCCAGCTCACAGCACCGGGCCTTCAGGTACAGCCCCCGGGCGCTGCCCCGCTGGGCGGCCTCGCCGAAGAGCACGGCGGCCTTGAGGGGGTCCTTTTCCACGCCGACGCCGTTCATGTAGCACTCCCCCAGGGAGCAGGTGCCGTCCAGGTGGCCGCCTTTGTGGGCCTTGCGGTACAGCTCCACCGCCTTTTCCCCGTCCTTTTCCACGCCGTAGCCGTTTTCATAGCACTCGCCCAGCAAAAACTGGGCCCGGGGGAATTCCTGCCGCGCGGCCTGGGAGAACCATTTGGCGGCCTGGGCGTCGTCCTGGTCCACGGATATGCCGTGGTAGTAGAAAAAGCCCAGATTGCACATGGCCCGGGCATTGCCCCGGTCGGCGGCCTGCCGGTAGAGCCGGGCCGCCTCGGCCTTGTCCTGCTCCACCCCCTGGCCCAGCTCGTAGCACAGCCCCAGGGCGCAGGTGCCGGCGGCATAGCCCCCCTCGTGGGCGGTCCGATAGAGCCGGACAGCCTCCGCCGGGTCCTTATCCACGCCGTAGCCGTAGTCATAGCACTCCCCCAGCAGGAAGTGCGCCCGGGCGCTGCCCTGGGCCGCCGCCTTGCGGAACCAGACCACGGCCTGGGCGTCGTCCATCTCCACCCCGATGCCCTGATACAGGCAGTAGCCGTAGTTGCACATGGCCCAGACGCTGCCCGCCTCGGCGGCCTGCTTGTAAAGCTGGGCCGCCCGGGCCTTGTCCACCTCCACGCCCTTGCCGTACTCGTAGCAGGTGCCCAGCGCGCAGGTGGCGGCGGCGAAGTGCTGCTCGTGGGCCTTGCGATACAGCTCCACCGCCTTGTCGATGTCGGCCTGGACGCCATAGCCGTTTTCGTAGCACTCTCCCAGGAGCTGCTGGGCCCGGGGCTGGCCCGCCTGGGCGGCCTTGGAGAACCACTGGAAGGCCTGGTCGTTGTCCTCGTCCACGCCGATGCCCCGGTAGTAGCAGTAGCCCAGGTTACACTGGGCCTGGACGCTGCCCCGGTCCGCCGCCTGGCGGTAGAGCTCCACCGCCCGGGCCAGGTCCCGCTCCACTCCGGAGCCCAGCTCATAGCACAGCCCTAGGGCGCAGGTGCCGGGGGGATAGCCCCCCTCGTGGGCCTGGCGGTACAGCTCACAGGCCCGCTTTTCGTCCTGCTCCACCCCAAAGCCGCCGTCATAGCACTCGCCCAAAAGCTGCTGGGCCCGGGGATAGCCCTCGTCCGCCGCCCTTTGAAACCAATGGACGGCCTGACGGTCGTCCCGCTCCACGCCGATGCCCTGATAGTAACAAAAGCCCAGATTGCACATTCCCCGGGCCTCGCCCCCTTCGGCGGATTTCCGGTACAGCTCCACCGCCCGGGCCCGGTCCATCTCCACGCCCCGGCCCAGCTCGTAGCACAGCCCCAGGGCGCAGGAGGCCGCGGGGTGGCCCTTCTCGTCGGCCTGGGCGTAGAGCTGGGCGGCCTTTTCCAGGTCGGTCTCCACCCCGAAGCCGCCCTCGTAGCACTGGCCCAGCAGGAACAGGGCCCGGCTGTTGCCCTGCCGGGCGGCCTGCTCAAACCAAAACGCGGCCTGCTCGTTGTCCTCCGCCACGCCGATGGCCCGGTAGTAGCAGTACCCCAGATTGCACTGGGCCCGGGCGTCCCCGGCGTCGGCGGCCTGGCGGTACAGCTCCAAGGCCCGGCCCAGGTCCTGCTCCACCCCCTGGCCCAGCTCGTAGCACAGCCCCAGAGAGCAGGTGCCGGGGGGATAGCCCCCCTCGCTGGCCGCCCGGTATAGCTGGGCGGCCTTGGTGTGGTCAACCTCCACGCCGTAGCCGAAGTCGTAGCAGTCTCCCAGCAGGCCCAGCGCCCGGGGATAGCCCTCCTCCGCGGCCAGCTGGAACCAGTGGACCGCCTCCTTGTCGTCAATCTCGGCTCCGATGCCTCGGTAGTAGCAAAAGCCCAGGTTGCACTGGGCGGGCACGTAGCCCCGCTGTGCTGCCTGGCGGTAGAGCTCCACCGCCCGGGATGGGTCCTGCTCCACCCCCTGGCCCAGCTCATAGCACAGCGCCAGGGCGCAGGTGGCGGGAGGATAGTCGTCCTCGTGGGCCTGGCGGTAGAGGCCGGCGGATTTGACCAGGTCCTGCTCCACCCCCTGGCCCAGCTCGTAGCACTGGCCCAGCAGGAACTGGCCCTTGGCGTAGCCCTGGTCGGCGCACTGGCGGTAGAGCTGGGCCGCCCGGGCCTCGTCCTTGTCCACCCCGATGCCCTGGTCATAGCACACCCCCAGGGCGCAGGTGCCCGCCTCGTAGTGCTGCTCGTGGGCGGCGCGGTACAGCTCCAGCGCCCGCTCCACGTCCTTGGCCACCCCCAGGCCGTTCTCATAACACTCGCCCAGCAGGGTCTGGGCCCGGGGGTAGTCCTGCTGGACGGCCCGCTCGAACCAGCTCACCGCCTCCTGATAGTCCTGCTCCACCCCGATGCCCCGGTAGTAGAAAAAGCCCAGATTGCACTGGGCGGGGGCGTAGTCCTGCTCCCCGGACTCCCGGTACAGCTCCGCCGCCCGCTCCTTGTCCAGCTCCACTCCGGTGCCCAGCTCGTAGCACAGCCCCAGCTCGCACTGGGCGGGAGGATAGCCCTGCTCCGCCGCCTGGGAGAGCAGCCGGGCCCCCCGTTCCGGGTCCTTGTCCGTCCCGATGGCCCGGAGGTAGCACAGCCCCAAGCCGTATTGGGCGGCGATGTACTCCCCCTCCGCCGCCCGGGTGAACCAGTGGAAGGCCAGCTTCTCGTCCCGCTGGGCCCCGCCGGTGCCGTTGCAGTAGTCCATGGCCACCCGGTACTGGGCGTCCAGGTCGCCCTCCTCGGCGCACTCCAGCAGCTCCCGGAAGCTCTGCTGCTTTTTGGCGGACACGTCCGCCAGGCTCTGGATGACCTCGGGGTCGATATATACCATGACTGTCTCCTGCCCGTCGGGCTGGAGGTTGCCATTGCGCTCTTCCGACATATGTATCCGCTTCCTTTCCTGACTCGTGCGGGCCGCGCCGGGTGTCGGCGCGGCCTGTCAGGACATTATAACACACCAGGCGTGAAAAATCCATATGCATTATCAGGGGCCGGACCCGGGCCGCCGGGGTCAGTCCGGGGGCAGGGGGCGGTCCGGCGCGTACTTTTCCAGGTAGAGCCGGAAGTGCTCCCGGAACGCCGGACCGGCCTGTCTGGGGCCGTGGCGGTCCTGCCCCAGCACGTTTTCCGCGATGTTGGAGCAGTGGTCCGCCGCCCGCTCCAGATCGGTGAGCAGGTCCGACCACACAAAGCCCGCCTCGATGGTGCACCCGCCCTGCTGGAGGCGCAGGATGTGGCTGGTGCGAAGCTGCTCCTTGAGCTGGTCGATGACCTCCTCCAGGGGAGCCACCCGGGCGGCGGCGTCCCGGTCGCCGTCGAGGCAGGCGGACAGAGCCAGGTCCAGGATCTCCTCCACGGCGGCGGTGAGCACGGTCAGTTCCCGCCGGGCGTCTGGAGTAAAGCGAATACCCTTGTCACGTAGCTCTTCGGCGGACTCCACCAGGTTTTCTCCGTGGTCGGAGATCCGCTCCCAGTCCCCGATGAGCTTGAGCAGCCGGGCGGCCTGGGCGCTGTCAGCGGTGCTGACGGGCCGGGCGCTGAGCCGCACCAGATAGGCGCTCAAAATGTCCTCGTAGTGGTCGCTTTTGGCCTCCCGCTCCCGCACCGACGCCGCCAGGGCGGGGGAGAAGTCCCGCGCCGCCGCCATCCCCTCCCGCAGGGCCGCCGCCGCGTTGCGGGCCATGTCCCCGGCCACCGCCCGGCACCGCTCCAGGGCCACGGGGGGCGCGGCCAGCAGGCGGGGGTCCAGCTCCGCCGGGGGCTCCGGCTTGCGCCCGTCGGGGACGAGGCGGGTGACCAGTCCCTCAAAGAAGCCGGTCAGGGGCAGGAGCAGCAGGGTGCACAGCAGGTTGAAGCCGGTGTGGACGGCGGCGATGCCCGCCAGGGAGGCGGAGGCGTCCAGAAGCGGGGGGTGGAAAACGGCCTTGACCGCCCAGAACACCGCCAGCCACAGCGCCGAGCCGATGGTGTTGAAGGACAGGTGGACCAGGGCCGCCCGTTTGGCGTTTTTGCCCGCCCCGATGGCGGACAGCAGGGTGGTGGCGCAGGTGCCGATGTTCTGGCCCATGATGATGGGGACGGCGGCGGCGTAGGACACCCGGCCCGTGGCGGCCAGGGCCTGCAAAATGCCCACCGAGGCGGAGCTGGACTGGATGATGGCCGTCAGCAGAGCCCCCGCCAGCAGACCCAGCAGGGGATTTTGAAACAGGACGAAGAGCTGCCGGAAGCCGGGGGCGTCCCCCAGGCCGGACACCGCGCCGGACATGGCCTCCATGCCGGTCATGAGGGTGGCGAAGCCCAGCAGGATGACCCCGGTGTCCCGCCGCCCGGTGTGGGGAAAGGCCATATACAGCACGATGCCCACCACCGCCAGGATAGGGGTGAAGGAGGAGGGCTTGAGCAGCCGGACGAACAGATTGCCCCCGTCCAAACCCGACAGGCTCAGCAGCCAGGGGGTGACGGTGGTGCCGATGTTGGCTCCCATGATGACGTGGATGGCCTGGCGCAGGCCCATGAGCCCGGAGTTGACGAAGCCCACCACCATCACCGTGGCGGCGGAGGAGCTCTGGATCACCGCCGTCACCCCCAGCCCGGTGAGCAGCCCCGCCGCCCGGCCGGTGGTGAGCCGGCCCAGAATGTCCCGTAGGCCGTCCCCGGCCCGGCGCTCCAGAGCCTGGCCCATCAGGTCCATGCCGAACAGGAACAGGGACAGCCCGCCCGCCATGCTCAAAAGCTGGAAAATGTCCATCGACGATCCCCCCATTGTGCGTTCTTGTCCATAGCTTGCGCAGTTTTCGGGGAAAACATGAAAAAAGAGCGCCGAAAAAGCCTCCGGCGCTCTTGAAGGGTATTCCGTTACGGCTCCAGGGTCACCCGGGCCAGTACCGGGTTGTGGTCGGTGTACTGGAACTGGCGGTCGATGGTCTCCACGCTGTCCAGGCGGACGTTGGGGGAGAGGATGAACCCGTCGATGACATAGAACTGGTTGCCCGTGGGGTCCGGGTCATAGGGGTGGTTGAGCAGGCGGCAGCTGGGGGTGGACAGATCGCAGGCGAACCGCCAGCCCTGGGGCAAAATGTCGTTTTCCAGCACGCCGGGGGTCCAAAAGGACGGGTCCTGGATGGGGAAGGCGTCCAGCGCGCCGGGGAAGGTCTGGTTGAAGTCGCCCCCGGCGATGACGTAATTCCCCTTTTCGTACTCAGCGGTGAGCAGGTCCATCAGCACCTTGGTCTGGGCGGCCTTGCCCTCGCCGTCGTCGTAGGCCTCCAGGTGGAGGTTGACCAGCACCAGTTCTTTGTCCGAACCCTCCAGCGGTACCCGGCTGACCAGCAGGCACCGCTTCAGATTGGCGGTGGACACCGGCCAGGAAAAGGGGGAGGGCAGGGCCACGCGCTGGGACAGTTCCACAGGAAAGGTGCTGATGGTCTGCAGGCCGCTGTGGACCTTGCCGATGGGCGGCAGAGGGTAAGGGACAAAGTTACAGGAGTAGTTGAGCGCGTAAGCGTCGCAGCAGGGGCCCTTTTCTCCGTCGCGCATCGTGATATAGTAATAGGAGCGCTGATTTGCGTCATAGCTTCGGTCGGAGCCCGTGTCCACCTCCTGGAGAAAGCAGATGTCCGGTGCCTGTTCCTCGAGCAGCATCCCGATGCCCGCCACATTGGCGTTGATTTGGTCCCTGGTAGGATCTACATGGCTGCCACCGTCCATAAAGAAATCAGAATCTGCCCCTAAGCCGCAGTACCCGGTATTCTGGGACAGCACAGTGAGGCTCTCCCCCACGGCAAGGGGGCGCTGTGTGCCGCTGTCCTGCGCGTCTATGATAGTTTCCACCGCGTCCGGCCTGTACTCGGTCACGGTGAGCCACACCACCAGCCCCGCGAAGGCCAGCACCAGCACGCCCAGCACAATTCCGACCCATTTCAGCGCTTTTTTTGCCATGTCTCCACGTCCTTTCTCAGACATTGGGGCTCTTGCCCTTCACCCGCAGGCGGTTGAGCGCCCGCGCCAGGGCGGACTGGGCGAGTTGATATTCTTGACGGCTCTTTTTCTGAAGCAGTGCCTCTCGGGCCTCGTCGGCCTTCCGGCGGGCCCGGGCCTCGTCGATCTCCTCGGGGCGCTCGGCGGAATCCACCAGCACCAGCACCTCGTTGTTCTCCACCTTCACCATGCCGGGGGACACCGCCGCCAGCTGGACCTCCTCCCCCGGGGGCTGGAAGCGCAGCACCCCGGGGACGATGGCGGCCATCATGGAGGCGTGATGGGCTAGGATGCCCCGCTCCCCGTCGCTGGCGGGGATGGTGAGGCTGACGCAGGGGCCCTCGTACAAGGTCCGGTCCGCCGCCAGGATGTGCACCTGAAAGGTATCCATCACATGCCCTCCAGCTTCTTGGCCTTCTCCACCACGTCCCGCCAGGCGCCCACGTTGTAGAACGCCGCCTCGGGGTACTGGTCCAGCTCGCCGTCCACGATGGCGGCGAAGCTCTCCAGGGTGTCCTTCAGAGGGACGTACACGCCGGGGATGCCGGTGAATTTCTCCGCCACGTGGGTGGGCTGGGCTAGGAACCGCTGGAGCCTTCTCGCCCGGGCCACGGTTTTGCGGTCCTCGTCGCTCAGCTCGTCCATGCCCAAAATGGCGATGATGTCCTGGAGCTCCCGGTACTTCTCCAAAATCTCCTGCACCTTCCGGGCCACCCGGTAGTGCTCCTGGCCCACCACGTCGGCCTCCAGAATGCGGGAGGAGGACTCCAGCGGGTCCACGGCGGGGTAGATGCCCTGCTCGGAGATTTTGCGGCTCAGAACGGTGGTGGCGTCCAGGTGGGCGAAGGTGGTGGCGGTGGCGGGGTCGGTGAGGTCGTCCGCCGGGACGTACACCGCCTGTACCGAGGTCACCGAGCCGTTTTTGGTGGAGGTGATGCGCTCCTGGAGCTCTCCCATCTCGTTGGCCAGGGTGGGCTGGTAGCCCACGGCGGAGGGCATCCGGCCCAGCAGGGTGGACACCTCGCTGCCCGCCTGGACAAAGCGGAAGATATTGTCGATGAACAGCAGCACGTCCTTGTGCTCACGGTCCCTAAAGTGCTCCGCCATGGTCAGCCCGGACAGGGCCACCCGCATCCGCACCCCGGGGGACTCGTTCATCTGGCCGAACACCAGGGCGGTCTTGGCGGACACGCCGCTCTCCCGCATCTCCCGCCACAAATCGTTGCCCTCCCGGGAGCGCTCGCCCACGCCGGTGAAGATGGAATAGCCGCCGTGCTCCATGGCTACGTTGTGGATGAGCTCCTGGATGAGCACGGTCTTGCCCACGCCGGCCCCGCCGAACAGGCCGATCTTGCCCCCCTTGGGGTAGGGCTCCAGCAAATCGATGACCTTGATGCCCGTTTCCAAGATCTCCACGGAGGGGCTCTGCTCATCAAAGGCGGGGGGCTTGCGGTAGATGGAGCGCACGGGGGTGCCCTCGGGCACCGGCCCGCCCCCGTCGATGGGCTGGCCCAGCACGTTGAACATGCGGCCCAGGGTGGCCTCCCCCACGGGAACCTGGATGGTGTGGCCGGGCACATCCACGGCCAGGCCCCGGGCCAGCCCCTCGCTGGGGGAGAGCATGATGCAGCGCACCGTCTTGTGGTCCAGGTGTTGGGCCACCTCCATCACCCGGTGCGTACCGTCCTTTTCCACGGTGAGCTCCTCCCGGAGGCGGGGGAGCTCGCCCTCGACGACCTCCACGTCCACCACGGGGCCGGATATCTGTGTGATGATCCCACGTTCCAAAATCATCAACCTTCTTTCTCGTGCTTTTTGCGCTGGGCCCTAGCCCCGGCGGACACCTCGGTGATCTCCTGGGTGATGGCCGACTGCCGGACCCGGTTGAATTCCAGGGACAGCTCCCCCAGCAGCTTTTCCGCGTTCTGGTTGGCGCTGTCCATGGCGGTCATACGGGCCTGCTGCTCACAGCAGAAGCTGTCGATGAGGGCGCTGTAGATAAAGCCGGACACATAGCTGGGCATCATGCTGTCCAGCACCGCCTGGACGCTGGGCAAAAACTCGAAGGGGGTGGTCACCGGCGGCTCCACAAGGGCGGAGTCGGCGAAATGGGTGCGGTGGAAGGGCAGCACCCGGGTGCACTTGGCCTCAAAGTCCATGCCGTTGCCCATGTCGGTATACACCACGTAGATCTTGTCCAGCCGGTCATTCTCAAAGCCGTCCAGCAGCAAGGCGCTGATCTCCCGGGCCCGGGCCATGGTGGGGTTCTGGGCGGTGTAGAGAAAGCTGTGCTCGATGGGGATGTTATGGGAGGCGAAAAACCGCCGCCCGTACTCGCCCACCACGTACAGCTTGGTGTCCGGGTGGGTCTCCAGCAGCTTCAGCGCCTCCTTGATGGCGTTCTGATTGTAGGCCCCCGCCAGCCCCTTGTCGGCGGTGATGACCAGGCAGGCGTTGGGCTTGTCCAGGGGTGGTTCCCCCTCCATGGGGTAGAAGTAGGGGCTGTCCAGCACCTCTCCGCCCACGGTGCGGAAGATGCGTTTGATCTCCCGGCGCAGGGCCTCGAAATAGGGCCGGGTGTTGTCCAGCTCCTGCCGCGCCTTGCGCAGCTTGGTGGAGGCGATGAGATACATGGCGCTGGTGATCTTCTTGGTCTCCTGGACGCTGCTGATGTGGTCCTTGATCTCCTTGGTCCCGGCCATGTCAGCTGCCCTGCTTTCCGCCGGCCTGGAACCGGGCCAGATACGCCCGGGCCAGGTCCAGGATCTCCTCCCGGTCGTCCTCGGACAGCTTGCCGGTCTGGTCGATGCGGGCGCACAGGTCCGCGCCCTCCTGCTCCACGGCGGCCAGCAGTCCGGCCCGGAAATCGTCCATTTTGTTCAGGGGCACGTCCTGCATCACGTGGTCCATGGCGGCGGTGAGGACGATGACCTGCTGGTGGTGGGACAGGGGGGCGTATTGGGGCTGCCGCAGCAGCCGCATGAGCCCTTGTCCGTAGGAGAGCTGGCGCTTGGTGGCGTCGTCCAGGTCGCTGGAGAACTGGGTGAACACCTCCATCTCCCGGTACTGGGCCAGATCCAGCCGGATGGCCCCGGCGGCGGCCTTTTTGGCCTTGGTCTGGGCGTCGCCGCCCACGCGGGACACGGACAGGCCCACGTTGACGGCGGGTCGCTGGCCGGAGAAGAACAGATCGCTCTCCAAAAAGATCTGGCCGTCGGTGATGGAGATGATGTTGGTGGGGATATAGGCGGACACGTCCCCCGCCTGGGTCTCCACGATGGGCAGGGCGGTCATGCTGCCGCCCCCCAGCTCGTCGCTGAGGTGGGCGGACCGTTCCAGCAGGCGGGAGTGGAGGTAGAACACGTCGCCGGGGTAGGCCTCGCGGCCGGGGGAGCGCTCCAGCAGCAGGGACAGGGCCCGGTAGGCGATGGCGTGCTTGCTGAGGTCGTCGTACACGATGAGCACGTCGTCCCCCTGGTACATGAAATGCTCGGCCAGGGCGCACCCGGCATAGGGGGCGATGTACTGCAAGGCGGCGGAGGCCCCGGCGGGGGCGGTGACGATGGTGGTGTACTCCATGGCCCCACGGCGGGCCAGATTCTCCGCCAGCTGAGCCACCGAGCTGGTCTTTTGGCCGATGGCCACATAGACGCACACCACGTCCTTGCCCTTCTGGTTGAGGATGGTGTCCAGGGCGATGGCGGTCTTGCCGGTCTGGCGGTCGCCGATGATGAGCTCCCGCTGGCCCCGGCCGATGGGGAACATGGAGTCGATGGCCAGCAGGCCCGTTTCCATGGGGGTGTTCACCGGCTGGCGGTCCAGGATGCCGGGGGCGGGGGTCTCCATGGGGCGGTAACCCTCCGGCTCGATGGCCCCCTTGCCGTCCACGGGGAGGCCCAGGGCGTCCACCACCCGGCCCAGATAGCCCTGGCCCACCGGCATTCCGGCGGTTTTCAGGGTGCGGCGGACCATGCTGCCCGCCCGGATCTCCTCGCCGTCACCGAAGAGGATGCAGCTCAGCCCCTGGGGGCGCAGGTCCTGGACCATGCCCTTTACGCCGCTCTCAAACACCAGAATTTCGCCATACTGGGCGTGGGTCAGGCCGCTGACGGAGGCAATGTCGCTGTCCACGCTGAGCACCTCGCCCATCTCCTCCGGGGCGGGGGAGGGCTCCCAGTGCTCCACCGCCTGGCGCATGAGAGGGACGATGTCGTTTTCCCCCGGCTCCAGCCGGCGCAGGTAGTCCTGGAACTGCCGCACCCGGCCGTCCAGGGTCCAGTCGTACACGTCGGACCCCACCTGGAGGCGGAAGCCGTCCTGAAGTCCCTCGTCAAACTCCCAGTGGAGGGGAACCTTCCGCTTGTAGGTGCGGGAGAGAAATTCGCCGAAGCGGGCCAGCTGGGCCTCGGTGGGCTGGTCGGCGCTGCGCAGCTGGGCGGTGAGGCGGCTTCTAGCGTCCCTCATGGGCACGGCCTCCCTCCGTCAGGTCCAGGAACTGGTCGAAGAAGTCGGCGCCGGGCTTGGCGGCCAGCTTTTTCGCCGCCTTGGCGGCCAGGTCCCGCATCTCCCGCTGGGACTCCCGCAGGGCCCGTTCCTTGGACTGCTCCGCCTCAACATGGGCCTTGGCGATGATGCGTCGGGCCTGCTCCTCCGCCTGGGCCAGCTGCTCTTGGGCGGCGTCGGAGGCGGCCTGCTGGGCCCGCATCCGCTCGTCGTGGATCTCGTCGTCCGCCGCCTCCAGCTTGGCCTTGGCCTGGGACTCCAGCCGCTCCGCCTGAGCCAGCCTGTCCGCCGCCTGTTCCTCCAGTTCCTGGTAGTGGGCGGCCCGCTTGTCCATAAAGTCTTTCACCGGCTTGTACAGGAGGAAATAGAGCCCCCCTGTCAGGATGGCCAGGTTCATCCAGTGCAGCAGAATCTGCTGCAAATTGATATTCAGAGGCATGACAAAGCCCTCCCAGTCTTATAACACGAAGATGATAAGGATGACCACCAGCAGGGCGTAGATGATGGCCGTCTCAATAAACACCAGGCCCAGCATCAGGGTGGTGCGGATTTTGCCCTCCGCCTCGGGCTGGCGGGCCAGGCTCTCGGTGGACTTGGCGGTGGCCAGGCCCATGCCTACCGCGCCGCCGGCGGCGGCAATACCCACGGCGATGCCTGCGGCGATGGCCTTCAGGCCGATGGTGGAGCCCTCCTCGGTTTCGGCCTGAGCGGTGGGCTCAGAGGCGTCGGGGGCGTCGGCGGCGAAGGCAGGGGCGGCCAGGGAGAGAACCAGCATGAACACTCCGGCCAGGACAAACATCTTTTTCAGCAGCTTATTCATAGGTAGCGACCTCCATTTTTCTATTTAATGAGATCAGGCGTTCTCCGCCTGGAGCTTTTTCTTTTTCTCCTTTTTGGAGGAGGGTTCGGATACTTCGCCATAGTACAGCGCGGTGAGCATGGTGAGCACGTAGGTCTGGATCAGGGCGTGGAGCAGGGTGAACAGCACCCCCACCACCACGGGGAGGACAAAGCTCAGCGCCACGTAGTAGTACACCAGCTCCGTCACCAGCAGTCCGCTGAGCAGGGCGCCGAACAGCCGGAAGCTCATGGATATGGGCAGGGAGAACTCCTTGAGGGTCTTGCCCACGCCGCCCAGGCCGTTGGAGGCCACGCCGCCGGACAGGATCACCAGATAGGACAGCGTACCCATGGCGATGGCGGCGTTCACGTCGGACAGCGGGGCGGGCAGGGTGATGGGGTGGCCGTGGATGGTCACGGCCTGGAGGCCCATCAGTTCAGACAGGGTGCCCACAAAGATGTAGGACCCGGCGGCGAAGAGGTAGGCCCCGAGAAAGCGGTTCCGATGGGGGCTGTTGCCTTTGGCCATGCCGTCGAACAGGCCCACCAGCTCCTCCAGCGCCAGCTGGAGCTTTCCAGGCTGGTATTGGAACCGGGGGATGGCGAAAACCCGGATCAGCGCGGCGCACAGCAGCAGAAGCGCCGTCACCAGCAGGGCGGAAATCATTCCCGGGTTCACCGTCATCAGGCCGAACAGGCTGATCTGTCCCGTACCGTGGAGCACCGCGTCCCGCATGGCCTCCTGCACGCTCTCCGACGGCCTGGGGGACCCGGCCATCAGCGCGGCGATGAGCAGCAGAACCGCGGCCAAAAGGCAGACCGCCAGCCCTTTTTTGTGTTGCTTCATCCAAGCATTCCTTCTTTCGAGCGTTTCTGTCTGCCGCCCAAAGGCGGCGGCGCCCATATTATACACCTGTGTTTCTCTGATGTCCACCCGAAAAATTTTGCGCAGCGCCCCGACGTTATTTCATTTTGACGGCAGCCCTGTTTTGAGCCTCCTTTAACCGTATGGCCTATGTCTGCCCAAGTAAAAGCCGCCCACTCCGGAAACGGAATGAGCGGCCCTTAGAACCTGTATTCAATTTTTATGAAAAGGTGGGAGATACTGAGGTAAGATATTTATTTTGATAAAAGGCCAGCCATTTGCGGAATTCCGGCTGGTCGCCCTGGCGCACGTCCCGGGCGTAATCATGGAATTGGAGGTCGGCGTACCGCAGTTCCAGCACTGCCAGCGCGACATTGGAACAGTGGGCGGCCACCCGCTCAAAATTGTTAATGAGGTCGTTGAGGATGAACCCCATCTCCAATGTGCACCCTCCGTTTTGGAGCCGCCGGATATGCCGGAGCTTCATTCCCTCCAACATGGTGCTGATTACTTCTTCCAAAGGCTCCACCTGTTGAGCCACGGTCATGTCCTCGTCCTCCAGCGCCCGTTGGGCCAAGGCCACAATCTCCCGTACTGCCCCGGCGGCCCTGTTCATATCCTCCAGACCGTCTGAGGAAAAGGCCACGCCTTTACTCTCCATCTCCTTAGCCAAATCCGCCAGCTTTACAGCATGGTCGGAGATGCGCTCCAAGTCGGTGAGGCAGTGGAGGTAGTGGGAGCTGATGAGGGTTTCTCGCTCGTTGAGCCCCCTGCTGTTCAGATGGAACAGGTAGTTGCCCAGCCGGTCCTCATAACGGTCCACCACGTTTTCACGGCTTAAAATCTTGTCGTACTTTTCTGTGCTGAATTTGGTAAAGAGGTCAATGGAGCGGTTCAAGTTTTTGACGGCGGCGGAGGCCATACGTACCACCGTGCGGCCGCTCTGCTCCAGGGCCAGGGGGGGATAATCCAGGAAGATTTCGTCCAGCAGGTTTTCCTGATCCTCCTCGTCTTCCTCGGAGCGGTCTTCCCGAATGGTCAGAACCGCAAGCCGCACAAGCCAATTGGTGAAGGGAAGCTGCACCAGGGTGGCGGCCACCTTAAACACGGTGTTGAACACGGCGATGCCAAAGGCGGAGGCCGGCAGAGCCATAAAATCAAAATCCAGAAAAGCGTGAGCCAGGTAAAAGGGAACCATGAAAAGCGCCGAACCCACGATGTTGAAATATAAGTAAATGACGGCGGTGCGCTTGCCGTTAGGATTGGCCCCTATTGCGGACAGGAGCACTGGCACACATGCGCCGATGCACATGCCCAGCACCATGGGAATGGCTACCTCATAGCTGATGGCTCCGGTGATGGACAGTGCCTGCAGGATACCGATGGATGCGGAGGAAGATTGGATTACCGCCGTCACCACAATGCCGATGAGCAGCGACACCGCAGGGTTGGAGGCGGCAGAGATAAATTGAATGAACGCTACGTTTTCTTTCAGCGGGTCCATGGCGGAACTCATGGTCTGCATTCCACTCATAAGTACGGAAAAGGCCAGCAAAATAAGCCCGATATTCTTTTGGGTCTGTTTATGGCAGAAAAAATATAGAATGATACCGACGAAAGCGATGAATGCGAATACGGTGGCGGAGGTGAAGCCGCCCTCGCCTTCCACGCCGGCCAAGGTGAGTACCCAGCCGGTGGCGGTGGTGCCGATGTTGGCGCCCATGATGATACCCACGGCGTTGGACAGCTGCATGATACCAGAGTTGACAAAACCCACCACCATAACGGTGGTGGCGGAGGAGGACTGAATGACCGCTGTCACCAGGGCGCCCAGCAAAACACCCTTGACGGGGCTGGAGGTGAGCTTGCCCAGTACGGTTTCCAGTTTGCTGCCCGCTACTTTTTTCAGTCCGTCCCCCAGCAGGGTCATGCCGAACAGGAAAAAAGCCAAACCGCCCAGCAGTGATATGATGTCCGCTATACCCATGTCACTTCGTTCCTTCCCGCGGGTCCGGCCCGCTCTCAGGCTGTTAACTGCACACGAACATAAATATTATAACATACTGTGATGGGAATTTCCCGCTTTTTTCATAATTTCTCTATGTTGTCGAATTTTGGAGCTGAGTGAGTCAAATTTTTGACAAAATAGAAAAAACAGATGAATTTTGACGGTATCGGCTTTATGAGATGAAATGAAAGAGACTCTTGGGAGTATGGCGAAAACAAATACAAAGCTGTCAGGGAAGCATACGCACTCCCCTGACAGCTGTAACAGAATATTATAGATAAATGAGCGGCATGGCGTTTTCTCAATTTACCCGGTCCGGCATAAATTATGACGTTCACGGCGGGGCCGTTTATTCATCTTCGGAGGATTCATCCCCCTCGTCGTCGAAAGACAGGGCGAACTTGCCGCCGCAGGTGGGACATTCCACCAACCCGGCAGCCAGGGCCTCGTCATCCACCACCAGCTCCTCGCCGCAGGTGGGGCAGGGGATTTCAAAAAAATCCTCTTCCTCATCTTCGCCGTCGAAATCCGAGTCGGTTTCATCCATATCGTCAAATACGGCTTCTTCCAAATCGGCCACGGTGTCCTCCAAAGTATCCAGTTCCTCATCAAACTGGTCCATGGCGGTATCTATGCCATCCAACTGCAAGCCGACCTCCCGAAGCACGTCCAAAACTTCGGAAAGGATACGGGCCTCGCCGGATTTCTCGGTATCCAGCTTAAGTCCATCAAACAGGCCCTGGATATAGGCCACTTTTTCTGTAATGGTCATCTGGTCAGCCCTTGCATCTTTCGAGGTATTCGCCCGTGCGGGTGTCGATGCGGATTTTGTCGCCGGGATTGATGAACAGAGGCACTTTAATCTCTGCGCCGGTCTCCAAAATGGCGGGCTTGGTGACGTTGGTGGCGGTATCGCCCTTGACGCCGGGGTCGGACTCGGTTACCTCCAGCTCCACAAAGTTGGGAGGCTCCACACCGAACACGCTGCCTTTGTAGGACATGACCTTGCAAACCATGTTTTCCATGACGAACTTGAAGTTGTCGCCCAAAACATCTTTGTTTACAGGGAGCATGTCGAAGGTCTCGCTGTCCATGAAATAGTATAGGTCGCCGTCGTTATAACTGTACTGCATGTCCTTGCGGTCCACGAAAGCCTGCTCAAACTTGGCGGTGGGGTTGAAGGATGTCTCGGTGACGGCACCGGTGATAACATTTTTCATCTTGGTGCGTACGAAAGCCGCGCCCTTGCCCGGCTTGACATGCTGGAATTCCACCACCTGCATCACTTTGCCTTCCATTTCAAAGGTCACGCCATTGCGGAAATCGCCTGCTGTAATCATTGCCATTGGTATCGTCCTCCAATATCGAAAATTTATCGTTTCCGTACGAAATAAGTCAATGTATTATACCCTATATGAGGCCAGATTGCAAGAGGTTTTGTGGGCAGCCATTATTATTAGGTTACCTACATACTGGAGAGCGAAAACGGGGCAAGCCTGCGGGCAACCGGGTGGAAATGTGTGGGACAAGCTGGCGGCCTGCGCTGGACTGGGGAGCGCCGCCCGGAGGTGGACCTGTACCCCACACAAATGAAGATCCGTTTTGAGAAAACGGTGAGCGTGTAGAAAGGGTGAGAAAATGCGCTGGGATAAGAGCAAAGAGCAGGAAAACAAAGAGAAAACAAAAGACTTCCAGGCAAAAATGGACCAGGGCTATGACTTCAAAAAGGCATACGCGGCCCGCCGGGCCTGGGAGTTCTACAACCACCCAGACGTGGCCGGGCGCTGCTATGTGGCGGTGGGCGGTCTGGACAGTATCACCCTGTTTCTGTTCCTGCGGTCTATCGGGATCAATGTACCGGGCGCGTCGGTTTCCAGGCTGGAGGACAAGAGCATACAGCAGATCCACAAGGCCCTGGGAATTAAGAGCCTGAAACCGGCAAAGAACCCCCAGGGAAAACCGTATGGAAAGATCGAGGTGATCCGGGAATTTGGTTTCCCTGTTCTGTCGAAGGAAACCGCACGGAAAATCAGTTCGTTACAACGGCCATCGGAGAAAAACGCCACTGTCCGCCATGCAATTATGACCGGGGATACTGGAGCGTATGGCGGTTTTCGGAAAGGCACACGCATGAAAATGTCACAAAAGTGGCTGGAGAAATTCGGAGGACCCGAAAATGAGCGGGAGGGCACGAACTACCAGACGGCCCCGTTTCCGGTTTCGGATCTGTGCTGCTACTACCTGAAAGAAAAACCGTGTGCTGACTACACAAAAGAAAGCGGGCTTTATCCATATGAGGGCCTTATGGCAAGCGAGGGAGGCCGCAGAAAAAATGCCCTGATGTTTAATGGGTGCAATTATATCACCAAAGACACAAAGCGCAGCGCCCCGTTTGCCATATTCACCCGCCAGGACCTTTTGACCCTGGCCCTGGAAATGCAGGAATGGTATCACGAACACTGGGAGGAGTTCCGGCCTATTGTGGGAGAGGAGGACGGGGTGGAAATCCACGGCGACCCCGTACACCTGGAAACAATCGTCCCGGCCATCTATGGGAAGATCACCCGTGACCCGCTGAACATGACACCGGAGGAAATCGAGGCATACCGCCAGGAACATGGAGGCGCGGAGCCGGAGGGCCAGCTGCGGACAACCAAAGCCCAGCGGACCGGGTGCCAAATGTGCGGGTTTGGGATTCACCTGGAACACCGCCCACACCGTTTTGACCGCATACGGTACAAGAACCCAAAAGAGTGGGAAATGTGGATGAACCACGTCTGCCAGGATGAAACCGGGGCCTGGTATGGCTGGGGGCTGGTGCTGGACTACATCGGGGTGGGCTGGAAAGACGATATTTTCAGCCGTGAGGATCCAAAAATGCTGTGTGAGGAGTGCGCAGAAACACTCCAGAAAGATTTTACCATGGAACAGCCGGAGGGTACGGAGGAAATGGCAATCAAGCGGGGATCCTGTTGGAGCTGCGGAAGAAAGCGGAGGCTGTCCCCGTACTATGCCACGGGGGAGGTGCCGCAGGAATGAAAATATATGCCGATCACGCCGCCACCACACCAATGCGGGAGCGGGCCAGGGCGGCCATGATCGAGTGCCTGGATGAGTGCGGCAACCCCTCCAGCATACACGCCACCGGACGGCTGGCCGCCATGAAACTGGAGAGCGCCCGCAAAGAGGTGGCGGAACTGCTGAACTGCCGTCCGGCGGAAATCTATTTCACGTCCGGGGGCACCGAGGCGGACAACTGGGCGATCCACGCCGCCAGGTATGGAGCCGGGCGGGTGGTTACGTCCGCGTTTGAACACCATGCCGTCCTCCATACACTGGAGGCCATGGAACGGGAGGGAACGCGGAAAATCACCATGATCAACCCGGAACTGGACGGAATCCTGGACCCGGCAAAAGTGGCCGCAGAGGTAGACGGGACCACGAACCTGGTTTCTGTCATGGCGGCAAACAATGAGATCGGGACGATCCAGCCGATTGCGGATATTTCCAGGGCCATCAAAAAGAGTAGCCGCAGCCTTATGGTTTTCCACACGGACGCGGTGCAGGCGGTGGGCCACATTCCTGTGGACGTTCAGAAAATGGGGGTTGATATGCTGTCGTTGTCTGCCCACAAGTTTGGAGGCCCCAGGGGCGTGGGCGCCCTCTATTGCCGGTCCGGTGTGACACTGGACCCGTTTCTGTTCGGCGGAGGCCAGGAGCGGGGGCGCAGGCCGGGAACCGAGAACACGGCGGCCATAGTGGCCATGGCCGTGGCCATGCGGGAGGCTTGCGAGAATATGGTCACGGAGGCGGAATACACCCGCCGACTGCGGGACAAGCTGGCGGGCCGGATCCTGGAAATCCCAGGCGCCCATATCAACGGGAGTATGGACAACCGCCTACCGGGGAATATCAACTGCCGTTTCGACGGTGTGGAGGGTGAGGCCGTGGTGATCATGCTGGACCTGGCCGACGTGTGCGTGTCCGCTGGGTCCGCTTGCACATCGGGGAGCGGAGAACCCAGCCATGTTTTGACCGCCATGGGCCAGACCAGACGGGACGCCTATGGAGCCATACGGATCACGCTGGCGGAAACCAACATCGAGGCAGAGGTGGAATACATAGCGGACCGCCTGGCCACCATTGTGAAAGACCTGAGGAGGAAATAATGAAAATTGGCCTGATCGATGTGGATGGACACCATTACCCAAACCTGGCGCTTATGAAATTATCCGCCTACCATAAGGCCAGAGGCGACACGGTGGAATGGTGGTGGTCTGATTTATTTCACTATGACGCGGTGTATATGTCCAAGGTTTTCAGCGATACATACACGCCGGACCTCCCGGAGCCTCTGAACGCTGACCAGGTGATCAAAGGCGGGACGGGGTACGCCATCACCCTGGAGAGTGGCCTGGAGGTATACCACCCGGAACGGGACAGGCCCCTGCCGCCGGAGATAGAGCATATATACCCGGACTATTCCCTATACCCGGAACTGACCAAGGGAACGGCATACGGGTTTTTGACGCGGGGCTGTCCACGTGGGTGCCATTTTTGTCATGTTGCCGGAAAAGAGGGGGGAACCAGCAGAAATGTGGCGGACCTATCAGAATTTTGGAGTGGGCAAGAATACATCGAGATCATGGACCCCAATATTTTGGCCTGCCGGGAGCGAGAGGGACTACTGGAACAGCTGGCAGCCTCCAGGGCCTATGTAAATTTCAATCAGGGCCTGGACATACGGCTGACAGACAAAACCGTGGCGGACCTACTGGGCAGAATACGGGTTGAGCGCCTACATTTTGCGTGGGATAATCCTGCGGATGATCTGAAACCATTTTTTGAACGCTTTTCCAAATGGTACAGGAGGAAAAGCGCCGCCGGGAAAATGGTATATGTGCTAACTAATTTCAACAGCACAAAATTGCCTGTACTGGACGATCCGGGCATGGGGCGACTTTATGACCAGCCAAAAGGTGGCCAGCGGCCAGGCCCTTTCTATGGCGGAGGTGGAGCGGGTTATGAATACCAGTTTTTCCCTGCCGTCCGGCGAAAAAATGATGGTGGAATTGGCCCTGATGGACAGCGGCGACCAGACCGACGCGGTTTATGAATTTTGTCTGATTAATGCGGAGTGGGTGAGGCCCTGCAAGGGTGTCCCCACCATGCAGGGGCATTACAGAATTTCCACCGTGGACAAGGCCGGGAGCCGCGCCAACGGTATGCAGCTGGTCCTGGTAGACGGCGGAAAATACAAGGACATGATCGCCGCCAGAATGAGGCGGCCAAACGGGCGGGGATCCTGGATGGTACACAAGGCAAATCCAGATCAACAAGAACAAAATGGAGGTAAACAGTGCTGGGCGGCGCGGAACTTGCCATCATCTGGAGCGCGGCCAGCGATAAAGACGGAAATCTGACCGGGTACGCCCTGGAGCGGCAGGTTGACGGCGGGGAATGGTCTGAGGTCTACCGGGGCAGCGACACCAGTTATACGGACGCCGTTACCAGGGGCTGGACCAGCGTGGCCTACCGGGTGCGGGCCTACGACAGCGAGAACGCCTACAGCGGCTACACCGCCAGCGGCACCAGAGCGGTGGACAACAATATCGCCCCGGTCATCACCTGTGAGCAGGCGAACGGAACGGACCTGGGCGTGAAAAACGAGGACTTTTCCATTATCTACAGCGTGGGAGATGAGGACGGGGATCCCGTGACCGTCACCGAGGCTTTGGACGGGGTGTCCTGGCGGACGTTCGCGGCGGAGGCTGGCCGGAGTTACACCCTTGCCATGGATGGAGAAACTTTCATACGGCTGCTGAACGGGGCGCACGAGCTGACCGTCACCGCCAACGACGGCCGGGCGGACGCAGTACACAAGCTGACCTTCACAAAGGAGGTCACAAAGGCCACCGTCACTTTGGAGGCTCCCATGGAGGCGGACGACCAAATTACAATTTGCGTGCTGTCCGTGCTCGGCTCCATCCCGGCGGACGCCAAATACAGCGTAAGCTGCCCTGGGTGGATTATTCTCAGAAGAAGAACGAAAAGGAGGACAAGGATATGGTGTACTTCAAGACGCTGGACGATGTGCCCAGCTACTACAAGGCGGCGGTGTCCAAAGCGGTGGACAAGGGAGCGCTGGCGGGCGGCGACGGGACGCTGAACGTGTCCGAGGACTTTTGCAGGATGTTGACCGTGCTGGATAGGTTGGGGAAGTTGGATTGATGCCGCAAAATTAAAAAAACTCTACCTGGAGGGAATAGAGTTCTAAATTGTATTTAAATTTGAGATAAAAGCACATAATTTCCGTATTGTCAAGGATAAAAAATAAACCTGAGGATTTTTATCTCAGGCTGCATTGGGGAAAATTTTGAAATTGTTAATATTTGTAATGCTTTTGCTCTTTACAAACCTCTCGGAATTTGCTAAAATACCATACGTGCGTTTGGGACGAGGTGCCAGGAGTGGCTCCCACCCTAAATACATGCCGCCCCAGTTTCACTCAAGTGCTGGGTTCGGAATGGAGACGGTAGCCGCTCGTCTTTGACCGAGGGGGCGGCTACTTTCTCTGGTCGTTGCTCTATCTTCCGAGATAAAGCTCATATAGTTTTATGATGACATCAACCATCACTAACATTGTGTTGATAATGCCAATCACGGCTGATAATTCGTTCATATCGTTACCCTCCTTTAATAAAAGGGGGGCTATATATTAGTCCCCCTAGCTTGGCTTAGAGGGCGGATGTATAATAGAGATAGGAACCACTCCTGTAGCACAATGATAGCACATGTGGTATAGTTTGTCTACAATTTGTCACACTTGCATTTTCGAAATATTTTTTGATGAAACGCGCTAAAATTTGTCTATTTTTACTTATTATTTTTTCTTTGTAAAGCTTTTAAGATTGACAATCGTTTTTAACAAACAATACATGCAAAGGAATATTCCTTTACATGTATTGTTTGATTTTTTATGATGTAATTCCTCTATAAAACAGAGTTTTTGTTTAGATTGGTAATTTTGTGATTTGAAACGAACATTTTTTCACGAGTTTTCTTTTTATAAAATTAATAGTCTATTACAATTAGGACCTCCATATTGAGAAATAATAACTGCTGCCAACTTTGGATTTGTGTTTTTAACGTGTACGGGATATTGTAGCTTTTTTTCATACACAAACATACTCAGTCCTCCTTATTCTTTTTGAATTCCCACGGCCATGGATCATCCAACCAGAGGTACGTTTCATTTTGCCCAGCACGAAGTTGTGTCAGTGGACCGTGCATTTCTTCGTATTGTTTTTTTGCTTCCCTCGCCAGTTCAGTGTATCTTTGAAACAATTGAAACGCTTCTTTATCGTCTTGATGTGTGTCCAAATATAACCCTAGCTCGGTAACTACAAATAGTAGAGCTTGAAGTTGAGTGGAATGGTTATCCGGCAAGCTAGATGCCTCAACCTTCAGATGAAATGGAAGATTGAGAGAGGGGAAAACCGTTCCGTTAACTAATGCGTCGATTTGGTCATATTTTTGGCTGTTCTTTTGCTGAAACGGCACATATGGCACCGCCAATGGTGCGCAGGCCGGCATGGTGCCGCAAGCATCTGCACAAGGGCGGGTGTTGATTCCGGTATCAGGATTCAAAGGAATCCCTCCTTATGATCAAAGTCTGACGGCTGTCAAGCCGCCAATCCAGCTTATGCATAAGCACATTTGAATGTTATGGGAAATGTCGAAAAATAATTGTGTTGAATTTTCTTGAAAAGCATGGTATAATAATTCAATCTTATTGAATTGGAGGGAGAAACCCATGACCCATATCCAGACTTTGAACAGTGCCACGTTGAAGCAGAGCGCGGCCCACGGTGGCTGTGGCGAATGTCAGACTTCTTGTCAGTCCGCCTGCAAGACCTCTTGCACTGTAGCCAACCAAAAGTGCGAAAATAAAAAATAATGTAGCAAAACGCCGAAAAGGGTGGGTAACTCCCACCCTTTTTCTGTGTACAAAAGGAGAACGAGCGAAATGGTCCATTCATTTATTTGTCTGGGAGTCCCTGTGGCAGTAGACGTAAATAGTGGCGCTGTCCACGTGTTGGACAAAACTGCCTATGATGTGCTGTCACTGTTAAATGGCCGTATGGCGGATAGCTGTCCTGCGGAATTCTATGGCCAACTGCCCCAATATACCGCCAGTGTGGTTGACGAAGCATGGGCAGAGTTATTGGAACTTCAGAAAAACGGCCTGCTATTCACCGACGATAATTACATTGACCCCACCACAGCTACGCTGATGCAGCGGGATGCTCCCATTAAGGCTCTATGCCTACACGTGTCCCATGACTGCAATTTGCGATGCCAGTATTGCTTTGCGTCCACTGGTGATTTTGGTACTGGACGCCGCATGACAATGGATGTGGAAACGGCAAAAAAGGCCATCGACTTTGTGATTCAGAGCTCCGGCCAGCGCCGGAACATCGAGGTGGACTTCTTCGGCGGCGAACCGTTGATGGCCATGGACACGGTGAAAGCCACGGTGGAGTACGCCCGCTCCCTAGAAAAGGAGCACAACAAAAATTTCCGTTTTACCATTACCACCAACGGCGTGCTCCTCGACGATGAGAACATCGCGTACATCAACCGGGAGATGTCCAACGTGGTGCTGTCCCTGGACGGGCGGCCCGAAGTCAACGACCAGATGCGAAAGACGGTGAGCGGCAGCGGGAGTTATCAGGTCATCCTCCCCAAATTTCAGAAGCTGGTGGAGAGCAGGGGAGAGAAGGACTACTATCTCCGGGGTACCTTCACTCGACATAATCTGGACTTTGCCGCCGATGTTCTTCACATTGCAAACCAGGGCTTCCGTCACGTGTCGGTGGAGCCGGTGGTGGGTGGCCTGAACTGTGATTACACCTTCCGTGAAGAGGATTTGACCGACATTTTGGAAGAATACGAACGGCTGGCTCTGGAGTTGCTGAAACGGGATGACGTGAATTTCTTCCATTTCAACATAGATCTGTCCCAAGGTCCCTGCGTCATCAAACGGATGCGGGGGTGCGGGGCAGGGTGTGAATATGTGGCCATTACACCGGATGGAGAAATATACCCGTGCCATCAATTTGTCGGTAACGAGGCATACAAGCTGGGCAGCGTCTACGATGGCACGTTTAATATGGAACTGTCCCGAAAATTTGCTGAATTGAACATATACACCAGACCAGACTGCAAGGATTGTTGGGCTCGGTTCTATTGCAGTGGAGGATGTTCTGCCTCCAATCTGCTTGTCAACGGTAACATAAAAGAACCGAATCGTTTTGGATGCGACATGCAACGTAAACGGTTGGAATGCGCCATCGCCATGAAGGCTATCCATGCAGGCCTGGCGGTGGAGCAGCCCTAGTTCTCCAAAAAATACAAAAATTGGTAAACGACCCGCGGCCTCTATATTTTGAGGGCGCGGGTCGTTTTGCAACAACATTCTGTGTGCGTTTAGCAAGACGAGCACACGAGTTTTATCGGTTTACATAATACCGTTTACATAACATCGTTTTGTAATAAAAATTCAAGCATTCCCCCTTGCATTTCCGGCGGAAGTAGTCTATAGTAAAGAGGCATTCAGTTTCGCCAAACAATTTTTTAGGCACTCCGAGCGGCACGCACCCCTCGTGATCACAGTCTGTATTCCCACGCGAACGGCCTGACAAAAAGTTTGTTTTCTGCCAGCGCTTCTGAAGCGGATGTTTTTCTGGCATATATGCCTGTTTTTCCGAATATTATAGTCCAGTACTGAAATTGCAATATGAGCTGGGGGGATAAATAGGTGACTGTCCGCAGAATGGGAAGTCGGCTCAAAGCCACTCCAATTAGGGCCGGTCTGACCCAGCTGGCAATCTTGGGTATCTGTTTTATGGTAGGTGGATTGGTTGGCTTCCTTTTTTCCGGGTGGGGCGGAGACAATCCTGAACTGTTGGATTATCTTCGGCATTATTTTAAAACCGTGAGTCAGGGGAGTTGGGCCGGACCCTCTTTGTGGTTATCCATCTGGGAGCTGACCCGCTGGCCATTGGCCGCTTTTCTACTTGGTTCCACCGCTTTTGGAGTTTTGGGACTTCCTATTCTGTTAGGCACTCGCGGTTTTCTGTTGACCTTTTCAACTGCTACTTTTGCCCGGTTGCTTGGCTTGCCCGGCATAATGGTCTCATTGGCTGTGTTTGGAATAACCGTTTTTGTAACAGTACCGGTACTATTTGCAGTGTCCTTCGATGCGTTTGGCCAGTCCCTTGGCCGACTGGCTGGCGAACGTCCCCCAGCTTGGAGTCAGCGGACTCAAACGTTGTCTCTCTGTGTTGGGCTTCTAGCATTGGCTGTAGCTTTACAGCAGACTTTAATGCCCGTACTGTTCACAGCGGTGTGCACCCGCTTGTTTATCATATGAGATATGAGAGAGGAGCTGAACAAATTGGACTATATTTCCGCTTATGAGGCATGGCTGGCTCAGGAGAAAAGAGCCAGCGCCAACACCCTCAGTTCTTATCTACGGGATGTGTGCCAATTTGATTGCTGGGTCCAAGAGGAACGGTTGTCCATTCTCCAGATCAGCCGAGAAGATGTGAAACGCTATGCCCAGTATTTGGAAAAGCGTGGAAAGTCAAATGCTACCGTGGTCCGTTCCATCGCGGCATTAAAATCCTTTTACACCTACCTGTTGTCCGTCCAGGCTGTGCAGGCTAACCCAGCCAAAGGCTTCACCCCCAGCCGGGTGGAGCGCAAGCTGCCGGCCATCCTCTCTAACTATGAGGTGGACCTGTTCTTGGAACAACCCGACCCCTCTGATACCAAAGGATGCCGGGACAAAGCTATGCTGGAATTGCTATATGCCACCGGCATTCGGGTGTCTGAGCTTATCTCGTTGGACGTGCAGGATTTAAACCTGTCTGCCAGTTTCTTGCGTTGCCGGGGCAGAGATAAGGAGAGAGTAGTCCCCCTTTACAAAGGAGCCGTGCGGGCTATGGCCGCCTACATCAACGAGGTACGCCCCCAGCTTTTGGAAAATCAAGGGGAGACTGCCTTGTTCGTCAATATGAATGGAGAGCGGATGAGCCGGCAAGGCTTTTGGAAGATTGTCAAGTGTTATCAGGACAAGGCAGGCATACGCAAGGATATCACCCCTCATACTCTGCGCCATTCCTTTGCTGTCCATTTGCTAGAAAACGGAGCTGATCTAAAGTCCATTCAGGTGATGTTGGGCCACGCGGACATCTCCGCCACCCAGATCTACACTCAGGTGGTCAACCAAAAGCTTAGGGATGTGTATTCCATGGCACATCCTAGGGCCTAACACATGAATTTTTCGGCGGATGATGACATCATCCGCCGTTTTTGCTTGTCTTTTCCAGCAGTTTGTGGTATCATGATAAAAATCATCGGGGAGGTGTGTCGGTGCTTACCCTCGGAATAGACCCTGGTTACGCCATCGTGGGCTTCGGCTTGGTGGAGTCCACCCAGGGGAAATATCGTTTGGCTGCTTGTGGTGCTATTAACACAAAAGCGGGGGTACGACTTCCTGCCCGTCTGTGGAGGATCGCCACGGACCTGGAGGAACTCATAAATCGGTTTCACCCGGACGTGATGGCCATTGAGGAATTGTTTTTCAATCACAATGTAACTACTGGCATTGGCGTGGCCCAGGCTCGAGGAGTTATTCTTATGACAGCCGAAAAATTGGGCCTGCCTATTTGTGAGTACAACCCTTCTCAGGTAAAGCAAGCCGTGGTGGGCTACGGCAAGGCAGAGAAGCGGCAGGTAATGGATATGACCAAGCGGTTGCTGAATTTGCAGACCGTTCCAAAACCGGACGATGCCGCCGATGCGGTGGCCATCGCCTTGTGTCACGCCCGGTCATCTACTTCATTGTTGAAAACCATACACTGAATTTGGAGCGATTATCGTGTTTTACTATTTGAACGGCACTGTGGCCAAGGTGGAACCATACCTGGCTGTCGTAGACTGCGGAGGAGTGGGCTATGCCTGCCGCACCACCAACCATACCATTAGTAAACTTAACATTGGGAAAGCCGCTAAGCTTTACACCCACTTGTATGTTCGAGAGGACATCTTTGAGCTGTACGGCTTTGCCAGCGAGAGTGAGCTGGGCTGTTTCCGAATGCTTATCGGAGTATCCGGAGTGGGGCCTAAGGCAGCGCTGGCCATTTTGTCCGCCAACAGCCCGGAGGGGCTGGCTATGGCCATTGTTTCCGGGAACGAGAAGGCGCTGACCTCTGCGCCAGGCATCGGCAAAAAGATCGCCCAGCGGATCATTTTGGAGTTGAAGGACAAATTGGCTAAAGGACAGCTTTCCACAGTGGGCGGGGGAGAGGCCTTTGCCGGCGGCGTCACCATTATCCCGGAGAACAAAGCCAGCGAAGCCTCCGCCGCTTTGGCAGTGCTTGGTTACAGTCAAAGCGAGATTGCCGTGGCCTTGAAGGGCATTGACTTGGAGGGGTTATCCCTGGAAAATGTGATCAAGCAAGCGTTGAAGAAAATGGTGAAGGGATGAAAACCCTGTTGTTCATCAACGGTCCCATGGGAGTGGGTAAAACTGCTGTATGCAAAGCGCTTTTGGAGCAGCTGACTCCCGGCCTCTACTTGGACGGGGATTGGTGCTGGAATATGAACCCTTTCCAGGTGACAGAGGAGACCAGAGCCCTGGTGCTGGATAACGTCACCGCTATGCTCTCTCGTTCCTTGGCCTGCCCGGAGCTGGAATATGTGATTTTTGGCTGGGTCATGCATTACTCTAAGATTGCTGGGGGTATTCTAAACCAGCTAAAATTAGATGGCGTAAAGGTATTACAGTATACACTTCTATGCTCAGAGCAGACCCTGTGCCGGCGTATCGAAGACGACATAGCTTCTGGTACGCGCTTTAAAGGCGCGATGGAAAAAAGCTTGAGTTACCTGCCGCTCTATAACAATCAGAACACGGTAAAGATCATGACCGATGGGCTTTCTGCAGAGGAAACGGCGGAAATCATTGTGAGGCAAATGAAGGAGGAATAACATATGTTATTGGTCATTCATGGTTGTGCGGCACTTCTGTTTGTGGTCCTGGGTATCGTTTTTCTCTGCGGAAAGGAAAGCTCTCTCATTGCGGGGTACAATACCGCCGGCCCGGAGGAGAGGTCGCGGTACGCTGAAAAGGCGTTGTGCCAGGCTATGGGCAGTTTGACGTTCGCTCTTGCAGCGTGTTTTGTTGTGATGGCATTGAGTGAAATATTTCAGCGGTTCCCACCCTCCGATCTGTGCTATCGTTATCAATCTGTTGAGAACTGACAAGGAGGCTCGGCTTTGAGCATTGACTTTTCCGAAAACGGCGGCTTTGAGACAGAGGCACCCCTGGTAACCACCTCGCTTACCCACGAGGATGAGGGCGAGGGCTCTCTACGTCCCAAAACCTTGACCGAGTACATCGGCCAAGAGAAGGCCAAGGGCAACCTGTCCATCTTCATCCAGGCCGCTAAAATGCGGGGAGAACCGTTAGATCATGTATTACTCCATGGTCCTCCGGGGTTGGGCAAAACCACCTTGTCCGGCATCATTGCCAACGAGATGGGGGTAAACGTCCGTATTACCTCCGGACCTGCCATTGAGAAACCGGGGGACTTGGCTGCACTGCTGACCAACCTTCAAGAGAATGATATTCTGTTTGTGGATGAAATCCACCGATTGAACCGTTCCGTAGAGGAAATTTTGTATCCTGCTATGGAAGATTATGCCATTGATATCATCATTGGCAAAGGTCCCTCTGCCAACTCCATCCGGCTGGATCTGCCCAAATTTACCCTCATCGGGGCCACCACCCGAGCAGGGCAACTGTCTGCACCGCTACGAGACCGTTTCGGTGTCACCCTGCGTTTGGAGTTGTATACGCCGGAAGAGCTGGCCTTGATTGTCACTCGCTCCGCCAAAATTCTGAATGTGCCTATAGAAGGGGAGGGGGCATTGGAAATTGCTCGGCGCAGCCGTGGCACGCCCCGGATTGCTAACCGGATGCTTCGCCGGGTACGAGATTTTGCCCAGGTCACCGCCGGTGGGGTGGTCACCCGTTCTGTGGCAGACCAGGCGTTAAAAGCGCTGGAAATTGATGAACTAGGGTTGGATAATGTGGACCGTCGGATGATGGAAAGTATCATCGTAAACTACAGCGGGGGCCCAGTGGGTTTAGATACCCTGGCTGCCACCATAAACGAGGAATCAGTTACGCTGGAAGATGTATACGAACCTTATTTGATGCAACTGGGCTTTCTCACCCGAACGCCCCGAGGCCGATGCGTTACGCCGAAAGCTTATCAACATCTAGGGCTGGTATTGCCTAGCGGGTCAGTTTCTTTTGAACAACTATCATTTTAATGTTCTTCCCAAAGAAAAATTCCATTTTCATCCAAAATTACAAGTTTTTGTAGGCCTAAGGATAATTTTAGAAGGTTTTCTAAAAAAATAAGTGAAAACAATTGACAATTCGGTAGTTCTGTGATTAAATAAACAAGGTCAATATTATGAATGAAACCACTTTTGAAACAAGTGAATACAGTGATGAAGAACTGTGCGCGTTAGTAGCAAATGGCTACCAAGAAGCCGAAGAGATGTTGGTTAAGCGATATTTTCGCGTGGTACGTGTATACGCTCGTCCTTACTTTCTAGCAGGAGGGGACAGCGAGGATCTGATTCAGGAAGCGATGTTTGGCTTGTTGAAAGCTATCCGGGAGTTTGACCCAAGCCATGATGTTCGATTCAAAACTTTTGCAGAGGTATGTATTCGTAACCGCATCCGTTCGGTTGTTGTCAATGCTGCCCGAAGTAAATATGCGCCACTAAATGACAGTATCCCTTTTGAATCGCCTATGTTGGGTTCAGGTGCCAGTCCGGAAGAACTGTATATCAGTAGAGAAGAAGAGGCGGAACGACTGACCCGTTTAGGACAGCAGCTTTCTCCATTAGAATGTAAGGTGTTAAAATTCTTTTTACTCGGTTTGTCCTATCAGGAAATTGGTGAACAGGTGGGACGTCCTATTAAATCTGTGGACAATGCCGTCCAGCGGATCCGGCGAAAAGTCGTCGATAATTTTGGCGTTTTCAGCGAGAGCTGACGCAAATATTACAGTCCCAGCAGGTTGTATTTCCGATTCTGGGCATCAAAAGAGAGGGTATTTCCATGTACGAAGACAAGACCTTAGTTTGCAAAGAGTGTGGCCAGGAGTTCGTGTTCACCGCCGGTGAGCAGGAGTTTTACGCTGAGCGTGGTTTCCAGAATGAGCCCCAGCGTTGCAAGGCCTGCCGTGATGCCCGCAAGGCCGCTGCCCGTGGTCCCCGCGAGTACTTCACCGCTGTTTGCGCCGCCTGTGGCGGTGAGGCAAAGGTTCCTTTTGAGCCGAAGTCTGACCGTCCCGTTTACTGTAGTGAGTGCTTCGCTAAAATGCGTGGCGAGGGTTAAGTAGAAGAAAATTGACAGGGAGAGCTGTGTCGAGGCACAGCTCTCTTTCTTTTATTGACGATAAAGTTTTTGATGAACTAACTTGTGTAGCTAAGTGAATTGTGATATAATGTTAATGTTGTATGTTAAACTTAATTTTATGGGAAATTTATGCAACTTCCTCAATATTTTCTAATAAAAAATTGTAATATCATTATAAAGTGTAAAAATTCACTAAGCAAGGGCGATGATCTTTATGAGTCGGTTAAATTATGAAAGTCCATTTTCTTCTCGTTATGCCAGTGAACAAATGCAGTATATTTTCTCTTCAGACAAAAAATTTTCCACATGGCGTTGCTTATGGGTGGCTTTAGCCCGGGCAGAAATGGAACTGGGCCTGCCTATCACGCAGGAGCAGGTGGACGAGTTGGAAGCCCATATCGCCGACATCGACTACGAAATGGCCGCGAGAAAGGAGCAGGAGCTGCGTCATGACGTGATGGCCCACATCCATACTTATGGCGCACTCTGCCTTAAGGCCATGCCGATCATTCATCTGGGCGCCACCAGCTGCTATGTGGGAGACAACACCGATATTATCATTATGCGGGAGGGACTTATTTTAATTAGAGATCAGCTGATCCGTGTGCTCAATGCGCTGGCACACTTTTCTGACAAGTATAAATCCTTACCAACCCTTGGATTTACTCATTTTCAAGCCGCACAGTTGGTTACAGTGGGCAAGCGGGCCACCTTGTGGATGAACGAATTGCTTCAGGACCTGGACGAAGTGGAATACCGCATTTCCGGCTTGAAGCTGTTGGGCTGTAAGGGCACCACCGGCACCCAGGCATCGTTTTTAAAACTTTTCAATGGCGACCACGAAAAATGTAGGGAGCTGGACCGCCGAATTGCCAGGGAAATGGGCTTTGAGGGCACAGTCCCCGTGTCCGGTCAAACCTACTCCCGCAAGGTTGATGCCTCTGTATTGGCAACCTTGTCCGGCATTGCCCAATCAGCCTGCAAATTTGCCACCGACGTACGGCTGCTGTGTCATTTGAAAGAGGTGGAGGAGCCCTTTGAAACCAGCCAGATCGGCTCATCTGCCATGCCGTACAAGCGTAACCCCATGCGGTGTGAACGCATCTGTTCCCTGGCCCGCTACGTCATTGCCGACGCAGCAAACCCAGCCTACACCTCCGCCACCCAGTGGTTCGAGCGCACGCTGGACGATTCCGCTAATAAACGAATTTCAATCCCTGAGGCGTTTCTGGCGGTGGACGCCATTTTAAACATTTATGAGAACGTGGCCTCCGGCTTGGTGGTCCATGAGAAGGTCATCGAAAAGCACATTTTGGAGGAGCTGCCATTCATGGCCAGTGAAAACATTATGATGGACGCAGTGAAAAGAGGAGGGGATCGGCAGAAACTCCATGAACGTATTCGGGTTCATTCTCAAGAGGCTGGGCGGAATGTAAAGGACTTAGGCCTTACCAATAATCTTATCGATCTGCTGGCTTCTGACTCCATGTTTGGGCTGAACCGGGAGGAATTGTCCGCTCACATGGAACCCTCCCGCTATATTGGGCGCTGCCCGGAGCAGGTGACCGACTTTTTGAATGAGTATGTGAGTCCTATACTGGAAGCCAACCGTTCCGCATTAGAGAAAAAGACCGTTGAATTGAAAGTTTGATCGCAGATACCAACAACATAGGAAAGGATTTGATCATTATGAAACCTGCAGTCCATCGCATTGGCGTATTCACCAGTGGCGGCGACGCTCCTGGCATGAATGCGGCCATCCGCGCTGTTGTTCGCGCAGCGCTGTATTACGGTATTGACTGTATCGGGATTCGCCGTGGATATCATGGTCTTCTCAACGGGGACTTTACCCGGCTGAATTTTGAGAGTGTCAGCGATATTTCCCGCCGGGGCGGTACCATGCTCTACTCCGCCCGCAGCATGGAGTTTATCGAGGAGGCTGGTCGCAAAAAGGCCCTTGCCACCTGTAAACTACTTGGCCTTGACGCCTTAGTCGGCATTGGGGGTGACGGCACATTCAAAGGCCTCCTCAGCCTTGCCAACAGCGGTATTTCCGTTATTGGCATACCGGGCACCATTGACAACGATATTGCCTGCTCCTCTTACACCATTGGATATGATACCGCCTGCAACACCGCACTGGAGAGCATCGACCGTCTGCGCGACACCATGAAATCCCACGAGCGGTGCTCTGTGGTGGAGGTCATGGGCCACCGGGCAGGCCACTTGGCTGTCTCCGTTGCTATCGCCTGCGGCGCAACGGTGGTGCTGGTACCAGAGAAAGAGGTGGATTTCGACAATGATGTGATTGAGCCCATCCGCCAGGCCCGCCTGGGTGGGCGGACCCATTTTATGGTCATCGTAGCCGAGGGCGTTCCCGGTGGCGCCTACCACGTGGCGGAGCAGATCAAGAACGCCACCGCCCTGGATACCCGGGTCACCGTACTGGGCCACGTTCAGCGGGGCGGCTCTCCCAGCGCCCGGGACCGTATGGTGGCAACCTACATGGGCCACGAAGCGGTGAAGCTGCTGGCGGAAGGGAAGACCTGCCGGGTGGTGGCTATGAATGGCGAGGACATTGTGGATTACGACATTACCGAGGCGCTTGCCATGACCAAGGGGCTGGACGCCCGGGGACAGGCGGTCACCCGGGCTATGACCGGCGTGTCCGGCAATGAGAACAGCTGATACTAATTTATCAACAAAATGCGAAAAAAGTCCAGCGGTTCCATGTCCGCTGGACTTTTTGTTGTGCAGACTACAGCAGGTTCTGCTCACAAATATGAGGAATGATAAATCCCCGGCGGTCATGTGATCGCCGGGGATTTATTCGCAAGTGTTATCTTACTTTGCCAGAACCTTTTTCAGCCGCGCGAAGCGGGGGAGAGAGTGCTCAGTGGGAGCCTTGGCCTCGCCCTGGATCAGGGGCAGGGCATAGTCGATATAGGCCTGGGTGACCCCGTTGCCCTCCTTGTTGATCCACTCCAGCGGCACCTTCTTCTCGAAGTTGGCCACCTCGGACAGGTTGAACAGCTTGGTCTTGCAGGTGTACACACCGCCCTCGCGGGTGCACTCGAAGCCCACCATCTTGTCGGTCTCACCGGCCACGGCAGCCTCCACGGCGGTCTTGCCCGCCAGGAAGGACTCGTCAATGTCGGTGCGGGAGGCCACGTGGGCACCGCAGCGCTGGAGCAGAGACAGCTCGATGCCGCGAACCTTGGCCCCAGTCTTTTCTTTCACGATATTGGCCAGCAGAGCGGCCAGGCCACCCAGCTGGGCATGACCGAAGCCGTCGGTGGCGGAGGTCTTGGCCTCTGACACGAAGGAGCCGTCGGCGTAGTGGATGCCCTCGGAGACGGCCACGATGCAGTTGCCGTTCTTCTTATAAATGGCGTCCACGTCGGTCAGAAACTTGTCCATGTCGAAGTTCACCTCGGGGAGGTACACCAGGTCGGGAGCGCAGCCCACCACACCGGCCAGGGCAGCGGCACCGGCCAGCCAGCCTGCGTGACGGCCCATGATCTCAATGACGGTGACCATGCCGGTGTCATACACCCGGGCGTCCTTGTACACCTCGGCGCAGGAGGTGGCGATATACTTAGCGGCGGAGGCGAAACCGGGGCAATGGTCGGTGCCGAACAGGTCGTTGTCGATGGTTTTGGGCACGCCCATCACTCGGCACTCATAGCCGGACTTGGCCATAAAGCGGCTCACCTTGGCGCAGGTGTCCATGGAATCGTTTCCGCCATTGTAAAAGAAGTAGCGGATGTTATACTTCTTGAAGATCTCCAGAATACGTTTGTAGTCGGTGTCATCCGCGTCGGGGTCGGCGATCTTGTAGCGGCAGGAGCCCAGCTCGGAGGAGGGGGTGTTCAGCAGGAGCTCCAGCTCCTTGGCGTCCTCCTGACCCATATCGTACAGCTGATCGTTCAGCATACCTTTGATGCCATGGGCCATGCCGTAGACGGCGGTGATGTCGGGACAGTCCAGCGCGGTGCGGATGACGCCGTACGCGCTGGCATTGATGACAGAGGTGGGGCCGCCGGACTGGCCGATGACGCAAGCACCCTTTAACTGAGACATAGTTGAAACTCTCCTTTACTGAGTAAATGGGAGCTGTTCCCGCCCCTATGCCATGGCAAGGGCGGGAACAGTTCGCAGAAATTGATAAGTGGATTGAAAATCAGGCCTTGCCGTTGCAGCCCAACACGTCCACCAGCTTGTGGCGCACCAGCTCCTTGATGTTGGCGCGGGCGGGCTTCAGGTACTCCCGGGGGTCGAACTTGTCGGGGTGCTCGGCGTAGAACTTGCGGATGGTGCCGGTCATGGCCAGGCGCAGGTCGGAGTCAATATTGATCTTGCACACGGCGCTCCGGGCCGCCTCACGCAGCTGCTCCTCGGGAATACCCACCGCGTCGGGCATCTTGCCGCCGTTGGCGTTGACCATCTTCACATACTCCTGGGGTACGCTGGAGGAGCCGTGGAGCACGATGGGGAAGCCGGGCAGGCGCTTGACGACCTCCTCCAGGATGTCGAAGCGCAGGGGGGGCGGGACCAGCTCACCCTTCTCGTTGCGGGTGCACTGGGCGGCGGTGAACTTATAAGCGCCGTGGCTGGTGCCGATAGCGATGGCCAGGGAGTCGCAGCCGGTCTTGGCGACGAACTCCTCCACCTCCTCGGGGCGGGTGTAGTGGGACTCCTCGGCGGAGACGTTGACCTCGTCCTCCACGCCGGCCAGAGCGCCCAGCTCGGCCTCGACCACCACGCCGTGGTCGTGGGCGTACTCGACCACCTTCTTGGTGCCCTCGATGTTCTCGGCGAAGGACTTGGAAGACAGGTCGATCATGACGGAGGTGAAGCCGCCGTCGATGCAGGACTTGCAGGTCTCAAAGCTGTCGCCGTGGTCCAGATGGAGCACGATGGGGATCTCGGGGCACTCGATAACGGCGGACTCCACCAGCTTCACCAGATAGGTGTGGTTGGCGTAGGCCCGGGCGCCCTTGGAGACCTGGAGAATCACAGGGGCCTTCTCCTCGCGGCAGGCCTCGGTGATGCCCTGGACGATCTCCATGTTGTTGACGTTGAAGGCGCCGATGGCGTAACCGCCGTTATAGGCCTTCTTGAACATTTCGGTAGAAGTAACAAGGGGCATGGGAATAACCTCCTTATAATTAAGTCCCTTTTATTTTACCACATTTTCCCCAGATTGCAACAGCCCAGCGGGAAAAAACTCCCGCCGCACAGGCAGGAGTTTTGTGGGATTTGTGAAGAAATTCGGTGTCAGTTCAGCGTGATATCCTCAACATTCACGCCCAGAGAGGACAGCTTTGCAATGGTTAGCTTCAGCACATAGTCAAGGGCCGGATTTTCATGGTCTCCGTTCGCTTGTTTGATCAGCTGCAAGTCGCCATAATGCTCGATTGTTATCGTAACTAGTTCTTTATCCGACATAGTTATCTCTCCTTCCATCGGCATGATTTGACGGGATGGTCAAGTATATTATAGCAGATCGGCCGACGAGTGTAAACCCTGTTCATTGAAAAGCTTCCGCCGGACAGGCAGGCGTTTTGTGGGATTTGTGAGACCGGATAACGCATGGATTCAGGGGCGAAAACGGACAGCGTTTTCCAATACACTGATTGTTTTGCTCCGAATAATTGCAAACCGGCTCAGATTTTTCCATTTTTATCCCAAAATGTTCCTCAACAAAGTCGATTGCCGTTAAAATGGACAGAAACGAGTCTCTTTTACAGCACCGGGGGCCGCCCACCGCTCCGACTCTGCCAAGCGCGGCCGAGGTCATTTGGTGGGACAGTCCGAAGGGTTCCCGAGTAAGAGGCGTGGATTTTGAGAGGATCGAAACAAACATGCCTGTGCTTATCCCCGCCCCGCAGGCGCCCCAAAAGCCGCAGGCCCCACCCGGGACACTTTTTCCGCGGTTCATCATCTCCACCAGCGCGCTGGAGAGCTCTATGTCGCCGCCCGCGTTTCGATAGGCCGTCAAGAGCGCGGCCCCCACCATAACGTGGTGTTCGGGCCCGTGCATGTGGCAGAACGGCTGTGCCATCAGCGTTTCGATGATTTTCAAGGGGTCCCTGGACCTCTCCTCCAGGCATATTCCGATGATGCTGTCCATCCCCTCGGTATGGCAGTGATTGCAGATGTAATGCCCATGCACGCACCTGGTCTTGCTGCTCTCCTGTCTATGGCAGATCGCGCACTCCATAAGCGTATCCTGTTCCAGATATTCCAACGGAGCGGCGCAAATCAAACATTCTTCCTTCACGGGACAACAGCCTCCATAAATTTAAAATTTGTTCTGATTTTACCATTATGGACAGAAAAAATCAAGACGAGGTCAGTCAACTCCCTTTTCAGATTAGTGTTGCTAATGCTCAATTTTTTAATCTTTCGCTAAAATGCCAAATGAATTGTATAAAATACAGGGTGACTGAATCACAACAATCATCCTGTGTCCTATAATTCATAATTCTAAATCAACATGATATTCATCATCAATAAGCAGGTATTTTGTATGGTACCTTTTGCACATTTCAAGCATTTGGGCATTATCTTGCAAGGCGGATTCTATTGTATAATCCGAATCATCAAGTCTTTGCTCAATCACACTTGCAAAATTTTTTATATCCTCAAAATGCAGTCGAATGTATTGTTCGCTCATTATCAAACATATGTATCGGATTTGCCGCAGATAATTTTCATCAAAATTCTTTTTCCAGTCAAATGGTATATAACACCCTTCAACAATGAGATTTTGCGCATTTTCAATAGCAGTTTTAATGATTTCACATATAATTGGCCACAGATACTTTGTTAATGCCAAATCATCACTCATTGGAGTTAACGCTGTATTTCCGCTCCGAATGAGGCCCATTTTCAGATGATCTATAGACAAATACGGATATTTATATTTTTCAAGAAGCTGCTGTGCAAAATTGGTTTTTCCTGTATGTGACGCACCGCCAATCAATATAACCATGTTTCCTCCCTGCAAATTTGTATTTTGTATTTATTGATTTGATTATAACAGGACCAATGCTTTGTTTCAATTCACATATTAGTGAAATTGACAGAGTTTATATCCAGCAACACTTTTCTAAAAAGGGAGTCAGTCAATCTGCCAGAGTTTGTCCACCAAAATATTGGGCCATTTCTCCTTCTGCATGTCGTGAAAGAAGTACAGCAGGGCGGTCACGGTGAATTTTCGGGCAAATTCTTCGTCATACCCCTTCTTCCCCTTCTGCAGCGCGGCGGACAGCTCCTCCACCCAGGCGTTGAGGGCGGGCGTCAGCTTGCCATAGCAGTAATCTTCAAAAAACACGGTTTGGGAGGGGGCGGAGAAAATGTGTTTCTGGTTTCCGTATTGCTCCTTATATTCATCCGCCAGCTGGTCCACACAGCGGTACACCGCCCAGACGTCCTCTTTTGTCAGCTCCCCAATGTGCTCCCGCAGGAACCGCCGGACGGGTCTGCACTCCCGTGACTCCCGGTCCAAAAAGCCCTGCTGCTTGTCATAGGACTGTTGAATCTCACCCTGATGCTCCTGATACCACTCCCCCAGCTCCCCCAGTGCCCCGTGCAGGCTGTCCCGGTCGTTATCCGCCAGGAACCAGGGGGACTGCACCTGAAATCTAGGGGACAGCTGGGACAGCTGGCTGTAACGGCTGTTGTTCAGCACCTTGCCGGTACACTGGGCCATGTCCCAGTCGTACTTGATGTAGCTGACCAGAATGCCTCCCAGCTGCAAATAGATTTTCTCCCTGGCAAAGGCCCGGCGGACCTCCAGATGGCAGAAGCTCCCCTCCGGGCGCTCCTTCGCAAAGCGGTGGACGGAGCCGTTCAGCTCTTTGTACTTGGGGTCATAGGTGTAATAGAAGTTATCCAGTTTCAGGCCTGGCAGGGGCAGGGTGACCTGAAAGCCCTCAAACCGCTCCTGAACAAAATCAATAATGTCACTCCGACAGCTGATACAGCGCGCCATAGCCGGGTCCCTCCTTTTTCCTTTCAATTGCAGTATCCCAGCGGGAAAAAACTCCCGCCGACGGGCAGGAGTTTTGTGGGATTTGTGAAGAAATTCAGCATCAGTTCAGCGTGATATCCTCCACATTCACGCCCCACGATGACAACTTGGCAACGATTAACTTTAACTCATAATCAAGCTCGCTGTTCATCTGGTCCCCATTTGCCTTTTTAATGCGCTGTAACATACCGTACTGGTCAATTATTACACAAATTAATTCTTTATCTGACATGATAGCATTTCCTTTCACTGGCATGCTCCCGATAAACTGCTGAATCCATTATAGCAAATCAGACGGCGAGTGTAAACCCTGTTCATTCAGCTGGAAGCTGTCGATGTGTTTATTTTGTCTAAATACACAATAACTTTATACGTTCCGACAAAATTGTCACAACTGGCGACCAGCGTATATGTCCCAGAACGTTCCAGCGTAAAATAGGCCGCCAGCTCTTTTGCGTTATCCAAGGTATATACGGCATTACCAGCCGCATCATACAGTGTCATATCCAAATTTCCGCTCATAACATCCGATTGCAAAACAAACTTGATTCTGCTGCCTGCTTCTCCTGTGAAGGAGATGTCAGAAGTTGTTGTGACCTGCTTTGAATACTTGTTGCTCATATTGCCTAATACGGTGGGCCGGGCCAGCAAATAAACACCCGTGATTCCCGCAGTTACAGCGAAGACCAAAATAATGAGGATAATATATTTTTTCTTCATATTATTTATCCTTTCAAATTATCCCTTCAAACGGCGCCTGTTTCTACTCTGATTTTACCATTATCAGCGCTAAAATGCAAGACAAGGTCGGCTATTCTTCCCGTTTACAACAGCGGGAATCTTTGTTATAATATTCCTGTTTCGGTTATCACCATCCCACAAAGGATATTTTGAATTTGGAGGTAAACAACATGAGCAACACATTAAAGGGCGCCCTGATTATCGGTCAGTCCGGCGGCCCCACTTCCGTTATCAACGCCAGCGCCTACGGCGTGATCCGCACCGCCCTGGACTGCCCTGACATCACTGCCGTCTACGGCGCGGCCCACGGCATCAAGGGCGTGCTGAATGACAAGCTGTACGACATGGGCCAGGAGGACGCCAAGGAGCTGGAGCTGCTGCTCAATACCCCCTCCTCCGAGCTGGGCTCCTGCCGCTACAAGATCGCCGACCCCGACGCCGACGACACCGACTACAAGCGCATCCTTGAGATTTTCAAAAAGTACGACGTGCGCTACTTCTTCTACAACGGCGGCAACGACTCCATGGACACCTGCAACAAGATTTCCAAGTATATGCAGAAGGTGGGCTACGAGTGCCGCATCATGGGCGTGCCCAAGACCATCGACAACGACCTGTTCGGCACCGACCACTGCCCCGGCTTCGCCTCCGCCGCCAAGTATATCGCCACCTCCTGCGCCGAGGTGTATAAGGACGCCCGGGTGTATGACACCGGCATGGTAACCATCATCGAGATCATGGGCCGTCACGCCGGCTGGCTGGCCGGAGCCGCCGCCCTGGCGGGGGTCGTGGGCTGCGCCCCCGACCTGGTGTACCTCCCCGAGGTGAACTTCGACATGGACAAGTTCCTCTCCGACGTGGAGCGCATCTATAAGGCCAACGGCAACTGCATTGTAGCCGTCTCCGAGGGCATCCACTACGCCGACGGCTCCTTCGTCTCCGAGGCCAAGACCTCCGCTACCGACGGCTTCGGCCACGCTCAGCTGGGCGGCCTGGCGGCCCTGCTGGCCAGCGTGGTCAAGGAGAAGACCGGCGCCAAGGTCCGGGGCATCGAGCTGTCCCTGCTCCAGCGCTGCGGCGCGCACGTTGCCTCCCGCACCGACATTGACGAGTCCTTCCTGGCCGGCAAGACCGCCGTGGAGGCCGCTGTGTCCGGCGAGACCGACAAGATGGTGGGCTTCGAGTGCTCCCGCGAGGGCGGCAAGTACGTCTGCCAGACCAAGCTGTTTAACCTGTCTGAGGTGGCCAACTTCGAGAAGAAGGTCCCCCTGGAGTGGATCAACGCCGAGCAGAACGGCGTCACCCAGGCCTTCATCGACTATGCCCTGCCCCTGATCCAGGGCGACGCCAAGGCCCCCACTGAGAACGCCCTGCCCCGCTTTGCCCGCCTGAAGAAGGTTCTGGCCAAGTAAGAAAAACGCTGAAGGCCCGCCCCATTGGGGTGGGCCTGTTTTATTTAAAAAAATGCTTGAAATTCATTTTAATTGCCTGTATTATCAACTTATCTGGCCAGAAAATTAAATATAATTTGGAGGCAATTCATTTTGAAAATCGAGACATTTCAGAGCATTACCATAGCTTATATGCGCCGCACTGGGGCATACGGGCCCGAAAATCGTCAGCTAATGGAGAATTTGAAGGCCTTTTTAGCGCAGCACGGCCTGTTTCACGAGAAAAGCACCATATTAGGTATTCCGCTGGATGACCCGACTATCACACCGGCAGAACAATTAAGATATGATGTCGGCCTGATCGTCCCTGCGAATGCGACCATTCCCCTGCCTACCCGCAGCATCGACGACGGAACATACGCTGTCTTTGAAGTTCAGCATACACAGCAGGGCGTATCATCCTTTTGGCAAAATATTGGGCAGCTCACCTTGTCCATAGACAATACAAAACCAATCATTGAACGTTATTCTTCACAAAAAATTGTGGAACATCTATGTGAGTTCTGTATCCCGATCATTCGTTAAAAAAGCTCAGCTGCCGGTCCCCATAGCCCCGGGTAGCGGCGGAGATGATGTGCTTCATCTCGTACAGCAGGCCCAGCTCCTTGCAGTGGTTGGAAAACAACTCCCACAGCTCCTTGGCTCTGGGGCTGGAGCAGTAGTAGCGTGAGCCGTACCGCTTGCGATACCTCTCCCCCATCCCGGGAAAGGCCCGGTCCAGACCGTTGAGGAAAAAATCCCGCTGGCCGTCCCGCATGGTGACACCGAAGGCGGCGTAGACAAACCTGGCCCCCGCCCGGGCAGCGCTGTCCACCACTGACAGTACATTTTCCGCAGAATCCTCCACATAGGGCAGTACGGGCATGAGGAGCATCCCGGAGAAACTCCCCGCCTTTGCCAGCTCCTCCAGCGCCCTGAGGCGGCGGCTGGGGGGCGGCGCGTGGGGCTCGATTTTCGCCGCCAGGGCATCGTCGGTGGTGGTGACAGTCAGCTTGCAGATCACTGGGGAGTGGTCCTGAATCAATCGGTACAAGTCGATATCCCGGACGATCAGGTCGCTTTTGGTGGCCGCCGCCACCCCGCACTGGTAGGCGTCGATAAGCGCCAACGCATGGCGGGTGAGCTGGAGCTCCTCCTCGAAAGGGTTGTATGGGTCGCTCATGGAGCCCATGGTGATGAAGGCAGGCTTCGCCTTCCGGGCCAGGTCGTCCCGGAGCAGACGCAGAGCGTCCGCCTTGGCCTTCACCCGGTCAAAGTCCGGATTTTGGTAGCAGGCGCTGCGGCTGTCGCAGTAGAGACAGCCGTGGCAGCAGCCCCGGTAGAGGTTCATGGTGTGGTCGGTGCCGAACCATTCAGTGGATTTACTCCGGTGGAGCAGGTGCTTGGCGGGGATGTATTCCATCACCACAGCTGGTATTGCTCCGAGACCATAAAGGCCCGGGACATCATCAGATCCTCCGGCTTACTCCCGTTGTTGACGGCGTTGTCCAGGGCGTGGAGCATGGCGCTGGTGCCCGCGATGGACATAATCTGGTCCTTGGTGGGCCTGTCCTCGTGGAAATGGTCCATTATGGCGCTGTAGACCGGGGCCCAGGCCCGGCACTGGGTAAACCAGACCGAGGTTTGCCCCGCCCCGTGCCGGCTGATGCTGAACTGACCGGTGACCTTCACCTGGGGCCAGACAACCTGAGTCATCAGCTCGGGCAGGAAGCCGAACACATCCTCCGCCAGGGAGGGGTCCGGGGAGGATTTTTCCAATTTCTCCGGAATCTGGTCATATTTCGTCCCGCCCTCAAACAGGCGGATGGCCTGCCGGGTCAGGTCCTTGACCTGACTCCAGGTGTAGGGGCAGGCGGGACAGGTGGCGTCGTCCTGGACCAGCACGATGTACTGCTTGGCAATTTTCACCGGCGCACCCTCCAGCGGCCAGCTTTTGGCCAGCTGAACCAAGGTCTCGGTGAGCTCCGGGACGATCCAGCCGTTGATCCGC
>ERZ808028.234-NODE-234-length-55129-cov-7.091296_pt1 | contig 55129 bp, 55 predicted proteins | sample MGYA00380184_ERZ808028 | MGnify/ENA primary metagenome ERZ808028 (study PRJEB31490, sample SAMN06133397) | mouse gut metagenome | isolation source: J8_1 | host: mice | place: China: Chengdu | collected 2015-05 ... | reverse complement strand
TGTTCGCAAGGCGCAGCTGCTCTAAAAGCCAATCTACCTGCTGACTCAGCTCAGTGTTTTGGTTTTTCAATCCTTCATATTCCGCACGGGAAATCGTAATAGTTTCCGTGGTTCTTGTCGCTATCTTCCGCTCTTTCATAGCTCTAATTATACTACAAATTCAAGCAAAAATCCAGTGCTTTCAAGCTTTTTCCGCATTTCATGCTAGCCGCAGCCCGGTCACCGGACGGTTCGCCCTGGGCTGTTCCACGCTCACCCCCTCCATGAGCCACCGGTACTGCTGTGCCGTAATCCGCTTTGTCTCTGTTCCATTCCGCAGCCATTGAAAACTCCCCGCCTCCAGCCGCTTGTACACCAGCAAAAAACCGTCCCCTTCCCAGTACAGCCCCTTGATCCGGTCCTTTCGCCGTCCACAAAATAAGAACAACGCATTCTGAAGCGGATTCAACTGAAACCGCTGCTGCACAATTCCGGCCAGTCCATCTATTCCTTACCGCAGGTCCGCATATCCGCACGCCAGATATACAGGACAGCCACATCTGAAATCATTCAGCATCTCGCAGCACCCGCACTAACAGTTCCACTGTTGCCGCCTCTGCCCTGCGTATATCTCCAGTTCTCCGCTCTTTATCCGCAGCTTTGCCACCAGTACCGGCTCTCGTTCTGAGACAGATATGCTCTCCGGCAAAGCCGGCACTTCTACAAACCTGTTCTTCACACTATTGAGTGCTGCGGCCTGCCGTCCAGCTTCTGACAGCACCTCCTTCTCCCAGTAGTAATATGTTTTATACGCTATCCCCTGTTCCTGACACCACCCCCGTACCGACATCCCGCTGCTCCGGCACAATGCCACTTTTTCTTCCCATTCCGCCAGCCATGCCTTATGCTTTAGCTCTTGCGCATTCATCTCTTGCACACCTTTCTTGAGAAATCCTGAGCAGTCTTGAGATTTCTCAAGACTTCTCAGGACTATTATCCTAGCTCTGCCGTTCTCTTGTAAAAACGAGGGGGGATTTTACGCTTACGAATATATCGCTCGTGAGCCTATGTTGTTATCGGAGGAAATGGAAAAATCAGCACAAGTAGAGAAACAGGCGCAAATTCAAACAAGTATATTTGTTGACCAAAGTGAGACTATCGTTGCCAGTATCGGCTCAAATTACTTGCAAAACTTCCTTACCGGCCAAAATGTAAGCAAAGGTGTTGGAATACTGACACAGAAGCGCTTTTACTACAAGGGGCAAAACTTTACTGGACAAGGTAAGGAAATAGCTTCCTCAACGGACGAGGGCGTTGTATCTCTGGAGGATATTACCTTTACTCAGTTCACTCATACCGAAAAAACTGGATATCTGATGTTTGCCATTCTTTTGTCCGTGGTAGGCTGTATGCTGTTTGCTATGCTCCCCGGTTTTGGTTTTATGTTTGGTGGGATTGCGCTTGCGGCTTCGCTCCCCTTTTTTATTATGTACTTCACCAACTGTCAAACCCTTTTCGTGGTATCGTTCCCCGGTGGCGGTTTCTCATTTAATGTATCCTGGTATCCTATCGCCGATTTCCGGGATTTCCAGCGTCAGCTTCACCTGTTGAAAGACCAGTTGAAAAATGGCTGATATGGTTTTGAATGGGACAGAATGCTCGCCCTCACACCCGAGGCTATCACGGTCAACGGGAAATATCACCACTATGATATCCACAAGCGCCGCCCAGTCAGCGGCCAGATCACTGTAGACCTGTTGGAAGTCATGCGGGTGGGATTTACAAAAACCTATTCCCGGACCATGTTTCTGTTCCCCATGTGCTTCGGCTTCGCCGCCCTGCTAATAAAAGCGATCCCCTCCATAGGTTGTGAGAAGGAGATCATCAAGGACGTGTATTCCGCGGGCTTTACCCTGTGGAGCATTCCATTTCAGGATATAGCGTGGAAGCTGTGCGCCACCCTGTGTCTGCTCACCATCCCGCTGTACTGGCTGAATTACCGGAACGATCTGGAGATCAATACGACGAAAGGTCGCTTCCTGCTCCAACAGACAGGTATGGACACCGCACAAATCTCAGCTTTCCAATCGTTTCACATACCTGTAATAACCACTGCGCGATATTCCAAAGAAACGGCACATCGTATTGACCGGATAACTGTGACGGTTCATATATATAACCTGATACTTGACGCTTGCTTTCATCTTCTTCCTGTCAATTGCAGAAAATCCCGCAGCAGCTTATTCTCCATTTTCAGACGATGGATCTCATATGCCTGCTCTGTCTCTATACTTCTCGAAGTTTCGTTCTTTCTTGGCCGTCCTTTTGGACGTGGCGCTATACCAGCTTGAAGTTTTTCTCTTTTCGTCGTTCTCGCTTTAACAAGTTGTGTACTGGACGATCTCCGGTTAACCCCAAAAATTCCTCAATTTCCCGGTGACTTTTTCCATTCGCTATCATCACCTGAATTTCTGGTAAGAGTTCTTGTGTATGTGTGTATTTCCTTTTTGACATGACAATTCCCCCTGATGTAGTACTTCTATTTTCCTACATCAGGGGGATTTTGTCTATTGTCCGCTTTTACTGGGGCTGTTCACCCTTTCACAAGGAGCCTTTTTATGGGATCGTGACCCGCTCCCCCATATCCGGTATGGTCACGGGGATGCCCTGGCAGCGGGACAGGGTGGTCTCCACCGCCTGCCACAGGCCCTCCGGGTCGTTATTCCGGGCGGGCAGATGGAGAAGCACCAGCTGCTCAGGGGCCAGGCGCTCCACAATCCGCCAGGCGGCGGGGGTGGCGGCGTAGGCAAAGGGGGCAAGGAGCACGTCCGGCCGGATGGGGCTGCCCTCCCACTGGGTGGGGGCGGCGTCCCCCGCAAAGAGGAGCCGCCGGGAGCCCTCAATCAGCAGGCTGCTGTGCTCCAGCGTCCGGTAGACCGCTCCGATGTGCCGGGACGGGATGGGGGTCACGGTAACGCCCCCGGCAGACACCCCCTCCCCCACCGTCACCGGCCAGGGGGACAGAGTTTCCCGCACCGCCCGGGTGCCCAGCACCGGGGGGCCGCCCCAGGCGTAGAGGCACTCCTGCGTTCCGTCGGGATCCAGGTGGTCTGGGTGCGCATGGGTGAAGGCCGCCAGGTCCACCCGGCGGCCCGCCAGCTCCTCCAGCAGGGCTGGCGGGGTGGGCAGATAGGGGCCCACCCCGCCGCAGACCCCGTCCAGCAGGACGGCAATCCCATCCAGCTCCAGCAGTCCGCCGGCGTTGGCCGTCCGGGTAAATCGGAGCTGTGCTCCCACCCCATGAGGGGGTGGGAGCACCACACTTTTACACACCTGCCTTGGCCTTTCTCAGCTGCTCGGCATCGGTAAAGCTCTGCTGGGGCACGTAGCCGGGAATGGGTACGATTCTCTCGTGGATGGCGTCGATGATCCAGGAGGGCTGGGGGAAGAAGTAGTGGTCGAACTCGTAGGGCGGGGTGATCCAGTTCTTGGCCCCCACCACCACGGGAGGCGCATCCAGGTCGTCGAAGCACAGCTCGGTGATGTTCCGGGCCACATCGTCCAGGAAGGAGCCCCGGGCGCAGGCGTCGCTCACCAGCACCACCCGGCCGGTCTTCTTCACGCTCTCCAAAATCTTGGTGTAGTCCAGGGGCACCAGGGAGTGGAGATTGATAATCTCGGCCTCCATGCCGTATTTCTCCTTCAGCTCCTTGGCGGCCTCCACCGCCCGGTAGAGCACCGCGCCGATGGTGAGGATGGTCACGTCCTTGCCGGTCTGAATCACGTTCACGTCACCGAAAGGAATCTCATACCGGCCGGCGGGCACGCCGCCCTCGTGGAACTGCTCGCCCACATCATAGATGCGTTGGCTCTCGAAGAAGATTACCGGGTCGGTGCCGTTGAGGGCGGTCTCCATCAGGCCCTTGGCCTCCCAGGGGGTGGCGGGGAAGCACACCTTCAGGCCGGGGATGTGGGCGCACAGGGCGGTCCAGTCCTGGCTGTGCTGGGCGCCGTACTTGGAGCCCACCGACACCCGGACCACCACGGGCATCTTCAAAATGCCGGCGGACATAGACTGCCACTTGGACAGCTGGTTAAAAATCTCGTCGCCGGCGCAGCCGATGAAGTCGGCGTACATCAGCTCCACCACGGCCCGGCCGCCGCACATGCCGTAGCCCACGGCGGTGCCCACAATGGCGGCCTCAGAGATAGGGGAGTTGAACAGGCGGCTGTGGGGAAGGGCGTCGGCCATGCCCCGGTAGATGGCGAAGGCTCCGCCCCAGTCCCGGACGTCCTCACCGTAGGAGATCATGGTGGGGTCCTCATAGAACTTATCCAGCAGCACCTCGCTGATGCCGTCCCGCAGGTTGAACAGCTTCATCTTGCTCACGGGCTTGCCGTCCTTGGTGAAGGGGGCCCGCTCCTTGCCCTGAATCTTCTGCCACAGGGGGCACTCCTCCTTGGGGGTGAGGGCGTCGGGGGTGCGCTCAGTGTCGAAGGAGGGCACCTTCCCGTTGGAGTACATCAGCCGCTCCACATAGGCCGGGTCGTTGTCAAAGTCGGCGTAGGGGGACACGGCGGGGTCGGCGGCATGGCGGCAGATCATGGTCATGCGCTCCACGGTCTCGGCCATGATCTCCTCGAACCTGCTGTCGGGGGCCACGCCGGCCTCCACCAGGCTCTGGCGGTAGGTGACGATGGGGTCGATGGCCCGCCAGGCCTCGATCTCCTCCTTGGTGCGGTAGGCGTTCTGGTCGGAGGTGGAGTGACCGGACAGGCGGTAGGTGATGGTGTCCAGCAGGACGGGGCCCTTGCCCGCCCGGAGCAGCTCCAGCTTGCGCTCCATGGCGTCGATGACGGCCAGGGGGTTGTAGCCGTCCACCCGTTCGGCGTAGAGCTGGGTGGGAGACACGCCGGAGCCCATGCGGGCCAGCATGTCATAGGCCATGGTCTCGCCCCGGGTCTGGCCGCCCATGCCGTAGGAGTTGTTGAAGATGTTATACAGGATGGGCATGCCCTGGTCCTGGCCCTTCTCCCACAGAGTGCGGAACTGATCCATGCAGGCGAAGTTCATGGCCTCCCACACGGGGCCGCGGCCCAGGGAGCCGTCGCCGATGTTGCACACCACGATGCCGGGCTTCCCGTTGCACTTCTTAAACAGGGCCGCGCCGGTGGCGATGGTGGCGGAGCCGCCCACGATGGCGTTGTTGGGGTAGACGCCGAAGGGCAGGAAGAAGGCGTGCATGGAGCCGCCCATGCCGTGGTGGAAGCCGTTTTCACGGGCGAAGACCTCGGCCAGGGCGCCGTAGACCACAAAGCGGATGGCCAGCTCCTTGGTGTCCTTCACCGGCCCCAGCTTCTCCACCGCCCGGAGGGTGCGGCCGCCCAGGAAGCCCTCCATGACCTCCATCAGCTCCTGGTCGGTGAGCTTCTCAATGCAGCTCAGGCTCTTAGCCAGAATCTCACTGTGGCTGCGGTGGCTGCCAAAGTTGAAGTCGTTGCGGTCCAGCAGATAGGACTGGCCCACGGCGGCGGCCTCCTGGCCCAGGGACAGGTGGGCGGGGCCGGGGTAGGTGGTCTCGATGCCGTTGTAGACACCCTGGGTCTTGATCTGGTTCAGCATGGACTCAAATTCCCGCAGGATGGTGATGTCCCGCCAGATGCGCACCAGGTCGTCGTCGCTGAACTTCTTGCGCTCCTCGGCGATGGTCTTGTTATAGGCGTTTACGGGGATATCCTCAAAGGTAATCTTGCCCGGGGCCCGGGTGGCGGCGGGATCAACAAAAATGCTCTTAGGCATGGTGATTTCCTCCTTATTGTCTTTTCAAAGGCTCCCTCAGAGAGGGAGCTGTCACCGCCGCAGGCGGTGACTGAGGGAGTTTTCCGTTGACGGACTCCCTCCGTCACGGCTTCGCCGTGCCACCTCCCTCAAGGAGGGAGGCTTTTTGGCGCTTCCTTAAATCTTAAACATGACTTCCCGGATAATCTCGCCCACGGTGGGGTGGGGAAAGACCAGCTTCTTCAGCCGCTGGGGGGGCAGCTCGGTGTCCACCATCATGGCAGCGGTCATGATGATTTCGGAGGCGTAGCTGCCCACCATGTGGCAGCCGATGAGGCAGTTCTTGTTGGTGTCCACCACCAGCTTGATAAAGCCCTTGCCGTTCTCGTTCTCCGCCACATACCGGCCGGAGTAGAGCATGGGCAGCTCCACCTCTTTCACGTCCAGGCCCTTGGCCTTGGCGCTCTCGGCGGTCTCGCCCACGCTGGCCACCTCGGGGTCGGTGTAGATGACGGAGGGGATCACGTTGTAGCGCATCTCGTCCTTCACGCCCAGCATGTGGTTCACGGCCACCTCGGCCTCCCGGTAGGCGGTGTGGGCCAGCATCAGCTTGCCATTGCAGTCGCCGATGGCGTACACCCCGGCCACGTTGGTACACATATGGCTGTCGGTGACGATGGCGGCCCGGTTCATCTCCAGGCCCAGCTTCTCCACGCCCAGCCCCTGGGTGAAGGGCTTGCGGCCGGCGGACAGCAGCACCAGGTCGCACTTGACCTCCTTCTTCTCCCCGGCCTCCTCATAGAGGACGGAGTCCTTGGTAACCTCAAGCACCTTGCAAGAGAGCTTGAACTCCATGCCTCGCTTGCCGTACTCGTCCATAAGCACCTTGCAGATGGCGGGGTCGGTAGGGCCGGCGATCTTGGGCATCATCTCGATCACGGTGACGTGGACGCCCACGCTGGCGAAGTAGCAGGCCATCTCCAGGCCAATCACGCCGCCGCCGATGACCACCAGCTCACGGGGAAGCTCCTTCCGGTCCAGCACCTCCCGGTTGGTGACCACAAAGCCAGAGGAGATGCCCTCCTTCAGGCCGGGGATGGGGGGCACCACCGTCTCGGAGCCGGAGGCGAGCACCAGCCGCTTGGCGGTGTATGTATCGTCGCCCGCCTTGACGGCAAAGCCGCCCTCAGCCCGGCCCTCGATGGCCGCCCTCTTGTCGATGACGGTGACCTTGCAGCCCTTCATGGTGCCCTTCACGCCGGACACCAAGGTGTGCACCACCTTGTTCTTCCGCTCCACCACCTTGGCGTGGTCCAGGGTCACCTTCTCGGCGGTGACGCCGAAGGTCTCGCTCTCGGTGGCGTGGCGGTAGAGCTTGGCGGAGTTGAGCAGGGTCTTGGTGGGGACACAGCCCTCGTTCAGGCAGGTGCCGCCCAGGGCGCGCTCCTCAAACAGGGCCACCTTCATGCCGCCCTGGGCGGCCCGCTCGGCGCACAGATAGCCGCCGGGGCCGCCGCCGATGACGATTAAGTCGAATAATTCCATATTGCAACCTCCTTGACACAATCTATTTCACGGGAACATCCGCTGTAGGGACGCATTACGATGCGTCCTCAAGGGGGAATCCCGGCGGGCGCTTCATGAAGCGTCCCTACTTGGCCAACAGTACGGTGAAATGCTCCAGCTGCTTGCACAGCTCCTGCACAAAGCGGGAGGCGGGAGCGCCGTCGATGGCCCGGTGGTCGTAGGTGAGGGACAGGGCCATGGCGGGGTAGAGCTGGATGGAGCCGTCGGCTCCCTTCCGGGGCCGCTGAACGGTGGTACACACCCCCAGGATACCGGTCTGGGGCGGGTTGATGACGGGGGTGAAGCTCTCCACGCCGAAGCCGCCCAGGTTGGACACGGTGAAGCTGGCCCCTGTGAGCTTGTCCGGGCTGATAGCCCCGTCCCGGGCCTCGGCGGCCAGCACCTTCAGCTCGTTGGAAATCTCCAGCAGGCTCTTTTCGTCGGCGTGCATAATGGTGGGCACAATCAGGCCCCGGGGGGTGTCCACCGCCACGCCCAGGTTCACATGGTTAAACTTGCGGATGCTCACGTCGTCCAGCATGTGGGCGTTGAGGTCGGGCCAGCCGGGCAGCACCCGGGATACGGCGTAGAGAATCAAATCGCCGATGGTGATGCCGGCGCACTCGCCGCCCGACTCCTTGAGCATCTTCCGGTAGGCCAGGATGGCGGAGGCGTCGAAGGAGAAGTTGTGGGTCAGCTGGGCCATGGAGGTGAGGGAGTTGTGCATGGACTTGCTGATGGCCCGGCGGATGCCGCTGAACTTCACGTCCTCATACTCGGGACCGGCAGCCACAGCGGCGGCAGGGGCGGCTGCGGGGGCGGCGGCCTGAGCAGGGGTGCCCTCGGCCATCAGTTTACGCACATCCCGCTCAATGATCCGGCCGTCGGGGCCGGTGGGGGTGGCCAGGGAGCCGTCCACCCCGGCGCGCTCGGCCAGGTTCCGGGCCCGGGGCGAAATTTTCCCCGTGCCCGCAGCGGCGGTGGTCTCAACGGCCGGAGCAGCCACAGGAGCGGCGGCGGCAGGGGCGGCGGGGCTCTCCTCCGCAGCGGGAGCGGCGGCTGGGGCCGCGCCGTCGGGCCGCAGGGCGGACACGTCCTCCCCCTTGGTGCCGATGGCGCACACATTCACCAGGCAGGGGACCTCCTCGCCGTCGCTGAAAAAGATCTCCAGCAGCTCGCCGGCGGCGGTGGACTCACACTCGAAGGCGGCCTTGTCGGTCTCGTAAGTAAACAGGATGTCGCCCTCGGCGATCTGGTCGCCCACCTTCTTCTCCCACTTGCCGATGATACAGGATTCCACTGTGATGCCCGCTTTGGGCATCAGGACTGCGTTTGCCATGACCATTCCTCCTAAATAAAATATTTATATGGAAACATTAAGATTGCGCCTGTTCACTGCGGCAGAGGAGCTCGACTCCGCTGTCCTCCAGCCGCTTTTTCCACTCCTCCGGGGGCGGGCGGTCGGTGATGATCTGGTCGATCTCCTCCAGCCGGCCCAGGGAGACGAAGCCCGCCCGGTCAAACTTCCGGTGGTCGGCCAGCAGGACGGTGCGGTCTGCCGCCGCCATCATGGCCCGCTTCACCTCCACTACCTCGTCGGAGGAGTCCGCGATGCCCAGCTGGGTGTTCACCCCCCGGGCGGACAGGACGGCATACCCCACGTGGTAGCCTTGAATGGTACTCAGGGCCTTGGGCCCCACCAGGGCCATGATGTCCGGCTTGAGCCGGCCGCCGGTGGAGATGATATGCCAGGAGTCCTGGCTGCTCGCCTCCTGCAATATGTTCAGCGAGTTGGTAATGAGGGTGAGCTCCTTCAGGTGCCGTACCGCCCGGACGGCAAAGAGGGCGGTGGAGCTCTCGTCCACCATCAGGGTGTCGCCGTTTTGGAGCATCCCGGCCAGCAGCCGGGCGATGGCCACCTTGCCCTCCACATTGGTGTTTTTCCGGGTGGCGTAGGGGGGCGGGGCCTGGTCGCTGTGCTTGAGCACCGCGCCGCCGTAGGTGCGCATGGCCACGCCCTCCTGCTCCAGCCACTCCAGGTCCCGGCGGATGGTCTCCTCCGACACGCCGAACTCGGCGCTCAGCTCCCCCACCACCACCCGGGAGGTGGCAAGCACCCGGTCCATAATCGCCTGGCGCCGCTCTGCCAACAGCACAGGCCTTCCCTCCTTTCCAGTAATCCAGTTTTACCCTCTCAGCCTACCACAAACCCACAGATTTGTCAACCGAAACCCCACACAATCGCAGGCATTATTTGTGATTGTGTGGTTTCTTGTGGATAAAGCTATTGACAACCGGCCCACAAATCCACTATACTGGTTAAAAAGACGGGGCATCCACCTGCTCCGCCTGGAAAAGTGAGGTTTTTTTCATGCCCTGGTCCTTTATCGACGTAAAAAGCACCGACCCCGCCTTTAATCTGGCCCTGGAGCAGTACGCCTTCGACGCCCTGCCCAGGGACCGGAGCTGGTTCCTCCTCTGGCGCAACCACAACGCCATTGTCATCGGCCGGCACCAGAACACCCTGGCCGAGATCAACGAGGAGGCCGTCCGGGAGCGGGATGTCACAGTGGTCCGCCGGCTGTCCGGCGGGGGGGCGGTGTACCACGACCTGGGCAATCTCAACTTCACCTTTATTCAGGACGCCGGCCAGGCCGGCCAGCTGGACATGGGCCTGTTCTGCCGTCCGGTGGCCCAGGCCCTCCAGGCCATGGGGGTGGACGCCCAGGTCAACGGCCGCAACGACATCACCATCGACGGCCAGAAGTTCTCCGGCAACTCCCAGTACATCCGGGAGGACCGGGTGATGCACCACGGCACCATCCTGTACAGCTCCGACCTGGAGACGGTGGGGCAGGTCCTCCGGGTGGACCCGGAGAAGATTCAGGCCAAGGGGGTGCGCTCCGTCCGGGCCCGGGTGACCACCGTCCGGGCCCACATGCCCCGGCCCGTCCCCTTGGCCCAGTTCAAGGCCCGCCTGCTGGAGGAGATTTCCCGGGAGCGGCCCATGGAGCCCTATACCCTCACCGAGGCGGACATCGCCGCCGTGGAGGCCATCAAACGGGACCGGTACGACCGCTGGGAGTGGAACTACGGTATTTCCCCCCCCTGCGACCTGCTGCGCCGACGGCGGGTGGAGGGCTGCGGCACGGTGGAGGCCCACATCCACCTGGAGGAGGGCCGCATCGCCGGCCTTGCCTTCTTTGGCGACTTCTTCTCCGCCGTGGAGCCGGAGGAGCTGGCCCGCCAGCTTCTGGGCTGTCCCCTGCGGCGGGAGGACCTGCTGGCCCGGCTGGAGGGGGTGGAGGTCTCCCGGTATTTCTCCGGCCTCACCGCCGAAGGGCTGGCGGATATCCTGTCCGCATAACAACGGAGACCCGGAGCAACAGCTCCGGGTCTCGTCTTTTCAAATGAGGAAATTCTCGCCAGGGTCAGCGGCGCTCCTCCACGGGGTCTCGGTCGCGGAACAACAGGGAGACGCACCACACGGCGGACAGGCCCACCAGGGTATAGATCACCCGGCTGATCATGCTGCCGGACCCGCCGCAGGCAAAGGCCACCAGGTCAAACTGGAACAGGCCCACGCTGCCCCAGTTCAGGCCGCCGATAATCAGCAGTGTCAGGGCGATTTTGTCCATCATCACGTCAAACCACCTCCTTGTCTCGGGTTCCGGGGGTAGTTTATACGTTTTTTGCCGGTTTATACGGCTGGAAAAAATTTTATTCCAGCGATTTGGGCCCAAAGCCGCAGGGCAGCAGCTCCGAAAGGGTGACCGCCTTAAATTCCCCGTCCCCTCTGGCGGCCAGCACCCGAAGGCCGGGGGCAAACTCGTAGAGCATTTGCCGGCAGGCCCCGCAGGGCCAGCAGAAGTCCTCCCCACGCCCGGCAATGGCGATGGCGGTCCAGCCCTCCCGGCAGCCCTCGCTTACCGCCTTCACAATGGCGGTGCGCTCGGCGCAGATGGTGGAGCCGTAGGCGGCGTTTTCCACGTTGCAGCCGGTGAACACCCGGCCATCTTCGGTGAGGAGCGCCGCCCCCACGGGAAAATGGGAGTAGGGCACATAGGAAAATTGGTGCATGTCAAAGGCTTTTTTTACCAGCTCCTGGTCGGTCATGGGGCATACCTCCTTTTATTGTCCACAAAAAGCTTGCGCATTATGCCTGCATCCATTATAATACCTCTGACTATTTCACGCAAGGACGGGATAACATATGAAGATAAAATTTGCGATTTTTGACATGGACGGCACCCTGGTGGACTCCATGGGCTACTGGAACCGGCTGGCCGACGAGTATCTGGCCCGCTTCGGCCTGCCCGGACTGTCCCCTGCCCTGAAGGAGGAGTCCATCGCCCTGACCATGCTGGAGTCCGCCCAGCTGTTTATCCGGGAGTTCGGCCTGCCCGGCACCCCGGAGCAGATCGCCGGGGAGATCAACGCCCTGATGGAGGAGCACTACCGGACCGACGTGCCCCTGAAGCCGGGGGCGGCGGAGCTGCTGGCCCGGCTGAAGGCGGCGGGGGTGAAGATGTGCGTGGCCTCCTCCACCCACCCGGCCCTCATCGACCTCTGCCTGCGCCGGCTGGGGGTGCGGGACTGCTTTGAGTTCCTCCTGTCCTGCGAGGAGGTGGGCGAGGGGAAAAATCGGCCCACCGTCTACCTGGAGGCCGCCCGGCGTCTGGGGGGCACGCCGGAGAATACCGCCGTCTTCGAGGATATCCTAGTGGCCGCCCAGACCGCCAAAAAGGCTGGCTTCTCCCTGGGGGTCATCTACGACGTCAACTCCGACGACGAGCAGCCCCAGCTCAAGGCCCTGGCCGACTGCTACATCACCCGCTGGGACGACCCGGCGCTGGCCAAGTGGCTGGGCGTGTGATTCCCACGTTCCCCGCAGATTTCTGCCATTTCACGCTGTTTCAGGCCCCGCTCCTTCAACCGTTCAGAAAATTTTGTCATATTCGCCTAGAGCTCCTTTCCGCGCTGGCCGGCTGATATCCGGCCCCGGCGGGGTAGAAGAAATTTACCTTCTTCTCCGACAGCCGGACGGTAAAGGCGGTGTCCCGCATGACCTCCCCGTCCACCACCACAGTGATAGGCTCCCCGGCGGAGAAGGACACCACCTGACCGTGATAGTCCAGAATCAGCTCCGGGAACTGCTTATACAGCCCCTTGGCGTACTGCCTCACCAGCCGCAGAAAGGTAAACAGGCCCACCTTCCGCACCAGCAGCATGTCCAGCACCCCATCGTCGGGCATGGCCTCCCCCACCGGCATGAAGCCCCCGCCGTAGTGCCGGCCGTTGCACACGCACAGCAGGGAGGCGGGCCTGTCCTTCCAGTGGATATCCCCCATATGTACCGAAATGGGCCGGGCGATGCCCTTGAAAAAGATGTTTTCCAGCAGGGCCAGCACATAGGCCCCCATACCGGACACAAACCGCCAGTCCTTATACCGGTGGACGTCGGCGGCAATGCGGGCGTCCACCCCGGCGCACACTACGTCGATGCCCAGGCGGCCGTTGCAGTCTATCAGGTCGAAGGGCGTCTGAGGTCCCACGGCCAGGGCCTCCAGGTCATAGAACAGCGTCCGGTAATGGGGGCCGAAAATCTTCAAAAAGTCGTTTCCCGTCCCCTTGGGCACGTTGGTCACGGCCACATGGGAGAGGCCCGCCGCCCCGTTGACCACCTCGTTGAGGGTACCGTCGCCCCCGCAGGCGTAGATGCGCACCGGATCCCCGGGCCTGGCGGCCTCCTGGGTAAACCGCCGGGCGTCCCCCTCCTTCCCGGTGTACATCACCTTGTGGGGAAAAGTCAGCTTTTCCAGCAGGGCCTCCAGCTGTGCGGTGGTCCCCCTCTTTCCGGCGGCGGGGTTGATGATGAACAGATGGCGCATGGCGGGCACCTCATCTCTCTATAGATACATAAACAGATCGCATTTCAGCATCCCATTGTACAGCTTGCGTTTCTTGCCCGCCTTTTTGCCAAAGGTGCGTTCAAACTCGGTGTGGGAGGACAGCAAGTAGAGCTTCCAGCCCTGGGGGAGCTTGTCCCAGGCCTTTCCGAAGGAGCGGTACAGGTCCTCCGCCTCCTTGCGCTCCATCACCCGCTCGCCGTAGGGGGGATTGGTGACCACCCGGCCGTACAGCCCGCCCCAGTGGAAGCGGGTGGCGTCGTCCACGTCAAAGCGGACGATGTCCTCCACCTCGGCCAGCTGGGCGTTGTGCTTCGCCAGAGCCACGGCCTCCGGGTCGATATCGCCGCCCCAGATTTCGTATTCGCCTTCAAACTCACGGTCCTCTGCCTCGTCGGCGGCGGACATCCAGAGCTTCTTGTCCAGCCAGCTCCACTTCTGGGCGGAAAAGCTCCGGTTCAGGCCGGGGGCCCGGTTTCTGGCGATGAGGGCGGCCTCGATGGGGATGGTCCCTGAGCCGCAGAAGGGGTCGCACAGGGGGTCCTTTCCCCGGTAGCGGGACAGCAGCACCAGCCCGGCGGCCAGGGTCTCCCGCAGGGGGGCGGCCACCCCCTGGGCCCGGTAGCCCCGCTTGTGGAGGCCGGGGCCGGAGGTATCCAGCATCAGTGCCGCCTCGTTCCCCATGATGGAGAACTGCACCTGATACAGCGCTCCTGTCTCGGGGAGGGTCTGCAAGCCGTATTTGCTCCCCAGCCGGGCGGCGATGGCCTTTTTCACAATGGACTGGCAGGCGGGCACCGAGCGGAGAGCGGAGTTGAGGCAGTGGCCCTTCACGGGGAACTGGCCGTCCCGGGGGATAAACCGCTCCCAGGGCAGAGCCCGTACCCCCTCAAAGAGGGCGTCGAAGTCCCGGGCAGGAAAGGTCCCCAGGGTGAGCAGCACCCGCTCCCCGGTGCGGATGTTCAGGTTGAGCCGGGGCAGGTCGGCCGCCGACCCGGTACACAGCACCCGGCCATTCTCCGCCTTCACCTGGGGCAGATTCAGCCGCCGGACCTCGTCGGCGCAGATCCCCTCCAGACCGAACAGGGTGGGGACGGTAAATTGCAATTCTGACATATAATTCGCTCTCTCCCGTTTGCAGGGACGCATCATGATGCGTCCGTTTATTTGTTACCGCAGCCGTGCCGGACGCTTCATGAAGCGTCCCTGCATGCCGCCCGTCTTTTTATGGCTGCAAGCCGGTCAGGACACCCGGGTCACCCCACCGGTGACGGCGTCCAACTGGTAAGCGCCGGTGTCGGTGGTCACCCGCCACACCGGCGTGAGTACGATGGGGCCGGACAGAGAGGCGGCGGCCACATAGCCCGGCTCAATGGCGTCGATGCGGTTGCACACGTCACCCAGGGCGCCCACCCCGTTGACAAAGTTGATAAGGGCGGTGGCCACCGTAATGCTGCTCCGGGCCGGGTCCTCCTGGGGGCGGCCCACCAGCTGGCGGCCGGAGGTCATGGCGGTGAGCTGCCCGCCCTGGCACACCAGCGTCACCTGCTGGGTAAACAGCGGGGTGCCCTTCCAGCTCTGGCGGAAGGTGAGCTCCTCCCCCCGCTCGCTGAGGATGGTCCCCTGGAGCCCCATCTTCTCCATCAGCGCCAGACAGTCCGCCCCCCGGTCAGCCCCCAGGGGGAAGGCCCCCTCCTTCAGCTGGGCGGAAAAGGTGCCGTCGTTGTGGAACTGGACCGAGCCGCTGCCGTTATAGTAGCGGTACACCTCGCCCCCCCGGGACTCGGCGGTCACCGGGCTGCCCAGCAGGGCGGCGGCGGCCCGCTCCTCCCCCGCCAGGTCCCGCTCCACAATCTGGGGCTTCAGGTCCATGGACTGGGGGATAATGCTCTCGTCCACCTCTACCCCCCGGCCCCGGAGGAACTGAATAGCGTCCTCCCGGGCCTGGCTGAGCAGGCGGCGGTCCTGGATGGTCTGTCCGCCCACCAGCACCAGCAGAGCCAGGTTGGTCACGGCCAGGATGGCCAGGATAATGTTTTTGATCTTGCTCCACGGCATAGCTCAGCCCTCCCCCCGGCGGTTGTCTCGGGCCGACCACCCGGCGTTCAGGGCATCACCGCTGTCGGTGTAGGTCAGCACCAGCTCCGAGCCTGCCAACCCCCGGGCGGCCAGGGCGGCCGCCCCCTGCCGGGGGGGCAGCACCATGCAGGTGGAGCCGCTGCCGGTGTAGCTGCGCAGATACAGGGAGAACTGAACGATCTCCCCCCCCCTGACCAGAAAGCGGGCGGCGCGCCCCCCCTCCGTCACAACGGGGATGCCGTTCAGGCTGTAGCCGAAATCAATCTCCCAGCCCCCGTCCATGTCCTGTACCGACATCAGATAGAGCCGGGCCTCGCCGCACCGGCTGCCCATGGCGGACAGGGCCGTCCGGCGGCAGGTCTCCACGCTGTCGTAGAGGGCGCCGGCCTCCCCCTGGCGCAGCACGGGGAACAGTCCCTCCCCGGGCCGGCCCTCGTACTGGTATTGGGCCACCCCCTGGTCAGACAGGCGCACGCTGTCGTCTCCGCTGCGGGCCACCTGCTCGTCGGTGGAGTAGAAGCTGGTGGAGTTAAGGGAGAAGCCCAGGTCCTGAACCAGGGCCTGGAGGGTCTCCTGGCCGGCGCTCATGGGGTTGGCGGCGGTGTAGGCCGCCGGAGCGGGGGCCTCGGGGAACAGCAGCGTGTCCGGGTCCAGCTCCCGGTACAGCTCCGACTCAAAGGCGTAAAAGGCCCCGTTGTCGCTAAGGCCGGACAGGGCCTCGGCCAGAGAAAAGGGGTCGGCCACCTCTGACCGGCAGCGGTAGTAGCCGCCCGACTTCTCGTCCCGGTAGTACAGGTCCACCCCGTCCTCCCACACGGCCAGCACCATGCGGCGGACGGTGGCGGTGAGCTTCACATCCCCGCCGGACAGCCAGCCCACCAGCACCGACATGGGCACCTGCCCCTGAAAGTCCATATAGACCCCCAGCCGGCCGGTGAGGGCCTGCTCCCACTGGCTGCGGCCCACGGGCTCCGGCTCCCCCGCACTGGACAGGGTCTCTACCAGGGGGCCGGCCACCCGCTGAAACAGCGCCTGACAGGCTCCCTGGTCATACAGCAGGCCGCAGCGGACCCCCTCGGGGGGCGCTGCACCTCCGGACATGCCGGTCTCCACGGGCAGGTTGGCCACCATCATCATGGGCAGCGCCCCCGACCCCTGAACGTCCCCCTGGACCTGGCCCGGGGCGGCCTGGCGGCCCTCCTCCCGGAGCAGGCCCCGCAGGGGGGCGGCCAGAGGGGTCTGGGCGGCCAGCCACAGGGCGGACAGGGTAAGCAACAGGATAAGCCCGCTCTTGCCCCACTCGATTACCCGGTTTTTTCGGTTATTTTCCATCGCCCGGTCCCTCAATGTTCAGCTCCAGCCGGATGGCCAGGCCGGGGCTCTCCTTGTTCAGCAGGGTGATGCGGCCCCGGTGGCGCTCCACAATCTCCTTGGCGATGGACAGCCCCAGACCGGTGCCCCCCGACTGGCGGGACCGGGCCTTGTCCACCCGGTAGAACCGCTCGAAGATGCGGGGCCGGTCCTCCTCGGGGATGCCGATGCCGTCGTCGTCCACAATCATCCAGACCCGGTCCCGCTTCCGGCCGGCATAGATGTCGATATGGCCCCCGTCGGGGGTATATTTGATGGAGTTCGACACAATATTCATCATCACCTGAAGCACCCGCTCCCGGTCGGCCAGAATCTCGGGCAGGCCGGGCTCCAGCTCCAGGGTGAGGGTATGGCTGTGCTTCTGGGCCTCCATGTATACGGCGTTGTAGATGTCCTTCACCGCCTCACCGAAGGGGAAGCGGGACAGCTTCAGCTCCCCCCGCTCCGAGTCGAACCGGGACAGGGTGAGCAGGTCCTGGACGATATGGGTCATGCGGTCGCTCTCGTTGAGGATGACCCCCAGAAATTTCTTCTCCATATCGGAGGGCATCTCCCCGGCGTTGTCGATCAGGGTCTCGGCGTAGGACCGGATGTTGGTCAGCGGGGTGCGCAGCTCGTGGGAGACGTTGGCCACAAATTCCCGGCGCATCTCCTCGTTCTTCCGCTGCTCGGTGACGTCGTGGAGCACCACAAGGGCACCCCCTCCCTCCCGGCCCCGGTCGAAGGGGGCCATGAGCAGTTGGAGGAAGCGGTCCCGCACCTGGCGCTCCTCCTCCAGGTGGTCAGGGGCGGCCAGCACCTGGTCCAGGGGGGCCGCGCCGCCGAACAGCTCCTCATAGGTGGTCTCCCGACCGATGGCCCGGCGGAGCAGCCGATCGGCGGCGGGGTTGGAGTGGATGACCCGGCCCTCCCGGGAGAAGGCCACCACGCCGTCGGTCATGTGGAGAAACAGGGTGTCCAGCTTGTTGCGCTCGTTCTCCACCTGGCGCAGGGTGTCCTGGAGCTGGCCGGCCATGTCGTTGAAGGTGTCGGTCAGCACGCCGATCTCGTCCTGGGAGGGCACCTTAATCTTTTTGGAAAAATCCCGCTCGGCCACCCGCATGGCCCCCTCGGTGAGGCTCTGAATGGGGGTGACCATGGTCTTGGACAGCAGGAAGGACAGCAGAATGGAGATCACCAGTCCGAAGATCAGCGCCTCGATGATAAGCACCAGCATCTGGTCGGTGAGGTCGTTGGCGGTGGTCTTGTTGTCCAGAATGTAGATTACATAGCCCGCCCCGCCCCGGTGGATGGGAACGGCCACGTCCATGTAATCCAGGGCCAGATTGCTGTCGTCCCCCACCTCGCCGGTCTCCAGGCCGGTGGTCAGGGCAAAGGTGAGATTTTCCGTGTACTCCAGCTGGGCCGTCTCCCCGTCGGGAGAGACCAGGGGCACCCCGTTGCTGTCCAGAATGTACAGCTTCCGGTTGCGGTTGTCCACCCCCAGCTCGCCGGCGAAGGCGTCCACCACTTCAAACAGCTGCTCCGCCCCGTTCTCCTCCTCGTCGGAGGGGGTGGTCAGGTCGTGGTGGAGCAGGGGGTCCTGAAAGACGTCGGCCATCTGGCTGTAGAAGTCCTCCAGATAGAAGGCGGTCACCGAGTTGATGAGGAAGGCCCCCACCACCATCATCAGGGACAGAATCAGCAGAATCATAATCATGACCAGCTTCATGTGCAGGCTGCGCAGCATGGGGACTCCCTCCTCTCACTTTTGTTTGTGCGCCATAAGCCTCCTTTTGAAAGGAGGTGCCCCAGTTCGCAAACCGGGGCGGAGGATTGTGTTCGGCGAAGCCGAACGTATGAAATAAACAAGGTTTTGCATACTTTGTTTACTTCGTATGTTTTGCTTCGCAAAACGCAATCCTCAGTCAGCCTTCGGCTGACAGCCCCTTTCAAAAGGGGCCTTACCGCCGCGGGCGGGGTGGGAATCACTCCCCGAAGTAGTACCCCATGCCCCGCTTGGTCTTAATGAACACGGGGGCGGCGGGGTCGTCCTCCAGCTTCTCCCGCAGGCGGCGGACGGCCACGTCCACCGCCCGCACGTCGCCCACGTAGCCCTCGTAGTTCCACACGTGCTCCATCAGGGCCTCCCGGGAAAAAATCTTCCCCGGCCGGGCGGCCAGGAAGCGGATCAGGTCATACTCCCGTTGGGTCAGATCCAGGGGGACGCCGTCCTTGAAGATGGTGGCCCGCTCCTCGTCCACCCGGACCCGCTCCTCCAGCGCGGCGCCGGCCGGCCGGTCCTCCTGGGGGGCAGGGAGGGGGGCGGACATGGCCACCCGGCGGATGTTGGCCTTCACCCGGGCCATCAGCTCCCGGTTTTTAAAGGGCTTGGTGATGTAATCATCCGCCCCCAGCTCCAGGCCGCGGACCTTGTCGTCCTCCTCCTCCCGGGCGGTGAGCATGACAATGGGCACCAGCGAGCCCGCCTGGCGGACCTTCTGGCATACCTCAAAGCCGCTCATGCCGGGCAGCATCAGGTCCAGCAGCACCAGGTCCGGGTTCTGCTCCAGGGCCAGCTGCAGGCCTGTGGGGCCGTCCAGGGCCTCGATGGTGTTGTACCCCTCCTTCGTCAGGTTGAAGGTGAGAATGTCCACAATGCTCTGCTCGTCCTCTACGATCAAAACGGTTTTTGCCATTGGTCGGCCTCCTTTACAGTCCCAGTAAAACCTTTACCTTCAATGTGGTGGACACGGTCTTGCCGTCGGTGATGGTGCCGTCCATCACCTGCTCCACCAGCTGGCCGAAGGGCATGGTGACCACGTCCAGGAATTCGTCCTCGTCCAGGTGCTGCCCCTTTCGGGTGAGACCCCGGGCCAGATACATGTGCAGGGCCTCGTCACAGAAGCCGGGGGAGGCCAGGGTATAGCCCAGATAGGTCCACTGCGCGGCCTCCAGGCCGGTCTCCTCGCTCAGCTCCCGCTGGGCCCCAAGGAGGACGTTCTCCTCCGCGCCGTGGTCCAGCTTGCCGGCGGGCAGCTCCAGCAGCAGCTGCTGGATGGGGTAGCGGTACTGCTTGACCAGATAGACGGTGTTGTCGTCGTCCAGGGCCAGCACTGCCACTCCGCCGGGGTGGTAGACCACCTCCCGGGACGCCAGAGTGCCGTCAGGCAGCCGGGCCTGGTCCAGGGTCACCTTAATGATCTTCCCCTCGAAAATCGTTTGACTGCTTACCATTGTTTCCTTTAAATCCATAGTAGGACCTCCTTGTTCTGATGCTCAGTTGGAGTTAGTATACCACAAACAGGCAGTTGGGTAAAGATGTAAGGGGCAATTTGCCCTGTTTGTCTCATAACTTTTAGGAAAGCTGCCGAATGTAGGGCAAGGGCTCTGCCCTTGCCTGCCCTTACCGACCCTTGCCCTATTTCGATCCCGTTTTATCCCCTTGCGGGGATAGGCAGGGGTAGAACCCCTGCCCTACATGACGTACCGGCCGGTTTTTCCGGGGCTTTCCCTATTTATGAGACGGATGTGGATAATTTGCAGGAAAAACCCGCCCCAGCGGGCGGGTTTTCAATCCCGAAATTCAAACAGCCGGTGCACCGGCACCTCCAGCACGTCCGCAATGCGGAAAATCACGTCCAGGGATACGCCGGTCCGGGCAATTTCAACATTACTGATGTGGGTACGGTCAGCATCTATCAATTCTGCGAGCTGTTCCTGTGTCAGTCCGCATTTTTTCCGATAATATGCAACATTCAACCCCAGCAGCTTGTATTTTTCAACCTGTGTTGCGTCCATTCAATCACCATAAATAGTATATGATGATTTCTCAAAGTCTTGAATAATTCTATACTCATAAAATTCTTATTGACATTCTACATTTTATGTTTACAATACTATTGAGGTGATATCATGGACCAGTACACAGAAACCCTGACCCATATACTGCGAAACCATCGGGCCAAAATCGAGGTGACCTTTCCCGGCCTGAATATCAGCGCCAGCGACATCGTCGAGGCCGGAGCCTTTCAGGCCCTGACCCAGATTCAGAAAATTCTCCGGGACGACTCCCTGAGCGATAAGGAATGCTTTTACAAAATCGAGGCCATCGTCTACGAGCTGGAGCGCATCGGCTTTACATGCGGAGACCGGCACGACTTTGGATAAAGCGCGGTGCGATTCGGTGCCGTAAGGGGCTCCTCCCCCTCAGTCACGCTTCGCGTGACAGCTCCCCCACAAGGGGGGAGCTCCCGGCGAAGCCGGGTGAGGGGGGCTCAGGGATGCACCAAAAGCCTTCCCCCTTCCAGGGGGAAGGTGGCATCCGCGAAGCGGATGACGGATGAGGGTGCGGTGAGGTTAGCGCCCCTATCGTAAGAACTGCTTGCCCGCCCCGCCCCCTCATCCGCCCCAGTGTGCCCACTGGGGCACCTTCCCCCCGGAGGGTGGAAGGCTTTTCCCTGCGGGGGACGGAGGGTTTTCCACAGTCAGGGGCAGCGGACAGGACTCCTTCCTCTCCGAGACAAAAAAGGGCCGCGCCCGCCGGAAAGGGGGCGCGGCCGCCGGGCCGTGTCAGATGATGAAGTTGTCCAGATACCGCTTGGACAGGGCGATGGATTTGAGGATATCCTCCCGGCTGTCCTCAAAGGCCTTGTCCTCCACCTCGATGACGGCGTCGCCGGAGTAGCGGATATCGTTGAGGGCGGAAATAAAGGCGGCCCAGTCCACATCCCCCAGTCCGGGGAGCTTGGGAGACATGTAGTCCAGCGGATAGGCCATCACGCCGCACTCGGCCAGCTTCTCGGGGTAGAGCTTGATATCCTTGAAGTGGACGTGGAAGATGCGGTCCTTGAAGTCGTAGATGGTCTTCACATAGTCCATTTGCTGCCAGACATAGTGGCTGGGGTCGAAGTTCAGGCCGAAGTTGGGGGAGGGGATGAGGTCAAACAGCTTGCGGTAGAGGGCGGGGGAGCGCATAAGGTTCTGTCCGCCGGGCCACTGGTCCTCACCAAAGAGCATGGGGCAGTTCTCAATGGCCACCTTCACCCCCTGCTCCTCCGCCAGCTTGATAATGGGGGGCCAGATCTCCTGAAAGAGCCGGAGGTTTTCCTCCTCCGATTTGGCCTGATCCCGGCCGATGAAGGTGCTCACCATGTTGACCCCCAGCTTGGCGGACGCCCGGATCAGGGCCTTCAGGTGGTCGATGGCGGCGGTCCGCTTGGCCGTGTCGGGGTCCATGGTGTTGGGGTAGTAGGCCAGAGAGGAGATGTGCATTCCCTTGCCGGCGATGTAGTCGGTCACGTGTTTGGCGTAGGCGTCGTCCTCCAGCACCCGCTCCGCGTCGATGTGGGACACGCCGGCATACCGCCGCTCCGCCTTGCCGGCGGGCCAGCAGGCCACCTCCAGGCACTGGAACCCCAGCCCGGCGGCAATGTCGACGGCTTCCTCATAGGTCCAGCCGTCCAGAATAGCGGTCAGAAGACCGAATTGAAACATAGGAACACGCTCCTTTTCCCGAATTTTGTGCTTTCAGCCTAAAGGCAAATCGGGGTTTTGTCAAGGGGAATCGGGAGATTCGTCAAAACAGAAAAATTCAGGCCCCAAATTTGCCGAAACAAACAAAAATAAAAAAGTCCACAAAAGATATTTGACATTTCTGCGGTAAATCGTTATGATAGACATACAGGTAAAATGTAATGGATTACATTTTACCGGCCGGATGGGGGTGGACACAGTGGTAACGATTGAACGGGTCGCCCAGCGGGCCGGGGTGTCGGTGGCCACGGTGTCCCGCACGCTGAACAACAGCCCCGCCGTGAAGCCGGCTACCGCCCAGCGGGTGCGCCAGGCCATCGAGGCGCTGGGCTATGTGCCCAACCAGTCGGCCCGGAACCTCCGGCGCAACGAGAGCCAGGTAATCCTGGCCCTGGCCCCCAACTTCTCCAACCCCTACTACTCCCGCATCCTCACCGGCATCGGTGACCGGGCCTGGGAGCTGGAATACAGCGTGCTGGTGTGCAACACCCTGGGCCACGCCAACAGCGAGCGTCGTTTCCTGAAGATGATGGAGAGCCACCAGGCCGACGGGGCCATCCTGCTGGGCTGCCACTGGGACTACAGCTGGCTGGCCCGGTTCGCCCAGCGGTCCCACATCGTCCAGTGCTGCGAGTACGTTCCCGACCTGGCCTGTCCCTCGGTGTCCATCGACAACTATGCCGCCACCCGGGAGATGGTGGCCTACCTCCAGGGGCTGGGCCACCGGCGCATTGCCATGATCGGGGCGGACAACCAGTACATATCCACCCGCCTGCGGCGGCAGGGCTACCTGGACGCCATGGAGGAGGGGGGGCTGGCCGTCCGGGAGGACTGGTACCGGCTGGCCGACGCCGACTACTCCTTTGCCTCCGGCCAGGCGGCGGCCCAGGCCCTGCTGGCGGTAACCCCCAGGCCCACCGCCATCTTCTGCGTGTCGGACATTCTGGCCCTGAGCGTCATTGCGGCGGCCCAGGAGCTGGGCCTGTCCGTCCCAGGGGAGCTGACTGTTACCGGCTTTGACGATTTGGACTACACCACCATGATGCACCCCCACCTGACCACCGTGGCCCAGCCCTGTCACGAGATGGGGCGGCAGAGCGTGGACCTGCTGCTGGACGGCCTTCTGGACCGGGAGGAGCCCTCGGAACAGCAGATTTTCCTGCCCTACCGCCTGATGGAACGGGAGTCGGCGGCGGCGCCGGACATTACAGCGTAATTTTCAAGGAATTTGGAATAAAAGGAGCGGTTTTCATGTTAAATATCGGTATTTTAGGCTGCGGCAAGATATCCCAGGTCCGGCACATCCCGGAGTACATCGCCAACGAGAACGCCAATCTGGTCGGCCTTTTCGACCTGGACGCCCAGCGGTGTGCGGAGATCGCCGCCAAGTACGGCGTTAAGGCCTACGCCTCCGCCCAGGAGCTGCTGGACGACCCGGCCATCGACGCGGTTTCCGTCTGCGTGGCCAACTTCGCCCACGCCGATCTGACCATCCAGGCCCTGAAGGCGGGCAAGCACGTGCTGTGCGAGAAGCCCATGGCCATCACCCTGGAGGAGTGCGAGAGCATGCTGGCCGAGGCGGAAAAAGCGGGCAAGCGGCTGCTTATCGGCCAGAACCAGCGGCTGGCCAAGGCCCACGAGAAGGCCAGGGAACTGGTGGCGGCCGGGGAGATCGGCAAGGTAATCACCTTCCGCACCACCTTCGGCCACGCCGGCCCGGAGACCTGGTCCATCACCCCGGGGAAGAACACCTGGTTCTTTGACAAGAAGCGGGCCGTCATGGGGGCCATGGCCGACCTGGGCATCCACAAGACCGACATGCTGCGCTACATCCTGGGCCAGGACATTGTGCGCACCACCGCCCGGCTGCTCACCCTGGACAAGCGGGGGGCGGATGACCAGCTTATCGGGGTGGACGACAACGCCATCTGCATCTATGAGACCTCCGGCGGGGCCTTCGGCACCATGACCGCCAGCTGGACCTACTACGGCCGGGAGGACAACTCCACCGCCCTCTACGGCACCAAGGGTATCATGCGCATCTACGACGACCCCGCCCACTCCATCGTGGTCATCCCCAGGGAGGGGGAGGTCAAATACTACGATCTGGAGAAAATCCAGACCAACGACGACCAGACGGCCTCCGGCGTGATTGACGAGTTTGTGGAGGCCATCGCCCAGGACCGGCCCAGCATGCTGGACGCCACCGACGTGATCAAGTCCATGAAGGCGGTCTTCGCCTCCATCCGCTCCTCCGAGGAGCGGCGGCCGGTGGACGTGGTCCTGTAACCTGCGTTAATAACCGCCCACGCGGTTGTTATAAAAATCTATGTTATTGGAGGAAGAACAATGAAAAAGATTCTGGCACTCGCGCTGGCCCTCTCCATGTCTCTGACACTGGCCGCCTGCGGCGGCGGCGACAGCGGCAAGAGCAGCGCCAACCCGGGCGGCTCCGGCTCCGGGCAGGGCAATGTCTCCACCCCCGTCACCCCCGGCAATCAGGACGGCAAGAACACCGTCTATGTGCTGGGCCCCACCCCCGACCACGGCTGGACCGCTCAGGCCGGCACCTATGCCCAGGCCAAGTGTGAGGAGATCACCAAGGCAGGCCAGTACAAGGCCACTTACATCCCCGCCTCCTCCGGTGAGGAGCAGGTGGACCACTGCAACACCATCATCGCCAACGCCGACGCGGCCCTGGTTATCATGATGGCTCTGGACGACTCCGCCCAGGCCGGCCAGGAGGCCCTGTATGCCGAGGGCATCCCCTTCATCTCCTTCGACCGCATCATTGAGGCCACCGAGAAGTACGCCATCCTCAACGCCTCCGGCGACAACTGGCAGTGCGGCGCCGGCATCGCCTACTGGCTGCAGAAGAACGGCATGAAGCCCGGCGACACCGTGGTGGTGCTCCAGGGCGACAACGGCACCGTTTGCTCCCGCCGCCAGGAGGGCTTCGAGCAGTTCCTGAAGGGCGAGATCGAGTATCAGGACAATCAGACCGGCAGCTACAAGACCACCGAAACCTGGACTCAGGACCAGCTGAACGCCGTCTTCAACGGCTACACCGTGGTCTGCAACTGGTCCGCCGACGGCGCCTATGAGTACATCGCTCAGAAGTTCGACGAGATCGTGGCCGCCGCCAAGGCAAACGGCAACAAGCTGTACATCTACTCCATGGACGACGAGATGACCTTCGGCGTGCTCAACTACCTGGAGGCCGGCGCCTCCGCCGCCACCCTGGCCGACCTGGAGGCCATGGACGTGTACATCTCCGCCATCGGCGGCATGCAGGAGCTCTACAACGTCATGGCCGGTACTGACGACCAGTCCGAGCTGGCCAAGAAGTACTTTGACGACATGATGTCCATGTACTTCAGCCCCAAGATGATGCAGGACGTCATTGACACCGGCATGAAGTATCTGGCGGGCGACTGGAGCTACGAGGTAGGCTCCGGCGAGTATCAGCCCACCTGGATCGTGGACGCCGGCAACGTCAGCCAGTTCGAGGGCTTCCAGGGCCACTAAACCGAACATTCGCGAATAGAGCAAGCCAATGGAGCGGATGCGGGGTTCGCCCCGCATCCGCTCTCTTTCATCCGGGAACGCATCACGATGCGCCCGAAACGACGTCGCTCAAAAAGCGGGCGCTTCGTGAAGCGCCCCGACAAACTCAACGGGGAGAGTGCATATGACTATCCTTGAAATGAATCACGTTTCTAAAGCCTTTGGCGGCTCTCAGGCCCTGTCTGACATCCACCTTTCTGTGGAGGCGGGGGAAATCCACGCCCTTCTGGGCGAGAACGGAGCCGGCAAATCCACCCTGATGAACATTTTAACCGGCGTAATCCCGGCCGACGCCGGCACCATCACCTTCGACGGCAAGAGCTACCCCACCCCCACCATCCAGCAGATGGAGGCGGCGGGCATCGCTTTTGTCCATCAGGAGCTGAATGTAATCAACGACCTGACAGTGGCGGACAACATCTTTTTGTGCCGGGAGCTGACCAAGTTCGGCCTGCTGCGCCAGCGGGAGCAGGTGGCCCGGGCCCGGCAGCTGTTTGACAACCTGGGTGTGGACATCGACCCCACCGCTATGGTCTCCGAGCTGAAAACCAGCGAGAAGCAGCTGCTGGAGATCTGCCGCGCCCTCTATGTGGACGCGAAACTCCTGATTCTGGACGAGCCCACCACGGCCCTGTCCAACAACGAGATCGACCACCTGTTTGAAATCTTACGAAAACTGAAAGCACAGGGGAAATCCTTTATCTTCATTTCGCACAAGATGCCCGAGATTTTCGCCATCGCTGACCGGTATACGGTGCTGCGAAATGGGGAGTTCATTTCCTCCGGATATATAAAGGAGACCGACCCCCACTCCATCACCTCCGAGATGGTGGGCAGCCAGTATGTGGACGAGGACGTCTACCTCCCCCGGCCGCTGGGGGACACCATTCTGGAGCTGAAGGGCTACACCGGCCAGGGCTTTACCGGCATCGACCTGGAGGTGAAAAAGGGGGAGGTGGTGGCCTTCACCGGCCTGGCCGGCTGCGGAGCCAGCGAGCTGATGCAGACCATGTTCGGCGCCCTCCCCGTCCAGAGCGGGACCATGCGGGTCAACGGCCGGAATCTGGAGGGCAGCATCGTCCGCTTTATGAAAAACGGCGTGGCCATGCTGGCCGCCAACCGGAAGGAAAATTCCGTGGTGCCCGACATGAGCATTATGGAAAACTTCTACCTGGCCGAGCACGAGCTGTCCGGGAAAAAGCCCTTTATCAGCAAAAAAACGGAGGACAGCCGCTACGCCGCCCAGAAGGAGAGCCTGCACATCAAGGCGGGGGACAGCTCCGACAGCATCCTGTCCCTGTCCGGCGGCAACCAGCAGAAGGTCTTCCTGGCCCGGTGGCTGAACATCGGGGCCGACGTGCTCCTGTTCGACAACCCCACCCAGGGGGTGGACGTGGGTGCCAAGGAGGAGATCTACCGGCTGATCCTGGGCTTTGCCGAGGCGGGCAAGACCGTTATCATCAACACCCTGGAGATTCCCGAGATTCAGAAGGTGGCCGACCGGTGCGTGGTGTTCTACGAGGGGCACATTGTGAAAATCTTCCCCCACGACCAGGTCAACGAGCGGGATGTTATGCTCTACTCCACCAACGCCGTGGAAACCAGTGAGGAGGCAAAATCATGAAAAACGAGAAAAAAGGACTTGGCGGAACCCTGGGAAAGGTGTGGTCCCAGTACAGCTTTATCTTTGTGCTGTTCATCATCATGATCGGCTACGCCTTCACCATCACCTCCAACGGCAACACCTTTAAGTGGAGCCACATCGCCGCCATTCTCTCCAGCCAGAACACCGTGATTGTGGGCACCATCGCCCTGGGCATGGCCTTCGTCATCATCACCGGCCAGATCGACCTGTCGGTGGGCTCCCAGCTGGTGCTGTGCACCGGCGTGACCATTATCGTCTTCAACACCACCAACTCCATTTTCCTCATGGCCCTGGCCGCCATCCTCACCGGCGCGGCCTGCGGGGCGGTGAATGGCCTGCTGGTGGGCTTCGGCAAGATGCCCCCCTTTGTGGTAACCCTGGGCACCATGCTTATTTACCGCTCCCTCACCCTGTCGGTGGTGCGGAAGATCGACCCGGCTATCAGCGGCTCCTCCTCCAGCCAGTTCGCCATGCTCAGCGACAACAGCAAGTATGAGTTCCTGCGCATGAAGTTCGGCACCGGCAAGCTGGCCCTGGGCGGCTTCTCCATCCCCTACATCACCTTTGTCTTCCTGATTATGGCCATCCTGTTTATCGTCATCTCCAAGAAGACCAAATATGGCAAGACCATCTACGCCGTGGGCTCCAACGAAAAGAGCGCCCGGCTGGCCGGCATCAATGTCACCTGGGTGAAGATTTCCGTCTTTATCCTCACCGGCATCTGTGTGGGCGTGGCCAGCATGCTCCAGGCCTGCAAAATCGGCAACGTCACCCCCGCCTCCTCGGGCGTCAGCTATGAGATGTACGCCATCGCCTCGGTGGTGCTGGCCGGCGTGAGCATGGCGGGCGGCAAGGGCAACATGGTGGGCGTCATTTTCGGCGCTCTGTCCTACACCACCATCAACTTCATCATCGTCTCCATTCCCGGCCTCAGCGTGGACATTCAGGACACCTTCCAGGGCCTGGTGCTCATCGTGGTCATCCTCATTCAGACGGTGGGCCCGGTGATTAAGGAGAACCTCCAGCGGGCTCAGAAGCGCCGCCAGGCGGCGGGAAAGGCGTAAGGAGGGGCGGCTATGCTCACCATCGCCTATATCGGCTTTGGCGTCAGCGTGCGGGAGTACCATATCCCCTATGTGGAGGGCCGGGAGGACATCCGGGTGAAGTATGTCTTCCGCCGGGCGGAGGACGTCCCCCAGTTCGCGGCCTACGAGCCCTTCTATCCGGAGCTGACATTTACCAGCGACCTGGACCAGGTCCTCAACGACCCGGAGGTCGGCCTGGTGGTGGTCAACACCCCTGACCAGTTCCATGTGCCCTACGCCATGCAGATTTTAAACGCCGGCAAGCACGCCCTGGTGGAAAAGCCCTTTGCCCCCACGGCGGCCCAGGCCCGGGAGGTCTTCGCCCTGGCCCGGGAGAAGGGGCTGGTGTGCATGCCCAACCAGAACCGCCGGTTTGACGCCGACTTTTTGGCCGTCAAAGAGGTGGTCCAGAGCGGAAAGCTGGGCCAGCTGGTGCGGCTGGAGAGCCACTACGACTACTTTAAAACCAACGGCTGGTATGACCACCTGGGCACCCTCTACAACCTGGCCGTCCACCAGATCGACCAGATCATCAGCCTGCTGGGCATGCCGGAGCGGACCCGTTTTGACGTGCGCTCCATCCACCACCCCGGCGTGGGGGACGACTACTACGACCTGGAGTTTTTCTACGGTAACTGCAAGGCCTCGGTGAACACCAGCATGTGTGTTCAGATCGACTACCCTCGCTTCACCCTCCACGGCACCAACGGCTCCTTTACCCTGCCCCCGGTGATTCACAACTCTGGGAAGGCCAAGGTGGTGGGGCGGCACAAAATCAGCACCGACATGGCCCCGGAGGACCGGTGGGGCACCCTGGTTTACCGGGACGGAGAGGGCAGACAGGTGACCGAGCGGGTCCCCGTGGGATGCGCCCACTACGAGCGCATCTATGACAGCCTCGTCGATGCCATCCGGCACGGCGGCGAGAAGTGCGTCCGGGACGAGGAGGTCGTCCGGGTGCTGGAAATTCTGGAGGAGGCCACCGCAGTGGCCCGCTCCCACGGAGGGGAAGGGGCATGAAGGAAATTCGTCTGGGCACTATCGGTTCCGGGGTGATTGTCCGCTCCATTCTGGACTGCGTGCAGCAGACCGAGGGGGTCCATCTGGAGGCGGTCTACTCCCGGACCGAGGACACCGGCCGGAGGCTGGCCGCCGACTACGGCGCGGCCCGGGTCTACACCGATATGGAGACCTTCCTGGCCGATTCAGAGGTGGATGTGGTCTACATCGCCACCCCCAACCTGCTCCACTACGGGCAGGTCAGGCAGGCCCTGCTGGCGGGCAAGCACGTGATCTGTGAAAAGCCCTTCTGCACCAGGGCGGACCAGGCCCGGGAGCTGCTGGAGCTGGCCATGGAGCGGCGGCTGTTCCTCATTGAGGCCGTCCCCACCCCCTTCCTGCCCAATTTCCCGGTGCTGAAGGAGCACCTGCCCAGGGTGGGCCCGGTGAAGCTGGTGCTGGGCAGCTACACCCAGTACAGCGCCCGCTATGACAAGCTGCTGGCGGGGGAGACCCCCAACATCTTTAATCCCCAGCTGGCCGGCGGCTGCCTTATGGATATCAACTACTACAACGTCTACCTGACCGCCGCCCTCTTTGGCCCCCCGGACCGGGCGGAATACTACCCCAACCGGTTTGCCAACGGGGTGGACACCTCGGGGGTGATGGTGCTGTCCTACCCCGGCTTCACTGCCTCCCTGGCCGGGGCAAAGGACGCCCGGGGCGCCAGCTTCTACCACATCCAGGGGGAGCGGGGCAGCCTGCGGGTGAGGGACGGCAGCAACGGCCTGGCGGAAATCCAGGTGGTTACGGAGGCGGGGGAGGAGACCTTTAATCTCCAGCCCGACCCCAACCGCTGGCTCTACGAGGTCCGGGCCGTCACCGGCCTAATCCGCTCCGGCGACTGCGACACCGCCTACAGCCTGCTGCGGGATATCACCCTGCCCACCGTGGAGGCGGTGGAGGGGGCCAGAACAAAGGCCGGACTGCGCTTCCCCGGCGATCCATAAACGAAAACCTGCCTGGAGCCCTACGGCTCCAAGCAGGTTTTTTTCCTATTTCAGCGTTACCTCCGGCATCAGCTCCTGCCCCACGATGCTCAGCACCCGGTCCATCTGGGCCACCTCCTCCGGGGTGAAGCGTTCCCGCACCCGGTTCATGACCTCCTGAATATAGGCGCTGCTCAGGTTGTAGTAGTCGTGGAACTTCTGGGTGGGCCGCAGGTGGTACTCCCGCCGGTCGCTGGGGGACTGGACCTTCTCCACATACCCCTTTCGGATCAGGCTGTTCACCTTATAGGCGGCGTTGGGGGACGAGAGGTTGGCAAAGGAGGCGAACTCGTTGATGGTGGGCTCGTCCAGCGCCCGGATGATCTCCATGCAGAAGGTCTCCACCGCCGTCAGGCTGGCCTCCCGGGTCTGGAACCGGGAGAAAACGGCCTGATAAAAATGCAGCTTGAATTTGGTATAGATCCGGTCAAAGCTATCCTCCAGCACCCGCTTCTCCCCCTTCCAATTCCGAATTGAGGCCATTATACCAGAGAACCCTCCGTTTCGCAAGAGGGGCCGGGCCGGTCGGTGAGGGCAAAGGTGAGCTCCGCCTTGCAGGCCAGTTTGCCGTCCACCCGGGCCTCCGCCGTGCCGAAGCCCACCGGCCCCTTCCGGGCGGTGAGCTGGCAGGACAGCTCCAGCACGTCGCCGGGTCGGACCTGCTTCTTGAACCGGGCGTTTTTGATGCCGCCAAAGAGGGCCAGCTTACCTGCGCTCTCCTCCTCGGTGAGGATGGCCACCGCCCCTACCTGAGCCAGGGCCTCGATGATGAGCACCCCGGGCATCACCTTGAAGCCGGGGAAGTGGCCCTGAAAAAAGGGCTCGTTGGCGGTGACGCACTTGACCCCCTTGGCGCCCTCGCCGGGGACGCACTGGGTAATCCTGTCCACCAGCAGGAAGGGGTAGCGGTGGGGCAGGATGGCCTCGATCTGGTCGATATTCAGCTCCATATCAGGAAACCTCCATTGAATTTTGTAGGGCGGGACGACCCGGCCCGCCGTCTTTCCCCGCCTTATCTATGCCTGTTTACGGCGCGCCGGGGTCGTCGCGCCCTACAGGCGTGCCTCCCACTTTTTCAGCACGACAGCCGCGTTGTGGCCCCCGAAGCCCAGGGAGTTGGACAGGGCGACCTTGATCTCCGCCGCCCGCCCCTGGTTGGGGACGATATCCAGGTCGCAGGCCGGGTCGGGGACCTGATAGCCGATGGTGGCGGGGACGTATCCCTCCCCCAGGGCCAAGGCGGTAAAGATGGCCTCCACCGCCCCGGCGGCCCCCAGCAGGTGGCCGGTCATGGACTTGGTGGAGCTGACCATCAGCTCCCCGGCGTGGTCTCCGAACACCGTGTGAATGGCCGCCGTCTCGCTGGCATCGTTCAGGGCGGTGGAGGTGCCGTGGGCGTTGATGTAGTCCACCGCCTGGGGGGCAATTCCCGCGTCGGCCAGGGCTTGCCCCATGCAGGCGGCCCCGCCCGCTCCGCCGGGAGCGGGGGCGGTGATGTGGTGGGCATCGCAGTTGGCGCCGTAGCCCACCACCTCGGCATAGATTTTGGCCCCCCGGGCCTGGGCGTGGCCCAGTTCCTCCAGCAGGAGGGCGCCCGCCCCCTCGCCCATGACAAAGCCGGAGCGCTCAGCGTCGAAGGGGATGGAGGCCCGGAGGGGGTCGCTCCCCTCGTGGAGGGCCTTCATGGCGGTAAAGCCCCCCATGGCCAGAGGGGTAACCGCCGCCTCGCCGCCGCCGCACAGCATCACCTCGGCGTAGCCGTCCCGGATGTGGCGGAAGGCGTCGCCCACGGCGTTGGTCCCTCCGGCGCAGGCGGTCACCACGCAGGAGCACATGCCCTTGAACCCATAGCGGATGGCCATGTGACCCGCCGCCATGTTGGAGATAATCATGGGGATCATGAAGGGAGAGACCGAATCCCAGCCCCGCTCGCTCCCCCGCTGGTGGGCCTGGCCCACCGTCTCGAAGCCGCCGATGCCGCTGGAGAAGATTACCCCGCAGCGGTCCAGATTTTCCTTCTCCCGGTCCAGGCCGGCGTCGGCCATGCACTCGTCGGCGGCCGCCAGGGAGAGCTGAGTGAAGCGGTCCATCTTCTTGGTTTCCCGCTTGCCCAACAGGGCGTCCAGGTCCAGATTTTTCACCTCACCGGCCAGCTTTACCTTCATCTCAGCGGCGTCGTACCGGGTGATAGGCCCGATGCCGCATGTCCCGGCCTTGACGGCCGCCCAGCTCTCGGCCACGGAATTCCCCACCGGGTTGACGGTGCCCATGCCGGTGATTACCACTCTGCGTTTTTCCATTGTGCTTCTTCCCTTCTGCGCCAGTTGCTTCAGACGCTTTGTAGGGGCCGCTGCCCTCAGCGGCCCGCAGGCAATTTCAGGCGGGCCGCCGTGGGCGGCGGCCCCTACAGAACATATAAGGTCACACCGCCATGCCGCCGTCCACGCACAGCACCTGTCCGGTGATGTAGCCGCACTCCGGCCCGGCGAAGAAGGCCACCGCCCGGGCCACCTCCTGGGGGGAACCGGGGCGGCCCTTGGGGATGGTCCCCAGCATGGCCGTCTTGGCCTTCTCGGGCAGAACGGCGGTCATGTCCGTCTCGATAAAGCCGGGGGCCACCGCGTTGACGGTAATATCCCGTCCGGCCAGCTCCTTGGCGGCCGCCTTCACCAGACCGATCACCCCCGCCTTGCTGGCGGCGTAGGCGGTTTGGCCCGGGTTGCCCCTCAGGCCTACAATGCTGGACAGGCAGACGATCCGCCCATACTTCTGGCGCAGCATCACCTTTGCCGCCGCCTTGGTGCAGAAGTAGGCCCCTTTCAGGTTGGTGTCCAAGGTCTGGGAAAAGTCCTCCTCCTTGGCGGTCATGAGCAGACCATCTCGGGCGATGCCGGCGTTGTTTACCAGAATGTCCAGCCGGCCGAAGCGCTCCTTCACCGCCGCTGTCAGAGCGTCGCAGGCGGCGGGGTCGGCCACGTCGGCCCGGAAGGTCTCCGCCTCCACCCCCAGCGCCCGGCAAAGCTGCACCGTCTCCTCCGCCGCGGCGCTGTTGCCTGCGTAGTTGACGGCCACCGCCGCCCCCTGCCGGGCCAGCTCCACACAGATGGCCCGTCCGATCCCCCGGCTGCCGCCGGTGACCAGGGCCACGTTTCCTTTTAAGCTCATGCCGTTGCTCCTTTCAGGGCGGAGACCACACTGTGGAAGTCCGCCGCTGTGTCGATGTGGTAGGTCTTGATGCCGGGGGCGGTCTTTTTAAAGAAGCCGCACAGGGCCTTCCCCGGGCCGATCTCCACCACAATGTCGATGCCGTCCGCCTCCATGCGGCGGATGGTGTCCTCCCAGTAGACGGAGGACTGGACCTGCTTCTCCAGCAGGGCGGGGATGGTATCCCCCGCCCCCATGGGGCCGCCCAGGCAGTTAAAGTAGACGGGCAGGGCCATGGGCTGGAAGTCAATGGTCTTAAAGTGGGCGGCCAGAGTGTCCCCGGCGGGCCTCATCAGCCGGGTGTGGAAGGGGCCGCTCACTTTAAGGGGCATGCAGCGCTTGGCTCCCAGCTCCTTTGCCAGCTCACCGGCCTTGTCCACGGCGGCCTTCTCGCCGCCGATAACCAGCTGGCCAGGGCAGTTGTAGTTGCAAATCTGAACCACGCCCAGCTCCGCCGCCCCGTCACAGGCCTGCTGGAGCTTCTCCCGGTCCAGGCCCAGCACGGCGGTCATGGAGCAGTCCAATCCGGCGGCGGCCTCCTCCATGGCCCGGCCCCGGAGGGCCACCGTGGAGATCACCGTCCCCCGGCTGAACACCCCGGCGGCGTAGAGGGCAGAGTACTCCCCCAACGACAGCCCCGCCGCCAGCTGAGGGCGGATGCCCTCCTGATACAGCAGGTCGGTCACCCCCACGGCGAAGGCCGCCATGGAGGGCTGGGTGTAGCGGGTCCGGGCCAGCTTCTCCTCCGGGCCGGCAAAACACAGCTCCTTCAGGTCGAAATCCACCGGGGCGTGGTCAAACACCTGGGCAAACAGGGGGAATTCCTCATAAAAATCTTTCCCCATGCCCACATGCTGGCTGCCCTGTCCGGCGTATACAAAGGCTAATTTCATAAAACCTCCTCCGCCAGGCGGCGGACCGTATCCCGGCAGCCGGAGCACAGCTCCTCCAGAATGGCCCGCAGGGGGCGTATCTCGTGGAGCAGTCCGGCATTCTGGCCGCACATGAGGGAGCCGGTTTTCACGTCGCCGTCGAAGACCGCCCGGCGCAGGGAGCCCAAAGTAAATTTCTCCAGCTCCATCCGCTCGGCCCCGGCCCGCTCCAGTTTTAAATACTCCCGGGACATCTGGTTTTTCAGAATCCTCACCGGGGCGTTCACCGACCGGCCGGTGACGGTGGTGTCGCTGTCCTTGGCCTTTAAAATGGCCTGCTTGTAGTTGTCGTGGATGGGGCACTCCTCACTCACCAGCAGGCAGGTGCCCACCTGCACCCCGCAGGCTCCCAGGGCGAGGGCGGCGGCCAGCTGTTTTCCGCTGGCAATGCCGCCGGCGGCAATCACTGGCAGGTCAGTGACCTCACAGACCTGGGGCACCAGCGCCATGGTGGTCAGCTCGCCCACGTGGCCGCCGGACTCGGTGCCCTCGGCGATGAAGCCGTCCACCCCCAGGGGCTCCAGGCGGCGGACCAGAGTGGTGGCCGGGACCACGGGGAAGACCTTGACCCCCGCCTCCTTCCAGGCGGGGACAAACTGGCTGGGCACCCCCGCCCCGGTGGTGACCACCTTCACGCCCTCCTCAATGACCACCTGGGCCATCTCGGCAGCGGCGGGGTTCATCAGCATGATGTTTACGCCAAAGGGCTTATCGGTAAGGGATTTACAGATGCGGATGTGCTCCCGCAGGATGTCCGCGTTCATCCCTCCCGCGCCGATGAGGCCCAGGGCCCCGGCGTTGGACACGGCGGCGGCAAACTCGCCGGTAGCGATGTTGGCCATGCCGCCCTGGATAATGGGGAACTCGGTCCCCAGGATTTCGTTTAATTTCATGGTTTTCCACTCCTTATTGAATGGCACAATGTCTATGTAGGGGCGGACATTGTCCGCCCGCTGGTAAGCCTTTTATCCTTGCGGGCGCACAATGTGCGCCCCTACAATTTTCCTACCACCGCAGCAGCGCTCCGGCCCAGGTGAGGCCGCCGCCGAAGCCCACGGTGACAATCCGCATACCGGGCCGCAGGGCTCCCGTCTCGGTCAGCTCGTCCAGGGCGATGGGGATGCTGGCGGCGGAGGTGTTGCCGTAGCGGTCCATATTCTTGAAAAACAGGCCCTCCCGGGCCCCCAGCCGCTTGGCCACAAAGTCGATGATCCGGGCGTTGGCCTGGTGGCAGACCACCAGGTCCAGGTCGTTGACGCTGTCCAGGCCCTCCGCCGCTAAAAGCTGGCGGATGGACTTCTCCACCACCTCCACCGCAAAGCGGAACACCGCCTTGCCGTCCATATGGATGGCGGAGGGGACGGGCCCCGGCCCCTGGACCCGGATGCTCTCAGGGTCCCCCCGGGAGCCGAAGACGGTGTGCCAGGTGCGGTCCTCCTCCCGGCGGACCACCGCCGCCCCGGCCCCGTCTCCAAAGAGGACGCAGGTGTTGCGGTCGGTGTGGTCCATCACCCGGCTGATGACCTCCGCCCCCACCACCAGGGCGCAGGGCCGGGGGGCGTCGGACAACAGGGCGTGGGCGGTTTTCAGGCCGTAGAGAAAGCCGGCACAGGCGGCGTTCAGGTCGAAGCAGAGGGTGTCCTCCTCCAGCCCCAGCTCCCGCTGGAGCAGGCAGGCGGTGGATGGGCTGGCGTGGTCGGGGGTGAAGGTGCCCACCAGACACACCCCCACGTCCGCCGCCGTAATTCCCGCCCGGTCCATGGCCTGGCGGGCGGCGGAGATGGCCAGGTCCAGGCCGGTCTCTCCGGTGCAAAAATGGCGGCTGTGGATGCCGGTGCGGCTGAACACCCACTGGTCGTTGGTGTCCACCGTCCGGCTCAAATCCTCGTTGGTCACCACCCGCTCCGGCAGACACCGGCCGGTGGCTAAAATCCGGGGCGCGCTCATGGCTCCTCCCTCCCCGCCGGGGCCAGGTTCTGGCCCATAACGCGGAACATATCATATCTCTGTCTGGCCAGAGCGGGGCCCCGCAGCTTATCCAGGGCGGCCAGCTCGTGGGTCAGGGCGGCGTCTACCGTGCGGAAGGCGGCCTGCCAGTCGGTGTGAGCGCCCTCCTCAGGCTCCCGCAGGACGCCCTGAACGATGCCGCCCCGGCGCAGGTCCTGGGCGGTGAGCTTCATCACGCCGCAGGCCTCGCCGGCCCGGCTGGAGTCCTTCCACAAAATGGAGGCGAAGCCCTCCGGAGAGAGGACGGAGTAGACCGCGTGCTCCAGCATGAGCACCCTGTTGGCCACGGCCAGAGCCAGGGCTCCGCCGCTGCCTCCCTCGCCGGTAATCACCGAGATAATGGGCACCTCCAGGGCGCTCATCAGGGCCAGGCACTGGGCGATGGCCTCCCCCTGGCCCCGCTCCTCCGCCTCCCGGCCGGGGTAGGCCCCCGGGGTGTCCACAAAGGTGATGATGGGCCTGGAAAATTTCTCCGCCTGGCGCATCAGCCGCTGGGCCTTCCGGTAGCCCTCGGGGGAGGGCATGCCGAAATTGCAGGTGAGATTCTCCTCCAGGTTTTTCCCCTTCCGGTGACCAATCACCGTGACGGGCCGGCCATGGAACCGGGCGATGCCCCCGAAAATACTGCCGTCCTCGCCGCAGAGGCGGTCTCCCCGCTGCTCAAAGAAGTCGGTAAACAGGGCGTCGATAAAATCCGCCGTGCCCGGACGCTCCGGGTGGCGGGCAAGCTTTACTTTTTCCTCCGGACTGTAGCGGCTCATGGGCGTCCTCCCTTCTCATGGAGGGCCAGCAGCTGGGACAGGACGGCCCGCCACTCACTCCGGGGGACAATCCGGTCCAGAAAGCCGTGGTCCAGCAGGTATTCGGAGCGCTGGAAGCCCTCGGGCAGCTGTTCCTTGATGGTCTGCTCGATCACGCGGGGCCCGGCAAAGCCGATGAGGGCCCCGGGCTCGGCCAGCATGATATCCCCCAGGGAGGCAAAACTGGCCGTCACCCCGCCGGTGGTGGGGTGGGTAAGGCAGGAGATGTACAGCCCGCCCCCGCTCTGGAATCGCTGGACGGCGGCGGCGGTTTTGGCCATCTGCATCAGGGAAAAAATTCCCTCCTGCATCCGGGCCCCGCCGCTGGCGGAAAAAATAATCAGGGGCAGCTTTTTCCGGGCGGCGTACTCGGCGGCGCGGGTAATTTTCTCCCCCACCGCCGTGCCCATGCTGCCCATGAGAAAGCGGCTGTCCAGCACGGCGAAGACCGCCCGGCGGCCGTCGATTTTGCCCAGGGCGGACACCGCGGCGTCCTTCAGGCCGGTGGACTGCTCCAGCTCAGACAGCTTGGCCGGATAGCCGGGGAAGGCCAGGGGGTCGGCGGGGGACAGCTTTTCCTCCAGCTCCTGAAAGGAGCCGGGATCCAGTATGTTGGACAGCCGGTAGTAGGCCCCGATGGGGGCGTGGAAGCCGCACCTGGGGCAGACCTGCAAATTGCGGTCCCACTCCAGCTGGGGGCTCTCCTCCCCGCAGGCAGAGCACCCGGTCCGCCGGGAGGAGGTGATTTTCCCCTCCCGCATGGCCCGGTAGGTGAGCAGCCTGTCCCGGCGGCGGGAAAATGTTTGATTCACGGTTTTTCATCTCCATCCATCAGGCGGTCACAGGTCCGGGCCAGCTCCAGCAGCCGCTCCAGATTTTTGTCCAGAAAGCCGGTGTCGTACCGGCCCCGGACAAACTCCGGGTTGTGCATAATCAGGTGGGCCAGGGGGGCGTTGGTGGGGTAGCCCTCCACAATCAGCTCCTCCAGGGCCCGGCGCATCCGGCGGACGGCCTCCAGCCGGGTGGAGCCGTGGGCCAGCACCTTGGCCACCAGGGAGTCGTAGTAGGGGGGCACCTCGTAGCCGGTGTAGAGGGCGGTGTCCACCCGCACCCCCGGCCCGCCGGGCAGGTGAAGAAATGCGGTTGTCCCCGGACAGGGCTGAAAATCCCGCTCCGGGTCCTCGGCGTTGATCCGGCACTCGATGGCGTGGCCCGTCACCTTGACGTCCTCCTGGGTGAAGGACAGGGGCAGGCCGGAGGCCACCCGGAGCTGTTCCTTCACCAGGTCGATGCCGGTGACCAGCTCGGTGACCGGGTGCTCCACCTGGATGCGGGTGTTCATCTCGATAAAGTAAAACTGTCCCTCGGGGGACAGGACGAACTCCACCGTCCCCGCCCCCACGTAACCCGCCGCCTTGGCGGCGGCCACGGCGGCCTTGCCCATCTCCTCCCGCAGGGCGGGGGTGAGGGCCTTGGAGGGGGACTCCTCCACCAGCTTCTGCCGGCGGCGCTGGATGGAGCAGTCCCGCTCCCCCAGGTGGACCACATGGCCCTGGGTGTCGGCCATAATCTGGAACTCAATGTGCCGGGGGTTGACCACCAGCTTCTCCAGATAGAGCTCTCCATCGCCGAAGCAGGCCACTGCCTCGGCCCGGGCCTCCTGAAAGGCCCGGTCGATGTCCTCCGGGCCGGCGGCCTGGCGCATCCCCCGGCCGCCCCCTCCGGCCGAGGCCTTCAGCAGCACGGGGTAGCCCACCTCCTCCGCCAGCTTTTTCGCCTGGCGGACGTTTTTCAGGGCCCCGTCGGAGCCGGGCACCACCGGCACCCCGGCGTTCCGGGCCAGGGTCCGGGCGGCGGACTTGCTGCCCAGCTGACGGATTACGTCCCCGGCGGGGCCGATGTACTTCAGCCCCGTTTGGACGCACCGGTCGGCAAAGTCGGGATTTTCTGACAGAAAGCCGTAGCCGGGGTGGAGGGCGTCGCAGTGGGTGGCCACGGCGGCGGAGAGGATGGCGTCCTGGTTCAGATAGCTGTCCGCCGCCCTGGCCGGGCCGATGCACAGGGATTGGGTGGCCAGCTGGGCGGCCAGGGAGCTCTCGTCGGCCTCGGAATACACCGCCACCGTCTCAATGTCCAGCTCCCGGCAGGCCCGGATAATTCGCAGGGCAATCTCCCCCCGGTTGGCGATCAACACACGCTTCAGCATGGCCTCACACCCTCCGGATGCGGAACAGGGGGGCGCCAACCCCCACCGCCTCGCCGTCCCGGGCCAGGACCTCCTCCACCACGCAATTTGCGGGGGCGGGGACCTCGCTCATCATCTTCATGGCCTCGATGAGACAGAGGGTGTCCCCCTTCTTCACCTGAGCCCCGGCGGTGACATAGGGGGGCTCCTCCGGGGCGGGGGCGGCGTAGAACACCCCCACCAGAGGGGCGGACACCACCTCGCCCTGCTCCTCGGCCTGGACCGGGGCGGTGGCGGGCGCCGCAGCCGGGAACTGGGACACGGTCCCCTCCCGGCGCAGGGCCACCCGCTCCCCCTCGCGCTCCCACTCCAGAGCCGTCAGGCCGGAGGCGGCAAAGCGGTCCATCAGGCTGTATAACTCCTGTAATTCCATAGGCAGCCTCCTGGCGGGTCACGCCTGCTTGCTCTTGATGTAGTCCAGAATATCCTGCACGGTGTGAATCTTCTCCAGGTCCTCGTCGGCAATGCCGGCCCCCAGCTTCTCCTGGAGGGACATGGACAGCTCCACGATCTCCAGGGAGTCGGCCTCCAGGTCCTCAATGAGGTTGGTCTCGGGCTTCACGTCGGCGGCGTCGCAGCTCAGGGTCTCCACAATAATGTCGCGCACATTCTCAAAGGTAATTTCCATATTCAGTTACCTGCCTTTCAAAATTTCAAGTATTTTATCTAAAAAATTTTAACTAAAATACTTGAACCTTATTATAGCCCCCGCCCCCCGAATGTCAAGGAGAATTTTTCCTGGGGATGTTTTTCTCAGATTCTCACAAAGCCCGTCCCGCCTTTTCCTCTGTTTTCCTGTATTTCACCGGAGAAGGCCCGGGCGCGGACGAAAATCCCCGTCCCCCACAGGGGGAAAAGGCTTTGGAGCGTGCCTGGACGTGGAAGAAAACGGAAAAAGCAACGGATGATCCGTTGCTTTTTCGTTCGCGGGTTATTCCGTTGGTGTGCTCTCCCCCCGGGGCCTGCCGGAGGGCCCGGGGATGGGCTTGAATACCGGCTCGGGGTCCATGGGTTCTTTGGTGCCCACACAGCGGTTGATGGGGGTGCCCAGCAGGTGGAATTTCTCCTCGTAGTCGGTCATAACCCCCCGGATGCCCTCCCGGTGGAGGTCCCGGGTCACCTCCGACAGGGTGTAGCCCGCCTTGGGGAACTGGAACAGGGACCACTCAAACAGGTCGTGGTTGTCGCTCTTGAAGTGAATCTGCCCCCCGTCCCCCAGGATGCCCCGGTAGAGCACCAGGAACTGCTCGTGGGTCAGCCGCCGCCGGGCGTGCTTCACCCCGGGCCAGGGGTCGCAGAAGTTGATATAGAGCAGGTCCACCTCCCCGGGGGCGAAGTAGTCCCGGAGCAGGGCCGCGTCCCCGTCGATAAAAAAGATGTTGGTCAGGCCCTTGGCCTGGCACCGCTCCATGGCTACGATCATGGCGTCGGGCACCCGCTCCAGAGCGATGTACAGCACATCGGGGTTCTGCTCCGCCGTCTCGGCGGAGAAGCGCCCCTTGCCGCAGCCGATCTCCAGCCGGACCTCCCGGGCGGCGGGAAACAGCTCCCGCCAGCGCCCCCGCATGGCCGCCGGGTCGGAGACCAGCATCCCCGCGCACCGCTCCATCCGAATTGACAGATTTGGTTTTTTTCTCATTCTCATGGTTTGCCACCTCTTTGGTTGATTACAAAAATATCTTAACATATTGCAGGGAATACTTGCAATCGTTTTTGAAATATATTATACTGTTCAAAGGCGCCGCGGCGGAGGACCGGCCCCGCCGTCCGGGGAGCGCCGGCAAAAGCTGAATATCGGGGTGTTGCGCAGCTGGTAGCGCGCCTGCTTTGGGAGCAGGAGGCCCGGGGTTCGAGTCCCCGCACTCCGACCACGTCGGAGCAAGCGATATGAAGCTTGCTCCGACTTTTTTCAAAAGTCGGGACCGCTTCAAAGGGGCGGTCCGTCGAAAAAGGATATTTTCCGAGGTGTTTTTCATGAATTTTTTCATCAACTTCTGTCTCCGGGGCGGAGACCCCCAGGCTCCGGAGGTCCGGCAGCGGTGCGGGGTGCTGTCAGGCGGGATTGGGGTGGGCCTGAACCTGCTGCTCTTTCTGGCCAAGCTGCTGGCGGGCATCCTCACCGCCTCCATCGCGGTCACCGCCGACGCATTTAACAACCTGTCAGACGCCGCCTCCTCCATTGTAACACTGGTGGGCTTCCGGCTGGCGGGGCGGGCGGCCGACGAGGAACACCCCTTCGGCCACGGCCGCATGGAGTATCTGGCCGGGCTGGCGGTGTCCATGCTCATCCTGCTGGTGGGGGTGGAGCTGGGCAAATCCTCCCTGGAGAAGATCCTCCACCCGGAGCCGGTGGTCTTCTCCGCCCTGTCGGCGGGGATTCTGGCCGTCTCCGTCGGAGTGAAGCTGTGGATGTTCTTCTTCAACCGGGGGCTGTCCAAAACCATCCAGTCCGCCGCCCTGTCCGCCACCGCCGCCGACTCCCTGTCTGACGCGGTGGCCACCACCACCCTGCTGCTGGGCCTGCTGGCCGGGCACTTCTTCCGCCTCCCCCTGGATGGCTGGCTGGGGCTGGCGGTGGCCCTGTTCATCCTGCGGGCGGGCTGGGGGGCGGCCAAGGACACCATCGACCCCCTGCTGGGCCGGCCCATGGACCGGGCGCTGGCCACCGACATAGACCGCATCGTGCTGGGCCACGACTACATCCTGGGCATCCACGACCTGGTCTACCACGACTACGGCCCCGGCCGGGCCATGATGTCCCTCCACGCCGAGGTGCCCGCCGACGGCGATTTTCTGGAGATTCACGACGTTATCGACCACATCGAGCGGGAGCTGAAGGCCAGGCACCACATCGAGACCTCCATCCACATGGACCCGGTGGTGCGGGACGGGCGTACCGAGGCCCTCCGCCAGCAGGTGGCTGAGCTGGCCCGGCAGCTGGACCCGGACCTCTCCATCCACGACTTCCGCATCACCGCCGGCCCCATCCACACTAACATCCTGTTTGACGTGGTGGTGCCCTACGGCTTCCGCCTGTCCGACGGAGAGGTGCGCGGGGAGCTGTCCAGCCGGGTAAAGGAGCTGTCCGACCGGTATTTTGCGGTGATCCAGGTGGACCACTCCTACGTGGAGAAACAAAAAATGCCGTAATTTACAGATTATTCACCCAAGCTTTCTTTTTTGCGCTATAATAGAGAGGATACTATATAGGGTAACGCCGTACAGGGCGCGACGGACCCGGCGCGCCGAGTCGTCGCGCCCTGCCAATATACGTTCACAGGAAAACGAGGTGCCGTTTTATGCCAAAAAAGGTTCTGATTGTCGAGGACGACGCCAACATCGCCGAGCTGCTCCATCTCTATCTGGAGAAGGAGGGCTTCGAGACCCAGGTGGCCAAGGACGGAGGCAAGGGGGTGGAGCTGTTCCGCTCCTTCCAGCCTGACCTGGTGCTGCTGGACCTGATGCTGCCCATTATGGACGGTTGGTCGGTGCTGCGGAAGATTCGGGAGGGGGACCAGACCCCGGTTATCATGCTTACCGCCAAGGGAGAGACCGAGGACAAGGTGTCCGGCCTGGAGCAGGGGGCGGATGACTATATCGTCAAGCCCTTCGAGATGAAGGAGGTGCTGGCCCGCATCCACGCCGTCCTGCGCCGCTCCGGCGTGGAGGAGGAGTCGGGGGAGAAAAAGCTGTCCTTCAACAAGCTGGTTATCAACCTGGATTCCTATGAGCTTCTGGTGGACGGACAGCGGGTGGACACCCCGCCCAAGGAGCTGGAGCTGCTGTTCCATCTGGCCTCCTCCCCCAACCGGGTGTTTACCCGGAACCAGCTCCTTGACGAGGTGTGGGGCTTCGACTACTTTGGCGACAGCCGCACGGTGGACGTACACATCAAGCGCCTGCGGGAGAAGCTGGAGGGCGTCAGCGACCAGTGGCGGCTGAAAACCGTATGGGGCGTGGGCTATAAATTTGAGCTGGGAACGGCGGGGTAACTATGCGCTCTTTATATCGGCGTCAACTGACCATGATGGTGAGCATTATGCTGCTCTCCTTCACCCTATTGGCCGGAGCCTTTATGCTGCTGTCCTACCGGTATATCATCGGGGAGACCCGGGACTCGGTGATCCGCAACGCGGGGTATATTTCCAGCTTTACCGCCACCTATTACCGGCGCTACCTCACCCTGGACGTGCAGGACGAGTTCTACAGCAGCTACATGGCCTCCATCGCCATGATCTCCAACTCCCACATCATCGTGGCCGACAGCACGGGAAAAATCCTCTTTTCCACCGACGGCCGGCAGTTCTACGCCCAGGAGGGCCAGCTCCCTGAGGACATCGTCACCCAGGTGATGGACGAAAACGTGGGGGCCTACAACGGCATGACCAGCCTGGGAGGGCTCTACCCCGAGCGGCGGTACACCTCCGCCCTCCCCGTTACCAACCAGATCGGCCCCCTGGTGGTCACCCAGGGGATGGTGCTGGTGGCGGCCAGCGCCTCCAACCTGAACGCCATGTGGTCCTCCACCGCCACCATCTTCTTTTTCTCCGCCGTGGTGGTGTTCCTAATCTCGGTCATCGCCAGCACCCTCACCTCCGCCTATCAGACCCGGCCCCTCAACGAGATGGCCGAGGCGGCCCGGAAGTTCGGCCAGGGGGAGTTTGACATCCGGGTCACCGGCTATGAGGACCGGTGCGACGAGGTCAGCGACCTGGCCGAGGCCTTCAACTCCATGGCCAACTCCTTGGAGAAGGTGGAGAGCCAGCGGGCGGAGTTTATCGCCAACGTCTCCCACGAGCTGAAGACCCCCATGACCACCATCGCCGGATTTGCCGAGGGCATTCTGGACGGCACCATCCCCCCGGAGCGGGAGCGGGAGTCGCTGGAGATCGTGGTGTCGGAGACCCGGCGGCTCAGCCGGCTGGTGCGGCGGATGCTGGACCTGAGCCGGCTCAACGCCCTGGCCGAGAGCACCGTTACCGCCCAGGAGACCTTCGACCTTACGGAGGTCATGTCCCGGGTGCTGATCAGCCTGGAGACCAAAATTACCGACCGGCAGCTGGATGTGGACGTGCAGATGCCCGAGGACAAGCTGATGGTGTGGGGGGAGCCGGACTCCATCACCCAGGTGTGCTACAACCTGCTGGACAACGCGGCCAAATTCGCCGCCCCCGGTACCGCCATCTCGGTGCAGATCGTCAAAAAGGACGGCAAAGCCCACACCACCATCCGCAACCTGGGGGCCACCATCCCCCCGGACGAGCTGCCCCTGCTCTTTGAGCGGTTCCACAAGGCGGACTACTCCCGCTCCATGGACCGAGAAGGCGTGGGCCTGGGGCTGTATATTGTGAAGACCATCCTGGGCAACCTAAAGGAGAACATCACCGTTACCAGCGAGGACGGCGTGACCCAGTTCCACTTTACCCTGACCCTGGCGTGAAAACAAACGCCTCCCTCCTTGAGGGAGGTGGCACGGCAAAGCCGTGACGGAGGGAGTACGCAGATTGGGAAACTCCCTCAGTCAGCCCTACGGCTGACAGCTCCCTCAAAGAGGGAGCCGTTTAAAATGGGAGGTGCCGCGATGAACGATCATAACGACGGCCTGTGGCAGGGCGGCTCCTGGGAGCGGTCCGACTGCCCGCTGCCCGAGCTCCCCGCCGTCCACATACCGGAGGGGGCGGTCCGCCCTGCCCGGAAAAGGCCGCGCCTCCGGCGCAGGCGGTGGAAGTGGCCCTGGTTTGCGGGGCTGCTGTCCCTCATTGTGGTGCTCTGCCTGTCCGCCGCCCTGCTGGAGCGGTATTTTATGGGGCAGGCCATCCTGCGCCACTGGGACCGGGACGGCATGCCCTCCATCGGCGAGGAGCAGCCCCAGGATGAAAAGCTGGACGACACGCCCCCCGCCATCCCCCAGGCCGAGACCGGCACCGGAGTGACGGTGGAGCTCCAGCCCGCCCAGGGCGCGGTTCTGCCCTACACCCAGATTTACGACCGGGCCATCCTCTCCGCCGTGTCCATCCAGGCCTCCACCGGCCGGGGGTACGGCTCCGCCGGCAGCGGCGTGGTGCTCACCGAGGACGGCTATATCATCACCAACGCCCATGTGGTGGCCGGGGCCCAGGAAGTAAAGGTCATGTTCCATGACAACCGCACCCTGCCCGCCAGCCTGGTGGGCTTCCACGCGGTGGAGGACCTGGCCGTGCTGAAGGTGGAGGCCAGCGGCCTGACCCCCGCCCAGTTCGGGGACTCCAGCGTGCTGCACATCGGTGAGCCGGTGGCCGCCCTGGGGGACTCCCTGGGCTACCGGGCCACTTTTACCGACGGCATCGTCTCCTCTCTGGACCGGGAGGTGGAGGTGGAGGGGGTCACCATGAGCCTGATCCAGACCACCGCCGCCATCAACTACGGCAACTCCGGCGGGCCCCTGCTGAACCGGTACGGCCAGGTGGTGGGTATCAACACCATTAAGATTGTCACTGAGGACGGCTCCGCCGAGGGCCTGGGCTTCGCCATCCCCTCCCGGCGGGTGAAGTATGTGGCCGACCACCTCATTGCCGGTGAGGAGATCAAAACCGGAAGATTTGGCTTCAGTGTGAACCGGATCCCCGTGGTGGGGGGCGGCCTGGAGCTGCTGATTGTGGAGGAGGACAGCGACGCCTGGGCCAAGGGCCTGCGGGCGGGGGACATCCTGCTGGAGGCCGACGGCGCGCCCATCACTGGCTTCGAGGACCTGACCCGCCTCAAGCTGAGCCTGGGCCCCGGCGACGGGGTGAGCTTCCTCTGCGAACGGGACGGGGAGCAGTTTACTGTGGAAGTGGAGCTGATTGAGGCATGATAAACACCACACTGTGCTACATCCGGCGGGGAGAGGAATATCTGATGCTCCACCGGGTGAAAAAGGAAAATGATTTGAACAGGGACAAGTGGATTGGCATTGGGGGCAAGTTTCTGGACAAGGAGAGCCCCGAGGACTGCCTGCTCCGGGAGGTGGAGGAGGAGACCGGGCTGGTCCTCACCGACTACTGCTACCGGGGGGTGGTCACCTTCGTCTCGGACCGGTGGCCCACCGAGTATATGCACCTGTTCACCGCCGACGGCTTTACAGGTGAGCTGAAGGACTGTGACGAGGGGGTGCTGGAGTGGCTCCCCCGGGACCAGCTGCTGAACATCCCCCACTGGGAGGGGGACGCCATTTTCCTGGACCTGATCTGGAGGGACGCCCCCTTTTTCTCCCTGAAGGTCTGCTACCAAGGGGACCGGCTGGCGGAGGCCGTCCTCAACGGGAAGGTCCTCACCCCCACGTAATACAGAAAGGAGCTTGACAACATGAGACCGGAATACGCCAACGCCTTTGGCCTGCGCAAGGTGTCTGACAAGGAGGGCCAGCTGCTGGAGGTGACCCTGGATATCTCCTACAAGTATATGGAAAACGCTATCACAATCAACGCCCAGGGGGGCATCGAGAACGTGGCCACCCCCGCCGCCGACACGGTGGCCTCCATCGTGATGAACCGGCAGAGCGCCATCTCCCTGCGCAACCTGCTCATCCAGACCCTGGGAGCGGAATAAGCAAACACGGCCTCCGGCTGCTTGCCGGAGGCCGTGCTGTCTTATCCCTGGGTATAGCTTGTGGCCTTGGTGAGGTTCATATCCTTCAGGGTCAGCTCCCGGTCGTAGGGGTTAATGAGACGGTTCACCGTCTCCAGCGTCCCCTCGGGGTCCAGCTCGAAGCACCAGGTGTAGCCCCGGAACACCCCGTCTCCCCGGCCGGGGAGGGTGGCCGTCTCCACGGCGGTGGAGGGGTCCAGGTTGATGGCCTGGCTAGCAAAGTACATCATGTTGTCCAGGGTCAGGTCGGTGGACACGTTTTTGTTGAAAATTTCCACAAAGCCGTTGACCTTGGTGAGGCTGTCCCAGGACAGCACCTTTTTGGCCAGGGCGATAAGCAGCTTCTGCTGGGTCTGGGTGCGGCCCACGTCGGAGTAGCCGCTGCCGTCGTTATTTTTCCGGAACCGGGCCACCTCCATGGCCTGCTGGCCGCTCAGCTTCCGCTGGCCCTCCTTATAGTGGATGCTCAGGTCCTGAATGGGGTCGTCGTAGTCCATGTCGCAGGGGACATAGAAGTCGATGCCCCCCAGGTAGTCCACCAGGGTGATAAAGCCCTTGATGTTCACCTTGATGTAGCCGTCGATGGGGATGCCCAGCATCTGAGAGATGTCCTCCACCCGCTGCTCCACGCCCCCTTTGCCGTAGACCAGCTTGGGGTGGTGTCCGCTCCCCCGGTCAATGAGGGAGTCCCGGGGGATGGAGACTACCCCCACGGTCTGTTTCTCGGTGTCGTAGCACATCACCATCATGGTGTCGGTGCGGGTGCCGTCCTTGTCGGTGGCGGCCAGGAGGACGGTGTAGACATTCTTACGGCGGTTCAGCGCCATGGGGTCCTCCGGCTTTGCCGCGCCGGAGCTGCCCGCATTGGCGCCGGGAATCACGGGGGCCTGCGTCCCGCCTTGGGGCGGCTGGGGGAGCTGCTTCTGCTCCGGCGCCTTGACCATCAGGGAGAAGCCGATGTAGCCCGCCACAATGAGGGCGGAAAGGACCACCAGCCCCTTGTAAAATCCCATGGCCACCGACGCCGCCCCGCCCCGCCTGTGTTGCTTGCGGGGAGCCGGAGTCCGTCTGGACGGAGCCTGCCTGGCGGCGGTGCGGCGGGGCGGAGGCTGGTTACGGCTGTCCCGCCGCCCCCGGTGTAGGTTCATATATCTTTCTTCCAAAGGGGGTCCCTCCTGGATCGTTATCTTTTCACAGTATACTCGGTTCGACCCGCTTCGGCAAGGGCTGGGTTTATCAATTCATAAAAAATTAAGAATTATGTCAACGGGTGTGGCAGCGTCCTTCTGACCTCACCTGTGACATGCTCTGCTGCAATGCAGCCGTCTGCACCCAGGCAGCTGGAGGATTTTTCATTTCGGATCACCCCTTTACCCCTCTATACAGTATACGGCCTGAGATACCACTTTGCAAAAGACACCTGCGGGTGTCTTTTTCCTATCGACGAACCTTTTTCCTTATGGTATAATCCCTTTATCACACGTTACAGCCAACGAGGGGAGGCGGCCGAAATGGGCGGCGAGCCGGGAAAACGAATCTGTGCAGGTCTGCTGGCCCATGTGGACGCAGGCAAGACCACCCTGTCCGAAGGGCTTTTATACCTCAGCGGGGCGGTGCGGAAGCTGGGCCGGGTGGACCACCGGGATGCCTTTCTGGATACCGACGCTCAGGAGCGGGAGCGGGGCATCACCATCTTCGCCAAGCAGGCGGAACTCACCTGGGGGGACGCCGCCCTCACCCTGCTGGACACCCCGGGGCATGTGGACTTCTCCGCCGAGATGGAGCGCACCCTGTCCGTGCTGGACTGCGCCGTGCTGGTCATCAGCGGCACCGACGGCATCCAGGGCCACACCCGCACCCTGTGGCGGCTGCTGGAGCGGCACGCCATCCCCACCTTCCTCTTTGTCAACAAGATGGACCTAGCGGGGGCGGACCGGGCCGCCCTCCTGGCCCAGCTCCAGCACAGGCTGGACGGCGGCTGTCTGGATTTCTCCGGGGGGCTGGAGCCGGTCACAGAGGACCTGGCTTCTCTGGACGAGGACCTGATGGACCGGTATCTGGAGGGGGAGCTGGTCACAGACGAGGACGCCGCCGCCCTGATTGCCCGGCGGCAGGTCTTTCCCTGCTTCTTCGGCTCGGCACTGAAACTGGAGGGGGTGGAGGAGCTGCTGGACGGCCTGTCACGGTACACCCTGTCCCCCTCCTACCCCACCGGCTTCGGGGCGCGGGTCTTCAAAATAGCCCGGGACGGAGCCGACCGGCTCACCTATGTGAAAATTACCGGCGGGTCGCTTAAGGTCCGCACCCTGCTGCGGGAGGAGAAGGTCAATCAGATCCGCGTCTACTCCGGGGCCAAGTACCAGACCATCGACGAGGCCCCGGCGGGGACAGTGTGCGCCCTCACCGGACTGATTAAAACCCGGCCGGGGGACGTCTTTGGGGTAGAGCCCCCCGCCGCCGGGCCCGAGCTGGAGCCGGTGCTGACCTATCAGGTCATTCTCCCCCCCGGCTGCGACGTCCACACTGCCCTGCGCAATCTCCGCCAGCTGGAGGAGGAGGACCCCCAGCTCCGGGTGGTTTGGAGCGAAGCTCTGGGGGAGATTCACCTCCAGCTCATGGGAGAGGTCCAGCTGGAGGTGCTCACTCGGCTCATCCGGGAGCGGTTTGGGACGGATGTCTCCTTTGGCGCCGGGAACATCGTCTACCGGGAGACCATCACCGGCCCGGTGGAGGGGGTGGGCCACTTCGAGCCCCTGCGGCACTACGCTGAGGTCCACCTGCTGCTGGAGCCCGGCCCCCGGGGCAGCGGCCTGCGCATCACCTCCGCCTGCCCCACCGACCAGCTGGACCTGAACTGGCAGCGGCTGATTTTCACCCACCTGATGGAAAAGCGCCACCAGGGTGTGCTCACCGGGTCACCCATCACCGATGTGAAGATCACCCTGGTGGCCGGCCGGGCCCATGTGAAGCACACCGAGGGGGGCGACTTCCGCCAGGCCACCTACCGGGCGGTGCGCCAGGGGCTGATGCAGGCGGACAGCCTTCTGCTGGAGCCCCACTACGATTTTACCCTGGAGCTCCCCCCGGACTGCGTGGGCCGGGCCATGAACGATTTGCAGACCATGGGGGGCAGCGTGGAGGGCCCGGAGCAGGAGGGGGATCTGTCCGTCCTGACAGGCCACGCCCCGGTGGCCGGCCTGCGGGACTACTGGCGAGAGGTCACCGCCTACACCCGGGGCCAGGGGCGGCTGTCCTGCGCCCTCCGGGGGTATGAGCCCTGCGCCAATCAGGAGGAAATTGTCTCCCGCCTGGCCTACGACCCGGAGCGGGATGTGGACAACCCGCCCGATTCGGTGTTCTGCTCCCATGGGACGGGGGTAACTGTCAAGTGGAACGAGGTCCGGGACCACATGCACGTGGACAGCGGCCTGCGGCTGGGAGAAGAAGCACCCCGCCCGGAACCGGCCGCCCCCTCGGGCGGGGAGCGACAGTACCGGGGGGGCAGTCTGGAGCAGGATAAGGAGCTGCTGGCCGTCTTCGAGCGCACCTACGGCAGGGTGGATCGGGGGACGGGCGCCTTCCAGCCCCAGAAGAAGCCCGCCCGCACCAGCCTGGACGAGGGGAAATACACCATCCGGGAGCAGAAAACCGGCCCGGAGTACCTCCTGGTGGACGGCTACAACATCATTTTCGCCTGGGACGAGCTCACTGCCCTGGCCCGGCAGGACATGCCCGCCGCACGGGGCGCGCTGGAGGATATTCTGTCAAACTACCAGGGCTTCCGCCAATGCGTGGTAATCCTGGTGTTCGACGCCTACAAGGTGAAAGGAAATCCCGGCTCGGTAGAGAAGAAAAACAACATCTACGTGGTCTACACCAAAGAGGCCGAGACGGCCGACGCCTACATTGAAAAAGCCACCTACGACCTGGGCAAGGACCACCGGGTGCGGGTGGCCACCTCCGACGCCCTGGAGCAGATGATTATCCTGGGCCACGGAGCCCTGCGGCTGTCCGCCCGGGCCTTTAAGGCGGAGGTGGAGCAGGCCCAGGGGGAGATATCCGCCCTGGTGGCCAGGCTGAACCGGCGCAACCCCGGGGACCGGAAGCTGAAGCACACGGCGAAGATTATTGAGAAGACGTAGGGGCGGCCGGAGGCCGCCCACAGAAAAATTAATCTGCCTCTCAAAACGGGTGCCCCAAGTCGCCCCTTTAAAACAGCGCAAAAAGAAGGCAAAACAATAAAAATTTAATCATTTCCCCCTTGATATCGAACATTGGTTCTGATATAATAAAGGCCCCCTTATGAAAAGGGGGCCTTTTGAGCAAACTGAATTATTCGAGGTGAAGATCATGCCCAAATTTGAAGTGGTATCCGAATACACCCCCAACGGCGACCAGCCCGAGGCCATCGAAGCTCTGTCCAACGGCATCGAGATGGGGCTGGACGAGCAGACCCTGTTGGGCGTCACCGGCTCGGGCAAGACCTTCACCATGGCTAAAATCATCGAGAAGGTCCAGCGGCCCACCCTGGTGCTGGCCCACAACAAGACCCTGGCCGCCCAGCTGTGCGCCGAGTTTAAGGAGTTCTTCCCCAACAACGCGGTGGAGTACTTCGTCTCCTACTACGACTACTACCAGCCCGAGGCCTACATCCCCCACACCGACACCTTTATTGAAAAAGACTCCTCCGTCAACGAGGAGATCGACCGGCTGCGGCTGTCCGCCACCGCCTCCCTGCTGGAACGGCGGGATGTGATTGTGGTGTCGTCGGTGTCCTGCATCTACGGCCTGGGCGAGCCGGAGGACTTTGCCAAGATGATGGTCTCCCTCCGGGTGGGTGCCCAGCTGGAGCGGGACGAGATGTTGAAGAAGCTGGTGGCCATCCGCTACGAGCGCAACGACATCGCCTTTGAGCGGAATATGTTCCGGGTCCGGGGGGACACGGTGGAGGTCTGGCCCGCCTACTGGAAGGACACCGCCATCCGGGTGGAGTTCTTCGGGGACGAGATCGACCGCATCAGCGAGATCAACGTGGTGACAGGCTCCCCCATCCGCCGGCTGAACAATATCCCCATCTGGCCCGCCACCCACTACGTCACCCCCAAGGAAAAGATGGATGCTGCCATCCAGGAGATCTATCAGGAGATGGAACAGCGGGTGGCCTTCTTCGAGAGCGAAAACAAGCTCATCGAGGCCCAGCGCATCAAGCAGCGCACCCTCTACGACATTGAGATGATGCAGGAGCTGGGCTACTGCTCCGGCATCGAGAACTACTCCCGGGTGATTGAGGGCCGGCCGGTGGGCTCGCCCCCCAACACCCTGATGGACTACTTCCCCAAGGACTTTGTCCTGTTCATCGACGAGAGCCACGTCACCCTGCCCCAGGTGCGGGCCATGTACAACGGCGACCGGGCCCGGAAGACCACCCTGATTGACTACGGCTTCCGTCTGCCCTGCGCCTTTGACAACCGGCCCCTGAAATTTGAGGAGTTTGAGAAGCGGGTGAACCAAATCGTCTATGTCTCCGCCACCCCCGGGGAGTACGAGCGCACCCGGTCGGGGCAGATTGTGGAGCAGGTCATCCGGCCCACCGGCCTGCTGGACCCGGTGATTGAAGTGAGACCGGTGGAGGGCCAGATTGACGACCTCATTGGCGAAATCAACACCCGCACCGCCCGGAACGAGCGGGTGCTGGTGACCACCCTCACCAAGCGGATGGCCGAGGATCTCACTACCTACCTCCAGGGGGCGGGCATCAAGGTGCGGTATATGCACCACGATATCGACGCCATGGAGCGCATGGAGATTATCCGGGACCTGCGGCTGGGTACCTTCCATGTGCTGGTGGGCATCAACCTCCTCCGGGAGGGTCTGGACCTGCCCGAGGTGAGCCTGGTGGCCATCCTGGACGCGGATAAAGAGGGCTTCCTGCGCAGTGAGACCTCCCTCATCCAGACCATCGGCCGGGCCGCCCGGAACGCCCAGGGCATGGTGGTGATGTACGCCGATTCCATTACCCCCTCCATGCGCCGGGCCATCGACGAGACCGAGCGCCGCCGGGAGAAGCAGGACGCCTTCAATAAGGCCCACGGCATTGTGCCCAAGACGGTTATCAAATCGGTGCGGGACCTGATGAGCATTGCCGCCGGCGAGGATACCGCCGAAAAACGGGGGGAGGTTCAGGGCCTCACCAAACAGCAGAAGGCGGAGCGCATCGCCCGGCTGGAGAAGGAGATGCGGGAGGCCGCCAAGATGCTGGAGTTCGAGCTGGCCGCCGCCCTGCGGGACCAGATTATCGAGCTGCGGGGGAAATAAGGGGGCGACGTTGTGGGTGGATTGATTATTGTGGTCATGTGGCCCATGGTTCTGCCAATTCTGATTTTGAAGTTTCTGGGGTTCGCTTTGCCTGTGATTGCCCCTGTCCTGCTGGCGCTGAATGCCGCTGGACTGGCGGGGCTGCTTCTGATCCGTAGGCTGTGGAAACGCAGCGGCACCATGGACCGGACCTGTATCGAGGCGCAAACCGGCTGGAGATGGACAATTCTGCGCGTTCTGCGGTGGATTCTGTGGGTCTGCATCGCCTGGGAGGCCCTGCTGGTGATTCTCTGCGGGGCCTATGTCCTTTGGATGAATGGTCTGCTATGAGGGATTCCTTTCTGGACCCGCCGAAACGAAAACAAAACCGGCTGCGGGGTTACGATTACGGCCGGGCGGGGTATTATTTTATTACGGTTTGCGTTGCGAAACATGCAGAGATGTTGGGGGAGATTGCGACGGAATGTAGGGGCGCACATTGTGCGCCCGCATATACAGAACTGTCCGATATTGGACGCATTGTAGAAAAATCTATATTGCAGATACCCAAATACCACAAAAATGTTTGTGTAGACAAGTATGTGGTTATGCCCAATCATATCCATATGATTTTAAGGTTAGAGCGCAAGGGCGGGCGCACAATGTGCGCCCCTACATGCCGTTCAACCATTCCGGGAATTTTGCATGGAATGAAGGAAGCCGTTACAAAATCAATTGGGTTTTCCATTTGGCAAAAGAGTTACCACGACCACATCATCCGCGACGAAGCAGATTACCGGCGGATATGGGAATACATCGACACCAACCCGGCCAAGTGGCGGGAGGATTGTTATTACGAGGAAGGAAAACAATCAATGGCAAAAAAAGAGGAAAAAACCAACGTAATGCGGATTTTGGAGCAGAAAAATATCCCCTACACCCCCCACGCCTACGACCCGGATGCAGGATTGGACGGGGTAAGCGTGGCCCGGCAGCTGGGGCAGGACCCGGAGACGGTGTTCAAGACCCTGGTGGCCCGGGGGGCCTCCGGGGGGCTGTACGTGTTCGACATCCCGGTGGGGGACAGCCTCGACCTGAAAAAGGCGGCCAAAGCGGTGGGGGAGAAGTCCATCGCCATGATTGCCCAGAAGGAGCTGCTGCCCCTGACGGGTTACGTCCATGGGGGCTGTTCCCCGGTGGGGATGAAGAAGCAGTACCCCACAATTTTCCATGAGACGGCGGAGATTATCGACACCATCCTGGTGTCGGCTGGAAAAATCGGGTTTCAGGTGGAGCTGGAGCCCGCCGCGCTGATCGGATTGGTGGGCGGGACTACCGCCGATTTAACGACGTAAGGAGGAAACTATGGCAAGCAGTCCTGATTTTGTCAACTACATCTGTGAGCAGCTGGAGGGCCTGGGGGCGGTGCGCTCCCGGAAGATGTTCGGGGAGTATATGGTCTACCTCAACGACAAGCCGGTGGTGATCATCTGCGACGAC
>ERZ808028.233-NODE-233-length-55486-cov-10.492014_pt1 | contig 55486 bp, 54 predicted proteins | sample MGYA00380184_ERZ808028 | MGnify/ENA primary metagenome ERZ808028 (study PRJEB31490, sample SAMN06133397) | mouse gut metagenome | isolation source: J8_1 | host: mice | place: China: Chengdu | collected 2015-05 ... | reverse complement strand
CCTTTCAAGGTCAAAGATGATGATGCCATGATGGAAACAGCGGACAGCATCCGGCAGTACGGCGTTCTTGTTCCTGCTATCGCCCGTCCTGACCCCAGCGGCGGCTATGAGCTGGTAGCCGGACACAGGCGGCATCGGGCCAGTGAACTGGCAGAGAAAGAAACCATGCCGGTGATTGTCCGGGATTTGGACGATGACGCCGCCACGATTATCATGGTTGACAGCAATTTACAACGGGAAAGCCTGCTCCCCAGCGAAAGGGCTTTTGCCTACAAAATGAAATTAGAAGCTATGAAACGGCAAGCAGGTCGGCCCTCCAAAGAAAATTGTTCCCAAGTTGGGAACGATTTTGGGAAGAAGTCCAGCGAGGTTCTGGCGGAACAGGTCGGTCAGAGTAAAAACCAGATTTTCCGCTACATTCGCCTGACCGAGTTAATCCCCGAACTGCTGAACATGGTGGACGAAAAGAAAATTGCCCTGAACCCGGCCTATGAGCTGTCCTTTCTCAAAAAAGAAGAACAGACCCAGCTTTTGGACGCGATGGACAGCGAACAGGCCACCCCCTCCCTTTCCCAAGCCCAGCGGCTCAAAAAATTCAGTCAGGAGGGGCATCTGTCCATAGATGTAATGCGGGCGATTATGGGCGAGGAAAAGAAAAGCGATCTGGACAAGGTGACGTTTACCTCCGACACCCTGCGGAAGTATTTTCCCAAAAGCTACACCCCTGCCCGGATGCAGGAAACCATCATCAAACTGCTGGAACAGTGGCAGAAAAAGCGTCAGAGAGATCAGGAACGCTGAAAGGAGCGCCTATGAGAGATCACGTTGCCAGGGAGTTAAAGGGCCACAACATACTGGCTGTGGAACGGTTTCAGGATAAGACCCGCTGGATGGTGGAGTTTTCCGTCCTGCGGCCCCGCACCGCCTACGGCGCACCCGGCGATGAAACGCGCCTGTTTCTGGACGAGGACGGCTACCAGGCCGTTCTCGCCAGCCAGAAACGCCGGGACATCAAAATCAAACGGTATGCCCGCGTCATTGAGGGGCATATCCTGGACTTCAAGCCCAAAAAGAAACGCCACCCGTAAACCCGACAAATTGAGAGGAAGGAATGAATATGTGTACCGTTAAGGAAATCAGAGAAGCCATCCGGGAGGACTGCCGCTCCCAGCGAAACATGGAAACCATTGAGATTGACCGGATTTTTCAAACCCTGACGTTTCCGCAGTTAGAGAGCCTGTTTGACAAACCGCCCATGCCGCCGTTTTTTCACCGGTACAGGCAGAAGTCAGCCAGCAAATGAACGCCGCAATTCTTTTTACGGGATTGTGGCTTTTTTCATGCCCTGGGAAACGAAAGGAGTGCAGAAAATGGCCGTTTTTCGCGTAGAACGCACACAGGGATACACCGTTATGAGCAACTATCATCTGCGGGACAAGAGCCTGAGCCTGAAAGCAAAGGGCCTGCTGTCCCAGATGCTCTCACTGCCGGAGGATTGGGACTACACCCTTTCCGGCCTGGCTGTTATCAACCGGGAAAGCAAGGACGCCATCCGCTCCGCAGTCAATGAGCTGGAAAAGGCGGGGTACATCAAGCGCCGCCAGACCACCGACGCGGGCGGCAAGTTCAGCGCCAACGAGTATGTGATTTATGAGCGTCCGGTAACAGAGGAACCGCCCGCCCAACCGTTGCCCCCAAAACCGTTGTTGGAAAAACCGTTGTCGGGTTTTCCGACAACGGATAATCCGTCAACGGGAAAACCGTCAACGGAAAATCCAACGCAAATAAATATAGAGAAATTAAATACCCAAAAATCAATTACTGACGGATCAATTACCGATTCCCTTCCCTTCCGGGGAACGGCGGCAAAGCCACCGGAACCGAAGCGAAGGGAAACGATGTCACTGACAGAGATGGAAAGTTATCGGGAGCTGATTTTGGAGAATATCGAGTATGACTGCCTCAAACAGCGGTTTGGGACCTACCGGGAGGACTTGGACGAGATCGTGGAGCTTCTGGTGGAAACCGTCTGCGCGAAGCGTAAGACCACCCGGATTGCCGGGGCGGACTTCCCCCATGAGGTGGTGCGTTCCCGCTTCCTGAAGCTGGACAGCTCCCACATCGAGTTTGTCATGGACTGCCTGCAAAAGAACACCACCGAGGTACGGAACATGAAACAGTACCTTTTGACGGTGCTGTTCAACGCGCCCACCACCATGAGCAACCATTACACCTCACAGGTCAACCACGATATGTACGGCGGCTTCTGAAAGCTGGCCGTTTTTGTCTGCCCGGAACTGCCGGGAGAAAGGAATCTGTTATGAAACGACCGCTTGCGTATATCACCGCTCCCTGGAGCAAGAACCCCCATGAAAACGCGGCAAACGCCGCCAGCTACTGCCGCCAGGTGTATGACGCCGGATATTCCCCCGTCTGCCCTGTTTTGTTCCTGCCGCTGTTTTTGAAGGATGAAATCCCCCAGGAACACAAGGACGGAATCGACATCGCCAGAGATTACCTGCGCCGCTCCCATGTGCTGGTGGTCTGCGGACACTCGACCGATGAAACGGTCAAAAACGATATTGCCACCGCTGAACGCCTGCGGATCACCGCCACCACGCTGGACGGGATTCTGACGGTGAAAGGCCAGGGCCGGGAGAAAGGGGGCGCACACCATGCCTGAGCAAAAGACCATCGGCCAGCTGATGGAGGAAATGCGGCTTAAAGCCGGGGCGCGGGAGTATTCCGGCCATAGTTACATGGACTTAAACCGGTTCGCGGAGGACACCCGGCACATGATTATTTTTGATACCCTGACCGCTGATTCCCCTGTTGGCTGGAAAGGGGAACGCAGCCGCGCCTTTCTCACCGAGGAGGGATATAAAAAGTCCCTGGAACGCCAGGAACAGGGGCATATCAGGATTGTGAGCCATGCGAAGGTCCGAAACGGAAACCTGCGCTATGACCGGCAAGACCAGCTCCGATAGAGAAACCATGCAGAAAATCCATAGAGAGGAGGCGAAACACCCATGCAGGACGAAGTGGAAAGCAAAACCCTGACGCTCATTGTCAGCGGCACAAAATTCACCGGCAGGCTGTTCAAAGCGGCGATTATGAAGTATCTGGCGCACCTGAAAGAGCAAAAGATGCAGAAACAGCGGGAAAAGGGCGCGGAGGTCAAGCCCCAGGGAAAGCAGACGGTGAAGCAGCTCATCGGGCAGAACCAGGGCGTGTCCAATCTTGAGATCACAGACCCCTCCATCAAGGCGTTTGAACGGGTTGCCCGGAAGTACGGCGTGGATTACGCGGTAAAGAAGGACCGCAGCTGCTCCCCGCCCAAATATCTGGTCTTTTTCAAGGCCCGCGACGCGGACGCGCTGACCTCCGCATTTACCGAGTACACCCAGAAGAAGGTCCGCAAGGCGTCCCGCCCGTCTGTGCTGGCGAAGCTGAACCAGTTCAAGGAGCTGGTGAAAAACGCGGTGGTGGACCGCACAAAGCGAAAGGAGCTGGAACGATGAAAAGACCATTGAACATCAAGAAGCTCGTTTTGCTGAACCTGCCCTATATCCTGATGGGGCTGTTCGCCACCAACTTCGGGGAGGCGTGGCGGATGGCCCAGGGCGCGGACGCATCGGAAAAGGCGCTGTCGCTAATCTCCGTCCTTCCGGCGGCGCTTGGAAGTTTCTGGCCCAGCTTTCACCCGCTGGACCTGCTGGTCGGGCTGTGCTGCGGCGCGGCGCTCCGGCTGGCTGTTTACCTGAAAGGCAAAAACGCCAAGAAGTACCGCCCAAATATCGAGTACGGTTCTGCGAGATGGGGAAATTCCCAGGACATCGCCCCTTATGTTGATCCGGTATTCCAGAACAATGTAATCCTCACCCAGACGGAACGCCTTACCATGAGCAGCCGCCCCAAGGACCCCAAGACCGCCCGCAACAAAAATGTGCTGGTAATCGGCGGTTCCGGCTCCGGCAAGTGGAAGCCGGGAACGTGGCGGTCATTATCGTAAAAGATATGAGCCGGTTCGGGCGCGACTATCTGAAAGTAGGGTTCTATACCGAAGTCATGTTTAAAGAAAAAGGCGTCCGGTTCATAGCAATCAACAATGGCATAGACAGCAGCAACCAGCAGGACAGCGATTTCACGCCGTTTTTGAACATTATGAATGAATGGTATGCACGCGATTCCAGCCGCAAGATACAGGCTATCTTTAAAGCCCGTATGCAGGAAGGAAAGCGGGTTTCTCCCAGTGTCCCCTACGGCTACCGGCGTGACCCGGACGACAAGCAGCATTTGATTATAGACCCGGAACCGGCGGCAGTTGTCCGGCGCATTTTCAAGCTGATTCTGGAAGGGAATGGAGTCAATCGGATTGCCGATATTCTGTACGCTGACAAGATATTGATTCCCTCGGCTTATGCTGAGAAATATTATCCAGAAAACCAGCATAGCAAGGGTTTCCATGACCCTTTCCGCTGGACAAACCGGGCGGTCAGTTGTATCTTGGAAAAACGGGAATATATGGGGCATACGGTACTCGGTAAGACTATCAGTGAATCCTATAAAACCAAAAAGCGCCGGAAAGCTACAGAGGACGAACTGATGATATTTGAGAACACCCACGAAGCAATCATTGACGAAGAAACATGGAACAATGCACAACGCCTGATAGAAACAAAACGCCGACCCAAAAAGAACGGCGCTCCCCCTTGCCGTTTAAGTGGATTGCTCTACTGCTCGGACTGTGGCTCGAAGCTGTCACGCCGGTATAATTCCAGAAATCAGTATGACGCGGACAATGCCTATTGCTGCTCCGGCTACCGACAGTATACCCGGAACTGTACCATGCATTATATCCGGGTATCGGTAGTAGAAAAGCTGATACTGGAAACTATCCGGGAAGTCAGCGCCTATGCCCTCTCGAACGAAAAGGAGTTTGTCAAGAAGGTGCGGGAAGCGTCAGACGTTCAGCAGGAAGCCACCATGAAAGAATACCGCCGAAGGTTAGGAAAAGCAAAGCGGCGGCATGAAGAACTGGACGACCTGGTGAAGAAGCTGTATGAATCTTTTGCTACGGGGAAGATTCCAGAAAAGCACTTTGACCGTCTGCTGTCCGGGTATGACACCGAACAGACAGCGCTTGAAACAGAAATGCAGGAATTACAGACCGGGCTTGACCGTTACGGCGCGGACAGTGTGAGGGCTGACCGGTTCCTTGAACTGGTGAAAAGGTACACGGATTTTTCAGAACTTACCACTCCCATGCTGAATGAATTTATAGAGAAAGTGGTTGTCCATGAAGCGGATAAATCTACCGGGGACAGGGTGCAAAAGGTAGATATACATCTGAACTTTATCGGGGCATTTACCGTGCCAAAAGCAGAAACTGTCCTGACCGCCGAACAGGAAGCAAGGGAACAAAGGAAGCTGCAAGCCCGCAACCGGGAGCGTGAACAGAATCGGCTGCGTATGCAGCGGTACAGGGCACGGCAGAAGGAACTGGCAGCGGCGGCAAATTAGCATAAGGGGAACCAGAAAGAGGACGCAAGGCAGAAAGCAGCGTCCTCTTTTATGCGCCACGCTTTAGCGGGCGTAAACCCTCGGAGAGCCCACGTCGGCACTTTGCAACGCGAAGCGGTGAAAGTGTCAGAGTGGGTCATATACTTGGCACAAGTATATGGCTGCACTTGCGGGGGCTACAAAATCGACCGTCCGGGAATAAATTTAGGCAAACACATTGACTTAGCGACGTCGGTAAGTGTATAATATTAGCGACCCCATAAAGTGAGGTGATGAAGTTGGGGAATAAAAAAATGGGGCGCCCGACCGATAACCCGAAAGATATTTCCTTGAAGGTTCGGCTTGACAAAGATACAGCAGAAAAACTGGACGAATGTGTCCGTATTCTGGACGTATCAAAAGCCGAAGTTGTCAGACAAGGGGTACAGAAGGTTCACGGCGACCTGACACAAAAATAGTGTAAGAAGCGGCGCACTCTCGCCAAAGTATGCCACCGCTTCTCACGGCGCTCTTACCTTTCAGGCAGACCGCGTAAATATTATACACTGCGCGGTTCCGTCTGGCAAGGTTTTGTGCGTAACAACAAACGAAAGGACGGAATGATTATGGAATCTATTCTTGAAGCATTTGCTAATGATAACCTTGAAGTCCTTCCTAGCACATGCCCTAAAAGTGAAATCAGCGGTCACTTGTTGAGCAAAGCCGACAAACTTACGGAATCATTGGAAGATATGCTCAATGACAAGGGAAAGGAACTTCTCGACAAGCTGGACAGCACCAATGCAAAACTGGAAGATATTTCAGCAACTGACCGATTTATTCGGGGATATCGTCTTGGCGTCCTCATGATGATTGATGTTTTTGTCGGGTACGATAGCCTGATACTTCGGAACAAAGGAGGAAAGACAGATGAATGACTGGTGGGACAGGTTAGAAAGGGCTATGGATAATGGACGGGAATGTTATAAAAGCCTCATCAGCGCACGTTTGGATATTTCCCTCCTGCGCGTGAAACATAATCCGGAATATAAAAAGATATGCAAGGAACAGGAAGAAAGCAGAGAAATGGCGGATACGCTGCTCCACAAGCTGCCAAAAGAAGAAAGGCTCACAATAGAGCGGCATTATGACGGGCAGATTACAAAGGAAAACTTTGAACTGGAAGAGGCATATATGCAGGGCATGAGGGATTGTATTTTATTCCTATCCAGCCTTGACGCATTTCATAGAGAGGTATTTTTATAATGGACATCTTTGAAAGGCTCTACAATGGCAGCATATACCCTGCTGAACAGATACGCCCCAATCACCCGGAATACCGGCAGGTAAATGAGGAAATCAGTACCATTTTAGAACAGCTAAAAGATAAGCTGACGGCAGAGGACGGGGAAAGACTGGATCGGCTGGAAAGTCTTTATCTGAAAGTGTACCAGATGAACTGTGTGGCGGCTTTTTCCTGCGGATTCCGTCTGGCGGCAAGGCTCCTGTGCGAAACATTCACAAAAGAATAATAGTCTGGCTGGCTTGGGTGTGGCTGCTGATATGCCGTTGCACCTATCCAACCGGTCAAGGTACGGGTAGTATTTCCGGCGCTTCGCTCTGGAAATCTCCACCCTTTCCCCCTTGACCGTCTGGATTTTTGCCGTGCTATGGCTGCGCCGAAAACGGGGAACAGGAAAAAGAACTGTTTCCCGTTTGTCGTCCCACCCATTGTACGGCAAAACCGGCTCCACTGGTGTACCGGCTGCGGGAGTTTCCTTGCGGTGGCTCTGCCCCCACTCCCCCGGCCTCCTCCAAAGAACAGAATAAAAGACGATTCAAGCCCTGTAACGGTTGCTAGCGCTGTTATAGGGCTTTTTACATAGATAACTGAAAGCAAGACGAAAAGGAGTGAAATCTTATGCAAGAAATCAAAAAACTGTCTGTCATTGACGGGAAAAGCCTGTTAGGGTTGGACGTGGAACCGCCTAAATTCATTATTGCCGGGTTTATGCCGGTGGGACTGCATATCCTGTCCGGCAGCGCCAAAATCGGGAAGTCATGGCTTTCCTTATGGCTCTGCCAGCAAGTGTCCACTGGTGGGAAGGTATGGGAGTTTGAAACGCGCAAATGCGGGACGCTCTATCTCGCATTGGAAGATACTATTGACCGGCTACATTTCCGGCTCTCCCACATCACCGACAGCGGGTCGGAACAGAGTTACTTCGCAACGGAAGCCGACCACCTCTCCGGCTCCCTGATACCGCAACTTGAAACATTCATGGCGGGCTATCCTGATACGGGTTTTGTGGTGATTGACACCCTGCAACGTGTCCGGGGCATGACCAATGATAAAAACGCCTACGCCAATGACTATGACGAAATCGGACGTATCAAGTCTTTTGCTGACCGGTTCAAGATTGCCGTGCTGCTGATTCACCACGTCCGCAAGATGCCGGACAGTGACCCGTTCAACATGGTTTCCGGCTCGGTGGGGATAATCGGCGCGGTTGACAGTATGTATGTGCTGGAAAAGGACAAGAGGACAGCCATCCTCACAGTCCAGCGAATACTGCGCCTTGTGGCGGGAGAGCCGCCGCTGGTAGGCCGCCTCGTAGCGGACGCTGGCCCGGAGCGCCTCGGCCACATCGTCAGAAACTTCCATATATTCATCCTGGGTGTACCAGTAATAAAAGTCGCGCAAGTTGATGATAGTCATTGTATGTACCTCCATATCGTTTTTGTGGTCGGGTTGCGGGAAACGATATGGAGGGCGGCGGGGAGCGGCACCCTGGGGAGCCGCCCCGCACCTTGGGACTGTTTGTCCCAAAGCCGGGCAAACAAAAAACGCTTGCGCGGCAAAATACCACGCAAGCGCATAAACTGAGGTAATTATCTAATTTGCAACAATTTTCGCAGGCTGTGCCAGAATATCCTTGTCCGGGGCCCGGGCTTTTTTTGACAGGTCAGGGGGGCGGACAATATAGAAAGACACGGCTTAACCTCCTTTTGCCGCCGCGTCAATGGAAAACGGCGGTCTTGAAATCCGTTGTTTCAAAACCGCCGTTTGGTGTTCGTTTTCGTTTGGGGCGCATCAATAGCCAGCCGCCATCCAACGGTTTTTTTATATGCCGTTTCCGTTGGCGTCTGAAAATGTAATGTTATTTTCGCTTATCTATAATTTCACTATTTATTTCTTACGTTTTTCCTCGCTAGAAAGATGTGGCTTACCCTCATCTAATACGGTTGTCTCATCCAGGTTCTTCCCAAATAACTCCTGTATCTGAAACTCAGGTACCAACTTTTTAGTCTTTGAGTAACTCTGTGAGGCATCAAAAGGGCGAAAAATGAAACCTGTTCCTAACTCTGCTCGGAGCTGTGGAGCTATGCTCTCCTCAAAATAGTCCACCACTTCTTGACGCAACACTGGCGAGATGTCCTCATATACGGTTTCTGTCAGTTGGAGAACTATGGAGTCACCCAGTTCCTCGGTTTTCCAACAGGGCGCATTTAAAATCGTATCGCGCCCTAGCATTTTGATATAGGGTGGGCCAAAATAGGTGCGCCACTTTAATGCGGGACAACGAATATCAAGTCGGTCCGGAATAAATGCGCTTTTTGTATTTGTGCAAGGGATAGAACTGGTGTAGTCATAAATTTCGGCATGGACAGGGGAAAATAGACGAACCAAATCATCACAAAAATGGACAAACTGAGCCATGTTTTGTGCGTCCTTTTTTAAGAACGGTTTGGAAATATTTACGGAAATCATATTAAACAGAACAGAATTTGCCCAGTTGCGCCATCCTATATAATATCCGATTTTTCCAGGGGGCCTCCCTTTCATCATAAGTTGTGCATTGCAGGGACGGCTCTCTAGTTCCTCCTGAGAAAGGTCTGCGCCTTCGAACCAAGACAGAATTATTTCATCCTCCTTTTTATCATTGAATATCTGTTTCACAGGCTCATAATTACCGTACTTAACGGGCCGATAATTGGGGCCATAGGCACCAACTAGTCGAAAAAAATCCTGTGCAGCCTTCCTGTTATGAAAGGGTTTTGTTGTTCGAAGACAAAAATCAATTTCTTGCTTTGCCGGAGTAATCAACGCCATCAGAGTACCTCCACAATTTTTATATTCACATCCTTTTCTTTTGCATCTAAAAAAGTACCCACCTCGGGACATTTTGTCCCAAAGCATACCCCGCCTCGTCTGCGCTTTTGGCTCACTCGTCCCGGGTGGAGAGCCTGCATTTTGAAACAGCCCTTTTGATACCCCACACAATCACAGCGGCGGCCACGCACACGGCAAGCCGGAGCAGGACATCCAGCATCCAGTTTACTTTTCCATGCTGGTACATATCCAGCACATAGGCGGGATTAACATCATAGTCCTCCGCCATGCGGTTCAGCATCCGGCGCTCCTCGGTGGTGGTATAGCGGACATAGCCAGTCGGATAATTGCCCGCCTCTGTCCACGCCAGATAGTCGTCAAAATAGACGCAGAGCCAAGAACCGTCCGCAAGCTCCGCCAGATAATAGCGGTTATAGTAGCCGCCCGCAAAGCCCTGGATAAACCGCTGGAAAGGCGGGAGAGGGTAGTCGGCGTAAATGTATTCCGAAACGCTCACCGACCTTTTCACGCCGCTGTTATGGTGGGTATGTACACCCTCTTGCGCCCCGTCCCGCAGGCGGGCCAGCGGGCAGGCCACCAGCTCGCCGCCGTTCACGGTAGCCGGGGTACTGCTTAAAAAGAAAGTTTCTATATCCTCCTGCCGCTGGAGCCGCTGAACATCCGCGCTGGGCCGCTGGCCTTGCCCCGTTCCCTCCCCGGCCCGCAGGTCGTACAGCCAGCCAGTGGGCGCGGCCAACAGCACCAAGAGGACAAGGGCGGCGCATATTGTATTCCGCAGGATAGCGAGTAAAGAAAATGTTTTTTTCATACGCTTTTTTGCAGGAGAGCCAATTCTACATATCATCTTCTCTCCATGCTACAGAACTGTACCGAGTTCCTTTGTAGGCAAATTCCATGAAAATTTGTTTTACTAACTCAATATCATCGCAGATGGCCCATCCGGGGTAATCATCCCCACCAACAGCAATATAATTTTCGTTGTTGGATAAATTGTCATAGATATAGCTAACTTCGTTAAGGCTATCGAGAACTCCAATCCAAAATTTATGCCCATCAATACGAATAGTCATTGAAACACATTCATCCTCGTTGATTGCGTCAATTAAATTTAACTTATCTTGACTGATAAGTGATAACACCTTCGCTATTTTCTTTTAGTCCAAAGCATTTTGGGTTAATACCTTGGCTGAACAGCTACCCAATTCTTGATAAGTCAGTTTGTCAATATACAATGCTTTATTCATGTTGTACTCCCCCCGCGTTATAATTTCTGAACACCCAACTGCGCCAGCCAGCCTTGCAGTTTCTTTGCCGGAAAACCAGTTACCCTGTATCAATCAGTACATAGCCTTTGTCAATAGGATATATCCAATTATTTACGATCCTGCTTCCTGCATTGAGCACAGGTGTTCTCTCCTTTCATTCATTTTCATCGGCGTCAACTTTCAATTTTTCGGTCTGTCTGTACCGTAGAAATTATACCACATTCACTCACGGAATGCCAGTTTCAACGGCGTGTAGGATACACAATAGAAAATCCTGCTTGGAAACAATGCAACTGTCTTAAAACCGCCAGAACCTGTAGAGCTAATGAAACAAAAGATATACGAATTACAGAGTATTATTGTATGCAATGTTGACGCATAAATGAGAGGGATTCCGTAGTAGTCGGCATTGTATCAAAATCTAAACTTTTGGATTTTGATACAATGCTTCTTTTGTTCCTACCGGCGCGGGGCTGCCCCCGCTAACTGACTTTCTTTTCGGCTGGTTGCTGACATTGGCCATGAACTGTAACTCACTGCCCGGAAAGATAATCTATTTAGTCAGTATTCTTTTTTGTGATAAATAATCACGCTCAACGGATAGGATAAAGCGAACAGTAACAGAGAACTGAAAAGCAAAACAGCCGCACTTAATAGAATTGTAGTTATGCCAGGGGCTAAATAAAGATTAAGCAAACTGATAATTCCTAATACAGTACCAACTCCACAAAGCAGACTGATCACCAGAAATACATCACTTCTTTCTTCGCCGCCCAGATAAAGCAGGGGAAAGAAAAATGCTCCTGTAAAAATGCTTACGCTGATTCCCAATGCAAATATGGAAACTACGTCAATGCTATTGTCATAAGGGCAGCCATGCAATGCCCATGATAAACTGATCACGATTCCGGCATATAGTGTTCCAACGAGAAGCCATATCAGCTGACTGATAAAATAGCTTTTAACAATGGCAGCTCTCTTTACGGGCAAAGTTAATTTGTATTTTCCCCATTTTGAAATGAACTCTTTCTTTATGCTTGTAATTGCATTTGTGGAAAAGCCAACCATGCTTAACAGAACATAACCAATCAGAAGCGTCTGGCTGATGACTGCAATCACGAAAAGTCCTGATATAAGCATAAAAATCGAAAAAACTTTCGCATTAGAATAAACGGTTAAAAAATTATTTTTAAGCAATCCTTTCATACGCGTTCCCCCTTTACCAGTAACAACATGATTTCATCAACGGAAACATGATCTACAACAGCGTCTTTATATTTTCGCTGTGCTTCTTTTCCGTTATCAACCAATACATCAATCTGAAAATCCCGTTTTCGGTAAGCGATAATATCACCGGGGTCTAATGCGAGGAACTGACTTTCCCGGCAGCGCATAACAGCGTAATGATATACCAGATCATTTTTTGAGGCGGTCAGGATCAATTTGCCGTTATGAATGAATGTGATATAATCTGCAACTTTTTCCAGATCACTTGTGATATGAGAAGATAAAAGGATGGAATGGCTTTCCTCCTGCACAAATTCAAGAAAAACGTCCAGCATTTCATCGCGCATAACGGGGTCTAAACCACTGGTTGCTTCGTCCAGGATCAATAATTGCGGGTGGTGCGACAAGGCTACTGCAATGGCCAGCTTCATTGTCATTCCTCTGGAATAATTTTTGATTTTCTGTTTGACAGGTAAATGAAAATCCTCTGAATATTTTTGAAACAGGGCATGATCCCATTGTGTATAAATTCCCTCCATGACTTGGGATAATTGTTTCGCCGTCCAAAAACCCGGGAAATTATCTCCGTCATAAACCACACCGATTTTTTCCCGGATGTCTGTGTCAGTATCCAGCATTTCTTTTCCAAACAGTTTTACCGTACCGCTGTCTTTTCTGACAGTATTCAAAATACAGCCAATCGTGGTAGTTTTACCTGCGCCGTTTTCACCGACAAAGCCCAGAATAGATCCATATGGTAATGAAAAGGAGAGTTTATCCAATATAAAATCTGACTTTGGAAAAGACTTACATATCTGCTGTAATTCTAAAATATTTTCCATGTTATTCGTCCTCCTGATAAAATAAAGTTAATAATTCCGTCAATTTTTCAAGAGAAATATTGCTCATTCTCCCTATTTCGGCGGCTGCCTGTAAATGTTCTTCGGCTATACGCTGTTGTTCCTCCTGATAAAATTCTTTGTTCTGCGCCGACACAAAACTTCCTCTGCCAACCGTAGTTTCGATAAATCCGTCCCTCTGTAAATCCTCATAGGCTTTTTGGACTGTAATAACGCTTACATGAATTGATTTTGCCAAAGCCCGCATGGAAGGGATTGCGTCGCCTGCCTGTAATTCTCCGCTCATTATCATTGCCTTGATTTGTGATGTGATCTGTTCATAAATCGGTTTATTGGCATTGTTGCTGATAATGATTTCCACTGCTCATCACCTCTGCTTCCTGAATGTACTTAATGTACAAGTACATTATATCACCTTTGCTGTTATAGTCAATCCACAAAATAAAAATAACAACAACGTAATCTGGTTGTTGTTAAGTGAAACTGTCTTTTTGCAAAATAAAAACCCGGAACAGGTTCGAACTGCTCCGGGTTAAACTGTTACAGGATATCACAGGCTGTCACGGCGGCGCCGGAAGACCCTGATTTTGCTGAAAAAGCAATAGTACACGATAAAGAGCACGCTGGTGATCGTCCAGGTGAGCGGATAGCTGAAGGTCATGGTGTAGATGTCCGGTCGTTGGGGCACCGCCAGCATGATCCAAAGAACACGGATCAGGCAGATGCCGCTTAAGCAGATCACCGTTGGAATCCAGCAGTCTCCCACGCCGCGCAGTGCGCCGGATAGCACTTCCACACATACATAGGTGAAGAAGGTAGGCACGAGGAAGTGAACGATCTGCATGCCGATCCGCAGCACTTCCGGATCGGAGGTAAAGAGGCTGTACAGGAAGTAGCCGCCGATGTTCAACAGGATGCTGATTACGATGGTGGATGCAAAGCACATGGCCAGACAGGTGCTGATACCCTTACGAACCCGCTCCATCTTGCCCGCGCCGTAGTTTTGCCCTGCAAAGGTGGTGATGGCGATACCAAAGGAACTGATGGTCATCCAGAAAAGGGCGTCCATCTTGCCGTATACGGTCCAGGCTGCCACGGTGTCCGTTCCCAGGCCGTTGATGGCAGCCTGGATGATGATATTGGAAAGGCTGTACATGACGGACTGCAGGCCGGCGGGAAAGCCGATCTGGACAATGCGGCGCAGCATTATGCGGTCAATGCGGATTTTGTGCAGATCGAGTCTGTGCATATCCTTTACTCTGACTAACACCAGGATCACCAGTACCGCACTCAGCGCCTGAGAGCAGATGGTGGCGATGGCGGCGCCTGCCACACCCAGGTCGAAACATACGATCAGGAGCAGATCCAGAAGGATGTTGGCAAAGCAGCTCGCGATCAGGAAATAGAGTGGGCGTCTGGAATCGCCTACGGCCCGCAGGATACCGGCGCCTACATTATAGATCAGGTTGCCGATGGTTCCTACATAATAGATACGGATATAGAGAATGGACGGATCCAGCACGTCCGCGGGAGTATCCATGGCAGTGAGGATGGCCGGCGCGGTCAGAATGCCGCCCACCATCAGCACGAAGCCGCCGAGGATGCAGAAGGCTATGGCCGTATGTACCGCATATTCTACTAATTCCGCCTTCCTGGCGCCATAATATTGGGAGATCACCACGCTGGCGCCGCCGGATAAGCCGACGAAAAAGCCCACCAGCAGGTTGATGACCGTACCGGTGCCGCCGCCCACGGCCGAGAGCGCTTCTTTGCCCACGAAACGGCCCACGATCACGGCATCCGCCGCATTGTAGAGCTGCTGGAAAAGTGTCCCGAATAAGATCGGGAAGAAAAACAGGAGCAGCTGTTTCCAGATGACTCCTTCTGTGATCTTGTTTTCTGCTGTCTGCGCAGCGGTCTGTGTGATTTTCCTGTCTTTTGTATTCATGGGGGGGTGGCCTTTCTTTTCAATTTCCACGATTGTATCACTGTCCAGAAAGACTTTCAAGAGTAATCTTAACAAGATGACATGGCGGCTGAAATGACTGCTTTCTTCATAATATCTTAAGATATTTTAGAGTCTTCTTAGAGACTGTTCTGATAAAATCCATTTCAGAAATCGGACAGAGTATGGAAAAGCTGTCGGTTTCAGTAAATGGAAGCATGGGGATTCTGTTGTCATGCGGGATCCCATGCGCCGGAATGGAGGACAAGATGAAGAACGGACTAAGAAAAATGACACTGGTAACCGGCATACTGTGCGCCATGAGCGTTACATTGTGTGCCTGCAGCGGGGATGAACCGGCGGTAAATCAGGAAGAGTGGCAGACGGACGCTGACGATTTGAATGCGGCGGCGGATGATCTTTCGCCGGAATTGCCTGCGGGTGACAATACTGACGGTGCGGGCGGCGATGCGCCGAAGGAACAGGCGGACGTGCAGGGTGCGTCCGGCGCCTGGGAAGACAGTGCGCCAGCGTTGGAAGGGGACATCAAGGAACTGCAGGACGGCTGCCTGACAGTGGTAGAGGCGGAGATAAGTACGGATGATGACGGAGGGGCTGCTGTAATAGCTGCGCCCGCGCCCGGGGCGGACGATTCCGAATTTAATAAGGTCACGGTGACTTACGATGAGAAGACGTTATTTGCCATTAAGATCATTTACAACGGCGGCGCCGAATTCGAGATGGAGGAAGCAACGGTACAGGATCTGGAAAAGGGCAGATCAGTGGAAGTCTGGGGCGACAGATCGACCGGCGAACTGAAAGCGACGCAGATCTGTATCTTAAAAGTGGTATAAACAGAGGGATCAGGAGGTATTTTGAAAGCGACGGCCAGAAGATTTGGGTCCTGTATTTTGGCGCGATCGGTGCGGCAAAGGTAAAGTCCTGGTTACCATAGGGAAACTATAGTGAATCTTTAAAAAAATATTGTCAAAAATTTATCAACGTGGTATGATGACACCGTATTGTATCTCGAATGGCGGCTGTCCTGCTGGATGGCCGCCGCCAATGAGAATAATAACAGGAGGAATTGTACCATGAAAAATGAAAAGACCTACGAACTGGTGCTGACGGCACTGTTCACCGCCATAATCGTGATTATGGCATTCACCCCGCTGGGATATATCCCGCTTGTAGTGATCAACGCGACGATTATTCATATCCCGGTCATCCTGGGAGCGCTGTTTCTTGGACCGAAGAAAGGTGCATTTTTGGGATTCGTATTTGGTTTGACCAGCTTTATCAACAACACATTCAAAGCGGCTACGGCGTCGGCATTTGTGTTTTCGCCGGTACTGGCCTACAATGCAGTCGGCGTTTCGGGTATCTTTAAGAGCCTGTATATCTGTTTTGTGCCGAGGATTCTGGTAGGTATCGTGCCGTATTTTGTTTACATCCTGATCCGCAGAGCCTTAAAGGGCGAGGGGCAGACAGGAAGGATTCTGGTGAACGGGCTGGCGTCTTTGATCTTATGTATTTCTCTGAGGGCATTTTTGATCCGGCTGCTGCCGGACGTTATGAGCGCTGTGGTGTGCACCGTTGCAGGGATCGCGGCAGGATGCGTGCTTATGGCAGTGCTGACGATCAGCGGCAGAAAAAAGGGTTCGGCGAATATCGCGCTGGCCTATGCGGGACTTTCCGGAGCCTACACGAATACGCTTTTTGTGATGAGCGGCATTTTCGTCTTATATAAAGATGCCTATGCGCAGGCGGTGGGCGTGGCCGGAGAAGCCGTGCTGGATGTGATCATGGGCGTTGTGACTTTTAACGGCGTCGTGGAAGCCGTGGTGGCGGCCATCATCGTGGCAGGCGTGGGCATTGCGCTGACCAGGGTAAAACCGGTCTATGAGAAAGCGCCATTGGCGGCCGGAAGCCCGGTAAAGGGAACTGTGTCATAGAGAAGAGAAAGTGATTTGTAAAAAACTGATTTATTAAAAATTGATTCATAAATAAACTGATTTATGTATGATAGAAAGCAGGGCAGAATATGATCTTGGCAATCGACATTGGAAATACCAATATAGTGATCGGATGTATCGACGGAGAACGGGTCTGTTTCGTGGAGCGCGTCTCCACGAACCTTTCCAACACGGAACTGGAGTATGTGGTGGAATTCAGGACGTTGTTCGATCTGTATGATATCGGGCTGGAGGATATCAGCGGTAGTATCATTTCTTCGGTGGTGCCGCCGATTAACAATATCGTGAAGTCCGCACTGGAAAAATTGTTTCATAAGACGCCTCTGCTGGTGGGACCCGGCCTGAAAACGGGCCTGAATATCCTGATGGATAACCCGGGACAGCTGGGTTCCGATCTGGTGGTCAACGCGGTGGCGGGGCTGCAGTATTACGGTGCGCCCATTATCATGATCGATATGGGGACGGCTACCACCATCAGCGTAGTCGATCAGAAGAAGAATTATATCGGCGGCATGATCCTGCCGGGCGTCAAGGTTTCGCTGGATTCGCTGGTCAACAGGACTTCCCAGCTGCCGCGCATCAGTCTGGAAGCGCCTAAGAAGGTAGTAGGCAGGAATACCATTGACTGTATGAAGAGCGGTATCGTGATGGGGCAGGCGGCCTGTCTGGACGGCATGATCGAGCGCATCTATGATGAGCTGGGCTATGAAGCGCCGGTGGTGGCGACGGGCGGCCTGGCCGGAAGCATTGTGCCGCACTGTAAGCGGAAGATCGTGTATGACAATGAATTGACGTTAAGAGGACTGGGCATTATATATAGAAAGAATGTCGAGAATTAGTTTGTTTGAAAAGGAGTTTGTTTGAAAAGGAGTTTGTTTGAAAAGTAGTTCGTTTTAAATGTAGTTTGTTTAAAAAGTAGTTCATTAAAAGTAGTTCATTTAAAAGTATTTCATTTAAAAAAGTTCGAGATAAATACCAGATGTCCCGCCGTTATTGGCGGGACATAGAATTATGTAAACCAAAGTAGATGAGCGTGAAAGAAGGAGTGCTTTATGTTAGCAGGAAAACATATTGTTTTGGGCGTGACCGGCAGCATCGCCGCCTACAAGATCGCATCGCTGGCCAGTATGCTGATGAAGCAGCATGCGGATGTGACGGTGATCATGACGAAGAATGCCACGAATTTTATCAATCCGATCACTTTTGAGTCGCTGACGGGCAACAAATGTCTGGTGGATACTTTTGACCGGAACTTCGAGTTTCAGGTGGAGCATGTGTCGCTGGCCAGACAGACGGATGTCTTCCTGACAGCGCCGGCGTCGGCTAATGTGATCGCCAAGGCGGCCCACGGGATCGCGGACGATATGCTGACCACCACGCTGTTGGCCTGCACCTGTCCGAAGATCGTGGCCCCGGCCATGAATACCAGAATGTACCAGAACCCTGTTGTGCAGGACAATCTTGAGATTCTGAAACGGTACGGCATGGAGGTGATTGATCCCGCCAACGGATATCTGGCCTGCGGCGATACGGGAGCGGGCAAGATGCCGGATCCGGAAGTGCTCTATGAATATATCATAAAAGCCCTGACGCCCAAGGATATGGCGGGCCGGAAGGTGCTTGTGACGGCGGGACCCACACAGGAGAGGCTTGATCCGGTGCGCTATATCAGCAACCACTCCACCGGCAAGATGGGGTATGCCATAGCCAGACAGGCAATGCTGCGCGGGGCAGAGGTGACACTTGTGTCAGGAAAAGTAAATTTACAGCCCCCGATGGGCGTCAGGATGGTTCCGGTGGTGTCTGCAGCGGATATGGCACAGGCGGTGAAGGCGGATGCACAGGCGCAGGACATCATTATCAAGGCAGCGGCGGTGGCCGACTATCGTCCGGCCGTGACAGCGGATGAGAAGTTGAAGAAGAAGGACGACGAGATGAATCTTGTGCTGGAGCGCACGGAGGATATTCTGGCCTGGCTGGGTGAGCATCGCAGACCGGGACAGTTTCTGTGCGGCTTTTCCATGGAGACCGAACATATGCTGGAGAATTCCAGGGCGAAGCTGGAGAAGAAGAAGATCGATATGATCGTGGCCAATAACTTAAAGCAGACAGGAGCCGGCTTTGGCACGGACACCAATGTGGTGACGCTGCTGACGAAGGAGGATACGCTTACGCTGCCGATCATGAGCAAGGAAGAGGTGGCGGACAGACTGCTTACTTTTATAATGAAGAAAAGTTTTTATGCGGAAGAAAGGGAGGCATAGGGATCGTATGAGAATCGGGATGGGGTATGACGTTCATAAACTGGTGCCGGAGAGGAAGCTGATCATGGGCGGGGTAGAGATACCGTATGAGAAGGGGCTGCTCGGGCACTCGGATGCGGATGTGCTTTTGCATGCCATTATGGATGCACTGCTGGGAGCGGCGGCGCTTGGCGATATCGGGAAGCATTTTCCGGATACCGACCCTGCCTATCAGGGGATCTCTTCCGTTAAGCTGTTACGACATGTAGGGGAATTGTTGGAGGAGAACCGCTTCCTGATCGAAAACATCGACGCTACGATCATTGCCCAGGCGCCGAAGATGCGTCCCCATATCGACCGGATGCGGGCCAATATTGCGGAGGCACTGGGGATTGAAACAGAGCAGGTGAATGTGAAGGCCACCACCGAGGAAGGACTTGGCTTCACCGGCTCCGGCGCAGGGATCTCGGCGCAGGCGATCTGTATGCTGACAAGCCCGAGGGAAGCATACAGCCGGAACGTATGTGAGGAAGATGCGGACCGGCCGGGATGCGGTGGGTGCAGCGGCTGCCCGAAGCAGAAGAAAGTTTGTGCCGAAGTGTCCCAAACTCCTTGATCGCAGCGCAGAAATGGAGTGAACTATGAAATCACTTAAAACTGAAAGACTTTCCATCCGCCGCATCGTAGAGGATGATTGGAAAAGCATAAAAGAAATATGGATAGACTTTAACACTTCTGCTCTTTCGCAGTATGATCAACCGCACAATACCGACGATGAGGATGTTCAGCAAAGAATTGCAAAGTGGGCGGCGAACAGCGGTATCGAGCATATGTTTTTCGCTGTTTGTCTTGGAGACACCGTTATTGGATATAGTGTTTTTAATATACGAGAGGATGGACATGAGATCGGCTACTGCTTCCATTCTGCATATCATGGCAAGGGCTACGCCAAAGAAAGCCACGTGGAGCTCTTTGATTATATGCGTAAGCTTGGCATCAAAAGGCTGACCGCAGGTACGGCAATCAATAACACGCCCTCTGTTGCTTTGCTCAAAGCACTGGGGTTTGAGCTGATTGAAACGGAAAAGGTGTCGTTCTACAAGGATGCAGACGGCAGAGATATTATGTTTGACGGCGGTGTGTTTGAGTTGGTGCTGTGAGTGAGGAATACACGCCTGCACCGCAAGAGGCATGCTCGACCGGCATATGCCAGATATGTCAGATTACTGCCAGATTAATCCGGCAGCAGGCAAAAAACAGAGTTGACACCGCCCGCACAGGCGTGTATAATTTAGAAAAATCAAATTTCAGGAGGATATTGCATGTTAAATGTTATTGTAACGGAGAAAAGTGCAAAGTAAATATTGCAGGTTGGACTTTCAGCGTAAGGTTTAGCTGTATCGTACTGTCGGAACAACAGGTGCCGGCAGCTGTTGTGATACAGGGAAGACTTTATGGAAGGCCCGTCATTTTCGCCTTACAATTGCTTTATATTGCGGTATCTGTTTTTATAGTTTCGTAGATGGAATGAGCATGGCTGTACGGTCATGCTTTTTTTGTCTCACGGGAGACCATGGCAGTTGATATTTTTGGCAGCCATGGCCTTTTTTTGTTTCGTGGGCGCGGTAATACACATGCTTTCTGTAAGGCGGAAGACTACCCTGAGGGTATATATTTTTGAGAAAGGAAAAAACACAATGGATACAGAAAAACAGATTGAATTTCACAAAATAAAAGAAATATGGTCACAGCTTGCGGTAACGCAGAAGGCAAAAGAGCGGATCGCGGAGACGACTTTTATATTGTCGGAGGGAGAGTTGAAAAAGCAGCTGCGGGACACCACAGACAGCAGGGAGATGATCGAAAAGCTGGGAACGCCGCCGCTGCAGAATGTGGATGAGATCAAGGAGATCATGATGGCCGCAGAGAAGGGAGACTGTCTTACGCCTTATCAGCTGGAGCGGGTAGAGCGTGTTTTGGTTGCGGTCAGGCGTTTGAAGGATTATCTGGGCCGGGGAAAGATGTACGACAATCCGATTGCCTTTTACGAGGAGAATCTGGACGAGGCGGGAGATGTGCGGGAGGAGATCTGCCGGCAGATCAGAAATGGTGCGGTGGACGACTACGCCTCCAAAGAACTGGCGCAGCTGCGGGGACAGATCGAGCGGTGTGAAGAGCAGATGAAGCAGAAAGCCGAGCAGATCATGCGCGCCGATAAGGCTTATATGGCGGATCAATACTGCACTTTCCGCAACGGGCGGCTCTGTGTTCCGGTGAAAAAGGAATATAAACTCAAGGTGTCAGGCAGCGTGATCGACAAGTCGGCTACGGGGAGTACGCTTTTTATCGAACCGACGGGCGTTGCCCGATATTATGAGGAATTGCAGCAGTTGAAGATTGGCGAGGAAAATGAGGTGTACCGGATCTTATATACGTTGACGGCAATGGTAGCATCCGTGTCGCCTGTGATGGGTGAGAATATTTCCATGCTGGAAAGGCTGGATTTCATCTTTTCCAAAGGAAAACTGAGCATTGATCTGGGAGCCACAGAGCCGGCGGTCAACACGGAGCGCAGGATCGTCCTGAAAAATGCCAGACATCCGCTGATGGACAGAGCGGTCAATGTGCCCCTGCAGTTTGCGGTGGGAGAGGGAGACGTGCAGGGGATCGTCATCACGGGCCCCAACACAGGCGGAAAAACGGTGGCTATCAAGACGGTCATGTTAAACTGCATGATGGCGCAGTGCGGGCTGCATGTCACCTGTGAAGCAGCGGATATCTGCATGAGCAATGCGTATCTTTGCGATATCGGGGACGGACAGGACATTGCGGAGAATCTTTCCACCTTTTCCGCGCATATCAAAAATGTGCTGGAAGTGCTGCGCGGAATAGACCGGGACAGCCTTGTGATCATGGATGAGCTGGGCTCCGGTACGGATCCGGCGGAAGGCATGGGGATAGCCATTGCCATTTTAGAGGAGCTTAGAAAGAGCGGGGCGATCTTTCTCGTGACCACCCACTATCCGGAAGTGAAGGAGTATGCGGAGAAGACGAAAGGCATGATCAATGCCCGGATGACTTTTGACAGGGAAACGCTGAGTCCCACTTACCAGATGGTGATCGGGGAAGCGGGGGAGAGCTGCGCCTTCTATATTGCGGACAGACTGGGGATGCCGCATGATATGCTGCGGACGGCCGTGGCGGCTGCCTACGGTGAGGAAGCGGTCGGCACCTGTCATTTTCAGACGGAGGAGCATGCAGACAGCAGGGAACGAAGAGGCGGCACGGCCCGGATCAGGAAGAGCCGTCAGGGAAAAGGCGGTCCGGACCTGAGCATGAAATATAAGCGGGGAGACAGCGTGATGGTCTATCCGGACAAAAAGATCGGTATCGTATGTGCGCCGATCAATGAAAAGGGCGTTCTGAGAGTACAGCTGCCGGATAAAAAGATCTGGATCAATCACAAGCGTGTTAAGCTCCATGTGGCGGCCGCAGAATTGTATCCGGAGGATTACGATTTCTCGATCATCTTCGACAGTGTTGCAAATCGGAAGATACGGCATGATATGGACAGGAAGTATACGGAGGATATGATCCGTTATGAGGAATAGGCACTGTGGATTCATCATCCGGTCAGGACGTAAAAGCGGCCTGGCCGGAGCACATTTTTACGGAGTCGTTTATGGAACCAGGGTATATAATTCATTGATATTGGCCTGCAGGACGTTGATGGTGGCTTTCAAAGTGCGGATGGTGTCGTCCCGTTGGGCAACGGCGGTTTTCAGCTCGCGAATGACAGCATCCTGTTCGGCGACGGTCTGTTTGTCCCGGTTAAGATCCAGATAGTATTCTTCACGATCGAGGCACATCTTGCGGATCTGTTCTTCGGTGTTGAACTGAAAAATGCTTTTGGAAGCTTCTTTAAGATATTCATTTGTGGCTGCCATCTGTTTGACCTCCTCCCAGGTAGTGGCTTTGAATAATCTGGCCCAGGAATCGATATGATATGTTTTATCTTCGTCTGTTGCCAGATTGATACAAGATAAGTCTACCACATTTAGTACGAAATTGTCACTGTAAATTTGATGATTTTTCATATTTGTCATTTTGTATGTGGCATAGAACTCAGGATGGTCTGGAAAGAGTGTATAATCCAGAAAACCGATATGTATAGCCGGCTGGACGTCCAGATAATCCTGACCGCGGTTGAGACTGTCGTAGGAACGACTCAGATAGAGGAGTGAACGGTTTTGCCAGTTCAGATGATTGACGACCTGCATCTCAAGATTGATTGCAGCTTTGTTGTTCAGCCTGACATGGATGTCCAGACGGATTTCCTTGTCGCTTATGGCTTCTCCCAGAATGATGGGATTTGTGATCTCAACGGAATGAACTTCTGTCTCTTTGAGGTGAAGCAGGGAACAGATCAGCCCGCGCAGGACCTTGTTGTTGGATTGGAGGACGGCGCGGAACATGTAATCGTTGGTCATGTTGTAAGAAACTCTGCCATGTGCGTTTGACAGTCTCCGGAAGAGCAGATCTTCGTCGGGGGCAGTGTTGGTAGAATGGTTGGAAATAATTGACTGGTTTGCTGTCATAGATATGTCTCCTTCTTGATGTGATAGTAGAATCGGCGAATGCCGGTCAGAATCATTGAGAAATGCGTCTGCAAACTGACTCTGTAGTTATATCATGGATCTGAATGAAGAAAATGTCAAGAGCAGATGAATCATTTATCTGGCAAAATCAGGTTGACAAAACCGCTGTTTTTGCATATCCTATTAGCAGAAATAAATGATGTTACGCACAGTGCACGTATATAACAGGAGGACGTGGAAGGAGAAGAGTACCATTGGAAGCGCCGCAGAGAGGAACCGCCGTCGGCTGCAAGCGGTTTCGGCAGGGAAGATGGGAAAGTGCGCTCCGGAGTCCGGCTTATTGCCCGGCCAGCCCCCGTTACAGGGTATGAGTGGAGGAATGCCTCTGGTGTTCTTCAAGTAGAGTGGAACCGCGGATCATTTCGTCTCTATTTCCGGAAGGGAAAGTGACGGAGGCCGCGGATTTTTAGTGCATGGCCGGCCCTGTCCGGGAGCGTGTCTGGCAAGGGGCTGTTTTACGGCACTTGGTTAGAGGGAAATTGAAATGGGAATAGTACAGAATATTAAGGAAGAGATCAGGATCATCCGTGAGCGGGATCCGGCGATCCACTCTAATATGGAAGTCTTCCTGTATCCCAGTTTTAAGGTGATGCTGTATTACCGGCTGGCGCACAGGATGTATCTGCACAGGCATTATTTTCTGGCGCGGTGGATTTCTCAGAAGGGCGTCAGGAAGACAGGGATTGAGATTCATCCGGGGGCTAAGATCGGCAAAGGGTTTTTTATCGATCATGGCAACGGGGTTATCATCGGGGAGACGACGGTGATCGGCGATAACGTGACGCTCTATCAGGGTGTAACGCTGGGCGGAACCGGTAAGGAGCAGGGCAAGCGCCATCCGACCATCGGCAATAACGTGATGATCAGTACCGGAGCGAAGGTGCTTGGTTCTTTCAAGATCGGAGACAACAGCAAGATCGGGGCGGGCAGCGTGGTGTTAAAGGAAGTGCCGCCAGGCTCCACGGTAGTGGGGGTGCCCGGTCAGGTGGTGAAGCGCAACAACCAGTCTTTTCCGCAGGAGGAGCTGGATCAGGTCAATCTGCCCGATCCGGTGCGGGAAGATATCATGAACCTGCAGCAGGCCAATACGGAACTGACGAACCGGCTGCTCGATCTGGAGCGGGAACTTCGGGAACTCCGGAAAGAGGTATGATCCGGGGAGCAGGCAGGGAAGGAAAAGGACGGCGGTCTGCCGGGGATGCGGAGCACGTCTTCGCGGCATGACGAAAAGGCAGACCGCTGAAACAGACAGGAGGTAACAGAGCAAATGAAAATTTTCAACACATTATCCAGACAGAAAGAGGAATTCGTACCCTTAGTGGAGGGGAAGGTCAGCATGTATGTGTGCGGGCCGACGGTGTATAACCTGATTCATATCGGGAATGCGCGGCCGATGATCGTTTTTGACACGGCCAGACGTTACATGGAACATAAGGGATATACGGTCAACTATGTTTCCAATTTTACCGATGTGGATGATAAGATCATCAAGAAGGCGAATGAGGAAGGGGTGGATCCTTCCGTGATCTCCGAGCGCTATATCGAGGAGTGCAGAAAGGACATGCAGGCCCTGAACGTGAAGCCGGCCACCACGCATCCGAAGGCGACGGAGGAGATCGGGGGCATGATCGAGATGATTCAGACGTTGATCGACAAGGATCATGCCTATGTGGGGCAGGACGGCACGGTGTATTTTAAGACCAGGAGTTTTGGCCAGTACGGTAAACTCTCGCACAAGAATCTGGACGATCTGCGCAGCGGCGGCCGTTCCCTGCTGGTGTCCGGCGAGGAGCAGAAGCAGGATCCGCTGGATTTCGTGCTGTGGAAGCCGAAGAAGGAGGGGGAGCCTTTCTGGGAGTCTCCCTGGTGCGAAGGGCGTCCGGGCTGGCATATCGAGTGCTCTGTCATGAGCAAAAGGTATCTGGGAGATGAGATTGATATCCATGCGGGCGGCGAAGACCTGATCTTTCCGCATCATGAGAATGAGATCGCCCAGTCGGAAGCGGCCAACGACAGGGAATTTGCGAAATACTGGATGCATAACGGCTTTTTGAACATTGATAATAAGAAGATGTCCAAGTCGGAGGGGAATTTCTTCACGGTCAGGGACATCAGCGAGAAGTATGATCTGCAGGTGCTGCGGTTTTTCATGTTGTCCGCCCATTACAGGAGTCCGCTGAATTTCAGTGCGGAATTGATGGAGGCGGCGAAGAACGGCCTTGAGCGGATTGTGACCTGCGTGTCCAACCTGAATTTCCTGCTGAAAAATGCAAAAGACGGGGAGATGACGGAAGCGGAGCAGAAGCTGGCGGAGGAAGCCAAAGGATTCACCAGGCAGTTTGATGAAGCGATGGACGATGATTTTAATACGGCGGACGCCATCTCAGCCATTTTTGATCTGGTGAAATTTGCCAACACCCATGTGTCGGAAGAGGCCGGAAAGGCTTTTGTGCAGGCGGTGAAAGAGGAAATCGTGCTGCTGTCCGATATCTGCGGGTTGATCGTCGATAAAAAGGAAGAGATTCTGGACGCTCAGATCGAAGAACTGATTCAGGAGAGACAGGCGGCGAGAAAGGCCAGAGATTTTGCACGGGCGGATGAGATCCGGGATACGCTGGCGGCACAGGGTATCATACTGGAGGATACGCGCGAGGGTGTGAAATGGAAGAGAGCATAACGATCCAGGAGGCCATCAGGCGGGACTTCGACTGTAAGCCGCAGGATATCAGAACGTATTCCCCGTTGACGCTGGCCTATATCGGGGATGCCATCTATGATCTGGTGATCCGCACGATCGTGGTGGAGCGGGGCAACAGCTCCGCCAATAAACTGCACAGGAAGACGGTGTCTTATGTGAATGCCAGAGTGCAGGCGAGAATGATCGATGCGCTGGAGAGCGAATTGACGCAGGAGGAGACGGCAGTCTATCACAGAGGGCGCAACGCCAAATCCTACACTGCGGCAAAGAATGCTTCCATCATCGAGTACCGCAAGGCTACCGGGATGGAGGCGTTGTGCGGTTACCTGTATCTGCAGGGCAGGCAGGAGAGGATGCTGTATCTGATCCGGGAGGCCATTGCCCGGACGGGGATGGAGATTTAACGGGAGAGAGAGGCGATCATAACAGCATGAACAATAGAGATTTTCAGAAAAAAGAAGAGACGGAGCGTTTTACGATAGAGGGGCGCAACGCCGTGATCGAGGCTTTTCGCTCCGGCAGGACGATCGACAAACTGTATGTGCTGGACGGCTGCAAGGACGGCCCGATCCTGACCATCAAGCGGGAGGCGGCCAAACATGGCAGCCTGATCCGGTATGTGGCGAAGGAGCGGCTGGATCAGCTTTCCGAGACGGGGAAGCATCAGGGCGTGATCGCCTGTGCGGCGGCTTACGCCTATGCGGAGGTGGAGGATATTCTGTCTGCGGCGAAGGAGAAGGGAGAGGCGCCTTTCCTTTTTCTGCTGGACGGCATTGAAGACCCGCATAATCTGGGAGCCATTATCCGTACGGCCAATCTGGCAGGGGCGCATGGGGTGATCATCCCCAAAAACCGCGCGGTAGGACTGACGGCGACGGTGGCGAAGGCGTCCGCCGGAGCGCTGAACTATACGCCGGTGGCCCGGGTGACGAATCTGGGACAGACGATCGACACGCTGAAGAAAGAGGGGCTGTGGTTTGTGTGCGCGGATATGGCGGGCACACGGATGTACGATCTGGATCTGAAAGGCCCTATGGGGTTGGTGATCGGCAGCGAAGGGGACGGCGTGGGCAGACTGGTGAAGGAGAAGTGCGATTTCACGGCGTCCATTCCCATGCGGGGCGATATTGATTCCTTAAATGCTTCGGTGGCGGCCGGCGTGCTGGCCTATGAGATCGTGCGGCAGCGGCTGGGATAAAGACGGGAATCTGCGTACAGAGTGTGTTGAAAATGAAAAGTGATGTGTAAAAAAGATGAAAAAGCTGAATGAAATTTTGCTGGTGCTTATCTTTATGCTGACGGCGGTTCTGGCGGCGGCTGTCGGGTTAAAAGCCTATGATGTGTATGATACAAACAGACAGCTGGCCAGAGAACAGGAAGAGCTGGAGCTGGCACAGGTGATGGCAAGGAATGAAGAGGCGCAGAACCGTGTATCCGAGATGCGGAAGGAAATACTGGAGCTGGCGGAGGACAAGGAGGAGCTGGAGCGTTTTATCGCGAAGATACAAAACAGTGAGACGCAGATTTCCGGTACGGTGTCTGCCAATGATATGGTGCCTGGCAGCGATACGGTATCCGGCAACGGTACGGTATCCGGAAATGGCATGGTATCCGGTGATGGCACGGTGTCGGGCAACGGTGTCCTGCCGGGCGGTGGTCTGTTTCCCGGCATTACGGTATCCGGTAATGCTGCAGTTTCCGGTAATGACACCGTATCCGGCAATGGGACGGTATCCGGTAACCTGAGTTCGTATTTGGGCGGCCTGCCGAATATGGGCGGTACGGTTTCCGGTAACGGAGAGGTCAATTATTACGACGGTACGATGACGAACAGCAGTATTTTCGATGAGTGGCGGCAAATCTATGAGCAGGAGGAGATGATGTCTCTTGCGGCGCGCAGGCTGCTGCGTTCGTCTCTGGAGGAGACGCTGGAAGTCAATCAGGCTGACCGGGAGCGGATTGCAGAGAATAAGAAAGACTTTTCCCAGATGAAGATCGCCTGTCTGGGCGACAGCATTACGGCGGCTGCCAATCTGGAAGAGGAGGAAGGCTATGAACAGTATGCCTATCCGGCCAGAATGCAGGCGCTGCTCGGCGCACAGGAAGTCTACAACCTGGGAATCGGCGGTTCTTCCATCGGCAGATACTGGGCGGACGCTTATGTGGACCGCTATCAGGAGATTCCGGAAGATGCGGACGTCATTATTGTTATGGGCGGCACCAATGACGGGTTCTGCGCGTCGGACAAGGAGTTCGGCAATCTGGAGGAGCGGGCCTACCGTACCTTCTGCGGTGATCTGAATGAACTGATGAAGGGACTGAAAGAAAAATATCCGTCCGCGGAAGTCTTTTTTGCCACGCCGCTGCCCAACGTGCTGCAGGACTATCTGATGAGCGAACGGGATTACCTTTTGCCCCAGCAGAAGTTTGTGGACGTGATCATCGCGCTGGCGAAGGAATACAATTATCATGTTATTGATCTGTATAACTCCAATATTCTGGATTCCCATGACGCGAATGTGGTAGCGGAGTATGTACCCGACGGCGTGCACGGAAACCATGCCGGTTATCAGATCATAGCGGAGCATTTTGCGGCAGAGCTGGTGCAGTTCTATGAGGAAAAAGGCACAGCGCAGCCTTTGGTGGTGTCGGGAAACAGCGTGGATGGAAGCACGTTGGACGGGCAGACAGGCGGTGTGGATGGAAGCATGTTGGACGGGCAGACAGGCGGTGTGAATGGAAGCATGTTGGACGGGCAGACAGGCGGTGTGAATGGAAGTGTGCCGGAAGAGCAGACAGCTGACGTGAACAAAACGGTGTCTGACCGACAGGTTGAGTCAAAAGGAGAGTAGCGCATATATTTTTATGGAAAGAGAATATGGCAGTTACAGTGATGAAGAACTGATCGTGCGGCTTCGGGACGGTGAGGAGCGCATCACGGAATATCTTATGAACAAGTATAAAAATCTGGTCCGCAGAAAGGCCAGATCCATGTATATTCTGGGGGCCGACGGCGACGATCTGATCCAGGAGGGGATGATCGGGCTTTTTAAGGCGCTGCGGGATTATGACAGCGGACGGGATGCCAGTTTTCTTACGTTTGCCGATCTGTGTGTGTCGCGGCAGATGTACACGGCGGTGCAGGCGTCCAAGCGGCAGAAGCACATTCCGCTGAACACCTATGTGTCCCTTTATGGCAGTGTGGGTACGAACCGGGACGGAGAGGAAGAAGAGTCGCTGGTCAACGTGCTCTCTGACGTTGCGGGGACAAACCCGGAGGATGTTGTCATTGACCGGGAGAACGTGATACAATTAGAACAGACGATCGAACGGGAGCTGAGCGGGTTCGAGAAGCAGGTGCTTGATCTGTACCTGACCGGGATGAGCTATCAGCAGATCGCCAAGGTGCTGGGCAGAGACGATAAATCGACGGACAATGCGCTGCAGCGGATCAAGACGAAGCTGAGGCGGGCGATCGGAAGGGAAAACACCTGATGTTTGACGTGAGCAGAAAAGAATTAAAATATATTGTCAGCCCCCATGAGATCTCCGGGTTAAAAAGAAGACTGTCGCCGCTTATGCGCAGCGATCCGCACAACGGCGGGCGGGGAGAAGGCTACAGGGTGCGTTCGCTGTATTTCGATACCCCTTTTGACACGGATTATGAGGAAAAGATCAGCGGCTGTCAGGAGCGTCGTAAAATACGGCTCCGCATCTATGACCCGTCGGACCAGACGGTGAAACTTGAATTAAAAGAAAAGAACGGGACGGCTCAGAGGAAGCGGTCCATTCTTTTGGACAGAGAAGAAGCGGCATGTATGATCCGCGGGGAATACGGATTTCTGCGGGAGCATGAAGAAGAACTGGCGCTGCCTCTGTATCTGCTCATGACACAGAAATGCTACCGGCCGAAATGCGTGGTGGAATATGACAGATACGCCTACTGCCTGGAACATAATGAGACCCGTGTGACCTTCGACACCGGGCTGCGTTCCGGGGAGAGCAGCTATGATATTTTTGACAAAAATATGATGCTTTATCCTGTTGGCGGCGGCATGGCGAATACGATGGAAGTCAAGTTCAACGGATTCCTTTTTACCTATATCAAAAATGAGCTGAACCGCTGTCAGGGAATGCCGACATCGAACAGCAAATACTGCAGGGCCAGAATGGTCTCGAAATAAAGCGCGGATATCTTAAGCATGAGGAAAAGGAAGAACGGGAAGCAGCCTTAAAAGGGTGAAAAGAGAGAAAAAGGGAAGAGAGAAAGAGAAGAGAGAAAGAGGAGCATAAGATGAAAGAATTATTGTATGAGAGCCTTGTGAATACAACGAAGAGCCTGACACTGCAGGAGGTGCTTTTGAATTTTGCGGCAGCGGGTATCATAGCCTGTCTGATCTATCTTTCATACCGGGCATCTCATTCCGGGGCCGTCTACAGTGAACGGTTTAACGTGTCTCTTGTGATGCTGACACTGATCTCGACACTGGTCATGAACGTGATCGGCAATAATATCGCACTGTCGCTCGGTATGGTAGGGGCGCTGTCGATCGTCAGGTTCCGGACGGCGATCAAGGATCCGCGGGATACGGCCTATATTTTCTGGGCGATTGCAGTAGGAATCTGCTGCGGTGTCTCCGATTATATCATTGCGGCGATCGGATCCGGGGTTATTTTTGTATTTTTGCTCTTGTTCGGGCTGGTGCGGAACAATGAGAGGATTTTGATTATCATCAACGGCAGCAGTGAGGCGCAGGAAGAGATCGAAGATAAGATGGAAGAACTTTTTGCAGGACGGGCGCTGCTGCGGGTGCACAATGCATCGGCGAAAGAGCAGGTAAGCGAGTATATTTATGAGGTTTCGGATAAGCTCATGAGGAAGGCCGGGAGCGAAAGCGGATCCATACAAAGAAAATTGTCCGGGATCAAAGGAATTTCACATGTCAGCGTTGTGCGGCAGGATGACGAGATCAACCAGTGAAGATGTTTGTCGGTGGTCCTTTTCAGAACGAAATTCTGGAATTGGAATTCAGTATGTAAATTTTCGATAATTTGTGCGTACACAATGCTTGACAAGGTCGAAATATCTGTGCTATACTATGAGACGGTGATTGCAGAAGTGCTCACCGCGGACATGCTGCTGTAGCACAGTCGGTAGTGCGTCGCATTGGTAGTGCGGAGGTCACGGGTCCGATTCCCGTCAGCAGCTGATTTTAAAATAACGGAAACCTTGATTATACAGGGGTTCCGTTATTTTTTATGTGTCTCAATTTTTGAAGACAGTTGAAGACACTATATTGTCCTGTTATAATGCCTTTGTTATAAGGTCAAAAGTCTCTTTGTTCTTTTACAAGATACAGTTTTTGATTTCTGGAACGCACTTTCTCCGGCTCTAAATACTGAACAATTCCTTCCGCCATCAGATCTTTTAATGCTTTGGATAGGGTGGAAGTTACTTTCGTATATCCAAGTTCGGATGCCAGCTCCGAAGTGGAAAGATTTCCGTTTTCCGTTAAAGCAACCACCACAAGCTTTTTCAGCTCCGGCAGACTACGGCGTTGCTTTTTCTTTGGGGCAACAGTAGTTTCCGGTATAAGAAAATTCTTATGAATGGGCAGGATCACCGTAAAATAAGTTCTGTCTTCATCTGTTTCAAATAATGGCATATCCGAACCGTTTGCTTCCATAGCATGGAGAATCGTGGGGATTCCGGTATTGCGGCCTTCCACCAGTTTCAGCTCTTTTAGAAAATCTCCGATTCTCCGGTTACGATAACGCCGGGAAATCAGGCGGCGGTTCATCAAATCATCATTACTGATCGTGCGGTCCGGTCCCGGCAGGCTGGTAATTTCCATCCGGTCTGGCGTGACAGTAACCGTGATCGGCTCCCCGATTTGATATGACTTGTGGTAGACAGCATTGGACAGGCTTTCCTCTACTGCTGCATACGGAAGGTTAAAAATGCGTACTGCCTCTGCCTGGTCGGGAAGTTTGATTACTTTTTCCTCGATGATGTAGTTTTTAATATAACTGAGTGCATCACGCAGCTGGCGGTCAAGAGGACCCGCAAAAATCTTTTCCGTCATTCCAATGCCGGTTGGGTCGGGCTTATCAACCACCTCAATCCGGGCATACGGAAAAAAGTCATCCGGCCGCTCATGGAAGAACATCAACCCTACATTCAATGGCCGTTTCCATTCCGAAGGCCCGCCAATCAGGTGCATGGAAGCTGCGGTTTCCGTAATCGGCTGGGTAAGCGAGCGTTCATACAGATCACTCTTTACCTCATAAAGGAATTCCGAAATCAGGCTGGACTTCAAATCCTCTGGCCTGGCTGCTGGATTTGGGCGGTCATCATAGGGTTGATTATTCGCCAGCATAAACAACTCTTTTTCCTCCAGTTGATTTGCTCGGATGCTGTTGGACATTTTGCGGATATAGTATACCTTTTCTGATTTTGTGGCTTTTTCTGTTGGGAAAGCGACAGGACACTTATAAGGCCGGTCAGCGCCACCCGGTATCCATAAAACGATGATCTCTTTTCCTTCATAAGAAGCCTGCTCTACAATCGGAATATAGCGTGGCTCAATCAGATTACATTTTTGCAACAATTCTTTATTGATTCGGTCAATGGAACTTTTGTTTAAGCCTTTGACCGGGAGCTTTGGCATTCCGCTTTCTTCCTCAATTCCAATAACGATGTAGCCGCCGCCCCAGTTGTCAATATCATTTGCAAAAGCACAAATAGAGTGCAGAATTGGTTCAGGATTCCAATCTCCCTTATATTCAATACGCGCGCTCTCAATCACACGCCGGTTAATTAAATCTGATACGTTGATTGGCAGTGCCATAATAACCTCCTGACAGATGAGGAACATCCCCCATTAACTTACCCCATTAACATCCCCCATTAACTTACCCCATTATTGTATCAGATATTCAGGCAAATACAAGAGATACGAAAAAGTTCGAATATTATTTCCTTTCTGACACTGTGGTATAATCTGCCATTGTATCATCAAGCGGCTAAACGTGCCCCTCGGACATTTCTGTGACATTTGGATTTTATAATAGCACTGTCAACAGGAGGAACTGCCTCAAAAGGAGCATTTTGAATGCGCGAAGACCGCATTGTGCGGATCGCAGACGGCAGGACCGTAAAATAAGGAGGTGACGGGCTATGAATTGGCCTTTTGAAAACGATACGGGCGCGGTTATCCGTAAGATTGCTTCTTCCAGATTAAAACATGATAAACTCAAAAGGAGCATTTCCATCTTTGCCATTTCACTGGCGGCCATGCTGATGTCTGCCGTGCTGCTTTTGCTGTCAGGGATCGCAGCCGTCAACAGGAATGGTGGAAACAGCATCACGGGTTCTTACCATGCACTTATTTCAGATGTTGACCGGAAAGCATTTGAGCGTATCCGGCAGGAGGAACAGGTGTCATTGACCGGTCTTACTGCCTCGCTGGGAAGCAGCAGAGTTGGGAACAGTCGTTTGAATATTTCCTACGCCAATGCAGATGCGCTTGTCCTGAACGGATTATCGGTAGAAGAAGGGAAGATGCCTGAATCAGAAAATGACATACTGATCGAAAAAGAATACCTGCTTCATCTGGGGATGGATGCCGGGATCGGAGATACAATTTCAATTTTTATGCCCGACACACAGGAAGAAACGGTGTTTAGGATTTCCGGATATCTGGAGACCGCGGCTGCCGGTACTGACAGGACGCTGTATGCGGCTGTTGTCTCGGAGCAATATTACAGGGAACAAAACGGATGGACGACATTTCCGCCGTCGGTCCTGATCAGGGTGAATACCGGTGCAGCCACATCCAGGGCGGAGCTGGAAGAACGGATTGCGGAAATCATGAAAAAGGCAGGAATCGAAAGCACCCCGTCCATGAATGAAGCCTATATCAATCTCTCAAAACCATCCGCTCTTTTAGTTGGCACGGCGATTGCCGGTTTAGCGGTCATTACAGCGGCGGGTGTATTGGTGATCTACTGCATTTTTTATATTGCCATTATAAATTCGATCAAAGAGTATGGTCAGTTGCGGACAATCGGCATGACCGGCAGACAGATCAAAAGACTGGTGTTTCGTGAGGGATTTTCGTTATCCGTTACAGCTGTTCCTGTCGGCCTTGTGGCAGGAACTATATTATCTTATAGATTGGTGCCGCAGGGATTTCAGCCTGTAAGCCTGCTGTGGATATGGCCTTTGGTTGCAGTCCTGGTCTATATCACTGTGCGGTTTTCTATTAGAAAACCTGCCATGATCGCGGCAGCCGTTTCGCCTGTAGAGGCCTGTCGTTATTCGAGTTCCCGGGCAGGAACAGCCAAATGAATCATGCATCCGCAGAGGATCTCACCTGTGATGCTTGCAAAAAAGCATCTGGCAGACAACAGGAAGAAACACGCCCTGACGATCACATCGTTGACGCTTACGGGTATCCTGCTGATTGGATTGTCTTCGGTGCTTTCTTCCATCAGTGCTGAAGAGATGTCCCGGTCAGGTTTTCAGCGCGGACAGTTTATCATCCAAATCAGGGATGAAGTATTACGGAACAATTCGTTGGAGCAGATGCAGACTGTGAATCCGTTTACGGATGACTTGAAGGATTCCTTATCCGGCATTACAGGCATGGAAGCCATAACGGAATACCATTACCTTCCGGTATCTGCTGAACCTGGCGCGCAGGAATCGGATGCGGCCGTTGTCGGCTTTGGCCGTGAGGATATGGACCTGCTGCAATCCTGTACGGCAGAGGGCACGCTTCCGGAGTATGATATATTAACGGCAAATGACCAGATCATCATCGGCAGACCTGACGATCTGGAAAAAGATCTGCATATTCAGGCAAAGACCGGACAGACCATTACCCTGAAGATTTTTGACGGTACTGCCGGTTATCACAGGACTTTTGAAATAGGAGCGGTACTCGATCAAAGTAAAATCGGTAATCATGGGGATAAAATTGATATGCTGATGCTGCCGTTGGATGCGATGAACGACCTTGCGTCGTGCGACACAACCTGGCAGTATACGGTCCGCGTTTCGGACGGTGCAGAGGCGCAGGCGGAGAGAGAAATAGAACAGTTGCTGCAAAACATTCCGGAACTTTCCATGACATCTCTTTCAGCGGCTGTTGCGCAAAATGAGAATTTCATACAGGGGATGAAAACGGCACTGATGACGGCGGCTGCGTTTATCGGGTGCTTTGCGGTTATGAATCTGGTAAACACAATTCTGACGGGTATCATAACCAGACAGAAGGAATTTGCCCTTATGCGTTCTGTGGGGATGTCCCGGAAGCAGCTTTCCGCCATGGTACGCTGTGAAAGTCTGATCACAGTCATAACAGGATTACTTCTTTCTTTGATCATGGGCGGAGCGATCGGAAATATTCTTTGTTCCTTTTTGAAAAAAAGGCTGATGTCTTATCTGACTTATCAATTTCCGATCGGCATTGCCGTGCTTTACTGTGTATGTGTGGTTTGCGGTACGCTTGTCATAACAGGAGCTGCCCTGGGATATCAGAACAGGGCATCGCTGATCGAACAGCTGCACAGATAACAGTATTTGTTACAGTGACCGGCCGGAATGTGATTGACATGCGAGATAAAGCATCCGATAATAATGATGGTAAACGACATAACAAATTTCTGCTTCCGGTTCCTGCCAAAGCCATATACGGGAGCTTATGCAGGACCGAAAACGAAATTTTTAATGTCGTTAACTACAGAAGGAGAACACAGATCGAAGTGACACAAAGAAAGCGAAGATAAGCAGGCAAACAAAAACGCAGACGAGGAGCAAACGGATGAAAGACTATCGCAACTATATTTTTGACTTGTACGGTACGCTGGTGGATATCGGCGTGGATGAGTCGGACAGGCGGCTGTGGGAGCATATGAGCCTGTTCTACGGCTATTATGGGGCGCAGTATGAGCCGGAAGAGCTGCACCGGGCTTATGTGGCATCGGTAAGCGACAGGGACAGGAAGCTAAGAGAGGAATATGCCGTGAAATATGCGCATGAAAGCCATCCGGAGATTTTGTATGACGAGGTGTTCCGCGACCTGTATGCAGATCGCGGGATCGTGCCGGATCAGCCGCTTGTGCTGCATACCGCGCAGATGTTCCGGGCCTGTTCGGTGAAATACGTCCGTCTCTATGCCCACGCGAAGGAATTGCTGGAAGCGCTGCGGGCGGCAGGGAAGAGGGTTTATCTGCTTTCCAACGCACAGCGCACTTTTACGGAATACGAAATGCGGTATCTGGGCATTTATGATCTTTTTGACGGGGTGCAGATTTCCTCTGATCATGGCTGCAAGAAGCCGGATGAAAGGTTTTTCCGTATTCTGCTGGAGCGGTTTGGCTTAAAGGCGGAGGAATCCTTGATGATCGGCAATAACAGGTACGATGACATCGCAGGGGCCGCCCGTGTGGGAATGGACGGCTTCTACATCCACTCGGCGCTTTCGCCGGAGCCGGGAACAGGCCCGGAGACATTTGTCCCGGCAGATTACTGTATGATGAAGATGAATCTGCGGCTGCTGCAGAAACGTCTCCTGGAATAAAGAAACACACCCCGCAGATGCTGTTTTCTGCGGGGTGTGTTTCTTTATCTTCTATAATATAGTATCTATATTATTGTCCCGGTGTCTGGTCCGGTGGCGGAGCAGCCTGCTGTTGTGCGGCAGCCTCGGCAGCCTGCTGTGCGGCCAGGGCCCGCTGTTCCATCTCGGCACGCTGGCCGTTGACGACAGCCTCCCATTCAGGATTTGCGAAGAATTCCGGGCTGTGCGGGCACATGTTAGTCGGCGTGGAAGGTGTCTGCGTGACGGTACCGTCTTCACCGACTGTCTCTGTCGGTGGTGGCGGCGCCGGCTGGCCTGAGGCGGAAGCAGAACCGCTCTGCAGCGAAAGGTCTTCTACCGGTGTCAGTTCCAGAACGCCTTCGACCTTGAAAGGACAGCCCTCATAGGCCGGCAGACTGCAGTACTGGCAGATCTGCCCTGCATAGTGTACGTCACAGGTCGTCGCAGGAACGGTTCCTTCGGCGAAGTATTCCGTGCGTGCGGTGCCGCTGCATAGTCCGTCTATCGGTATCTTGCCGGAACGGGAGCAGACCGTGGCAGTCACGATGCCCGCCGGAACTGAGAAGGACTGGCTGGGCAGCTCCTCGTGAATCTGGGACATTACGGCGCGCCACAGCTTCTTGGCCAGGTTTTTCTCATCTCCGGAGAGCTTTACGTTGTTGTCGAAGCCGGCCCAGGTTGTGGCCGTATAATAAGGCGTATATCCGGAAAACCATACGTCATTGTAATCCGAGGTCGTACCGGTCTTGCCGGCGATCGCCATGCCGCCGAAATTTACGGAGCCGCCGGTGCCGCTGGTGACAACGTCAACCATGGCGTCTGTCAGAAGGAAAGCGGTAGTCTCCTTGATGACCTGTCTTGACTGCGGCATCGTGTTGTCCAGAATGATATTGCCGTCATGGTCAACGACTCTCGTGTAGAGCTTGGGTTTGATATAAGTGCCGTTGTTTGCGATACAGGCGTAAGCGGCATTTAACTCTTCGTTGGTCACGCCGTTGGTGATACCGCCCAGAGCAAGGGCCTGCTGGATATCCGAGTAGATCTTGCCGTTGATCTCCTTGCTCTCTTCCAGGGTAGTAAATCCGAAGTTGGTCAGGTAATCGTAACCGAGCCGGGGCGTGATCTGTGTCAGCGTCTTGACGGCGACGATGTTCATGGACTGGGCGATTCCCGTTCTCAGGGAGGAAAGCCCGCGGTAGGATTCTCCGTACCAGTTGGCCACCGGCCGGCCGTCTGCATAGTTAAAGGGTGCATCGTTCATGATCGTAGCCAGTGTCAGGCCGGCGCTGTCAAGAGCGGGTGCGTAGGTGGACACTATCTTAAAGGTGGAACCGGGCTGCCTTGCGGTGTCGGTGGCACGGTTCAGGGTCCGGCTTGCAAGTTTGGCGCCGCGTCCGCCTTCCATGGCAACGACATATCCTGTATGCTGATCCTGCACCACGAGGGATACCTGCGGCTGCGGCGTCAGGCTGATGTTTTCACCGAAGACTTCGTCGCCGGCTGCCATGATCGCTTCTTTGTATAATTCGATATCCTGATAGGCTTCCTCCTGGGAAGTGTAGATCAGGTTATAGGATGCGGAACGGTTCTCCCGCCAGTAGCTGCGGAACATTTCCGTACTGTGGTTTTCGCGCTCGCCGTTGCTTTTGTCTATGGTCAGTTCGTAGTTCAGATACCATTTGGTGTTGGCGGGGAAATTGCTCTCGTCCGCAAAGGCATCGTCGCAGATCTTCTGGATCTTCGGATCCTGCGTGGAATAGATCTTGAGGCCGCCGCTGTAGAGCAGTGTGTAGGCCTGGGTCTCATTGTAGCCTGCAGCGATCAGATCCTCCAGTACGTCGTCCGTCAGTGCATCCACGAAATATGTATTGACGGCGGAATCTTCGTTCTCGGAATCTGCGATCTGAATACGGGAGTAGACATCATCTGCCATGGCCTGATCGTATTCCTGCTGGGAGATGTAGCCCTGCTCGAGCATATCATCCAGCACTTTTTTGCGGCGCTTCACATTCTCTTCGGGATGGGTGATGGGATTATAGCGGGAAGGATTCTGCGTGATGGCCGCTATGACTGCACATTCCGACAGGTTTAAGTCACTGACGGATTTGTTAAAATAGCGCATGGAAGCAGCCTGCACACCGAGCGTATTCTGTCCCAGGTTAATGCTGTTCATATAATTGATCAGGATCGAGTCTTTATCCATGACCTTCTCCAGTTCCAGAGCAAGGTACTGTTCCTGGATCTTACGTTTCAGACTGTCGGCAAAGGAATCCTCACTTGTCCAGTCCGTAAAGACGTTGTTCTTGAGCAGCTGCTGCGTGATCGTGCTGGCGCCCTCCGTGAAGTGGCCGCCTTTTAGTACATTCTGTATACCGATGATACCGGCACGGACGATACCCTTGATATCAATGCCGTTATGGATATAGAAACGCTCGTCCTCAACCGCCACGAAAGCATGCTGCAGATCCTCCGGCACCATGTCGATGGTGACAGGGATACGGTTGGAGTTGGTGGATACCAGCTTGGCCGTCTGATTATTCTCGATATCGTAGACAAAGGTAGAAAAGCGGGTGGGCGTGACATCGACATTGCTGATGTCGGGAGCGCTGGCGAGCACACCCTTGAATACGCCGATCCCTGCGCTGGCGCCGATGATGCCGGCCGAGACTATGGCCACCAGACAGATCTGTACAAAGGTTAAACCGATCTTCTTACCCCAGCGGGCAGATTTAGAGTGAAGTGCCTGCTGTTTCCTGCGGACACCCTTCTTTCCATAATTCATGATACTCCTCCTTAGGTTTTTATGCCCCCTCATACGTTTGCAAATTAAAAAAGGCATAAATGCGATAAGCATACCTTTACTCATTATAGCAAAATTTTTCCGGCAAATAAAGGATTTTCATTTTATATTAAGGATTGTTTACAATTCTGTACACTTTTATACGTGCGGCGGCGCATAAGAACCTTGACTGCGTCTGTGGGAGATGAGATAATATGCCAAAGAACAGGAAGGAACGGAGTGGACAGCACGACTTATGGAATCTGGTAAAAGATTGGAACCGTATAAGATCATAGCGTATGGAGGCATGGGCGAGATAGAAGAGAAGAAATCCCGTTTTATCGCGCATGTGGCGTCTGCCGGGACGGAGGAGGAGGCGCTTGCCTTTATCGAAGCCAGAAAGAAGCAGTACTGGGATGCGCGGCATAACTGCTATGCCTATGTCCTGGGAGAGCAGGCGCAGACCGTCCGGTTTTCGGACGACGGGGAGCCTGCGGGGACGGCGGGCAGGCCGATCCTTGAAGTGCTGTTGAATTCCGGGATCCGGAATCTGGTGGTGGTTGTCACCCGGTATTTCGGCGGTGTCCTGCTGGGCACCGGCGGGCTGGTGCGCGCTTACACGAAGGCGGCGCAGGCGGGACTGGCGGCCAGTGATGTACGTACTATGTGTTACGGGTATGAGATCACGTTTACGACAGATTATAATGGTATCGGCAAAATCCAGTATCTGCTGGGAGTAAGAGGCATTCCGGTGGAGGCTGATTATGGCGAACAGGTGCGTGTGTGCATCCGGGTATCCTGGGAGGATAAGGATGCCGTAGTGCATGAAGTGACCGAGGCGACTGCCGGCAGGGCAGCGGTGCAGGTTTCGGATCCTTTGTATTTTATGAGAGAATGACTGCTATGCGTGGACACAGGCTGACGGGCAAGAACTGACTGTCAACGGCCTTCTGCGCGGAAGGTCGGAGAGAAGAAACGCCGGGGAAGGGGAAGGAAAGTGACCTGACTGCGGCGGGACAGGAGGGACAGGCGGTTATGGGCAGGAGCAGAGAAGAAGCAGTAAGAGTGAATGAGAGCTTTGGCGCGGCGGATATCAGGGAGTTCTTGAATAAAGGACAGTACACCAGGCTCAGGCAGGTGATCCAGGAGCTGAACGATGCGGATATCGCGGATTATCTGGAGGATATGGACGAGGAGGAGATCGTGAAGGTCTTCCGGATTTTGCCCAAGGATATCGCGGCGGATGTTTTTTCCTATCTGGAACTGGAGTTTCAGCAGTATGTCATTACGTCGCTTTCCGACAAGGATGCGGCCCACATCATCAACAACATGATGAGTGACGACGCCAAGGAACTGATGGAGGAGATGCCGGCCAATATTGTAAAAAGGCTGATTGCCAACACGGATCCCGAGACGCGGCAGGCCATTAATCATCTGATGCGGTATCCGGAGGACTCGGCGGGCAGCATCATGACGGTGGAGTATGTGGATCTGAAGGAGCACTACACGGTGGCGCAGGCCATCGAGCGGATCCGCAGGGTCGGGCTGGACAGTGAGACGATCAATATCTGTTACGTGCTGGACAATAAGAGGACGCTGGTCGGCACCGTGGGACTCAGGTATCTGCTCCTCAGCGATCCGGATGCCGTGATCGGGGAGATGATGCATAAGAGCGTGGTGTCCCTGCACACACTGATGGACCAGGAAGAGGTTGCCAGAATGTTCAAGAAGTACGAGTTCACGGCCATGCCGGTGGTGGACAACGAGGACAGGCTGGTGGGTATCATCACCATGGATGACGTGGTGGATATTCTGGAGGAGGAGACGACGGAGGATATCGAGAAGATGGCGGCCGTAATGCCTTCCGACAAGCCTTATCTGCGGATGTCTGTCTTCGAGGCTTTTAAGAAAAGGATCCCCTGGCTTTTGCTGCTGATGATATCGGCCACGTTTACGGGCAGCATCATCACTTCGTTTGAAAGTGCGCTGAGCCGGTATGTGGTGCTGACGGCTTTTATCCCCATGCTGATGGACACGGGCGGTAATGCGGGCGGACAGGCCAGCGCTATCATCATCCGCGGACTCTCACTGGATGAGATCGCATTCAAGGACTGGGGCAGGGTGGTGTGGAAAGAGATGCGGACGGCAGCGCTCTGCGGCCTGACACTGGCGGCCTGCAACTTCGTGAAGCTGCTGGCTTTTGACCGGGTAGGCGTGAGTGTGGCCGGTGTTGTGTGCTTTACGCTGCTGATGGCGGTGATCGTGGCCAAGGTGGTAGGATCCACGCTGCCCATACTGGCTAAGAAGATCGGCATGGATCCGGCCGTGATGGCAAGTCCCTTTATCACGACGATCGTGGATGCGATCTCACTGTTGATCTACTTCCGGGTGGCGACCGTCGTGCTCGGGATATGAATCTGTGTTTCTATTTCTTTGCGGCAGCCGAGATGGCTGCCCTTTTTCTTAAGGTAGGATCCAGAATCTTCTTGCGGATCCGGATCGTCTTCGGGGTCACTTCCAGAAGCTCGTCGGTGTCGATGAATTCCAGCGCCTGCTCCAGGCTCAAAACCCTGGGCGGTGTGAGGCGGAGTGCCTCGTCCGCGCTGGAAGAGCGGGTGTTGGTGAGCTGTTTCTTCTTGCAGACATTCAGCTCGATATCTTCACCGCGTCCGTTCTGTCCCACCACCATGCCGGAGTACACTTTGGTGCCGGGGCCGATGAAGAGCGTGCCCCGCTCCTGTGCGTTGAAAAGGCCGTAGGTGATGGCCTCGCCGGCTTCAAAGGCAATCAGGGAACCCTGTTTGCGGTACTGGATATCCCCTTTGTACGGGCCGTAGCCGTCGAAGATCGTATTCATGATGCCGTTTCCTTTGGTGTCGGTCATGAACTCGCCCCGGTAGCCGATCAGGCCGCGGGAAGGGATGGAGAACTCCAGACGGCTGTAGCTGCCGGAGGCAAGCCCCATGTTCAGCAGCTCCCCTTTGCGCTGGCTCAGTTTCTCGATCACGGTTCCGGAGTATTCTTCCGGCACGTCGATATAGCACAGCTCCATGGGTTCCAGCTTCTTACCGTTTTCATCTGTCTTGTAGAGCACTTCTGCCTTGCTGACCGCGAACTCGTAGCCTTCCCTGCGCATGTTCTCGATCAGGACGGACAGATGCAGCTCGCCTCTTCCGGATACTTTGAATGCCTCCGTGGTGTCGGTTTCCTCCACCCGAAGTGAGACATCGGTATTCAGCTCCCGGAACAGCCGGTCGCGGATATGGCGGCTGGTGATGTATTTGCCTTCCTGTCCGGCAAGGGGGGAGTCGTTGATGATAAAGTGCATGGCGATCGTCGGCTCGGAAATCTTCTGGAAGGGGATAGGCTGCGGGTTATCGGGGGAACAGAGCGTATCGCCGATATGGATATCCGTGATGCCGGATATGGCCACGATGGAGCCGATGCCTGCCTCCTTCACTTCTGTTTTATTCAGACCGTCATACTCGTATAATTTGCTGATCTTGACTTTCTGCAGCTTGTCCGGGTCGTGGTGGTTGACGATGACCACTTCCTGATTCACCTTCACGCTGCCGTTGTCCACCTTGCCCACGCCGATGCGGCCCACGTACTCATTGTAGTCGATGGTGCTCACCAGTATCTGCGTGCCGGCATCGGGATCTCCTTCGGGCGCCGGGATGTGCTCTAAGATCGTGTCGAAAAGGGGTGTCATGTCACGCCCCTTGACGGTGAGCTCCGTGCTGGCGGTGCCGGTCTTGGCGGAAGCGTAGACGAAGGGACAGTCTAATTGTTCGTCATTGGCGTCCAGATCCATGAACAGCTCCAGGACTTCGTCCACGACCTGGATCGGCCTGGCCTCCGGCCGGTCGCATTTATTGATACAGACGATGACGGAAAGATCCAGCTCCAGCGCCTTCTTCAATACGAATTTGGTCTGGGGCATAGGCCCTTCGAAGGCGTCCACCACAAGGATCACGCCGTTCACCATCTTGAGGACACGTTCCACTTCGCCGCCGAAATCGGCGTGGCCGGGGGTGTCGATAATGTTGATCTTCACATCTTTGTACATAACGGCGGTATTCTTGGAGAGGATCGTGATGCCGCGCTCCTTCTCGATATCGTTGGAGTCCATAACGCGCTCCGCCACTTCCTGATTCTCCCTGAAAACGCCGCTCTGTTTCAAAAGCTCGTCCACAAGCGTCGTCTTGCCGTGGTCAACGTGGGCGATGATCGCTATGTTTCTCACATCTTCTCTGGTCTGTCTCATGTTCTACCAAGCCTTTCTGAATCAATCTCATGAAAAAAATAATTCGCTAAAATTTTACACATATCTGAAACCTGCTAATTATATCACTTGCCCTGTTATCTTGCAAGTATGGAAAACTGGAAAAATCCGTTTCGTGCGGCGTGTCATTTTACGCGATTACTGACAGTTCTAATTTCATCGCATTTCCTATATATTGATAATACAACACTAACAGGAACGGGATGTTCCTGCAAATGCACAGGCAGAAGGGAGAAAAACATGACAGATAAGGTTATTGAAAACAACCAGGTGGCGATCATGGGGGAGATCGTAAGCGATTTCACTTTCAGCCACGAGATTTTCGGAGAGGGATTCTATATGGTGGATATCAGTGTGAACCGGCTGAGCGATTCCACGGATATCATTCCCGTGATGGTGTCGGAGCGTCTTCTTGACGTGGGCGACGACTATAAGGGGATGAAGATCTGCATCGTCGGACAATTCCGCTCCTACAACAGACATGAAGAGAGGAAGAACAGGCTTGTATTGTCTGTATTTGCAAGGGAAATCGAATTCGTGGAAGAGATCAGTGAGAGCGCCAAGACCAACCAGATCTTCCTGGACGGTTATATCTGCAAGGCGCCTATTTACCGCAAAACGCCCCTGGGACGGGAGATTGCGGATCTGCTTCTGGCAGTCAACAGGCCCTATGGGAAATCAGATTACATACCATGTATCTGCTGGGGCAGGAATGCAAGATTTGCCAGTAATTTCGAGGTGGGAAGCCGCTGCGCCATCTGGGGCAGGATCCAGAGCAGAGAATATATGAAGAAGTTATCCGAGGACCAGCTGGAGCGGAGAGTGGCGTATGAGGTGAGCGTGAGCAAGCTGGAGATGGTGGAGGAAGAATAAGAGAAGCGTGTCTGGTGAATAAAAAGTTGCACGTATAGATGGATTGTGCTATGATGAATAAAATAAATTGTGATAAATTGTATCATATGTGACAGAGTAATTGTCGGCTGTTGTGCAATATGCACAGACGGCAGTATAAGGAGTTCAATATGAGAAAAGGCATGATTCAGATCTACAGCGGTGAAGGCCATGGAAAATCACCGGCGGCGCTCGGGAGGGCGGTTCAGACGGCCTGCAGTGGTGAGGACGTCGTCATCATCCAGTTTTTGAAAGGGCGGGGGCTGACCAACTCGGAATTCGTGAAGCGGCTGGAGCCGGAGATCAAGATCTTCCGTTTCGAGAAATCGGATGAGGATTACGTGAATCTTTCCGAGGAGCGCAAGACAGAAGAGTGGCAGAACATCCGCAACGGTCTTAATTTTGCCAAGAAGGTATTGTATACGGGAGAATGTTCGCTTCTGATCCTCGATGAAGTATTGGGACTGATCGATAAGGGGATCATTACGGTGGAAGAACTTAAGTCTCTGCTTTCGGCGAAGCCGGAGGAGATGGATATCATCATGACCGGCATCACCCTGAATGACGATGTGTGTGTGCTGGCTGATGAAGTGACTAAGGTAGAGACCATGCAGTTTAAAATATGGGAATGATACGGCAGGGCAGTCTGGCCGGTGCTGCGTATTTACAGCGCGTCTGCGCTTTGGAGTATCCGGGTCATCGTGCTATTGACAGATGCGCGGCACAGTGCTAAGATAAATGCAATAAATGATAAAGGAATTGATAGAGGTTGCGCTTTTTATCAGTAGGGTTTCGGATGTGGCAGGCACAGGAGAAGGATCAGGAAAGGAGAAAGCGCCGAAAGGGAGAGTTACCTGATGATTCTTACCTTGGGCATACAGTTAAGAGCTGTATGACTGTCATCGGAACGATGGGGCGCTATCAGAGGTAAGATAAGGAATGAAGCTGGCCCCTGTGCGGTCAGCTTTCTTTGTACCAATGTATCAATGGAAAGGAAGGGTAAGTATGGCGATTTTTAAAGGAGCAGGAGTGGCGATCGTTACGCCGTTTCATGAGGACGGCAGTATCAACTATGACAAATTCGAGCAGCTGGTGAATGAGCAGATCGAGGGCGGCACGGACGCGATCATCGTGTGCGGCACGACAGGGGAGGCTTCCACATTGACACATGAGGAGCATCTGGATCTGATCAGATTCTGTGTGGAGAAGGTAAACGGCAGGGTGCCGGTGATTGCCGGAACAGGTTCGAACTGTACGAAGACGGCGGTCTATCTGTCAACAGAAGCGGAGAAGTACGGTGTAGACGGCCTGCTTCTCGTCACACCCTATTATAATAAAGCGACCCAGAACGGGCTGTTCGCACATTTCAAGACGATAGCGGATGCGGTGAAGCTGCCTGTGATCCTCTACAATGTACCGGGCAGGACGGGCTGTAATCTTATGCCGAAGACCGTTGTCAGGCTGTGCACGGAGGTCAGCAATATCGTGGCGATCAAGGAAGCCAGCGGCAACCTTGCGCAGGTTGTCAAACTGATGGCGCTGGCGGACGGTAAGCTGGATCTGTATTCCGGCAATGACGATCAGATCGTACCGTTTATGTCCGTGGGCGGCAAGGGTGTCATCTCCGTTCTTTCCAATGTGGCGCCGAGACAGGTGCACGATATATGCCAGAAGTTCTTTGACGGGGATGTGGAAGGCAGCATGAAAGAACAGCTGCGGGCCATCGAGCTGTGTGATGCACTGTTTTGCGAGGTGAATCCGATCCCGGTGAAGGAGGCCCTGAATCTGATGGGTAAGGAAGTGGGCCCGACCCATATGCCGCTGTCGAAGATGGAGCCGGAGCATGTGGAAGTATTAAAGACTGCGATGCAGAATTATGGTATCTTATAGAAACAGAAAGCAGCAGAGAGCGGAAAGTGTCTGGCGAAGGTGCGGGGGCATCGGCGTCGGGCACTTTTTCAAGAAGGAGGAGAATCTATTATGGCGGAAAAAAGAATCAGGGCGATCATGCACGGCTGCAACGGCAAGATGGGACAGACCATATCCGGCCTGATCGCTGCAGACGAAGAGATAGAGATCGTGGCGGGGATAGATGCTTATGACAAAGTAAGCAATCCCTATCCGGTGTTCCGGGAGATCGGCGCCTGTGACGTGGAGGCAGATGTGGTCATTGATTTCAGTGCGGCGCCGGCGATAGACGCGCTGCTTACATACTGTGTGGAGAGAAAGCTGCCCTGTGTGCTGTGCACGACGGGACTGTCCGGGAAGCAGCTTGCGGATGTGAAAGAGGCGTCCGGGAAGGTGGCGGTCTTGAAATCGGCGAACATGTCGCTGGGGATCAATCTGCTGTTTAAAATGTTAAAAGAGGCGGCCGGTGTGCTGGCGGCGGCCGGATTCGACATCGAGATCGTGGAGAAGCATCACAATCTGAAGAAAGATGCGCCCAGCGGGACGGCGCTTGCCCTGGCAGATTCCATCAATGAAGAGATGGGCAATGTATACGACTATGTCTATGACAGGAGCCAGGTGCGGGAGCCGAGAGCGAAGAAGGAGATCGGGATCAGCGCCGTCAGGGGCGGAACCATCGTGGGTGAACACGATGTGATCTTTGCGGGAGCGGACGAAGTGGTGACTTTCTCCCATCAGGCATACTCCAAGGCGGTATTTGGCAAGGGAGCCGTGCAGGCAGCGAAATTCCTGGCAGGCAAACCGGCGGGTATGTACGATATGAGTGACGTGATCGGTTAGGGGGAAACTCTGCCATAATAGGAGAGAAAACAAAGATTTGCTTTAAAATGACGAGGTAATGAAGAGATTATGAACGATCTGGAATTAAAATATTTAAAGAGCCTGTCCAGACAGTATCCGACGATCGCTGCCGCATCGACAGAGATCATCAATCTGCAGTCTATTCTGAATCTGCCTAAGGGGACGGAACATTTTATGACGGATATCCACGGGGAGTACGAGCAGTTCAATCATATTCTGAAGAACGGCTCCGGTTCCGTGCGGCGCAAGATTGACGAAGAGTTCGGCAATACACTGAGTATCAGGGATAAGAAGAGCCTGGCGACACTGATCTATTATCCGCGGGAGAAGCTGGATATCGTGCTGCGGGAGGAAGACGAAAGTTCGATTGAGGACTGGTACAAGATCACCCTGCACAGGCTTGTTCAGATCACGAAAAGGGTTTCCTCCAAGTACACGCGGTCCAAGGTGCGCAAGGCGCTGCCGAAGGATTTTTCCTATATCATCGAAGAACTGATCACGGAGAAGGCGGAGATACAGGATAAGGAAGCCTACTACAACGAGATCATCCATACGATCATCCGTATCGGGCGGGCACAGGAGTTCATCGAGGCGCTGAGCAACCTGATCCAGCAGCTGGTCATCGACCATCTGCATATCGTCGGGGATATCTATGACAGGGGGCCGGGGCCTCATGTGATCATGGATACGCTGTGCGATTATCACTCTGTGGATGTGCAGTGGGGCAATCATGATATCGTCTGGATGGGAGCGGCCAGCGGCCATCTGGCCTGTATCGCCAATGTGATCCGTGTGGCTGCAAGGTACGGCAATCTGGATACGCTGGAAGAAGGCTACGGCATCAACCTGATCCCGCTGGCCACGTTTGCGCTGGATACTTACAAGCATACAGACTGCAGCGCCTTTTCCATCCGGTATAATACGGAATATGATACCAAGGACTTAAGTCTGGACACGAAGATGCATAAGGCCATCGCCATCATTCAGTTCAAGCTGGAGGGGCAGATCGCCATGCGCAGGCCTGAGTTCGGTATGCAGGACAGGCTGCTGTTTGAACATATTGATTACGAGAACCGGTCGATCACTTTGGGCGGCGTGACCTATCCCATGAAGGACGTGGATTTTCCCACGGTGGACAGGGAGAAGCCCTATGAACTGACGCCGGAAGAAGAACAGGTGATGGAACGTCTGCGCCATGGTTTTGTAAAATGCGAGAAGCTGCAGAAGCATGTGAAATTCCTTTTTTCCAAGGGAGGACTGTATAAGGTATACAATTCCAACCTGCTCTACCATGGCTGCGTGCCCATGGACGAGGAGGGGAACTTCAAGAAGGTCAATGTCTACGGGGAAGAGTTCAGCGGCAAGGCGCTCTATGATGTACTGGAGCACTATGCCAGGAAGGGGTATTACTCCGACAACCTGCGGGAGAAGCTGAAAGGGCAGGATATCATCTGGTATATCTGGTCGGGCCCCAATTCGCCGGTATTCGGTAAGGATAAGATGGCCACCTTCGAGCGGTATTTCATCGAAGACAAAAGTGTACAGAAGGAGACCAAGAACAGCTACTACAGACTGCTTGACAAGGAGGAAGTGATCGAGAAGATCTTAAAGGAGTTCGGGCTGGATGTAGAGCATTCCCATATCGTCAACGGGCATGTGCCGGTGGAGCGCAGGAAAGGGGAGTCGCCGATCAAGTGCGGCGGCAAGCTGCTGATCATTGACGGCGGATTTTCCAAGGCCTATCAGGATAAGACCGGGATCGCGGGCTATACGCTGGTAGTCAATTCCTACGGGATGCGTCTGGTGGCTCATGAGCCTTTCGAGTCCACGGAGTCCGCCATTATTCACGAGTCGGATATTTTCTCCGATTCGGTGATTCTGGAGACGACCACCCACCGGCAGAAGATCGCGGATACCGATATCGGCGCGGAGCTGCGGGAGATGATCCACCAGCTGGAGGAACTTCTGCAGGCCTACCGGGACGGCACGATCATAGAACGCTGATACGCTGATACAAAGAAACAGCCTGCCTTATGTTTCTTCCAAGGCAGGCTGTATGCTTTTAGCGGCCTGTTTTACGGGTGGATGTGCCGGTGGCCTTGTTATTGTTGGTCGTGCTGTTGGTGCTGGTGTTACTGGTGTTACTGTTGGTCGTACTGTTGGTACTGGTGTTATTGTTGTTGTCGGAACCGGTGAGGTCGTCTACCATGTTCTCGACGCCGTCGGCAGCATCGTCGATCATGTCGGAAGCGGCATTGCCTGCGTCATCGACCGCATCGCCTACGTCGTCCATCAGGGAATCATTGTCATTTCTGTCCCCGGCTGTCACGTCGTTGACGTTATCATTGTTGTTGATACCGCCGGTTGTGTTGTCGTCTGTGATGTCCTGGGAAGAACCGTTGGTCGTGCTTCCTGCGCTGGTCGTGTTTCCAGTGCCTGTGCCGGTATCGTTGGTGCCGGCGTTTGTACCGGATTCTGTGGTAGTCGTGCTGTCATTACCGTTGTCTGCTGCATTGTCGTTCTTTCTGCCGCAGGCAGTCAGCATGGCAATGGAAAGCGTCATAAGAGAAACAAGCAATAATGTTCTTATCTTTTTCATAATTTCCTCCATTCTGATGCATTCTTTATTCCGATGCATTTTTTATTTTTAAAGCCTGTTTGAAAAGTTTTGATTGCGGCAGTCTGCTTTTTGAAAAACAGCTGCTCTTGTGTTATTATGCCTGTTAGAAAATAAAATATGCATTGGTGGATTTTTATTAAGAAAGGCGGGTACGAGCTATGGAATTCAGACCCTGTATCGACATTCATAACGGCAGCGTGAAGCAGATCGTGGGCGGCAGCCTGAAGGACAGCAACGATGAAGCGACGGAAAATTTTGTATCAAAACAGGATGCGGCATTTTATGCCAGACTGTACCGGGAATATCAGATCAGGAACGGACATATCATATTGTTGAATCCGGTCACGTCCGCGCACTATGAGGAGACGAAAAGGCAGGCACTTGCGGCGCTTCGGGCTTATCCCGGCGGCCTGCAGGCGGGCGGCGGCATCACACCGGACAATGCGGGGGAGTTTCTGGAAGCCGGAGCCAGCCATGTGATTGTCACATCTTACGTCTTCCGGGACGGACAGATTCATTATGACAATCTGAAAAATCTGGTAAAAAAGACCGGCAGACAACATCTTGTGCTGGACTTAAGCGTCCGCAGAAAAGACGGCCGCTACCTTATTGTAACCGACAGATGGCAGAAATATACGCAGGTAGAGCTGACAGAACAGACTCTGGATGAGCTGTCGGGATATTGTGACGAATTTCTGGTACATGCGGTGGATGTGGAAGGGAAGGCGGACGGTATAGAGTTGCAGGTGGCAGAGCTTCTTGGAAACTGGGGCAGGATGCCGGTAACTTATGCGGGCGGTGTGCACAGCTTCGAGGATCTGCGCAACTTAAAACGCCTCGGCAGGGACAGAGTGCATGTGACGGTGGGCAGCGCCCTTGATCTGTTCGGCGGCAGGATGAAGTTTGAGGAAGTGTTGCAGGAATGCCGGAAAGGGCAACGGTTCCATTCGAACCCGGCTGCAATAAAACATCCATGATAAAAAGTAAGACTGATAAACAGCGGCTTTAAGATGTAACCACTGTCTATCAGTCTTTTGTATGTCAACTGCTGTAAGCGCTGCACGCCGCATGATGCATACTCAGAAGTTCAGGAAATCTCTCTGTGTCTGAATCTCCGGCGGGATTGCAGCCCCCGTATTCTTGATCTTCTGGAGAAGATTGTTCAGGTGGTGGAGACGCTGGCCCTGCTTTACGTCGTAACGTTCCATCGTCTCTTTGTACAGCGGATTTGCTTTCAGGGAGTCGCGGATCTCTTTGGCAAAAGGACAATAGGTGAAGAGGATCGCACGGGCAATCTTATTTAAGCGCGGCGAACCGGCTCCCTCATAGAGTACCCAGGACTCATAATCTCTGATAAACATTTCCTTGAAGCTGTTCTTCGCCTTCTGCATGGCGAGCTTGATCTTCTCCTTGGCGTCGGTGGACAGTTCATGATTTTTCTTATAAAACTGGATATAATCGAAGTATTCGCTTGTCAGTGAAGGTTCCGTCACGTCGTTCCACCTCGGACCCTGGACGCGCTTGCACATCTCCCAGCGGAAATCCGCGGTCAGGCGGATGAAGATATTGGTCAGATCTTCCATCTGGAAAATGGATACCATCATGCGGGCAGGGGTAGTACGTTTCCGGCCCTCGATCTCCTGCCACATAACGCCTCGGATTCCCATATTGGGCATCAGGATGATGTCGGGCAGCACTTCCACACTGACATATTCCTTGGCAATTCCAAGTTCGGTGTTGGTGTAGATCGTATCACGGTAGTAGGCGCCGAAGTCAACGGAACGGATATGGTTAAAGGCCGCCTCCACACTGGCTACGGATACGAGCGAGGTATCCAGGTCTTTTAAGATATTGTGCTCTGAAAAGACGGGACAGAAGCTGCTGATCCGCCCGAAGGTGATCTTGTTGATGGACGGGAAGACGCTCTGCAGTTCGAAGAGCACCATCTTCTCGTTGTCGGTGAGCATGGCCGTCTCTTCGGCTGCGGTGATCTTGCCGCTTGTTTTCAGTTCGTGCACATAGGCCGGATAATCTGCGTCGAATTCGTTTCGGCAGGGTGATTTTTTGCCTTTGTAGATTGCCATCAGCCAGTCGTAGACCGTGTAGAGACCCTTCTCCGGGTCTGTGGGCAGGTAATCTATGATGGAACTAAGGTAAGAAGCATTCTTGAGGCCGGCCAGCTGTTCATCCACATAACCGAAATTAAAGAACATTCTTACGACCTTCGGGATCTTGTCGTCGTGAAGGCTGCGCACGAAGGCTTTCTCATATACGTCATAGAATAATTTGGTGATCTTCTGCCGCAGCTTTCTGGCGGAATCGTCGGAGCTGTTCTTGTCGGTCATCTTGCGGTACTGGTCTATGGCGCCGCGGAATGCCTCGGCCGTCTCGTCGTCTACCTGAGAGTAGGAGAGGATGGTGCCCAGAGAGTCCATGATATCGGCGGCGCTGCCAGCGCCGGCTTCGGCCGCATCTCCGGCGTGCATGGTCAAAGCATTTAAGCGGTCGTGATATTCGGCGATACGTCTATCGTACATATCGCGGTCTATAGCGGAATGTCCTTCCAACTCTGCCATAATGGTAGAGATTGCGCTACTCAGTGTCTCGGAATCTTCCCCTTCGGTGCCGGTTCTGTAAAGCAGGCTGGCATAGAGATCAAACAGATCAAGCCGGTTCTCGTTCATCAGGAGATTGGAGAGGTCAGTCTTGTAGTCGTACAGGACGCGGCTGACAGAGACAACGTGATAAAGATCCTGACTTGCTTTCGCCAGAAGGCCGAACATGAAGGCCGGACTTTTCTTACGGACGGCGGCATTCTTGACAAGCGCCAGGAACTGGCCGTAGAAGCCGCTCAGCCATTCGCCCGGTTCCTCTTCCAGCGACAGTTCCGGGAGCGTATCAAGATCCGGAAGCGCTCTGGGAGAGATGCCGTGCTTCGTGCAGAAAGAGGCGTATTGTGTGTAGCTGTCCGTCAGATAGTGATAGAAGTTATCGCAGTCCTTACGGGCCAGTTTATACTGATCCAGGATTGCTTTGAGCTGTCTGTACAGGGAGGTGACGATCCGGTCTGCCATCTCCGGATTGGAACCCATCAGTTCAGCCAGCTGTACTTTGGTACAGGGATAGGGAGCGAGCGCGGTCGCTTCCTCCGTCTGATAAGTAATATAGTAAGAACCGATATGCATCTCGCAGATGCCGATGACATCTCCTTTGGTCAGGCGAAATTCTCCGCCAGGATAAGTGGCGAGGACAGACCCCTTTGCGATCAGATGTATGGCAGCGACCGGCTGGTCGCTTTGAAACAGTTTTTCCCCGGCAGGGAATTCTTTTACAGCCATGGCGTATTCCTTTATCTGCAGATAGAGCAGAGTTCCCTTCTTTTAAAATATGAGAACAGCATTTTTGCCGTTCCTCTCCAGTATACAGCGAATGCGGGATAAAAACAAGAAAGAAACTGTTTCCTTTTTGGCAAAGTGCACAAGAACTTTCAAGGTATTTTGTGCTGTACTTTCCGGGAAAGTGTGCTAGAATTATATGACAGGTATGTCGATTATAGGGCTGTGCGTATTAGACGGGAAATGTGTCGAAGCCGGTTTTTGCCGGTGCTGTGGTCTGTCGGGGCAGACGAACGTGCAGGATGGAAGGGCGGCCGGTGGCGGTCAAGGATGAGAGGGGCAGTGGGTATGGATAAAGAAGATATTGAATACAGGCGGCAGGTCGTGAATACATATAAGCCGGACGTGGAGAAGCTGATCCGCTATCTTCCCTGGCTGGAGGAGAAGTCTGGAAGCAATGTGCAGGAGACTTTCGAGGGTTCCGGGATCAAAGGCAGTTCGATCACGTTTCCGGTGTATGACGGAACGCTGATGAATTTTATCAGGGAAGTGCAGCGGACGGGACTCGTAGACCGGAATTATCCGTATATCTATTCGAGGCACAGGATCAGGACGGTGAAGGATGAGCTGGCCGCTATCGAGCGGTCCGGGATCAGGGAGATGGACGTCCTGAAAGGGATCCTTTCAAAGTATGTGCTGGGCGGCATGACGAAAGGCAAAATGTGGACCGAAGCGGTTTATAACAGGATCTTCCTGAATGTGGTGCGGAAGATGAAAGAGAATCTGGAGTTTTGGGATAAGCCGATGCGGTGAGTGCATGGTGCGGGTAAGCAGCAGCCAGTGATCGGATGCAGTACAGAGGAATATGGTTAGAGAAGGAAATACAGGCAAATGGGAGAAAAATCAGCGCAGAAGAAGAAATACATACTGGATACGGCGAGGAAGGTCTTCGTGGAGAAGGGCTATAAGAGTGTGACCATGAAGGATATCGTGGAGGCCTGCGGGATCAGTCGCGGCGGGCTGTATCTGTATTTCGACAGCACGGAGCAGATCCTGTTGGAGATCCTGCAGATGGAGGCAGAGGAGACAGACGATATTTTTTCGGAAAATATTACGGAGGGGGACACGGCAGCGGATATTCTGACGCTTTTTCTGAAAGAGCAGAAGAAGGAGCTGCTGCAGAAGAATACCCTGACGACGGCTGTATACGAATATTTTTTTGCAAATAAGACAGCAGACAAGAACAATATGCTCAGGAAACAGTTCGACGCAGGGGTAAGAGTTCTGGAGAAGCTGATCGAGACCGGCATCGCCAGCGGGGAATTCTACTGCGAGAACCCGAAAGGAGCGGCCAGCAATATCATGTATGTGCTGGAGGGGATGAAGATCAATGCGCAGACCTTCGGTATAACGGAGAAGAAAGTGGACGAACAGCTTCTTTATATTATGGAAGGCCTGATCATCGACTGACCGGCCGGCCTGCCCGGCATGGCAGGAGGTTCTGGAAGAAATGGCGATTTGTGCGAGATCTTACGGCAGACATGCCAGGTGGTGTGCCTGCCGTTTTTGGTGTGCCCGGTGGGCACACGTTCTAACGGGTGAAAGTCCCCAATCTGCCCGGCAGTGGGAAGGATACAGCCGAAGCCAAGGGTGTCCATCGTGAGGTGGAATCTGAAGAAAGGATCAGG
>ERZ808028.232-NODE-232-length-55495-cov-4.917734_pt1 | contig 55495 bp, 41 predicted proteins | sample MGYA00380184_ERZ808028 | MGnify/ENA primary metagenome ERZ808028 (study PRJEB31490, sample SAMN06133397) | mouse gut metagenome | isolation source: J8_1 | host: mice | place: China: Chengdu | collected 2015-05 ... | reverse complement strand
GACCACCGCCATTTCAGTTTCCTGCATCCATTGCAGCTTGCGCTCCAGCTCCTGAACCTCCTGCTGGGATGCACACTTAATCTGCTCTTTTAACGCGTCGATCTCATCGGCCCAGTATTTCTGCACCAGGTCATACATACGGACGCAGGTCACCTTATTTAGGCAGACAAACATGGCCTTGCCGCTTGTCCAAAGCTCGGAGTAGTGCTTTGCAAAATCACGGGCGATGCGCTCCAGCCGGGGCGCGGCGGTCAGTACATGGATCTCCTTTGCGAACTCCCGCTCCAGCCTGTCCTGCTGGTCTGCATCCAAGTCCGCCTGCTCAATGGCATCCAGAATCCGATCCGTGATCTCTGGGTTGTCCTTCACATCCAGGATCTTTTCGCCCCGGTTTTCGTAGTACAGCGGCACGGTTGCCTCATCGTCCACGGCCCGCTGGAAGTCGTACACGGATATGTAACCGCCAAAGGTGCGTTCCGTGATGCGGTCGCTGGACAGCAGCGGCGTGCCAGTAAAGCCAATCCGGGAGGCGGTGGGCAGCAGGCGAACCATATTGTCCGCAAAAATCCCGTATTGGCTGCGGTGGGCCTCGTCCGACATGATAAGGATATCGTGATCGGGGCAGATCGGCTCCTCATCCGCTTTATTGAACTTCTGAATCAGTGTAAAGATGAAACTGGGGTTGCCCCGCAGTTTTTCGATCAGGTCTGTACCGTTGGACGCGATAAACTGTCCGGCCTTGGCCCTGCCCAGGACGCCGCAGTTTTCAAAGGTATCGCTGATCTGCTTGTTCAGCTCCTCCCGGTCTGTGAGCACCACGATGGTGGGGGAGCCGGAGAATTTGCGGCGGATTTTCTGGGCCAGAAACACCATGGAGTAGCTTTTTCCGCTGCCCTGGGTGTGCCAGAACACGCCCAGCTTGCCGTTGTTCAGCTGGCGGGCCTGATATGCCTTGGCTGCCTCGTTAACGCCCAGGTACTGGTGGTTCCGGGCCAGGATTTTCGCCGTATGACCGCCGGAGTGGTCAAAGAGGATGAAGTTCTCCAGCAAATCAAGAAAGTTCTCCTTTTTGCAGATGCCCCGGAGCATGGTTTCCAGTGCCACGCTGCCCTGCTCCCGCTCCGAGAGCCGCTTCCACTCGTGGAAAAACTCGTACTTGCTGCCCAGCGTGCCCACTTTGGATTCCAGACCGTTGGAGAGGATCAGGAAGGCGTTGTAGTAGAACAGGTGGGGGATGGTGTCCAGATAGTCGGTGTAATTGTTGGTGTAAGCGTCCTGCACATCCACCCCGGCGGCTTTCAGTTCCACAAACAGCAGTGGGATGCCATTGACAAAGCCGACAATGTCAGTGCGTCGGCGGTACAGGTCGCCGTGGATCTTCAGTTCCTTGACGGCGAGAAAATGGTTGTTGTCTGGGTTCTGGAAGTCGATGACAGCGGCATATTTTTTCTCTGTCCTGCCGCCGGTTTTTTTCACGGTGACGGGAATGCCGTCCCGGATCAGAAAATACTTCTCCTCGTTGATCTGCAGCAGGGAGGCAGTGGACAGGCGGTGCTCCATGAGCCGCTGGGCCTCGTCCATCTGAGCGGGGGTGATCCAGGGATTCAGGCGCAGCAGGGCCTCCCTGAAATAGCGGGTCAGCAGGATTTCTTTGCAGCTCTTGCGGCCAAGGGTGCCGCTTTCGCCCAACTGCTCGGTGTTGTAGGCAAGGATGACCTCCCAGCCCAGCTCGTCCCGGAGCAGGTCGCCGGCGCTGCCTTGGATCAGGATGTTTTCAGAGTAGTCGTGGCTCATAAATGATCCCTCCCGTTAAAGTGCGGCGTTATCCTCCCATGATCAGGGATAGAATAGCAACCATGTCATCAAACTCTTTTCACACCTCGATTTCTCCGCTCATCAGCTTTGGCAGCAGACGGTCGCGGGCCTCCGCTGCAACATCACATTGCTTCTGCAAAAACTCTATCCTCGCAACAATCGAGGAAAAAAGCTGGCAGTATTGTTTCAGAACGCGTTCACAGGGAATCAGCAGCTTGATTTTCATCATTGCCTCTGGTTTCAGGTGAAGAACATTGACTCCATTAGCCAAAGGGGAAATCTGCTTGCTCAGTCCACCGTAATATAATGCAGAATAGAGGAAAAGGCTGTTTGTCAGCTTAGGAATAAGTTTGATCAAGTCCATAGAGAATATCATTTTTTCGCCCATATCCGGGATAAGTGCAGCATGACCTACTAAACGACGCTCCTGCGTCATATCAGTAACACCCATTATCACATCGCCAGAACTAAGCACTTGATTTTCTTTATATTGACCGATGAATCGCTTTTCTGCATTGCGATTATATCCACCAAAGGCACGAATGCTTTTCAGGTTTACCATTAAAACGCCGATTGTGTCAGATAATTCTTTGGATGAGTACGATTTGCCCCGGATATAGTCAAATACCTCAGAAAATGGCTTATATGCCCACCCCTCCGGCACCCCATCCACAACAGGGGTCGTCTCGTGATCGGGGAAGCGCAGATCGACAAACCACTCCTTATACAGCCGCTGGGCCGCTTCCTCCAGCAGCTTGAGCTGCTTTTGGTTGTTTTCGATCAGACTGTCATAAGCAGAAAGAACATTGACGATCCTTTTTTGTATATCCATCTGCGGAACCGCAATTTTTATCTTTCGCAGCGCAGTTAGGCTGATTGTTCGTTGTGCCGCTCCAATAGCTGCTGCATCTGCCATCATATGAAAGTCACGGCTCAACATGGTATAATACAAAAATTGTGGTAGGATTGTGCTATTAGGCCGCAAAATGGCGATATGTCGTTGAAATACAAAAGGAATAGTTTCCCTCATATAGACTGGAATACCAAAAGAGCCAACAACAGAATATAAAATATCACCCTTTTGTGCTTTGCGCTTACTATCTAAGCTATCATAATATGAGTGGGGCACAAACATAGTGTTCGTGAAATCAAACTGATTAGCCATATTGATATTTGAGATCGTTACAAACGGAATACCTGAAGCTGCCTTTGGCGGTGCCTGGTGGTCACCGTCCGCAATAGATGTACAGCAATCAGATAATTTTTTAAGGTCCCAACTCACAGCCCCATCTCCCTCCAGCTCCTGGAGATGGTCTCCATCAGCTCATTGGACTCCTTTTGCAGCTCCAGCAGTTCCCGGTGGATTTCCCCCATTCGCTGGGCAAAATCCACCCCGTCGTCCTCCGCCGGGGCCACGCCCACATAGGCGCCGGGGGTCAGGGACCAGTCCTTATCTTCAATATCAGCCAGGCTTGCCGCCCTGCACAGCCCAAGCACATCCCGGTATTCCCCATCTCCGAATTTTTCATAGAGCCAGACAGCCTCCTTCGCGGTGGTCAGGCCCTCCTCCAGCGCCGCCAGCCGCCCGTCATAGTCCGCCTGCACCTTCTTTTTCTCCCGCTTGGGGGCCTCCGCCACGGCCTGCTTCGCCTCGTCCCGCAGGGCCTTGATCTCCTTGGAGAGCTCCTTCGCCCGCTGCTCAAAGGGCGCACTGCCCAGCGCCGTCCGGTATTCCTCCAGTAGCAGCCTGTATTTCTCCGTTTCCCCCCGGTACAGCCAAACAATGGCGTTGAGGTTTTTCAACTGCCACTCGCTCCACTCGTTCAGCGTGCGATCCACCGCGGTGTAGTAGTTCCGGGCGTCGATAAACAGCACTTTGTCCCGCAGCTCCTCCAGCTTGCCCTTGTCAAAGAACCACAGGGAACAGGGCAGGGACTTGGCGTAGAAAAAGTTGTTGCTCACGCTGACCATCACGTCCACATGGCCGCTCTCCACCAGTTTTTGTCGGACATCTTTATCTTTACCGGAGCTGTCCGTGGCAGAGGAGGCCATAACAAAACCCGCCCGGCCCCGCTCATTCAGGTAGGAGTAGAAGTAGGAGATCCAGAGGTAGTTGGCGTTGCCCACCTCCTTCGCCTTGTTGACAGACGGAAGGCCAAAAGGCAGACGGCCCGCGCTTTGGGCGGACTCCGAGTTGACCTTGTCCACGTTGAAGGGGGGATTCGCCATCACATAGTCACAGCAGCCGTCCAGATTGTGGGCGTCGTGATAGAAGGTGTTGGCCTCATCGCCGGATTTAATAGTTCCGTTGAGTCCGTGGACCGCCATGTTCATCAGACAGAGCTGGGCGTTGTACTCCACCTTCTCCTGCCCATAAAAGGTCATGGCGGAGTTGGCCTCCATGCCGGCGGCATTGACGAAGTCACCGGTCTGTACGAACATTCCGCCGCTGCCGCAGGCGGGATCCAGCAGTACGCCGCCCTGAGGTTCCAGAACGTTGACAATCATCTTAACCAGGGATTTGGGCGTGAAGAATACACCGTCATCCTGGGCGATGTTTTTGGCAAATTTGTTGAGGAAATATTCATAGATGCGGCCAATGATGTCGCCGCCCACCTCATCCAGGGCGCTGTTGTTGAAGATGCGAAGCAGCTCGGCCAGCAGCTCATCGGAAAAGATGGTGTAGTCTTTGGGCAGGACGCCCACCAGCTGCTCCGACTGGGTCTCCACCAGCTCCATGGCGTTGTTGACCACCTCGCCCAGGCTGTTCATGGTGTGGCCGCTCTGATTAGTCAGGCCTGCCGATGCAATATCGGCGGGGAGATTGACCAGATATTCGTACTGCGCCTCTCTGGGCAGGAACAGAGCACTTTTGGAGACGAAATCACTGGTCTCCACAGGCATGACCCGGCCGCCGCGCACAGGGCGATTTTTCAGGATCTCCGTTTCTACCAGTTTGAAGCGGCTGTAAGCATAGCGCAGGAAAATCAGCCCCAGCACCGGCATACAGTATTGGTTGGAGGTCAGTTTGGATCCAGCGCGGAGCAGATCGGCGGATTCCCACAGATCGGCTTCTAATTTTCTGATGTTTACCATAGGAGTCACGCCTCCAAAATCGCCTTGGTTTTACAGCTTTTGACACGGTAAAATAATCATAGCACGGATCAAACGATTTGTCTATTAGAAGCAGGCCGTGTGTATAAACAGGATTTCAAGTGTCTCCTGTGAACTCCCGCATTCATCAGGACACAGCTTATGATTACAGCGTGGTGAATTTCCCCTTTCACACAAGGTTCTCTTTACATACAGAGGGAGAGTCGGTGCGGGTACCGCTGCCCGGGGCGATGCGGAGCCGGGATCAGATATTGATGTGCTGCTCCTTGTGGATGCATCCCGCCAGGACATATCCGCGCGGAATTGGCAGGTGGGGGATCTGGCTGCGGAGCTTTTGCTGGACTATGGAATTGTAGTGTCCCCCATTGTGGAAAACCGGGACTATTTCAACAAGAACGTGAACGTATTACCATTCTATAGTCATTGCCCGTTTGACCACATAACTGACCACAGACGCGCCCGAAACCAACGGTTTCGGGCGCGTTTCTTGCGCTCATCGTCCGGCTTCATCCCTCGGCTTCTCTTCGCATTTTGTCCTGTGGCACAGCTTTGCTGCGGCGCGGTTTGGGCCGCGATTCGAGCCTGCCCCGGGCGGACATGGCATAGGCTTGGGGAAAGGGCCGCAAAGGGGTCCACGGGAGAGGGGAGAATTGCTCTTGTTTTTGAGAAAAAGTCTGCTACAATAGAAATCATTCTATGCACCTGACCGCAGACTGGCTTGCCGGACGGCGGCGCTGAAGCTGCTGGATGCCGCAGAAAGGAGACAGCCATGCCTTTGAAACGTGAAACGGCGGAAGAGATTTTTCAAAAGCTCAGGTCTGTCCAGCCTGTCTCCTTTCAGCTGACAAATCATCGGGGCATTATTCTTGCGTCTGACGATGAGGATCAGGTGGGGAGGCGAGATAGCCGGGCGGCGGCGTGCTGTATGCGTCCCTTTAACGAGGCGGTCTCTTACGCCTTGGATGCAGGCTGCGGTACCGTTATCCCGTTTTGGCGGCGCAACCGGGTCGCGGGGACTATTATTCTGGAGCAGACGGCAGACGAAAAGGCGCAGGCCTGCCTGCCGCTGATGAAAGCCGTAGTGGAACTCATGCTGGAGCGGAAGGAGAGCTGGAAGCTGCAGGAGGAGGAGCACAGCTCGAAAAATGACGTGATCTCGCTCTTGATCGGGGTTCATCCCCGGGATACGAGACCTTTGCTCCAGGAGCTGGAACGCTGCAATATCGATCTCTCCACACCCCGCACCTCTCTGCTGCTCCAGCTGTCCAAGCGGGAGACACTGGACCTACCCAGCGGTGAGCGGGAGATTATTTTGGACGAGAAGCAGTATGATATCTCCGTGAGGCGTTTTTTAGACGGTCTTTTTGGATATTTTCCGTATCAGCAGGATTTGTGCATGATTGACCCGGCAAAAGCGAATGCCGTGATCCTGGCCACCGACCGGGCCCGGGCATCGGAGGACAACGCCATGAGCCTTTTTGAGCTGTGCCGTAAGCTGGAGGAAATCGCAGAACGGGATTACTGCCTGACCCTTCAGGCGGTGGTGGGCATCCGCTGCACGGCCTTTTCTGATTATGAGCGGCAGTACGAGCAGTTGAACCTCCGCCTGGCCTCGGGAAAGATGCTCTACCCGGAGCGGAATGTGTTCTTGGGGAATTCCATTGTCCTGGGAAACTTCATCACCCACACCAGCAGAAAGATTCTCCATAATATCACAACCTACGTCTATCAGAAGCTCCTGAACTCCAAGGAGCGGGAAGTTCTCTTGGAAACCCTGCGGATCTACTACGAAAGCGACATGAACTTGACCCAAACAGCCAAGAAACTGTATATCCACAAAAATACCGTTCAGCACCGGCTCAAACGCATTGAAGAATTGACCGGATTTTCTGTCCGCACGGCGGACGGGCTTCTCACCCTGCGGATGGCTCTATTATGCTACAGCCGCCTCAAGGCGAAGGATTCTGCCCCGCCCAATTTGTAAAAAACGACAAATTTCTCTCTTTATTTTGGAGACCGTTGTTTATCTGAACAACGGTCTCTTTTCTTTTGAGGGAAATCTGTTGTCTGTGTATACAATGAATATCGCAGCTCTCTCTGGTAGAATGAAGCCACATCGGGAAGGGGACGCCCTTCTCTGCCCTTATGCCGGCCGGCGGCACAACCGCAAAAATCAATTCTGTGGGGGATACGCTATGAAGAAAATTGCAGTGATAGGAACCGGCGGGACAGGCTATACCGTGGCCGCGGAGCTCTCCCTGAGAGGGTTTGAGGTTTGGCTTTGCGACGCCGCACCGGGAGAAAGCGAGGCGGCATATATCCAGCAGAACGTGGAGGTGGAGCTTACCGGGGCAATGGAGGGCACCGCCGCCGTCCGCGCCGTCACCAACGACCCGAAGGCGGCCCTGGCGGATACGCAGCTGGTCATCTGCTGCACCATCTCCAATTTGGACGAACAGACCGCCCGTTTCATTGCGCCGCACCTGTGCCCGGGAAGCGCCGTGCTGATCAGCGCGGGAAATCTGGGTGCGCTGATCTATCACCGGGTATTTCAGGAGCTGGGCGTCAAGGAGGCCGTCGTGGGTGATACCTGCGGAAATCTCTTCTCCTGCCGCAGGCTGGGGGACCGGGCGGCTTTCGCGGGCAACGGGTACAAACCGAAAAAGGCTGCGGCGTTCCCCATCCGGGACACAGAAAAGCTGGTCAACGCCTTTGAGGGGGTCTATGAGCTGATCCCCGCCAGCTCCATTCTGGAAACTACCTTCAACGCGCCCAACCTGCTCAGCCACATCTCACTGACCATTGTAAACGCGGGCGCAATTGAGAATGCAAAGGAGCCCTACTATATTTTCAAGCAGGGCATTTGCCGCAGTACGCTGAATCTGGCGGACGGAATGTGGGCGGAAAAAAAGAAGGTTATGGACGCGCTGGGCCTGCCCTGCGTCCCATCGCCCTCCGGGAATCACCGGAAGTATGCGGATCCTGCGGTTCACCAGTTCGACCACTTCAAAAACCTGATTGGTCCTGACAGCATGTCCTCCCGGTATATCACGGAGGACATCCCCATTCTGGGCTGCTTCTTCCTCTCCATGGCAAAGGCGCTGGGGGTGGAAACGCCGCTGTATGCCGCGATGGTAAAGGTTGCGGAGGCCATCAACCAGACGCCCTATTACCAACAGGGCAGAACCCTGGAAAACCTGGGGCTTGATCACCTGCGGGGCGTCCAGCTGATCCGGTATTTTGAAGGGGAAGCGTGACGGAAAGAGAGACGACACAGAGAGGAGAATCTGACCATGAGCAAAACAAAAGCGGCAAAGAACACGTCTCCCGTTCAATACATTCATATAGCGATCTCCATCCTGTTTATGTTCGGCTTTGGATACCTGCCGCCCTTTTCCACTGTGACGCCTCTGGGCATGAAGCTGCTGGGTATCTTTATCGGCGTGATTTACGCCTACTCCACCTGCGAGATTGTCTGGCCCTCCCTGCTGGCTATCATCGCGTTCGCCCTGAGCGGATATACCGCCAGCTTTGCGCAGGCCGTCTCCCTGACCATGGGCAGCTCCCTGGTATTCCAGGTCATCACCCAGTATTTCACCACGGGGGCTATCGTGATCTACGGCGTGAGCAAGTGGCTCATCCGCAAAACCCTGTCCATCAAGGCCCTCCACGGGAAGCCCCAGCTGTATACCTGGTGCCTGCTGTTTTTGACGATGTGGAGCTGCATCGTGATGGAGACCATCCCCCTGTTCCTGCTGCTCTACAGCATCTGGAACGACATCGCAGAAAACTGCGAATATGAGAAGGACAGCAGCTTCCGTTACTTCGGCTTTGGCGGGATTCTCCTGGCCGAAATGCTGGGTGTGGCCATGATGCCCTATAAGAGCTGGCAGCTGGGCCTAGCCACAAGCTGGGCGAATATCACCGGCGTTAAAATCAACCTGGGGCAGATGTTCATCTGCACAGCCATCATCGGCGCCTTTGCCATCAGCGCGTATGTGTATCTGGGAGCAAGGCTGTTCAAGGTGGATTTCTCCAAGATGAAGGCCTTTGATGTGGAGAAGCTGGGGGAGGAGAGCAAGCGCCTGCGTCCCCGGTGCCGCCGCATCCTCGTGGTCTATCTGCTCACGGTGGTACTGGCGCTGTTTGCCGGCACCTTCCGGAACAATCCGGCGGCGGACTTTTTGAACAACACCCTGACTGTTGCCGGGCTGTTCTGCGTATGCACCGCCATCTTGATGATCCTTCCCTCCGGTGAGGGCGACGGAAAGCCCGCCATCGTGTTCAATGACATCAAAAATACCGACGCGGCCATCAGCTGGCCTGTGATCTGGATGGTGGCGGTTACCATCCCCCTGGCCACCGCCGTTACCTCGGAGGGCACCGGAATTTCCGAGTGGCTGAAGCAGGTGTTTACCCCCGTGTTTGGCGGGCGGGGCGGCGTGCCGATGATGCTTTTGACCATTGTTATTATGGTGTTCTTGACCAATGTGGGCTCCAACATTGCGCTGGGCAATCTGATGATTGCCGTAATCAGCCCCTTCGTCATGTCGTCCGGGCTGAACCCCATGTTCTTCGGCTGTGCGCTGATCTACGCCTGCAACATCGGCATTTTCCTTCCCGGCTCCTCCGCTCCGGCATCGATTTTCCACGGGCGCAGCGAAATTCCCGACGCCAAGAAGCGGATGAAAACCGCTGGCTTCGCCATTCTGCTCTACACGCTGGGGGCCTGTGTGGTCTTTGCCGCGGCCATGCTGCTTACCAACTGAGCTTCAACATTGAGAGGTGCAAACGCTATGAGTAAAATGGCTGTTATCGGCTTTGGCGCGGCGGGCTATCACGGCGCGAAGGCGATCCGGCAGCTGTCTCCTGAAGCGGAGATCCATGTCTATTCCAACGAGGATCCCGCCCTTTACAATCCGATGCTCACCACCTACTACGTCAAAGGCGCGCTTCCCTATGAGGCGATGTTCCCATACGGAAGCGCCGAGGAGGCCGCAGAGCGGCTGAACCTCCGCTATCACGGGAACTGCGCCGTTACGGGGCTGCGCCCCGAGACGAAAACGCTGCGGCTTGCCGGCGGCAGGGAGGAGTCCTTTGACAGGATCTTGATTGCCACCGGGGCCAGCGCCATCATGCCCCCCATCCCCGGCCTGGAACTGCCCGGTGTGGTCAAAATGCGCACCGCCCGGGACGCGCTGGAACTCAAAGCGCTCTTGGACAGCGGGACGGTACACAGCGGGGTTGTGATCGGGGCCTCCTGGGTTGGGATCAAGGTTGTGGAGGATCTGGTGGAACGGGGGGCGGCCTGCACGCTGGCGGATGGTGCGGATCGTATGTTCAGTACCGCCGTCTTCCCGGACACCGCCCAGCGGATTCAGCGGGATCTGGAGGCCAAGGGGGTGGCTGTCCGCTGCAATCAAATGCTTTCCCATGTGGAACGCCAGGAGGACGGACGGCTTGCCGCCGTGATGAAAAGCGGCGAACGTTTTTCCGCTGATATGGTGGCGGTGTGCATTGGCGTGGGAATGAACGTCGGCTTTTTGAGGGACAGCGGCCTCACCCTGGGCCGGGGCGTTCAGGTGGACCGCAGGATGCGCACCAGCTGCGAGGGAATCTATGCGGCGGGCGACTGCTGCGAGGCTCCGGATCTGCAGAGCGGCTTCAATCGGAACATCGGCATATGGACCAACGCTGTGCGGCAGGGAGCTGTGGCTGGGACGAATATGGCTGGCGGGGCGGCGGAATTTGACGGCAATTTCCTGGTCAACCTGGGCCATTACCTGGACTACGACTTTGTCAGCATCGGCGACAGCTCCTCCTGCACCCAGGCTGACCGGCACTGCCGCTGGGAAACCGGCCGCTATTTCATCCAGGCGTGCCGGGATTCACAGCGGATCAAATGTATAAATCTGATCGGTGGCGCCGGCTGCGGGGGTGTGATAAAAAACGCCTTTCTGAAAGCCCTGGCGAGTCCGGGGGCCGCCCTGAGCACGCAGACGGTTTGTCTGCTGAGGCAGGAGGGCTTCCCGGACGGCTTTATCAAATTCTTGGGAGGGGACTGCCTTGACGGAGCATGAGGAAAGATTAAAAGCAAAGATTCCCGGAGAAGATACGGGGATTGAGATCAGGCACTCGCTGTGCGCAATTTGCAGCCCCAGCCATCACTGCGGCCTGGACTGCTATGTGAAGGATGGAAAAATCATTCGCGTGGAGGGGACGCCGGAGCACCCCTATAACCACGGCAGGCTCTGCACCAAGGGCTCGTCTCAGCGCGGCTACATTTACCGGGAGGACCGGATCAAGACCCCGCTGCGCAGAGTGGGAGCCCGGGGTGAGGGGGAATTTGAGCCTATTTCCTGGGAGGAGGCCTATCAGATCATCGCCGAACGGCTGGGGCGGATCAGGGAGGCCTATTCTCCCAACGCGGTGGCCTTTTACAGCGGGTACTCCAAGTGGTACCGGCCCCTTTACCAGCGCTTTGCCCACGTGTTCGGCAGCGTGAATTTCGGCACCGACGACAGCGTATGCGCCGTCTCCATGAAGATGGGCAATAAGGTCACCATGGGCGGCGGCGCCGCGCCGGACATGGCCCACGCCAACACCTTCCTGGGCTGGAACTACGATGGGTATTATTCCCACCACCTGTCTGTGGAGGGAGTGCGCAAGCTCAAGGAGCGGGGCGGGAAGGTCATCATTATCGACATCCGCTGCACCCCCGCAGCCAAGAACCTGGCGGATATCTTCCTCCAGATCAACCCCGGAACCGACGGGGCCCTCGCCCTTGGGATGGCCAGGCTCATCCTGGAAAATGGGTGGGCAGACATGGACTATATTGAAAAATACACCTATGGCTTTGAGCAGTACAGGGAGCTGGTGGAGCAGTACCCGTTGGATAAGGTCAGCAAGATCACGGGCCTGAAGCCGGAGGATATCTGCGAGGCCGCCAAGCTGTATGCCACCAACGGCCCGGCCTGCACCAACTTTTCGGCCTCCGCCCTGGTTCACCGGATCAATGGTTTCAACGCCAACCGCGCCATTCTGTGCCTGATGGCTGTAACCGGGAACTACGACCGGGTGGGCGGAAACTACCCCGTCCCCGCCAGCTACCTGCGCCAGCCAGCCGGGTTCCACACCCGGGACGAGGAGTTCCGCAGCGAAAAGTACCCCGGCACGGCGGAACGGATTGGCGCCCAGCGGTTCCCCCTCTGGAACGCGCAGTTCGACGAGTTCCAGGCCATGGATCTCCTCCGTCAGCTGGAGGAGGGGACGCCCTATCCCGTCAAGGCCATGTTTGCCCTGGGATTCAACGCCAAGATGTTCCCCGAGAGCAGCAGGCTCCTGAAGGTGATGGCGGAAAAGCTGGATTTCATTGTGGACGTGGATCTCTTTATGAATATGTCCGCCAATTACGCCGACATAGTGCTGCCCGCCTGTTCCTCCGTGGAGCGCAGTGAGCTCAAATGCTATCGGGGCGGCTATCTGGTCTATACACAGCCCGCCATCGCGCCGCTTTATGAGTCCAAGTCCGATGTGGACATACTGTGCGAACTGGCCCGGGTGATGGACCTGGACGACGATTTGCTCAAGGGCGGCTATGAGGCCTGCGTCGAGTGGATGATCGACGGCTGCGGCCTGACGCTGGCCGAGCTGAAAACCAGCTCCCTGCCCATGAAGGTGCCCACCGCCCAGTGGCCGGTCAAGCCTGGGAAATATCTGAAGGAGGGCTTCAAGACCCCGACGGGGAAATTCGAGTTCTATTCCACCGCCATTGCCGCCATCGACCCGAAGTACGGCCTGGATCCGCTGCCCAGCTACGTGGACTCCCTGGCCGATCAGGACGACGAGGAAACCCGGATGGCATATCCCTTCTACTTCTGCACCGGTGCGAGGAAGCCCTATGCCATTCACTCCCGGCTCCATGACACGCCGTGGATCCGCACGCTCCAGCCGGAGCCCACCTGTGAGCTCAGCAAGCAGGACGCCGTCCATATGGATCTGAAGGATGGGGATACCGTGACCATTTCCAGCCCTTATGGCAGCATTAAAATGAAGGTGAAAACGACCAGCAAGATCAAGCCCGGTGTGGTCATGGCGCTTCCTGGCTACACCAAGGCCAATGTGAACGAGCTTTTGGGGCGGGACCACCTGGATCCCTACAGCGGCTTCCCCGGCTACAAGGGGATGCGCTGCAATATCACAAAATGTCAGGAGGAGAAGGCATGAAACGGGTATTTGTGTTCGATGAGAGCAAGTGCTGCGCCTGCTCTGCCTGCATGATCGGCTGCATGGATCAAAACGACGTGGATCCCGCCGCCGGGGACCCCTGCTTCCGCCAAACCTTTGACGAGGAGCTGGATGTGGAGGGCGGCCAGGTCTACTGCGCCTATCTGTCCGCCGCCTGTATGCACTGCGGCGACGCCCCCTGCATCGCCGCCTGTCCCGTGGGCTGCCTGAAAAAGGATCCGGAAACCGGCTTCACAATCTACGATAACACCAACTGCATCGGCTGCAAAAGCTGCGCCCTGGCCTGCCCCTTCGGCGCGCCCAAATACCGGCCCTCCGACGGGAAAATGGTGAAGTGCGACGGCTGCAACACCCGGGTCAAAAACGGCCTCCAGCCCGCCTGCGTCCGGGCCTGCTCCTTCGGGGCGCTCACCTGCATGACGGAGGAGGAGTACCAGGCCGCCGGCAGCGGCAAGGCGTGCAGCGCGCTGCTCTCTCAGTACGCGCCGAAAAAGATGATTTGAGCCCTGCCGCCTGTGCCCGTGCCCTTGGAGAGGGGCTTGATAAACTACTACACAATTACAAGAAGAGGTGTGTAAAATGACCGAGTATACCAAAGGACTGGCTGATTTTATCACAAAGCTGGAGTACAAAGATCTGACCCCGGAGCGGGTGGAGAAGGCCAAGATGCTCACCCTGCACGTGGCCGGCGCGGCCATGGCGGGGCGCACGCTGCCCACCGCCGTCAGTGCGCGGAATACGGCCCATGCCGTAACCGGCCAGACGTCCGATTTGATGTCCACCATGTGGGGTGAGCCGGGCAAAGTGCCGATGCACGGCGCGATCATGGCCAACGCTGTCGCCGCCGACACCCTGGACTGGGAGGATTGCAGCTATACCGGCCACCCCAGCGCCCACCTGATCTCGGTGTCCATGGCCATGACGGAGGCGATGCACAAGAGCGGCAAGGACTTTCTCACGGCGGTGATTGGCGGCTTTGAGGTGTACCAGCGCGTCGCCTGCTACATCCAGCCCACCCCGGAGTACGACACGGGAAAGTACGGCTGGGGCCTGGGCTCCTGGCAGATTTTCGCCGGCTCTCCCGCCGCTGGCAAGCTGCTGGGCTGCAATGAGGAGCAGTTCAACCTCCTCTTCGGCGCCACGGCCTGCTCCACCCCGGTGGTCAACGCCATCCTCGCCCAGCAGGGCTCCGACTTCTACCATCTCCAGTACGCCATCACCAGCCTGACCGGCGTCATGCTGGCGGGGATGGCCAAGCGCAACGAGCTGGACAACATCTATAACGTGATGGATGTGGAGTCGGGCTATCCCATGATGATGCGCGGCTTTGCCAACCCGGGCTGGATTGACCGCAACGTGGGCACGGAGTACCTCTTCGACCAGCTTCTGCTCAAGCACTGGCCCGCCAATATGTGGATCCAGACGCCGCTGGACTGCCTGGATCAGCTCAAGCGGGAGCACGGCTTCACCGCCGGCGACATCGAGGAGATCTTCGTCAGCCCCACCTATCTGGAGCGGGTGAAGTTCAGCTGGGACGGCTACTCCAGCTGCCGGGACGCCCAGTTCAGCATTCCCTACTGCCTGGCGGCCTACCTGCTGCGGGGTGAGCCGGGCCCGGCCTGGTACGATTCCTCCCGCCTGAATGAGCGGGAGCTGCTGGACGTGGCCGCCAAGGTCAAGTTTGATCCCGACAAGCTCCAGGATCTCACCGTGGCGTTCAACATGTTCCAGAACGGCTCCTTCCCCTCCACCACCGTGCGCGTCACCCTGAAGGGCGGCAGACAGGTGGAGGCCACCCTGCCCTTCCCCAAGGGCCACGCCCAGAATCCCTTTACCTGGGAGGATGTGGAGCGCACCTTCCGGGTGGGCGCCAGGGCGGTGGGGCTCAGCGCGGAAAAGACCGCCCGGTACATCGAACTGTGCAGGAAAATCGACCAGCTGGACGATATGGCCCAGTTGGCCGAGTGCCTGTCCCTCTAAGGGCATAAGAGGAGGAGAGCGCTATGTATGGCTGGAAGGCACGGATCGGGCTCATCACCCCCATGCCGGGGGAGAATGTGGAACACGCCTTTCATGTGTATGCTCCGCCGGGTGTGTCCTTTTCCTCCATGAAGATGGTCTTTCCCGGCCCCACGCCGGAAGGGCTGGCCATCCTTACAGATCAGCTGGAGGAGAACGCGGCAAAATACAAGGGAAAGGGCTTCGACCTGCTGGTGTTCGGCTGCACTGCCGGGAGCTTTATCAAGGGCGCCGGCTGGGATCGGACGTGCATGCAGACGATGGAGCGTGCCAGCGGCACCCCTGCCCTCACCACCAGCACCGCCGTGCTTGAGGCCCTCGCGGCACTGGGGGCGAAAAAGACCGCGGTCCTGACCCCTTATCCGGACGCCACCAACGCGGCGGAAAAGAGCTTTCTGGAGCACAACGGCTTTCCCGTCAGCGCCATTGAGGGGATGGATGTGTCCGGCTTCAAGGATGGGGGCTTTTACTTCGCCGACCACCACTTCCTCTACAGCAACAGCAAAAAAATGGATCGAAAGGGCGCGGACGTGTTTTTCCTGAGCTGCATGGCCCTGGATACGCTGGGACTGGTCAAGGATTTGGAGGAGGATCTGGGCGTCCCGGTGGTCACCAGCCACCAGGCCACGCTGTGGGCCGCCCTGCGCCGCTGCGGCGTGCGGACGAAGCAGCCGGAATTGGGAACACTGTTCACCCTGTAGGCGTTCCTGCTGCGTAGCATCCACCCCGCCGAGGGGGCCAGCACAACGACGCCGGCCTCCTCGGCCCAGCGGGTGCGCGCAGTGTGATGACCACAAAAACATTGGATTTCGAGCCAGACCCGTCTAAACCCAATCGGGCACGGCGGCTGGCCGCGGGGAAAATTTCCGCTGGGGTATGCTTGGAAACGGGCATGCCTTCCACTCGAAAAGGAGTTCAATCATGAAACGATATTCTCTCAGAACCGTTCTGTTTTTGGCGTTTTGCTGTGATCTGGGCCTGTTTTCCAAACGGATTGTCAGCCCGGCGGCCAATCTCGTGACGGATTCCCTTCACATTCCCGGAGGCATCGGGACAAGCTTTTCCCTGATGTTTCTGGTGGTCGCCGCAGTGCTCGTCTCGCAGCCCGGCTGCGCCGCCATGATGAGCATGATTCAGAGTGTTCTGGCCTTGGGCCTGGGCATGGTCGGCAGCATGGGGGCCCTGTCCCCGATTGGGTACATACTGCCCGGCGCGGTGATTGATCTGCTTCTGCTGGCGACAACAGGGCTGCGGGCCGCCTGGGAGGTGCGGATGGCGTTGATCAATGCCGCCGCCGCAGTCTGCGCGGCACTGACGGCCAACTGGATTGTATTCCGGCTGGAGGGACCGGCGCTTTTGCTGTATGTGTGTGTGGCGGCGGTTTCCGGCGCCCTGTGCGGGCTGCTGGGCGCGGCGGTGGCCCGCAGACTGGCGCCGGTGGTGACGGCCAGGCAGGTGGGAAGCACAGGGGTGGCGGAGGGAACAAAATGAAACAGAATAAATGGGTCCTTCTACTGCTCACGGCTCTGCTGGCGGTGACGGCGGTGGCGGCTGGAGTCCATCTGAGTACCCGCCAATCGGCCCCAATGGGCACGGTGCTGGTGGAGTGCGCAGGCAGAACAAAGGAGCTGTCCCTGGATGAGGTGGAGCTGACGGCGGTGCGCGGAACCATAGTAAACGGGAAGGGCGAGGAGCGCAATGTGGACGCCCAGGGCGCACCGTTGTCTGCCGTTCTTGAACAGGCCGGCATCACGGCATACACCCAGGTGGCTGTCACAGCTGATGACGAGTACAGTGTCACGGTGACGAAGGAAGAGGCGGCTGCGCCGGGGCGGGTTTTCTTGATCATTCAGGAGGGAGAGCGGCCCCAGCTTTTGGTGTTTGGAGATGCCAACAGCAAGCGCAATGTCTCCAATGTGATTCGGTTGACTGTGTCATGATTCCTTTGTACAGCAAGCGAAACCAGGTATACGCAGCCATTTACCAGGGCCGGGCCGCGGTGGAAAAGCATTTCGCGGATGCGGGCGACTGGGACCGGGAGAATATGCGGTATGCGGAGCTGAAAGGTATGCTCACACCCGGAGGTGCTGCACAGCGAACCGGACCTGATCGTGACGGCATACTGTCCGCAGCCCACCCTGATGTCTGTGCTGGAGGAGCAGGAGCGGAGCGGGTTTTCCGACCGGCCATGGCGTGCCCTGGCTGAATGGATTCAGCGCTGTCATACTGTGTGCGGGGCGCTGCCGGAGGATGGAAACCTGCGCAATTTTCTCTGGGATTCAGCGGGCGGCCAGGTGATGGGGCTGGATCTGGAGAGTTTTTGCCAGCTTACCCCAGATGCCTGCGGCGCGGGGATTGCCGCCGCGCTGCTGAGCTATTCCCCAACCGGCACCGCAGTAAAAAAGCGGGCCGCAGGGGTGCTGGCGGCGCTGCTGAAAATTCCGGATCAGGCCGTCCGAAAGGAGAGGGAGCGTCTTCAGGAACGCCGGAGCGGTGTATCCTCCGGGCCCTTCAGTGCGGTGATTCTGATGGGGGGGCGCTCCCGGAGGATGGGGAGAGACAAGGCGGGGCTGACCCTGCTGGGACGGACCTTTCTCCAACGTCAGGTGGATAAGGTGAGGGCTCTGGGCATCAGGGATATCATGGTGTCCGGCCCGGGTGGGGGCTCGATCCCGGACGTGCGGGAGCTGGAGGACGAGCTGCCGCAGCGGGGTCCGCTGGGTGGGCTGTACACCTGCCTGCGCGCCGCTGGAAACCCACGCTGCCTGGTGTTGAGCGTGGATGTGCCGTTGGTTCCGGGCGGGGCGCTGGCCCATCTGTGCCGCCGCCATAGCACGGGTGTGACCGCGCTGCGGCACGGAGGGAAAACTGAGCCGCTCATCGCCGTGTACGACAGCGATGTGTCCCGGATGCTCCGCCCGCTGATTGAAGCTGGCGGAGCGCCGGTCCGCGCCGTAGAGGACAGGATTCCCTGGGAATATTTTGATTACACAGGTCCGGAGGCGCTGCTCCTCAACTGCAATACGCCAGAGGACTGCGTCCGGCTGACCGCGACAGCCAGAGCCTATCAAGCGTATGGACTTCCGCTTTGATGGGAAAGCGATTCCCGATGCGAGAAGCCGGCGCCGTCCGCTTTCTCATACAGCTGATCCGCAGGACTTCCGCCAGTATATTTCGCCTCGCTTCCAAATGGAAAGACACGCTTCGGCGTGTCTTTTTGTTGTGCGCACCCCATTTCCGGGGCCTGCTGAGGGCTTTGTCGTGTAACTGCCATTAAATGGTCAAATACACGGGCGGATGTTTTGTGCAATCTGCCTAAAAATTGCTGTGAAAAATTGGTGAACCACCGGATTGCAAAGCGAATGCCGATATGTTATTTTTATGCAATAGAGGGAAGAATGGCCCGCTTTGTCCACCGGTGGCGAACAGATGGGCGGCTGTTTTTTCCAAATCTGGGAACTGGCTGTGCACAATGAAAGGGAAGGGAACATGATGAAAAAAACAGCAAAACGATGGCTGGCACTGGCTTTGTGTCTGGCAATGATGTTGACGCTCCTGCCCACGACGGCCTTTGCGGCCTCGGCAGCGGCGTTCGACAAGAAGGGCCTGGTGGAGCTGTCCACCGGCGCCATGCGGGTCTACGTGGACGAAAAATTCCCCCGGGTCGTTCGGTATGAGCTGCATCCCGGCACGTCCAATGAGACGGTGGTGGACGGTCAGCCCGACGCGCTGGACACCATTGAGCTCAACGGCGTGGCTGTGAAGCCTGTTGTCACCAGCTCCAAAAGCTCCGACGGCAAGACCATCACCTACACCATGACGGTGAGCGCGCAGGCCGGGAACGCCGCTGGCCGGGCCCTGGTCAACCGTCTGGACGACGAGGGCAAGCTGGTGAAGGACGAGGACGGCAATGCGGTCAAGGAGGAAAAGACCGTGGACACCGGCCTGAATGTGAAGATCACCGCCCGCATCGTGGTGGGCGGCGACGGGGACAACACCCTGGCCTTCTACATCGACAAGGTGGACTATCTGAAGAACGACCGGATGGAGCACCCCCTGGAGACCATTGAGATCCCCAACCACAGCCTGGTCTCCATCAGCACCGACGGCACGGACAAATCCGTGGCCATCACCGGCGGCGTGGCCCGCAACACCTCCGTGGCCACCAGCGACAAGACCATCTTCGCCCACGAGAAGATGGGCGAAAACGAGACGGTGGATTTCTTTGCCGGCTTCCTGTACAACAGCCAGGTCAGCGCCAGTCTGGCCAGCAACTCGGAGTACACGCCGAACAACCGGCTGGCCGGCTGCGACAACAACCCGGTCCGGGCCGCCTTCCAGTCCCGGGAGAACGGCAAGGTGGAGAGCATCAGCCTGAGCAGCACCCTGTGGTACTACGACCGCAAGGTGTCCAGCCTCACCATGTACAACGCTGACGTCTACAAGGAGACCGGGGCGTACCCCGCCCTGGGCGAGTGGGAGCTCCACGCCATTCCCGAGGACAAGATGGTTCAGGAGCCCAATGAGCTGCCCCTGTTCGCCAAGGTGGTCATCACCGATCAGGATGAGAACGGCGACGGCAAGATGGACTGGCAGGACGGCGCCATTGCCTACCGCGGCTCCATCATGCACATTCCCGTCAACAGCGAGCTGGTGCGGGAGGCGGTAAACCTGCGCATCAGCATGAACTTCGGCGGCCAGGCCCAGCACCCCTTCCTGATGGCGCTGGACAACGTCAAGCGGGTGGCCCTGAACACCGACGGGCTGGGCCAGCTGGTCCTGCTCAAGGGCTACGCCAGCGAGGGCCACGACTCCGGCCACCCCGACTACTGGAACGTGGGTGAGCGCATGGGCGGCGTGGCCGACATGATTACCATGATGGAGGAGGGCGGTGAGCTGGGCGCCCAGTTCGGCATCCATGTGAACGCCTCCGAATTCTACCCCGAGGCCAAGGCCTTTGACGACAACCGGGTGGGCCGCTACAACAACGAGGATGGCACCCCCGGCGGCCTGCGCTACGGCTGGAACTGGATTGACCAGGGTGTGAACATGAACATCGCCTACGATTTCGCCACCGGCGACCGGGCCGAGCGGTTCCAGAAGCTGTACGACCTGGTGGGCGACCGGCTGAGCTTTGTGTATGTGGACGTGTGGGGCAACGGCCAGCACGGCATCAACGAGGACGGCTGGATGACCCGGCGGCTGACCAAGGAGATCACCGAGGGACGGGATTGGCGCATTACCCAGGAGTGGTCCTTCGCCAACCCCTATGACTCCACCTTCCAGCACTGGACCTCCGACTACACCTACGGCGACTACAGCTACAAGGGCTGGCTGAACAGCGCCGTGCTGCGCTTCCTGCTCAACGGCTACAAGGACGCTTTCCCCGCCGACTTCCCCACCTTCGGCGGCGCGTGCAACGCCCCGCTGCTGGGCGGCCCGGCCATGCAGGGCTTTGAGGGCTGGCAGAAGGACGATGAGTACGACCTGTCCATCTACAACACCTTCAACCAGATGGTGTACACCAAGTTCCTCCAGCACTATGACATCATGCAGTGGACCAATGCGGAAAATTCCGTGACCATGCCCTACAGCAAGGGCGCCAACGGCGCGCGCAGCGAGAGCGCCGAGTGGACCCCCGAGATGCAGATTGTCCTCCAGAGCGGCAGCGACCAGGTGGTGGTCACCCGCGGTCTGGACGATCAGCTGGACGCCAAGGCGGTCTACTCTGCCGACGACGAGACGGAGTACCGCTCCCGGGTGATGACCCTGAACGGCAGGGTCATCCTCACCGGCGCCCCCGCCTCCGCCGGTGAGGATCCCGTGTTCCCGGCGGATCAGGCCACCCTGAAGTACCTGATCCCCTGGTACTGGGACGCCGAGACCGGCGAGCGCGTCTCCGCCGCCAACGAGAAGCTGTACCACTGGAACGCCCAGGGCGGCGCCTCCACCTGGGAGCTGCCCAACGGCTGGGAGAACCTCAAGAGCGTTATCGTTTACGAGCTGTCCGACCAGGGCCGGGGCGAGGCCAAGACCCTGACCGTGAGCGGCGGCAAGGTGTCCTTCCCCTCCGGGACCAAGGCCAACACCGCCTACGTGGTGGTGAAGGGCGAGGCCGCCAAGGGCCCCCAGATCACCTACAGCACTGGCCTGCACGTGGAGGACTCCTCCTTCAACCTCGACATGGACAACAGCCCCTGGACCTCCGAGGGCAAGACCCAGCGGGTGACCAACGCCGGCGGCATCTCCGCCCTGAAGCTGAGCGGCCAGGCCAGCGTGAGCCAGAAGCTGACCGACCTCGCCCCCGGGCAGAGGTACGTGACCTATGTGGCGGTGGACAATCTCAGCGACGGCAAGGCGTCCGTCACCATCACCGACCAGAACGGCAAGGTGGTGGCCAGCAACTACACCATGCGCTCCATTGCCCAGAACTATGTGAGCGCCTATCCGCTCCACACCTTCTACAAGGCCACCACCGGCGGCTTTGCCGAGGACCAGACCAGCCGCTTCCAGAACATGTATGTGTTCTTCACTCCCGAGGCGGGCAAGACCTACACCATCACCCTGAGCCACGAGGGGAGCGGGGACGCCTATTTCGCCCATATGCGCACTCTGGAGACCGCGGCGGACAATTTCACCTATGACAAGGACGGCAATGTCATCGGCTTCTTCCAGGACTTCGAGAACGTGGCCCAGGGCCTGTATCCCTTCGTGGTCAGCGGCTACGAGGGCGTGGAGGACAACCGGATCCACCTGTCCGAGCTGCACGCCCCCTACACCCAGGGCGGCTGGGACGTGAAGAAGCTGGACGACGTGATCGACGGCGAGTGGTCCATCAAGATCAACGGCCTGGTGGGCGGCGTGGGCCAGATCCTCATCCAGACCGTTCCCCAGAACTTCCGCTTTGAGCCGGGCAAGACCTACACCGTGGAGTTCGACTACGAGCTGGGCACCACCGGCAGCTACTATGTGGCCATCGGCGAGGGCGAGTGCGGATATGACGCCTACGGCTATCCCACCAGCGTGGGCTGCCCGACGGTGGAGCTGGCCCAGACCCTGAACAAGGACCACAACTTCGCCGCCTCCAGCAAGACGGCCAAGGCTCCCGTGGGCCACGCCCGCTTCACCGTGGTGGGCGGCGAGTCCGGCCAGACCTGGATTGCCATCGTCTCCGACGAGTCCGCCGACACCCAGGGCACCAGCGGCAACGCGGCCAACTTCGGCGGCTATCAGGACTTTGTGCTGGACAATCTGAAGATCACCCTCAACGACACCGACAAGAGCGAGCTGTACAATCAGGTGTGCGTTGCCGGCCGGGTGGACGCGGACAGCTGCGCCAAGGCCGACGGCTATACGGGCACTGTTGGGGAGGCCATCACCGCCTTTGAGACCGCCCTGGACGAGGCCAAGGTCCTGCTGAACGACCCCAAGGCCACCGACGCCGCCGCCATGAAGGCCGCCGCCGACAAGCTGGCCGCCGCCCTGGCCGCCCTCAAGCCCCTGCCTGTGGTGGACGTGACTGCCACCCGCACGCAGGGCAAGGACGGCAGCGTGGCGCTGAAGGTTGTGGATTCCAAGGACGAGACCCTGGTTGACGTGAAGCTGCCCGCCGCCATCCCCGCTCCGGAGGAGGCGTTTGCGGATGTGCCCGCCGGCCACTGGGCGGAGAAGGCCATCCAGGAGGCCGCCGGCCTGAAGATTCTCGGCGGCGTGGGCGGAGGCCGCTTCGACATGGAGGGCAGCCTGAACCGTGCCATGCTGGTCACCGCCCTGTTCCGCCTGTCCAACGGGCAGGAGGGCTATGAGGCCGCCTTTGACGATGTGGCCGAGGGCACCTGGTATGCGGACAGCGTGGCGTGGGCCAGCCGGACAGGCGTGGTCCAGGGCTACGACGAGCACACCTTCAAGCCGGACGACGCCATCACCCGGGAGCAGCTGGCTGTGATGATCTTCCGCTACGCCAAGCTGGCGAAGATCGGGACCGTGGGCTTTGGCAGTGAGCTGAATGACTTTGACGACGCCGATGAGGTGCACAGCTGGGCCGAGGAGGCCATGGTCTGGTGCGTGGTCAACGGCATCATCACGGGCAAGGGGGAAAAGACCCTGGCCCCCGCCGCCACCGCCACCCGTGCCGAGGCCGCCGTCATGCTCCAGCGGCTGATCGGCCTGATGAAGTAAGAGCCCGCGACTTGAATCAAAAGCGCCGGCGCAGCATCTGCTGCGCCGGCGCTTCTATTGTGTGAGGAGCGGTGGTTTTGGCCGAAAAGACGCGTGCCGGGGCGATTGGTGCGGCTTCCCGCATTGACGGCACCCGGCTTTTGGTATATCATAGCCATATGGACTGGTGAACTTCCCCGGGGGAGACGGCCCCGGGGCGGTATCGTTTCATGAAGGAGGGTTTGTGATGCTGTACATCGGGATCGACCTGGGCACGTCGGCCTGCAAGCTGCTGCTGGTGGACGGGGACGGCGCGGTGCTCAACGAGGTGACAAAGGAGTATCCGTTGTCCTTCCCCCAGCCGGGGTGGAGTGAGCAGAACCCGGGGGACTGGTGGCGGGCGGTGCTGGAGGGGGTGCCCGAGCTGCTGACGGGCTTTGACGCTGCCCAGGTGGCGGGCGTCGGCGCGGGCGGTCAGATGCACGGCCTGGTGGCGCTGGACGAAAGCGATGAGGTCATCCGCCCTGCCATTCTGTGGAACGACGGGCGGACGGCGGCCCAGGTGGACTACCTCAACAGCGAGGTGGGCCGGGACAAGCTGAGCGCCTGCACCGCCAACATCGCCTTCGCGGGCTTCACCGCGCCCAAGCTGCTGTGGATGCGGGAACACGAACCAGATTTGTTTGCCAAGATCCACAAAATCATGCTCCCGAAAGACTACATCAACTACAAGCTCACCGGCGTTCACTGCACCGACTACTCCGATGCCAGCGGGATGCTGCTGCTGGATGTGGAGCACAAGTGCTGGTCGAAGGAGATGTGCCAGATCTGCGGCGTCGCCGAGGAACAGCTCCCCAGGCTGTACGAAAGCTGGGAGGTGGTGGGGACGCTGAAGCCTGACGCGGCCCAATCGCTGGGCCTGCCTGCCTCCGTGAAGGTGTGTGCTGGGGCGGGGGACAACGCCGCGGCGGCGGTGGGCACCGGCACTGTGGGCGCAGGAGGCTGCAACATCTCCCTGGGCACCTCGGGAACCATTTTCATCAGCTCAAACAAGTTCGGCGTGGATCCCAACAACGCCCTCCACGCCTTTGCCCACGCCGATGGCGGCTGGCACCTGATGGGCTGTATGCTGTCCGCCGCGTCCTGCAACCAGTGGTGGTGCGGGGATATTTTGGGTACAAAGGACTACCCGGCGGAGCAGAAGGCCATCACGTCGGACAGGCTGGGCCGGAATCCGGTGTTCTTCCTGCCCTACCTGATGGGGGAGCGATCCCCTATCAACGACACCGACGCCCGGGGTGCGTTCGTGGGTATGAGTATGGATACTTCCCGCGCTGACCTCACCCAAGCGGTGCTGGAGGGGGTGGTCTTCGCCATCCGGGACAGCTTCGAGGTGGCAAAGAGCCTGGGCATCGCCATCCCCCGGAGCATGATCTGCGGCGGCGGGGCCAAGTCCCTCCTCTGGCGGAAAATCTTTGCCAACGTGCTGGGCATCCCCTTAGACCTGCCCCAGACCGAGCAGGGCCCGGGGTACGGCGGGGCGGTGCTGGCCATGGTGGGCTGCGGGGCGTTCGAGAGCGTCCAGTCTGCCTGTGACGCGCTGGTCCGGGTGGCGGGCACGGTGGAGCCGGATGCGGAGCTTACCGCCCGGTATGAGGAGCGGTATCGCAAATTCCGGGCCATCTACCCGGCGCTGAAAAATGTGTTTCCCATCTTAAAATAAGGAGAAATCGCCATGAAAAACATCCCTGACGTAAAGCTGGGCCTCATCGCCGTGAGCCGGGACTGCTTCCCCATCGCGCTGTCCGAACGCCGCCGTGCCGCCATCAAAGCCGCTTATGCGGGCGGCCTCTACGAATGCCCCGTGATAGTGGAGAACGAGAAAGATATGCTGAAAGCTATGGCCGATGTGCAGGCGGTGGACTGCAATGCCCTGGTGGTGTTCCTGGGCAACTTTGGCCCTGAGACGCCGGAAACGCTGATTGCCAAGCACTTCGACGGCCCCTGTATGTTCGTGGCCGCCGCCGAGGGGGACGGCGACCTCATCAACGGCCGGGGCGACGCCTACTGCGGTATGCTGAACTGCTCCTACAACCTGGGGATGCGGCATCTGAGCGCGTACATCCCCGAGTACCCCGTGGGCACGGCGGAAGATATCGCCAAGATGATCGCCGAGTTCGTGCCCATCGCCCGGGCGGTGATCGGCGTGAAGACCCTGAAGATCATCACCTTCGGCCCCCGGCCCCAGGACTTTTTCGCCTGCAACGCGCCCATCAAGGGGCTGTATGAGCTGGGCGTGGAGGTGGAGGAGAACTCCGAGCTGGACCTGCTGGTGAGCTACAAGGAGCACGCCGGCGACCCCCGCATCCCCGGCGTGTGCGCCGAGATGGCGGCGGAGATGGGCGAGGGCCGCTACTACCCCGATTTAGGCGAGCGCATGGCTCAGTTTGAGCTCACCCTGCTGGACTGGGCGGAGAACCACAAGGGCAGCCGGAAATACGTGGCCTTCGCCGACAAGTGCTGGCCCGCATTCCCGTCCCAGTTCGGGTTCGAGCCCTGCTACGTCAACTCCCGGCTGGCCGCCCGTGGCATCCCCGTGGCCTGCGAGGTGGACATCTACGGCGCCCTGTCCGAGTACATCGGCGCCTGCGTCAGTGGCGACGCCGTGACCCTGCTGGACATCAACAACTCCGTCCCCGCCCAGCTGTGGGAGGAGCAGATCAAAGGCAAATATGATTATCAGCTCACCGACACCTTCATGGGTTTCCACTGCGGCAATACCCCCGCCTGCAAGCTGTGCGCGGATCGGGCGGTGAAGTATCAGCTGATCCAGAACCGGCTGCTGGAGGACGGCGGCGAGCCCGACTTCACCCGGGGCACCCTGGAGGGCGATATCGCGCCCAGCGACATCACCTTCTACCGCCTCCAGTGCGACAGCGAGGGCAAGCTGCGCTCCTACATCGCCCAGGGTGAGGTGCTGCCGGTGGCGACGGGCAGCTTCGGCGGCATCGGCGTGTTCGCCATCCATGAGATGGGCCGGTTCTACCGTCACGTGCTGATCCAGAAGCGCTACCCCCACCATGGGGCGGTGGCCTTCGGGCACTACGGAAAAGCGCTGTTTGAGGTGTTCAAGTTCCTGGGTGTTCAGGATATCGCCTACAACCAGCCCAAAAATCTGCCCTATCCCACTGAGAATCCCTGGGCGTAGGCGGGAGCGCCGTATCCCCGGCCAGCCCTGGCGGGCGCAGCCGCGTATCATAACCGAAAACCGCGTATTCCGCCGGTGATCCCGGGGAATACGCGGTTTTTCCGCACTGGCGCAGGGGTTATGTAGACTGGCGCTCCACGATTTTGGAGTAGATCATCACCTTTTTGCTGATGTGGCGGCCCTGGAGCACGCTGCCCACGTTGTCCGCGATGGTCAGGCTCAGGTCATACAGCATGTTGTCCAGCGAGGTGAGGGTGGGTGTGCACAGCTCGGTGTACCGGGAGTTGTTGATGCCGATGACGGCCACATCGTCCGGAACGCGCACCCCGCCCTCCACCAGGGCGCGTATGCCCACGACGGCCAGAAGGTCCTCGGAGTAGATCACGCCGTCGGTCTCCGGGTGGGCGCGCAGCAGCTCCCGGGTGGCCTGATAGACATCCTGGGTGGAGGAGCCGGTGTGGATGACCACGGGGGACACGCCGCCGCACCAGCGGGCCACCCCCTCCTCATAGCCCGCCTGCTTGAGCAGGTTGCTGGGGGTGGAGCGGTCCACCAGGAAGGCGGTCCGCCGCCGCCCCTTCCCCGCCAGGAGCTTGACGCAGTCGGCCACGCCGTCCCGTTCGCCGGCCAGAATGCCGTAGACGTTGGGCAGGTCCAGATATCCGTTGCAGATGAACACGGGGGTGGAGGGCAGATAGCGGCAGATGGCCTGCTCCATGTGGCGGGTCTGGTAGATGGAGCCCATGAGCACCGCGGCGTCCACCTTGCGCTGCTCGATGGCCTGGATGTACTGGGTCTGCTCCCCGCTGTCCATACCGGTGTTGTAGATCAGGCAGGAGTATCCCTGCTCGGACAGCGCCCGCTGGAGATAGAAGATGCCGTCCGTATGGTGGGTGGTGCGGATGTCGGAGATGAGGACACCGATCATCCGTGAGGACTGCGTGACAAGGCTGCGCGCGGTCTCGTTGGGCGTGTAGTCATACTGCTCCAACAGGGACATGATGCGCTTTCGGGTGGCCTCCTTTACGTTGGGCCGGTTGTTGATGACCCGAGAAACGGTGCTGGGCGATACATCCGCAATTTTAGCGATATCATAAATCGTAACTTCCCGCCGCACAAAGACACCCCAGATACAATTATTTTTGTGAGTCCGCAGGAGAAAACCGAGGGGAGGCACGCCGCCCGGCACAGGGGGACCAGGCTAAATACAACTACATTCTATATTTTTTTTATCCGAATGTCAAGGCGGGCGGCGGGAGCAAGGATATGACACCGATTGCAAAAATGGATTGACAGGGATTTTTTCTGTGGTAGAATGAAATTGGGAACCCGGATCACAGAAAAGGAGGACATACCATGATACGAAGGAACCAGGAAAAAACGGTGGAGCGGCATGAGCGCAAATTTGGCGCGGAGGGCTTCATCACGGTGCGCAGTTTGATAAACAGCGACGAGGAGCTGAACGGGCACGGCCGCGTCTTTGCCCACACCACCGTTCAGCCCGGCAGCGGCATCGGCTACCACGTCCACACCGGCGATACGGAGATCTACTACGTGTACAGCGGCCGGGGGGAATATAACGACAACGGCGAGGTGAGCATGGTGGAGGCGGGGGACGTGACCTTCACGCCCGCCGGATGCGGGCATGGAATCAAGTGTGTGGGGGACGAGCCCCTGGAGCTGATTGCACTGATCCTCTACGGATGAGGAGTGGGGGCAAAGACGACCCGGACATCGGAGCCGGACGCCGGTGAGCGTCCGGCTTCGTTGTTTTCCGGCTGCTGTGGTTGTCATCCTGCACAAAAATTTGGCATCGATTGCTGTTCGTGTAGGCAAAATGGAGGAGCTAGAAAACGTCGGAAGGTTATGTATTTCGATGGAAATCTAGAAATTGACCGAGGAGTTTATGTGGATTTTGTGAGTTTGAGTGGAGAGGGGCTACCGCCGTGATTTTGCCGAAGCTGGATTTTGACGAGATTTTTTATTCTATGAAATCTATTGCAAAACAAAATAGTGTGGATTATAATAACTTTGCAATCGATGTTAAATGTTGAAACGAGACGGAGACTGAGCGTATGAACATTACAATTCTCGGCGCCGGGGCAATGGGGATGCTGTTTGGTGGCTACCTGTCCCAGGGAAATTCGGTCTGGCTCCTGGACGTGGACCAGGAGCGGGTGGACAAGATCAACGCGGACGGCGTCACAGTCCGGGAGCGGGATGGGACGGACCGGGTATTCCACCCGGCCGCGGCAGTGGACCCGGCGGGGCTGCCGGAGATGGATCTGGTTCTGATATTCGTCAAATCCATGTTTACCCGGGAGGCGCTGTCCAAGAACCGGCGGCTCATCGGCCCGGACACCTACCTGATGACCCTTCAGAACGGGGCGGGGCATGAGACCAAGCTGCTCCCCTTCACCGACCGGGCCCATGTGATCATCGGCTCCACCCAGCACAACGCCTCGGTGGTGGCCAACGGGTGCACCTATCATGGGGGGACCGGACTGACCTCCATCGGCGTGCTGGAGGGGGACGGGGCCGCGGCGGTGGACATCGCGGCGTGCTTTACCGCCTGCGGCTTCCCCTGCGTCACCAGCGAGGACGTGAAGCGGCAGATCTGGTCCAAGCTGTTTACCAACACGGCGGCCAGCTCGCTGACGGCGGTGCTCCAAGTGCCCCTGGGCTTCCTGTGCGACAACCCCCACGCCAGATCCCTGCTGCGGGCGCTGTGCCGGGAGGCGGTGGCGGTGGCCAACGCGGAGGGAATTTCCCGGTTTGACGAGGGGGAGGTTATTGAGGAGGTGGAGGCCGTGTGCCGGAACGCCAGGAACGGCTGCACCTCCATCCGCGCCGACATCCGGGACGGCCGCCGCACGGAGGTGGACACCATCAGCGGCAGCGTGCTGGAGGCGGCCAAGGCGGTGGGCCTGTCGGTGCCCTACCACGAAATGGTGGTCAGACTCATCCACGCCCTGGAGGACAGGGCGGCATATCAAACAGAGGAGGAAACGCTATGAGCGTCTATCAGCTGGGCGGCCTGCGGGTGGTGGACCTGACCAAGCCGCTGGACCCGGCCGCAGAGTCCCGGCGGTGCCACATGTACCGCTTCAACACCGGCGGGCCCATCCCCGATTATCACACGATCATGGACCTGACCAGCCACCTGGGCACCCACTGCGAGTGCCCCTACCACCACGAGGACAGCTGGCCCGACGTGGCCGCCCTGCCGCTGACCAGTTTCATGGGCCGGTGCGTCTATGTGGAGCTGGAGGGGGTGGCGCCCAACGGCTACATCACCCCGGAGGTGCTGGACCGGGCGCTGGGCGGCAGGATTCAGGCGGGCGATGTGGTGATTCTGGACTCCCCCTACAAGCTGCCCCCCTTCACCCCCAAAACCAACACCGAGGAGGACCGGCGGCTTTTGGTCAACGGCGAGACCGGCCGGTGGATGGTGGAGCACAGGGTAAAGTCGGTGGGCTTTGGCGACGGGGTATCCATCGAGAACCGCAATGAGGATGTGAAGCCCTTCCACGATGTGTGCATGGCGGAGAACATCACCTTCCTGGAGGTGCTCAAGAATCTGGACCAGCTTCAGAGCGGCACCTTCTTTATCTCCTTTGCCCCCCTCCCCATCCGGGGGCTGGACTCCTGCCCGGTGCGGGTGTACGCCATCGAGGGCCTTCCCGGCTTTTGAGCGGACGGGAACGGAGGATGGAGCCTGTATTCGCAGCCCCGGGGCTCCGATGGCCCCAGCTGTGAATAGAAGTTCTCAAACTGGAAATTGATACAAAACTGGAGGGCTTACGAAATGGAAAAACGGAAAACCCTGCGGGAGCTTGTGGCTGAAAAGCAGGTTTTCGCGCCCTGTGTCTGGGATCTGATGTCCGCCCGGGCGGCGGAGCAGGCCGGATTTGAGGCGACGCTGCTGTCCGGGGGGGCGCTGGCCGAGTGGGTGTGCGGCCTGCCGGACATCGGGCTGATCACCGCGGACGACCTGGTCCGAGCCACGCAGTACATCACCGCAGAGTCCCCGCTGCCCTGCTGCGTGGACGCGGACGACGGCTACGGCGAGACTCCCCTGCACGCCTATCGCCTGACCCAGCGGCTGGTGGAGGCGGGGGCCATGTCCCTCACCCTGGACGACACCACGGGGTACCGGGGGTACAACCGCTGGGGGATGCAGCTGCGGGGCGGCGCGCCGGACGGAGCCATGACCCATCCTGCGGTGTCCCGCAAGGTTTGGCTGGCCAAGCTGAAGGCCTGCCTGGAGGCATGCTCCGGCACGGACTGCATGCCCATCGCCCGCACGGAGAGCAAGCTGCAATACGGCCTGGACGAGGCCATTGAGCGCTGTCTGCTGGCCCAGGAGCTGGGGGCGGAGATGACGCTGATCATCGGGCTGATGAACCTGGAGGAGGGCCAGCGGGTGGCCGAGCAGGTGAAGGGCTGGAAGATGTGGCCCGACGTGGGCTCCCGCGGCGGCGTGCCCGACGTGAGGCTGGAGGACATCGAGCCGCTGGGCTTCAACTTTGTTACCATGCACATCCTGGAGAAGGCGGCCATGTGGGGCATGATCGACTTCGGCAAGCACGCCGTTCAGGACAAGAGCCTGGCCTATCACGACACCCACACCATGGGCCTGAAGCCGGAAGAGGTGGAGCAGGGCATTGTGGGGATGCAGGCGAAGAACCGGCCCGTCCGGCCCGACCGCTATATGTCCAAGGAGCCGGGCTTCTGGAAGGACCTCCCGGGTGAGAACTGACACCGGTAAACTGCGAGATAAGGAGCTCAGGAGATATGGAAAGAAAATCTTTACGCAAATTGGTGGCCCAGAAGCAGATCTTTGCCCCCATCGTCTGGGATGTCATGTCCGCCAAGTGCGCGCAGGCGGCGGGGTTTGAGGCCACGCTGCTGTCCGGCGGCGTGGTGGCCGGGAACTGCGCCACCCCGGACGTGGGGCTCATCACGGCGGACGACCTGGTGCGCATCACGGGCAATGTGTGCGCCGCCTCGCCCCTGCCCTGCTGCATCGACGCCGACGACGGCTACGGCGAGACCCCCCTGCACGCCTACCGCACCACCAAACGGCTGGCGGAGGCGGGCGCCATGGCGCTGACCCTGGACGACACCACCGGCACCCGGGGCTATGGCCGCTGGGCCAAGGCCCTGCGGGACGGCGAGCCCTTCGGCACCATCCCCCACCCCGCCGTGTCCCGGGACGTGTTCCTGGCCAAGGTCCGGGCGGCGCTGGACGCCTGCTCCGGCACGCAGTGCATGCTCATCGCCCGGACGGAAACAGCCCTGCAATACGGCCTGGAGGAGGCCATCGAGCGCTGCATCCGCGCCGAGGAGCTGGGGGCGGAGATGACGCTGGTCATCGGCCTGCGCACCCTGGAGGAGGGCACGGAGGTGGCCAAGTACGTCAAGGGCTGGAAAATGTGGCCCGACGTCATGGCCCCCGGCGGCGTCCCCGACGTGAATTTTGAGGACATCGAGAAGCTGGGCTTCAACTATGTGACCGCCCACTGCATCACCAAGGGGGCCAGCTACGGCATGACCTCCTGGGGGAAGCGGGTGCTGGAGGACAAGTCCACCGTATTCTGCGACGAGCACGAGCTGGGCATCACGGAGGAGGAGGCCGCCCGCTGCGACCTGTTCCAGGAGAAGCACGACGGGCAGTGGTTCCAGCGGGAGGCAAAGTACTGGAAGGGGCTGGAGCACCCCTATCTGGGCAGGATCGAGGAATAGACGCGGCTGTGAGCGGTCTTTGGGCGGGGATGGCCCAGCCGCGCGCATGACAGGTTGAAAACGGCCCGAATTTCAGACATAGGAGGAAACGTGATATGAAAAAGAAGCTGTGCGTACTCTTGGCGTGTTCCATGCTCCTGACCCTTCTGGCCGCCTGCGGCGAGTCCGGCGCGGGGAGCAGCACTCCCCCGGCGGGCAGCAGCACCCAGCCCACCCAGAGCGGCGGGGTTGACACCCCCAATTCGGAGAAGAAGGAGGGGGGCCGGCTGACCATCTCCGCCGCCACCCCCACCACCCGGGCCTGGTACGACATACGGGGCATCATGGCCATCGCCATGTTCGGCTATATCTATGAGCCCCTGGCCCGCTACGGCTCCGACGGCAGCCCCGAGCCCTTCCTGGCCCAGAGCATCACCCCGGACGCCGACGCGCTGACCTGGACCATCGTGCTCCGGGACGGGATCCAGTTCTCCGACGGCAGCCCCTGCGACGCCGAGGCGGTGGCCTGGAACCTGGACTACTACAAGGAGAACGGCGTGCTGAAGGACTCCTTCTTCAAGTTCTACGACCACGCCGAGGCCACCGACGGCAAGACCGTGGTCTGCCACTTCACCCAGTGGGACTCCCTGTTTGACTACTCCCTGTGCCGCACGGTGCTCATCGCCTCCAAGAAGGCCTTTGACGAGAAGGGGGCGGAGTGGCTGGCGCAGAACCCCGTGGGCACCGGCCCCTTCGTGGAGGCCGAATTCAACGCGGACGTGAGCTGGATCTTTGACCGCAACGACAACTACTGGCAGGGCAAGGTGCTGCTGGACGGGGTGGACATGGTCTACTACCAGCAGGAGCTGGTGGCCGCCCAGGCCCTCAAAACAGGCGACATCGACGCCATGCTTACCGAGACCTACAGCCTGGTGGAGCAGCTCAGCGGCTATGGCGACACCACGGGCAAGCCCGCCCAGCTGCCCAGCTACTACTACACCCTGTGCTTCAACATGAAGGAGGGCGACCCCTTTGCCAACGAGAAGGTGCGCAAGGCGGTGAGCCACGCCATCGACGTGGACGCCATCGTGGACACCCTCACCTTCGGCTACGCGGTGAAGACCAACCAGTGGGCCCCGGAGAGCTCCCCCTTCTACAACAAGGACACCACCGGCCAGGCGTACGATGTGGAAAAGGCCAAGCAGCTGCTGGCCGAGGCGGGCTACGCCGATGGATTTGACACCATGATCACCTGCAGCAACGCCACCACCGTGGTCAACGTCTGCCAGGTCATCGCCGAGCAGCTGTCCGCCATCGGCATCAACGTCCAGATCCGGCCCATCGAGGGCGCCGCCTTCGTCAACTACATCGGCGGCTGGGAGTCCGGGATGTTCCTGCACCAGATGGGGGCGGAGGCCGGCGCGGCCTCCCAGTACGCCTCCACCTTCTACCAGTACGAGGGCTTCGGCCTGGGGGTGAACGCCTTCGAGATCCCCGACGAGCTCCACCAGATCACCACCGCCATCACCTCCGCCCAGACCGAGGAGGAGCGCAACGCCAAGACCCAGGAGGTGGCCGAGAAGGTGGTGGACGAGTACTGCATGATAAAGGTGATCTTCGGCTCCCAGGCCATCACCTTTGTGAAGAACGACGTGAGGGACTTCCACTACGCCGATGTGCAGAACCTGCGCGCCGACCTGTGGGCGTGCTGGCTGGACCGCTGAGCGGCCCATCGGGTGATTGAGACAAAACGCGCGCCCCCGCCCTTGCAGCCAGCCGTGCGGGCGCAGGTGCGGGGGCGCGGCGAAATCAGCTCCGAATATGAGGGAAGCAAATGAAAACTTATATCTTGAAGCGAATCCTGATCTCCCTGCTCATCGTGTTCCTGGTGTCGCTGTTTTCCTTTTCCCTGCTCCAGATCATGCCCGGCGACCCCGCCCGGCTGGCCCTGGGGTACGAGGCGTCCGAGGAGGACGTGCAGGCCCTGCGGGAGGAGATGAACCTGGACAAGCCCATCCTGACCCAGTACCTCCTGTGGCTGCGCAACCTGTTTCGGGGGGATCTGGGGCGGTCGGTGATCTATAAGCGCCCCGTGGCGGACATGATCGCCGAGCGCCTGCCCAGGACGGTGAGCATCGGCGTGTTCGCCCTGCTCCTGGGCATTCCCATCGGCATCCTGTGCGGGGTGGTCTGCGCGGTCAAGCGGGGCAGGCTGGCAGACCAGGGGATCACCTTCTTCATGACGATGATTATGGGAATGCCGGTGTTTTGGCTGGGCATTCTGGGCATATTGGTCTTTGCGGTGCAGCTGGAGCTGCTGCCCATACAGGGCTACACCCCGCCCACCAAGGACTTCGGCGATTTTGTGTACCACGCCATCCTGCCGGTGAGCTGCATCTTTCTGGGGATGTCCGCCGGCATCTGCCGCCAGACCCGCACCAACGTGCTGGATTCCATCAACCAGGACTATATCCGCACCGCCCGGGCCAACGGCCTGCCCGAGGGCAGCGTGGTGTACAAGCACGCGCTGAAAAACGCGCTGATCCCGGTCATCACCATCATCGGGATGCAGGTGCGCGTGGTCATCGGCGGGTCGCTGCTGGTGGAGCAGCTGTTCAACATCCCCGGCCTGGGCACCCTGCTGACCACGGCGCTGAACAACCGGGACTACATGATTGTGCAGAACTGTACGCTGCTCATCGCCCTGTTCACCGTTGCGGCAAACCTGGCGGTGGATATCGCCTATGGCTTTATCGATCCGCGTATTCGAATGACCAGGAGATAACGCTATGAGTGAAACACTGAAAAAGGAATTGACGCTGGACGAGATGATCGCCCGGCAGGAAAAGGAGCGCAGGCGCGCCTCCCGCAGGCAGTTTTGGCGGGTGTTTCTGGGGCGCGGCGCTCTGTCCAGGGCCTGCTTCGCCTTTTTGATTCTCTTTGCCTTCGCGGCGGTGTTCGGCCCCCTGCTCACCCCCTATTCCCCCTATGAGCAGTCGCTGGCCCACGCGCTGGAGGGGCCGTCCGCCGCCCATCCCCTGGGCATGGACGGCCTGGGGCGGGACCTGCTCACCCGCACCATTTACGGCGCCCGCATCTCCTTCTGCACCGGCCTGCTCTCCAGCGTGATCGCGCTGGTGGCGGGCTCCATTCTGGGGCTGATCGCAGGGTATTCCGGCGGATTTGTCAGCGGGCTGATTATGCGCTCGGTGGACGCCCAGCTGTCCATCCCGGGTCTGATCCTCACCATGTGCCTGGTGGCCATCTTCGGCGGCTCCATTTTGTCGGTAAGCGTCATCATCGGCATCTCCGCCCTGCCCGGCTATGTGCGGATGCTGTACGGCCAGGTGCTCTCCCTGCGGGAGAACGACTACGTGGCGGCGGCTGAGCTCATCGGGCAGAACAAATTTGAGATCATGCTCAAGCACCTGCTGCCCAACGCCTTTCCCACCCTCATCGTCATGTTCACCGGCAGCGTGGGCTCCGCCGTGATGATCGAGTCCGGCCTGGCCTATCTGGGCATCGGCATCACCGCCCCCACCCCGGCCTGGGGCACCATGATCTCCGAGGGTTACAACTACCTGATGTTCAAGCCGCTGCCCGCCATTGTGCCCGGCGTGGCGCTGATGCTGCTGATCATCACGCTGAATATCATCGGCGACGGTCTGCGGGACGCGCTGGACCCGAGATTGAGGGGGAAGCTGTGATGGGTGAAAGGCTGCTTGAGGTCAAAAATCTGAGAACCTCCTTTTTTACCGCCGCCGGCGAGGTGAAGGCGGTGGACGGCGTCTCCTTCCACGTGGACAGGCAGGAGATCATCGCCATTGTGGGCGAGTCGGGCTGCGGCAAGTCCGTGACCCAGATGTCCATGGTCAAGCTGATTCAGTCCCCGCCGGGGAAGATCCTGGGGGGAGAGGTGTGGCTGGACGGGGAGAACCTGATGGAGTACGACGCCAAATCCCCCCAGATGCAGGCCGTGCGGGGGGCGGGGATCGCCTTCATCTTCCAGGAGCCCATGACCGCCCTCAACCCGGTGTACACCGTGGGCAATCAGCTTACCGAGGTGATCCGCAGGCATAAGAAGTGCAGCCGGAAGGAGGCGTGGGAGCTGGGGGTACAGGCCCTGCGGGACGTGGCCATCCCCGAGCCGGAGCGCCGGATGGAGAACTACCCCTTCGAGCTGTCCGGCGGGATGCGCCAGCGCATCCTCATCGCCATCGCGGTGGCCTGCGGCTCCAAGCTCATTGTGGCCGACGAGCCCACCACCGCCCTGGACGTGACCATCCAGGCCCAGGTGATGGAGCTGCTTCAGGGGGTGGTGGAGGAGAAAAAGACCTCCCTAATCGTGGTCACCCACAACCTGGGGCTGGTGACCCGGCACACCAGGCGCATTTACGTGATGTACGCGGGCAAAATCATCGAGTCGGGCACCACGGAGGAGCTGATCACCAGGCCCCGCCACCCCTATACCATCGGCCTGCTCAACTCGGTGCCCAAGCTGGAGCAGGAGAAGGGCAGCCGGCTGGTGCCCATCGAGGGCGCGCCGCCGTCGCTGATCGGCCTGCCCGACGCCTGCGCGTTTCTGCCCCGGTGCCCCTACGCCTGTGACAAGTGCCGCAGCAGCCCCTATCCGGCGCTGCGCAGGACGGAGGGGGAGGAGCACTGCGTCGCGTGCCACCTGGATTTGGAGGGGAGAATATGAGCGCTGAGGGGAAGCGGGAGCCCATCATCCAGGTAGAAAACCTGAAGATGTATTTCCCGCTGAGAAAAGGACTGGTCTCAAAGGTCTACGCCCAGGTCAAGGCGGTGGATGACGTGAGCTTCCAGGTGCGTGAGGGGGAGACCTTCGGCCTGGTGGGGGAGTCGGGCTGCGGCAAGACCACCACCGGCAAGTGCGTTCTGCGGATGCTCAGGCCAACCGGGGGCAGAATCCTATACCGGGGCGTGGACATCGCCCAGATGCCCCCCAAGCAGTTCAAGCAGTACCGCCGCCGGCTTCAGATGATCTTCCAGGACCCCTACGGCTCGCTGGACCCCCGGGAGTCGGTGTACACCATTGTGAAGGAGGCGGTGGCCGCCGACCGGCGGCCCCACAGCGCCGGCGAGCTCCGGGACCGGGTGGTGGAGCTCATCGAGATGGTGGGGCTGAGCCGGGAGATGATCACCCGCTATCCCCACGAGCTGTCCGGGGGACAGCGGCAGCGGCTGGGCATTGCCCGGGCCCTGGCCTGCGATCCGGAGTTCATCGTGTGCGACGAGCCGGTGTCCGCCCTGGACGTGTCCATCCAGGCCCAGATCATCAACCTGTTTGAGAGCCTCCAGGAGAAGCTGGGGCTGACCTATATTTTCGTGGCCCACGACCTGGCGGTGGTGCGCCACATCGCCCGGCGCATCGGCGTGATGTACCTGGGCCGCCTGGTGGAGGTGCTGGACTCTGACGACCTGTTCCTGCGCTCCCGCCACCCGTACACCCGGGCGCTGCTGTCCGCCGTGCCCACCACCGACTACTACGCCGAGCGGGAGCGCAGGCGCATCCTGCTGGAGGGGGAGGTGCCCAGCCCCATCAACGCCCCGCCGGGCTGTCCCTTCCACCCCCGCTGCCGCTATGCCACCCCGGCGTGCAGCCAGACCATGCCCCCGCTGCGGGACACCGGCGGCGGGCACCTGCTGGCCTGCCACAACCCGCCGGAGGACTGACGGAAAAACATCGTGACATGGGGAGGCGGATGGGGATCCATCCGCCTCCCCGCGCGGAGCAAAGGAGCTGGTATCCGGTTTGAAACGCACAGATTCCGACCCCCAGGCCAGATATATCAAGATGACCACGCAGCCCATCCCGAGTCTCATCGTGTCCATGGCGGTGCCCGCCATATGCAGCCAGATCGTCACCTCGCTGTACAATCTGGCGGACACCTATTTCGTGGGCAGCATCGGCACCAGCGCCACCGCCGCGCCGGGGGTGGCCATGCCGCTGCTGATGATCATTCAGGCGGTGTCTCTGATGCTGGCCATGGGGGCGGGCAGCCTGGCCGCCCGCCAGCTGGGCGCGCGGCAGGAGGAGGACGCCAACCGCACCGTGTCCACCGCATTTTTCCTGTCCGTGATGGTGGGCACGGTGATCGGCGCGTTCTCCCTGGCGGCGCTGGAGCCCATCATGGTCATCTGCGGGGCCACCCCCACCATCCTGCCCTACGCCTGCGACTACGCCTTCTGGATCATCCTGGCCACGCCCTTTTACAGCGCCACCTTTGTGCTGTCCGCCGTGGTGCGCCAGGAGGGGGACGTCCGCCTGTCCGTGATCGGGACGGTGGCCGGCGCGGTGGTGAACTGCATTCTGGACCCCATCCTCATTTTTGTGTTCGACTTGGGGATTGTGGGCGCCGCCGCGGCCACCAGCCTGAGCCAGATCGTCAGCTTTGGGATTCTCTTCTCCCACATGGTGTCCGGCAGGTGCGTGCTGAAGCTGGGGTGGAGGTACTTTTCCCTGCGCTGGCGGGTGCTGTGGGAGATTTTCAAGGTGGGCGCCCCCGACCTGTTCCGCAACGGCCTGCTCAGCGTGGCCAATATCCTGCTGAACAACGCCGCGGCGGTGTACGGCGACGCGCCCCTGGCGGGTATGGGCATCGTAACCAAGCTTGTCAATGTCCTGGTGATGATGCTCATGGGCTTTGGCCAGGGCTACCAGCCCATGTGCGGCTACTGCTTCGGCGCGAAGCTCTACGGCCGGGTGAAGGAGGGGCTGTGGTTCTCCCTGCGGGTGTGCCTGACCGCCATGGCGGCGCTGTCCGCGGCCGCCTATTTGCTGGCGCCCGGCATCATCGCGGTGTTCCGGGGGGACGACCCGGCGGTGATCGAGGTGGGCAGCCGCATTCTCCGCGCCCATGTGGCGGTGCTGCCCCTGGCCACGGTGACGGTCATCGCAAATATGCTGTTCCAGTCCTGCGGGCGGGCCGTCAAGTCGGGCATGATCGCCCTGTCCCGGAACGGGCTGCTGCTCATCCCCATGATATTATACCTGCCCAGAGCGTTCCAGCTGGACGGCGTCATCTGGGCGCAGCCGGCGGCGGATGTGCTGACCTTTGCCGCGGCGCTGCTGATGCTGCTCCATGAGCTGGCCCGGCTCAGGGCCCTGGAGCGGCAGGCCGCGCCCGCCGGGGCCGGGGAAGTCCATTGAGAGGGAGGAGGACGGATATGGAGAATGAAATCTTGTTTGGCGCGCAGGCCCGCCGGGCGCTGATGCGGGGGGTGGACCGGCTGGCCGGGGTGGTAAAGGTCACCCTGGGCCCCTGCGGCAGGAACGTGGTGCTGGACCGGCATTTCGGCGCGCCGCTGGTCACCAACGACGGCGTCACCATCGCCAGAGAAATTTTCCTCAGCGACCCCTTTGAGCGGATGGGGGCGCAGCTGGTGCGCTCGGTGGCCGGCAAAACCAACGACGTGGCGGGGGACGGCACCACCACCTCCATCGTCCTGGCCCAGGCCATGATCGGGGAGGGGGTGCGCTGCGTGGAGGCCGGAGCCAGCCCGGTGCTGCTGCGGAGCGGCATGGAGAAGGCGCTGGGCTGGGCCCTGGCCCGGCTCCGGAAGCAGGCCCGCCCCGTCCAGGGAGAGGAGGAGCTGCGGCACATCGCGGCGGTGTCCTCCGGCAGCGGAGAGATCGGAGCGCTCATCGCCGACGCCATGGGAAAGCTGCCCCCCGGCGCCGTCATCAGCCTGGACGAGTCCAGCAGCGGGGAGACCTGCTGCGAGATTGTGGAGGGGATGGAGTTTGACCGGGGCTACCTGACGCCCCACATGGTCACCGACCCCAAGCGGATGGAGGCGGTGCTGGAAAAGCCCTTCCTGCTCATCACGGACCAGAAGATTGGCAGCATTGACGAGCTGTTGCCGGTGATGGAGCGGGTGAAGGAGACGGGGCGGCCGCTGTTCCTCATCTCCGATCAGATCGAGAACGAGCCGCTGGCTGCGCTGATCGTCAATCGGATGCGGGGGAGATTCTCCTGCGTGTGCGCCAAGGCCCCCAGCTTTGGGGACCGCCGCCGGCAGCTGCTCCAGGACTTCGCCGTGGTCACCGGGGGCACGGTGGTTGCCGGGGAGCTGGGTATGCCCCTGCGCAAGACCACCCTGGAGATGCTGGGCCAGGCGGACCGGGTGGTATGCACCGGCGAGAACACGGTGATCATCGGCGGCAAGGGCAGTCCGGAGGCCATCCGCAGCCGGATTGCCCAGGTGCGGGACGAGCTGGCCCTGGCGGAGTTCGACTACGACAGGCTGAAGCTGGAGGAGCGGCTCAGCCGCCTGTCCGGCGGGGTGGGCGTGATGAAGGTGGGCGCGCCCACAGAGGTGGAGCTCCAGGAGAAGAAGCTGCGCGTAGAGGACGCGCTCCACGCCGCCCGGGCGGCGGTGAAGAGCGGGGTGCTCCCCGGGGGCGGTCTGGCCTACCTGCGGGCGGCCCAGGCGGTGCGGGCGGCCGCCGGCGGGCTGGAGGGGGATGAGCGGACGGGGGCGGGGATCGTGGCCGCCGCCCTGGAGGTCCCCGTGGTCCAGATCGCGGAAAACGCCGGGGTGGAGGGGCGCGTGGTGTGCGCCCGGCTGCGGGCCGGCGGAGAGGGGAGCGTTGGCTTTGACGCGCTGGCCAAGGGGTACCGGGACATGTACGAGGCCGGCATCATCGACCCCGCCGACGTGGCCTGCGCCGCGCTGGAGAACGCCGTGTCGGTGTCCTGCGTGGTGGTCACCGCGGAGAGCCTGGTGGCCGAGCCCGCTCCTCCGCCGGGGGGCGGAGAGGGGTTGGGAGGCAAGGGATGAGCGCAGCCCCGTGCGGCAGAGTGGGCCGCAGCCATAATAAAGAATCCTCTGATTTTCAAAAATCAGAGGATTTTTTTGCCTCATTTTCCAGCGCGGGGAGGGCAAATGGGCTGTGAGGCTGTCTCCGGCGGGCCGGGATGTGATATGATTTGGCGGCGCAGAAAGGAGGCCTGGTCGCAATTTTGAACAATGTATACGGCTACGTCCGCGTCAGCACCAGGGAACAGAACGAGGACAGGCAGATGATTGCCATGAAAGAGCAGTCCGTTCCCGCGAAAAACCTCTATGTGGATAAGCAGTCCGGCAAGGATTTTGAGCGTCCGCAGTACCAACGCATGGTCCGGAAGCTGAAAAAGGACGATCTGCTCTACATCAAGAGCATTGACCGTCTGGGGCGGAACTACGGGGAAATTTTGGAGCAGTGGCGGATTCTGACCAAGGAAAAGGGCATCGACATCGTGGTGCTGGACATGCCCCTGCTGGACACCCGGCGGGGCAGGGACCTGATGGGCACGTTCCTCAGCGACGTTGTGCTCCAGGTGCTGTCCTTCGTGGCGGAGAACGAGCGCACCAGCATCCGCCAGCGGCAGGCGGAGGGAATCGCCGCAGCGAAGGCCAAGGGAACCCGGTTCGGCCGGCCGCCCAAGCCCCTCCCGGCCAATTACCACAGCGCGTACCGCCGGTGGAAGGCGGGGGTGATCACGGGCACCCAGGCGGCCAAGGAGTGCGGGATGGCACTGTCCACCTTCCGGTACCGGGCGGAGGGCTATGATTCGGCTGCGCCGCCGTAAGGGGCCGTTTTCTGCGGAAATGCGTACTTTTCTGTCAAAATATGTTCGGTTTAAAAAATTCCTTACAGGTATTGAAAACTGGCTAGTTTTGTGATACGCTGTACTTGTAATATTGGGTAAAAGCGGCTTACAGAAAAGTACACATTTCTGTAAGCCGCCCCAGAGAGGGGAGTGGATGCGGAGATGGGACACCCGACGCGAAAGCTGGATTTGACCGGGCAGCGGTATGGGAAGCTGGTGGTTCTGGCCCCGGCGGCCAACATCGGCTCCCGTACCGCTTGGCACTGCCGGTGCGACTGCGGGCGGGAGACGGTGGTCAAGACCTATCACCTGCGGTCGGGGCACACGATCTCCTGCGGCTGCGTCCACTGCGCGGGCATTGAGGCCCGGCTCACCTATGTGGACGGCACCTGCGTGGAGATGATCCGGGCCAAAACGGTGCGGCGCAGCAACACCAGCGGCGTGCCCGGGGTGGACTGGGTGGCCTCCAAGGGGCTGTGGCGGGCCGCCATCTGCTTCAAGGGGAAGCGGCACTATCTGGGCAGCTATGGAAAATTTGAGGATGCGGTCAAGGCCCGGCGGCGGGCGGAGGAGGAACTGCACGGGAAATTTCTGCGGGAATTTGATGAACGGGCTGTATAGAGGGGACCCCGGCTGGGGTTTGATTGGGACAACGACCCATGGGTCGTTCTTCGTGCCGGAACGGCACGAAGAACAAATGGTCTTGCTATGAAAGGAGGGCCGGATATGAGTGACTCTCCCCCCTGGAAGGAGCCCGCCGGCGGGTGGCTGACGGCGGCGGGGTGAACCGAAAGCGGCTTTCGGCAAACCATTGGAAACAATGGGACGCAAAGCCAGAGGCTTCGGCGCTATTTGCGCTATGCTCGTTCGGCTGTACACCGGCAAACCGGCGGAAACGCCGGGACAGCAAAACCAGAGGCTAAGGGGCTGCCCATGCCCTACGCTCGTTCGGTTACCGGATACTTTGCGTCCGTTTGAACGGCAAAGAAAGGACGATTGTTATGAAAAAAATGATCCAGCGCGTGTGTGTCTGCACACTCAGCCTGGCTCTGGTGCTGTCCCTTCTGCCCATGAGCGCCTTTGCGGCGACGGTGGAAGCGAACAAGACCTGCAAGCTTGAGGAGCACAAGCACACGGATGAATGCTATGAGATTACCACCGGCGAGGATCGGACCCTGACCTGCGAGGAGAGCACGGAAGGCCATACCCATGGCGACGACTGCTACGCCTGGAAGCATGAGCTGAACTGCGAGGAGCAGGAGGAGCCGGCCCATACCCACAGTGTGGAAGCGGGCTGCTTTGAGGAGAACATTCAGGTGGTGACCTGCGGCAACGAGGACCCCGAGCATAAGCACGAGGACAACTGCTACACCACCCAGTCCAAGCTGACCTGCACTGAGTCCGACCTCCCCACGCACAAGCACACCACCGATTGCTACACCGACGTGCGGGGCGAGCTGCTGTGCGCTCTGGAGGAGAACACCCAGCCCCACGAGCACACCGACGAGTGCTACGAGATCCAGGAGGCGTCCAAAACGCTGACCTGCGAGAAGGAAGAGCACACCCATGACGCCACCTGCTATGAGGGCAAGACCGTGGATGGCATATCCCTGGAGGAGGCGCTGAAGAAGGCCCTGGAGGACGCCGGCAAGGCCGGCGCCGAGGACACCACTGTCACCCTCATCCTCAACGGTCAGACCCTGAACTACCAGTATGGCGGCGGCAGCAACAGCGAGTCGGGCAATGCCCTGGCGATCAGGAACGGCCAGACGCTGAACATCGAGGACGCCATCGGCGGCGGCGGGATCAAGGGGAACGGCGACAGCATCCGTCTGATCGTTGTGACCAACGGCACCGTCAACCTGTCCAGCGGCACTCTGTCCGGCGGCACCGGCACCGGCGGCGGCGCGATCTACGTGGGCGCCAACGGCAGCCTGAACATGACCGGCGGCGCCATCAGCGACAACACTGCCATCAAGGGCTCCAACGGCGGCGCGGTCCTGGTGGAGAACGGCGGCAAGTTTGAGATGAGTGGCGGCACCATCAGCGGCAACACTGCGGCCAACGGCGGCGGCGTCAGCGTGGGCCAGGGAAGCCAGTTCACCATGACTGGCGGCACCATCGACGGCAATACCGCCGAGGTGGGCGGCGGCGTGTATGTGGGCGTGGATGCCACCAATTCCGTGAAGGGCGGCGAGTTCACCCTGACCGGCGGCACCATCTCCAACAACACCGCCACCAACGAGGGCGGCGGCGTCTTTGTGGACCGGAAGTACAGCAACTCGGTGGGCAGCTTCACCATGAGTGGCGGTACCATCGACGGCAACATCGCCGAGGTCGGCGAGGGCGGCGGCGTCTATATCAAGGGCAACGGCACCATCACCAATGGCGCCATCACCAACAACGCTACCTATACCCATGAGGATCTGGGCGGCGGCGGCATCTATATCGAGACGGACGGTGTGCTGACGCTCAAGAACGCCATTATCACCAGCAATACGGCCAACGGCCTGGGCGGCGGCATCGCGGCCTGTGTCCACGGCAAGACCGTGGTGTACGCGCTGAAGGGCGCGGCCATCTTCGGCAACAATGCGTTGGGCCAGGGCCATACCCAGGGCCACGTAAGCACCGATTCTGAGGGCAACCCCGTCTATAACGGCGGCTTCATCGACGGCTACACCTACTGGGCCTCCGCTGAGGAGATCGTCAAGCAGATGGGCCAGGACATTTTTGCCGCCAGCGACGGGTTTGAGGCCAGCTTCGGCACCTCTGGCGTTACTGAGAACAGCCAGGGCACTTCCGGCATCCTGGTGAGCAACACCATGCCCGGCGGCGACAACACCGTGAACTGGGAAGGCTACACCTACTGCTATGTGACCGACGAGAACGGCGATCCGGTGAAGGACGACAACGGCAACTATATGTTCGAGCTGACCCAGGTCACCGAGAACAACAACAGCGTTGTCTACGGCAACCGCCTGCTGTTCCTGACGGCCAATCCCACCCCGGAGGCCATCAAGGAGGCCATTGCGTTCGTGGAGAACCAGGAGCGGGTGATCATCGCCGGCAACCTGTCCGCCAACAGCCACGGCGGCGGCATCGCCAACAACGGCATGCTGACCATCGGCGAGGGCGAGATGAACGGCACCAACAGCTACCGGCCCCAGCCCGAGCTGGACAAGACGCTGGAGTCCAACGACGAGAACGTCACCATCGCCGACAAGACCTTCACCTTTGAGCTGCTGGACGAGAACGGCAACCTGGTGGAGGGCGGCAGCGTCACCAACGACGCCCAGGGCAAGGCCCAGTTCACCTTCCCCGCCGGCACCTTTGACAGCATTGAGTTTGCCGAGGGTGAGACCGAGAAGGAGCTGGTCTTCTTTGTGCGCGAGGTGAACGACAACCAGGAGAATGTCACCTATGACGGCACCCTCTACCGGATCACCATCAAGGTGGTCAAGTGTGAGGAGAAGGTGAAGATTGGCCACGAGGAGATCACTGTTGAGACCCTGACCGTGGGCGAGCCCACCTTCGAGAAGTCTGTGCTGGATGAGAACGGCCAGCCCACCGACCAGTTCGAGGCGGCTGACGGCATTCGGTTTGCCAACACCTACACCAAGCCTCAGGATCCCCCCGACAATCCCGACAAGGAAGACCCCGGCGACAACTCCAACGAGGAAGACCCCGGCGACAGCAAGGAGACCCCTCCTCCCTCTGAGGAGATCAACGAGCCCGAGGTTCCCCTGGCGGAGAAGCCTGAAGAGGTGGAGAAGCTGGAGCGGGCGGAGGAAGAGGTAGAGATCGACGATCCCGACGTCCCCCTGTCCGATGTTCCCCAGACCGGCGATCTGTCCATGGCCTGGTACGCCGCGGTTGTGATGTCCGCCCTGGGTCTGCTGATTCTGACCGTTCTTGGTCGGAAGAGGGCCCGGGAGAGCTGAGACAGCTGCGCACAGAGATCCGCAAAAAGGAGCCGGGGCCCCAGCGGGCCCCGGCTCTGCTTATACGGAAACAAGGGAAAGGATGGATGGATATGAATCGGACTGTAATAAAGGTGCTCCGGCTGGTGCTGGCCGGAGTGCTGGTGACGGCCCTGGCGGTGGTGCTCTGGCGCCAGGTGGAGTACGCCAGGGCGGAGGAGGACTACGAGCAGGCGGCAAAGCTGGCGGGTCTGCCCGAGGCGGGGTCCTCGGCCCCGGCCGTTCCCGCCGCCTCGGGGGAGCCCTCTGAGAAGCTGTCGGAGAGCTCCTCGGAGGAGGTCCGGCCCTCCGAGCCCGTGGGCATCCCGCTGGAGGAGGTGGACCTGGCCGCGCTGAAGCAGGTGAACAGCGACGTGGTGGGCTGGATCTCCATCCCGGACACCGAGCTGTCCTACCCCCTGCTTCAGGGGACGGACAACCAGTACTACCTCAACCACACCTGGAGGAAGAAGAGCAACGGGATGGGGGCCATCTATCTGGACTGCCACTTTGACCCGGACCTGACGGACTTCTACGCCATCATCTACGGGCACCGGATGCACAACGCCTCCATGTTCGGCAGCCTGGCCAGATACGAGAAGCAGGAGTATTGGAGCAAGCACCCCAGCGTGTACCTGGTCCTCCAGGAGGGCGTAGTCCGGTACGATATCTTTGCCGCCTTTGAGGCCGGGGTCCAGAGCGACATATACCGGCTGGGGTTTTCCCAGACGGAGGACCGGGAGGCCTTTGTGTCCTGGTGTCTGGAGCAGTCGGTGATTGACACCGGCCTGGTCCCCTCTCCCGACGGCAGGATCATCACCCTGTCCACCTGCACCGAGAGCGGCGGGGCCGCCACCCGGTGGGTGGTGCTGGCCGTCCTGGCGGAGGATGACCCCGCACCCTCCGAGCAGCCGGAGGCATGACGAGCCCCGCGCCCGGTTCCGGGCGCGGGGCCTTGCCGTCTCTACCGGCCGGGCGCCAGCAGCCGGTCCAGCTCTTCCGGGGTGTACAGCGCGTTGAGCGCCGTCAGCAGGGCCTTGGCGCTCATATGCTCAGGCAGATCCAGCCGCCGGAGCAGCGCGGCCCGGCGCTGCTCCGCGTCCGGCGCGCCGGACAGCCCCAGGGCAAACAGGTCCGCCGGGGTGAGGTCCCCCGGGGCGCGGGCCTCCCCCTCCCCGTCCAGCACCGTGGCCCCGGCGCGGAGGATGGCCTCCCGCAGCACCTGGGGGGGCATCCCCTCCACCCCCAGCTTGCCCTCCCGACCGGGGGCGCGCTTGCGGCGCTCCTTGCCGTACACGTCGGGGATGTAGGCGTGCTTGAGCTGCCCCTTGGGGATGGCCCCTTTCAGGTGGTTTCGGATGACAAACCCCGCCCCATCGGAGTCGGTGAGCACGATGAGCCCCCGTATGGAAGCCAGCCGCCGCAGCAGGGCCAGCCGCTCGCCGTCCTTGAACACCCCGAACCCGGCGGTCTCCAGAATGAGGGTGTCCACCACCCCGGCCAGGGCGGACTTGTCGTACCGCCCCTCCACCACCACAGCCTCCCGGATGCGCAGCGGGGCGGTCATCCCGCCGCCCTCCGCCGGTCGGCGGACGCCAGCTCCATCAGCAGGGCGGTGAGCAGCTCCCCCTCCCGGCCGTAAGAGGATTTCAGGGCGGTATCCGTCTCGGCGCAGCGGCGCACGGCGTACCGGCACCAGGGCAGGGAGAACCGCCGGGCGGCGTCCATCAGCTTGTCCGCGGGGTAGGCGGACTTCATGTTCCACAGCTCCATCAGCTCTCCCCGGCCCTTTCCCGCGTCCAGGTACAGCCGGGCGGTGTACAGCTGGCGGAAGTACTTACCCATGGCGGCCAGGAGCATGATGGGGGGCTCCTGGCTGTGGAGCAGGTCGGCCAGCACGGAGGCGGCCTTGTCGAAGTCCCGGCGGGCCAGGGCGTCGGTCATCTGGAACACCACCGCGTCCACCTGGGGGACGGCCACGGCGTCCATATCCCCCCGGGTGACCCGGGGGTGGTCGGCGTAGGCGGCGATCTTGCCGATCTCGCCGGCCAGGGTGTTCATCAGGTCGCCGCACAGGAAGATGAGGTAGCGGGCGTCCTCGGTGTCCACGCTCTTGCCCGCCTTTTTGAACTGGCGGCAGATCCAGTCGGTGAGGTCCCCCTGCTCCTGGCGCTGGAAGTTCACCACCGCCCCCCGCTCCTTCAGCAGTCCGGCCAGCTTGGACCGGCCATCCGCCTTATAGGGCAGCAGGTCGTACACGAACACCAGGCAGCAGTAGTCGGGCAGGGCCCCCAGCAGCTCCAGCAGCCGCCCCCGGTCCCCCTCCCCCAGGCCGAACAGGTCGAAGTCGGTGGCGATGACCAGGGTGCGCCCGCTCATCATGGGCAGGCAGTCCACCGCCTGCTCCAGCCAGTCCACGCCGCACTCCCGGCCCTGGGCGGTGTGGAGGTTGAAGTCCTCCAGCCCCGGGGGGAGCAGGGCCTTTTTCAGCGCGGCCAAATAGTAGTCCCGCAAAAACGCCTCCTCCCCGTGGAACAGGTAGAGGGTTTTGGGTGTGCCCTCCGCCAGAGCCCGCTTCAGCTCCCGCATGGCGGTGTTGTCCGTTTTTCCCTTTTTGGGCGGCATGGCGTCCGCCTCCTTTTCTCAGGATATGCTCACCCGGTCCCCCCGCACCGCCGCGGTGACGCTCCCGTCCCACAGCGTGCAGTACACCCGGGCGCCGAAGTCCTCCAGCCGCTCCACCACCGACGGGTCCGGATGGCCATAGGAGTTGCGCCCCGCGGAGATCACCGCCAGCTCCGGCGCGGCGGCGTCCAGCAGCTCCCGGCAGGTGGAGGTGCGGGAGCCGTGGTGGCCCACCAGCAGCAGCTCGATGTCGGGGATGGGGTAGTACTTGACCAGCATTTTTTCCACAAAGGCGTCTGCGTCCCCGGTGATGAGGACGTCGAAGTCCCCGGCGGTGCACAGGGCGAACAGCCCCGACTCGTTGGAGGTGCCGCCCCCCAGGGGCGGGAACAGGGTGAGGACCGCCCGGCCCAGGGCCAGCTCCTCCGTCTGGTCCACCACCAGCACCTCCGCCCCCTCCGCCCCGGCCAGGGCGGTCAGCCGGGCCATGTCGCCGGGATCGGTGCCGCCGCCGGGTATGGCCACCCGGTCCACCTCCATGCGGTAGAAGAGCTGCTCCACCCCGTTGAAGTGGTCCGCGTCGAAGTGGGTGAGCACCAGCAGGTCCAGCCGGGCCCGCCCCTGGGCGGCGAAGTAGTCGGCGGCCACGTCTCCCGGGCTCCAGGCCCCGGTGCCGCCGCAGTCCACCAGCGCCGTCCGCCCGCCGGACACCAGGGCGGTGGACGCCCCCTGGCCCACGTCCAGAGCGGTGACGGTGAGCTGGGCGGAGTCCGCCTCCAACCGGCCCAGGCCCAGGGCGGCGCACAGCAGCAGTCCCAGCGCCGCGGCGGACACCAGAGGCCGTCCGGGCTCCCGCCGCCGGCTCCACAGGGCGGCCAGCAGCACCAGGTACACCGCCCCCAGCCAGATCAGGCAGTACCGGCTGTGGGTGCTCAGAGAGGCGAAGGGGAACCGCCCCAGGCCCAGCGCGGCCCAGCGGACGTAGTGCCCCAGCAGTCCGGCGGCCCTCCCCAGCAGCCCCGCGGGGCCGGGGAGGAGCAGGGCCAGCGGCCCCAGGACCAGGGAGCACACCAGCAGCAGGCTCAGCGCCCACAGGGCCAGCACGTTGGACAGGGGGGCCAGCAGCTCGATCTGCCCGAAGTACCAGGCGATGAGGGGGGTGGTGAACAGCATGGCCCCCAGGGAGACGGACACGCCGGACAGCACCGCACGCCCCGCCCGCCACAGCGGGAAGAGGAGCTTCCGTTCCTTTGATGGCCGCAGGGCCTTCCAGGGCCGGTACAGCCGCCGGAACAGGGGGCGTGCGGCCAGCATCAGCCCCGCCACCGAGGCGAAGGACAGCTGTAGGCTGACGCTGGCGGCGGCAAAGGGGTTCTGGACCAGCAGGATCAGCAGGGCCAGCCCCAGAGCGGAGGGGCCGTCCTCCTCCCGGCGGGCCAGGGGCGCGGCCAGCAGGGCGCACTGCATGATCACCGCCCGGAGGGCGGAGGGGGTGCCCCCGGCCATGAGGGCGTAAAACACCAGCAGGGGGACCAGGGCCAGCGCGGCCCTCCGCCCGCCCAGGGCCAGACCCAGCCCCACCAGGAAGGAGATGTGCATCCCGGACACCGCCGCGGCGTGCATCAGCCCCACCCGGTTCAGGGCGGAGTGGAGCTGCCCGTCCAGCCCGGACTTGTCCCCCAGGGTGACGGCGGCGGCGATGGGGGCGGCGGTGCCGTCAAAGGCTATGCCGATGCCCCGGCGCAGCGCCTGGGCGCACAGGGCGGGCCAGTGTTGGGGCGGGACGCCTTGGGCGGGCCGGAGCTCCGCCTCCCCCCGGCAGTAGGCCAGCAGGTACACCCCCCGGGCGGTGTAGTAGGCGGTCTCCTCCCCCCAGGCCTGGTCAGAGGGGGTCACCCGGGCGGTGCAGCCCAGCCGGTCCCCCGGCTTCAGCTCAGCCCAGTCCGCCGGGCCGAAGAGCAGCACGTCCGGGGCCAGGGCCCCGCCGTCCAGCCGGAGGGTCACGGAGTACCCGCCGATGGAGGTGGGCGCGGGGTAGGAGCACACCTGCCCGGACAGGGGGACCTCCTCCCCCACCCACGCCTCCGCCGGGGCCCGGAACAGGGCGTGGTAGCCCCAAGCCCACCCCAGGGCCAGCAGGGCGCCCAGGCTCAGGGCCAGCCCCCGCCGGGAGAGCTGGTAGAGCCCATAGCGGGACAGGGGACCCTTTTCCCGGGGCCGGCGCAGGAGGATGGGGTGCTCGTCTGACCGGGGCCGGGTCCGCAGCCACACCGCCAGCAGGGCGGCCAGGGGGAGGGCGGCGGCCAGCAGGGGCAGCGCCCCCATCCCGCCGCAGCACGCCCACAGGCAGGCGGCGGCAAAGCCGCCGGAAAACCAGGCCAGCCTCCGCACGTCCCCGCCCCCCTCCGATCAAGATCTGTCTCCTATTTTATCCGCAAATGGGGGACAAGTCAACGCATGGGAGAAAACTCTCTGAGGACGGCGGGGCCGGGGCGGTTGAATTCCGGCGGGGCCTGTGATAAAATGGGGAAAACGCCCGGGTTGGGCGGAAGGGAGGAGCGGAGCCCATGTACATATTCGACCTGGACGGCACCATCACCGACACCAACGGCGTATGGACCGAGGTGGACCGGGAGTTCCTGGCCCGCCGGGGCCTGCCCCACACCCGGGAGTACCGGCGCACGGTAGAGCGCTCCATTTTCCCGGTGGCGGCCCAGTTCACCCGGGAGTACTACGGCCTGGCGGAGAGCGCCCAGGACATCATGGACGAGTGGCAGTCCCTGGCCCGGCGGCACTACCGGGAGCTGGCCCCGCTGAAGCCGGGGGCGGAGGCCTTTCTGCGCCAGTGCCGGGGGGACGGCCTGCCCATGGCCCTGTTCACCGCCTGCCGCCCCGCCCTGTGTGAGGCGGTGCTGGAGCGGTTCGGGCTGCGGCCCCTGTTCGGCCACGTGGTGTTTGCCGAGGAGATTGGGCTGGAAAAGCGGGACCCCCGGTGCTTTGTGGAGCTGAGCCGGCGCATCGGCGCGGCCCCGGCGGACTGTGTCCTGTTCGACGACAGCCCGGACAACTGCGCCACCGCCGCCCAGGCGGGTATGGACACCGTGGGGGTGTACGACGTCTACTACGAGGACCGGCAGGCGGAGCTGCGCGGGGTGTGCCGCCGGTACGTCCGCTCCCTGGAGGAGCTGGTCCGGGGGTAGATTGGCAAAACCTCCCCTTCCCACATAGGATATGGGGAAAAGGAGGTGTTTTACCATATGGAAGAAATGATCCCATGCCAGGTGAAGGACCAGGAGGTGTTTCAGCGGGTGTGGCAGCGGGTGATGGCGGGGCGGTCGGAGGAGAGCAGCCCCATCCAGTCCGGCTCCCCCGTGGGGAGCGGCGACCTGCCCTGCCGGTGCCTGGAGGCGCTGATGCACCCGGAGGGCGGCGGAGTGCCCCCGGAGTGCCTGCGCCGGCCGGAGGAGCCCGCCCCGGCCCCCCAGGCCCCGCCGGCGGAGGAGGCCGGCGCCATGCCCCAGCCCTCGGGCTGGGAGCCCGCCCAGGACCAGCCCGTCCCCGAGCCACCCAACCCCGCCCCGCCCTGTCCAGCCGCCGGGGAGAGCCTGCCCGATGCGAGGGGGCTCCACCGGGGGAGCGACCTGCCCCAGCCGTGGGAGGACGCCCAGGGGGCCGATGACCGCACCGTCTGCCTGCGCAGCCACGTGATGGACGCGCTGGAGGGCTGGCAGTTCTACCGCCACCTGGCCAAGCGGGCCCGGGGGGCGGACCAGCGGGTGCTGAACAGCCTGGCCGGCGAGCTGCACAAGCACGCCCGGAAGCTGTCGGCGGCCTATTTTCTGCTCACCGGGCTGCGGTACTGGCCCTCCGAGCTGCTGGGCGCGCCGGCCATCCCCTCCTACTGGGGGGCGCTGCGCGCCCGCCATCAGGCGGAGCAGCGGCAGGAGGGGGCCTTCCGCATGGCCTGCGACGACTGGGAGGACCCGGAGCTGCTGGCGATGTACGGCGAGCTGGCCGACTGCTGCCAGCGCCGGTGCCGTCAGCTCAGGACCCTGCTGGAGCAGGGGATTACTTAGGGAGGCTGGATACATGGAGGGAGCGCCGGGGCGAAGCCCCGGCGCTCCCTTTGCTTTACGGGATGATATACCAGTCCAGCCAGTTGATCTCTACGTCTATTATCCCGTTGCCGCCCTGGGGAAGCTCGGCTGTTTCCGTTTCCCGCAGGACGCCGCCGTCGATCCCCCAGGCGTCCTTGAACACGTACCAGTCTGCCGCCAGTACGCCGTCCTGCTCCGCGGGGGCGCAGCGTGTGTCAACGGGCTCGCCGTCCACCAGGACGGTGTCCCGCCCAGCGTGGAGGACAATGGACACCCCCCGGTAGGTGCAGGTCACATCGCCGGTGGCGGGGTCCCAGGCGCAGACGCCGCCCAGCTTTTCCGTCAGCTCCCGGACGGGAACGGCGTAGCCTTCGCCCTCCGCCAGGGGCTCCATCCGGGTCACGGTGAAGGGGTCCAGGGCGGGGTCGTGCTCCACCGGGGTGGGCGCAGAGCCGTCCAGGGGATACTCCATGTCAAAGACAATGAGGGAGGAGATGTTTTCCAGGTCCTGGATCTCCAGGAAGCGGTAGTGGTACAGGCTCCGGCTGCTTGCCCAGTCAAAGCTGCTGCTGGTGGAGGTCATCAGTTGGGACTGGGTGAGGACAGAGCCGTCCGCCATGCGGAAGCGGAGGTTGGGTTTTACACCGGCCTCGCTCCGGGCCCTGACGTGGAGGGTGAAGGGGGTAAGGGTGACCTCCTCAATGGTCAGAGACGGGTTTTCCGCAGGGGAGCCGGACGTGATCCCCAGGGCGCCCGCGCCGGAGGCGCCGATCTTCACCGTCATCGAGGGGGCGGGGGTGAGGGGAATCTCCACCCGCTTGCCCTCCTCCATATAGCCGCAGCGCACCCGCAGCACGCTGTTGGCGGAGGAGGCCGAGGCCTGACCCACAGTTACGGCAAACCGGCGGGAGTACTTGTCCGGGGCGTCCAGCTCGCGGTAGCTGCACCCGCCCGTTGATTCCCAGCTTTCGGCGCCGGTTCCGTCGGATGTGTCGGAGTAGATGAGGGCCCCCAGCATGTCAATCGAGTTAAAATGGTCGTCCTGGATAAATGCTTTGGCCTCGTCGCTGAGGGCGGTGATCGTGATGGTGAAATAGGCGCTGTTCTCATCCGCCGCCACGCCCTCCACCGTCAGGGTGTAGTTGCCGTCGCTGACGCTCTGGACGGTGTCCTGGATATAGATCTGGCCGGGGGCGGTGTCCCCCTTGAACCAGTCGGACAAGCCGGTCCAGTTGGCCGTGGCCGCGAAGGCGGAGCCCGTCAGGGCGGCGGCCACCGCCGCGGCAATGAGAGCCATGCGTAGCTTTTGCTTCATATAAATCTTCCTTTCTGCCTGGTCGGCGTCCAGCGCGGCATTGACCCGCGCCTTGACGCGCTTCACGTCCAGGCCGGGAGGGAGGCCGGGGCCGTCCACGTCCCGCCACAGCTCATCCAACCGTGCCATCTGTCAGACCTCCTCTTGTCAGAATTTCCTTCAGGCTCCGCCGGGCCCGGCAGAGCCTGGTCTTGGCCGCCGAGGGGGACAGGCCCAGGTCCCGGGCGATGTCCTTCAGCCGCTCCTCCTCGTAGTAGAAGCGCAGGACCAGCTGGTCGTCCGGGGGCGGGAGGGACTCCACCGCCCGGCGCAGGGCGTCGGCGAACATCCGCCGCTCCAGCTCCTCCTCGGGGGAGGCGCCCCCCGCCGCGCCCGCCTCCTCCAGGGGCAGGGGCGCGGGGCGCGCCGCCCGCAGGCGGTCCACCGCCCGGTTCCGGGCCACCGCCGCCAGCCAGGATTTGATCCCCTGCTCCGGTTCCAGGTCCTCCCGGTGGGACCACAGGGCCAGAAACGCGTCGGAGACCACCTCCTCCACGTCCTGAGCCGAGGCGGCGGGGCCCATGGCGTTCCAGGCCACGGCGGACAGGTAGGGGGTGTACGCCGCCATGGCGCGGTCCAGGGCCAGCCGGTCGCCCCGCTTCAGCCGCTGGGCCAGTTTTTTCTCGTTCAAAGCCTCACTCCCCCCCTCAAGAACCGGTTCTGCTTATAAATACGGATCAAATGAAAAAAGGTTGCAGCGGACCGCGGCCTTTCCATCGCGTGGCACGGAAAAAATGCGGCGGCCCCCCTGGAGTACCAGGGGGGCCGCCGTTGTGCTGGCACCCGCGAGACGAATCGAACGTCCGACCCTTCGCTTAGGAGGCGAATGCTCTATCCCCTGAGCTACGCGGGCGTGCGGTTGTGGAACAGACCCTATTGTACTCAATTTTTCCTCTTCTGTCAATGCGGCACAAGAAAAATTCTAAAAAGTCCGGGAATTCCGCTTTTCCGACTGTTGCAATTGGGGGAAGGTGGGGATATAATAATAAACCGTGTTTCAAGGAATGCTCCGGTCCGGTGCCGCCCCGTCCGCTGCGGCGGGGTTCCGGTGGTCCCGCCGTATAAAAAGGAGATATCATGATTATGCAGAATGAAAAATTACGCAACATCGCCATCATTGCCCACGTGGACCACGGTAAAACCACCCTGGTGGACGAGATGCTCAAGCAGGGCGGCATCTACCGGGAGAATCAGGCCACCGTGGACCGGGTGATGGACTCCAACGACCTGGAGCGGGAGCGCGGCATCACCATCCTGGCCAAGAACACCGCCGTCCACTATAAGGACGTCAAAATCAACATCGTAGATACCCCGGGCCACGCCGATTTTGGCGGCGAGGTGGAGCGCATCCTGAAGATGGTGAATGGCGTCATCCTGCTGGTGGACGCCGCCGAGGGCCCCATGCCCCAGACCAGGTTTGTGCTGTCCAAGGCCCTGGAGCTGGGCCACAAGGTCATCGTGGTGGTGAACAAGATCGACCGCCCCGACCAGCGCATCCACGAGGTCATGGACGAGGTGCTGGAGCTGCTGCTGGATCTGAACGCCACCGACGA